>Ga0105237_10007694_pt1 | contig 11770 bp, 16 predicted proteins | sample KBSC24metaG_FD_81520 | JGI IMG/M metagenome (GOLD analysis project Ga0105237, IMG submission 81520) | Corn rhizosphere microbial communities from Kellogg Biological Station, Michigan, USA - KBS C2-4 metaG | ecosystem: Host-associated > Plants > Roots > Rhizosphere > Soil | place: Michigan, USA... | reverse complement strand
GCCTCCAATTCACCCGGACCTCACCAGGGTTCTGCCCCGTCTGTGCCGCTAACGAAGATCGAAGAGACCAGACTGCTTCCATGACTTGTCTGGCTTTCTTTCTATTCTTCATTCCTACAGACGTGGCGTTTTCGAATAGTTCCGAGAATTCCTTCTTATCACTATCTTGGTATGCTTCAACTCCTGCGATGAAAACAGGCCAAAGCGTGTAGTTTCCGCCACAGTATTCCAAAAAGATGGAGATATGGTGAAGAACTGCATGTACGTAAGGTGCCAGATACTCTGGAGTGGTATTCTCGGAGACTTGGTAATGATATATCACCGTCGCTGCCTCAAAAGCTCGAAGGTGCATTTCTTGAGCCGTCTGTTCGTTGTATGAAGAATCCTGGGGATAAATTTCCCCTGAGTCGTGGCCCTCTGGCTCTGGGAAGTTGGCATTCCGCTCCAAGACAAGCGATCGTTCAAAATTCAACAAGGTTGAGTCATCATGGTTATCAAAAGTTTGTCTTGTCATGTGTCGTGAAAGATGGTTTATCCCTGACAAGTAAGACAGGATTGAACTTGAAGCCCCTATGGTTCGGCCAAAGAGTGGATAGCTCGAAAGTCTTTCTAGGGAGACTGCATCCTTTGAAGGTGAAACTTGCTCTTCCAGCAGACTCATATCCTCATGCCACATCAGTGAGGTTTCGGACTCAATCTTGAGCAGATAGAAGCTCTGCGTGACGTACCACGCATCTTCTGAGCTGGCCCACGTACTCGAAGCACGGTGTTTCTGAACAAACTCCCATCCAGCTGCTAGATGATATCGCCACGTCTTTGAAGTTCCTTGGACTAGCTTGAAGGGTAATTAGCGAACAACCCAAAAATGGATTTGGTTAAGAGAATGTACAACTTACATCTATGAACAGAAAAGTCAGGATGGTTGTTAGCAGTCCGAGATAGTCAACTGACTGCTCATCGATGCTGGTCCGAAGCTCTGCCATGGCGGTTGAATATAGTTTTGTACCTAACATGGACAGATCCTGTCGACCTCCATTCGCTTCACCCAACGACATTGCGGTGAGCGCCATCATTGCATGTAAGAGATGCTTTCGACCCTCATTGAAGCTTTGATATAGAGCAATCGCGGGGTATCTCAACCATGGATTCTGGCAATTGTGAACAGGAGTCAATACAGGGGCGACGTGACTGATATAGTGATGGAAAAGATAAGCATCGCATGTGTCAAGTCGATTTTCTGCCCTGGGTGCTTTGAATAGTCTGAGCAGAGGGGCGAGGCTAGTAGGACATATCTGATCCTGTCTTTGACTGATGATTTCCCCAGTAGCATTCGGGGTGATAGTCCCGGGGTGATAGAGATCTGCAGAGTCACTGGAGAGACAACACCTTGGCTTGTCTATCGATGAACCCTGAAAAACCGAGAATGGAGGACACGACTTCTCAGGTACTAAGCTTTCGTCAACAGCAATATCACAAATATCGATCAGCTTGTCGAGTTGGGACATCGAAAGAGTATGGACTCCACTCCAAGTCTGGCCTACCAACGGTCAGCGTTGTGCCTTTGAGATGGTCTGCAATAGTGCTTTGACTTGCGTGGGTCCAGAAAACGCCTGCTATTATGAGTGTATGACTTCTGGTTCTCATCCACCCACACTAGATTCTGCTGATATCCTGGGCAGATTCGCCTCGAATTGGTGCAGGGAGTACAGCTTGGTGCCTTCTCATCACACTATCAATGCGGTTAACCAATGACTAGGGTGTTTCACGAAGATGAAGACTCATTACCTTCACTTTACGCGAGCGACATCTCCAACAGCCCTAGTCCAGATCTTAGCATGATTTTGGTCAGTAGGTCCAAGGTATTTGTGCCTACCGTGAAGGTCCTTTTGTAACCTGGGGTTTTTCGCACTCGAACCGTTTGCGCCATTATCGTGGATTACTGCTCCACCTAATTCCATATTCAAGTGCCGCCTCGTGGAGGAAGGCTGTTCATGGCAAATGGATCAATTGTTAGACGAATATCCGGTTACTTCGAGGAAATAGGAATCTCCCACCCATCTCTGCTGTACGAAAGTCGGAGGCACAAGGCGTCGAAGCACGAACCCGCCAGATCCTGCATTGTGCGGAGTTATCCGACGACGAATGATAACAAATCAATAAATACATCGAATCAGCATCCACACAATCGCGTTTGAACGTCATCGAACCTCGTAATCGCTATTAACTTCCTAACCTGCAATTGATCATACCCGGACCCATCAGTAGCGATGTCAGCAGCCATTGACACCTATTTTCTCAGCTCTAAGCCTGGTTCATGATGTACCATCCCGCTCATTATTGGAGGCATTTATTGCTTAAGGTGCATTGTGGGATTGGAGACTCTTTCGCGAATACATTCTTGGAGGCACTTTAGAATCTTTGAACCTGGTAAGGCTTCGTTTGTGTCAGACGAACTCAGATTGGCCGGCAGATCATAGACATACCTGCTGCTTGGGCGGCGCGTTGATCCAAGCTGCCATTTGATACTGCTGGTTATCTGCTGCTGTCAATGAGAGGCTGTAAGGCTGGTTGTTTCTGTAATTAAAGAGGAAGCTCATGGGAAAGAGAGGATCGAAGTCATATGCACTCTGGATCATGTCGGTCTCGCTCTTGGACAGGCTGATGCGCATGGCTTCTGGCATCGCTCTGACGTGCTCAATAGTCTGAACGCCGACTATCGGGAAAACGTAGGTTGACTGCGAGAACAGGTACGCAAGAGCCTGGGAACGGGTAAGTTGGTTTCCCAATATGATGAAGCGTTGTGTTGTTTGCTTACCACAGCTTGCAGTGTAGTGCTCTTGTCCCCGGCGATCTTTTCCAGAACATTGGAGACCTTGATGTCAACGTCTCGAATGCTGCGGTCTGGCCGAGCATCAGGGTCTCGTTCCCTCCATTTTCTCTGCTCGGATGACATCAATTGACCACCTCCCAAAGCAGCCCATGGCACAATTGCCATCCCTTGGTCTTCACACATAGGAATAATCTCTGCTTCCATGTCTCTGAAAGCCGCATTCCAGCGTCCTTGGTAAACTGAAAACGGGGTGAGACCGTGACTACGAGCATCTTCTCGAAACATTAGTGTCATTTACTGGGAATGCAGGCTAATCGATGGGGAGCTCACAAGTGTTCGCTTTGACCACCACCCAGGCAGGAGTATCCGATACTCCAAGATACAAGACCTGTCTAGCCATTACAAGAGCGTGGAGATGGCTCATGACTTCTTCCACCGAAGTTGCAAAATCCCACCTAGTAAATTTAACGCCTAAGAGCTTCACATGGAAGTGGAGTACGTACCAGTGGACATAAAGAATGTCAATATAGTCTGTCCTCAGCTTCCTTAGGCTGTCTTTGGTTGAAACATGCATGCTTTTGGCGGAATTTCCGGTGTAGTTGGACTGCAATGGCTCCTTCTCTCGGCTGTAGGCACGATAACCCGCAGTATACTTTGTTGCAATCACCATCTGGTCTCGGTTGTTCCGTGATTCCATCCACTGTCCAATTAATCTTTCTGACTCTTCCCCACAATAGGTATTAGCAGTGTCGATGAAGTTCCCACCAAGAGAGAAATAAGCGTCCAGGAGACTGAAAGGATCTTCATTCTTTCCAAACAGCTCGCTCCATGAGCTGCCGATACTAATTCCACCAAGGCATAGGGGAGATACTTTGACAGATGCCGTCGGCGACAGAATGCGATGATAACCTAAAGGCGTCAATGGTTTGGGAGGGGGCTCGAAGAACGACATAGCGGACTCAACGTGTATCAAGATGATATGATTGTGATATGGATGACCATCGAGAAAACCTAGCTAGGGGAGAATATATAGATCATGACACTGAGGGGCAAACTCAGAACCATCGGGCCAATGTTCCTCGAGGCATCAGGGCATTCGAGCATGAAAATGGCAATTTCGGCCGAAACTGCACCTTGGTGAAGGTGAATGTCACGGCCGAGTGTGGCCATTGGCTGATCTAGACTCTCCCGAGCCATCACATCGTCACATCGTTGGTGTAACCATTTTCATGAACGAGAGTATCATATGAGAGGCATTAAATGATCACAAGTCTGAACATCGCGTTGGTACGTGCAATGGACATGCTTTGGTGTCTTAGGAACATTAATATTAGTAGTCTCTTCTCAGGGGGTATTGCTGCCAAGCCCGACCCCTCGTGACAAACATGACAGAAAACACTTCCTCTGTCAACATCTCACACCAGACGAACGTTGTATCAACCCATTGAACATCTTCCACTCTCGCCACAATTCAAGGATTAGAGAATGGCGCTACCGAATCTTCGTCGTTTATTCGTCGAAGCCCGAACGGAGGCTGAAGAAAACGAATATTCCCGCAATGCCGTAGGTCTATTCTCAACTTCCAGGGAAGAATCGTTTAGACCACGTGTTGACAACCTATACTGGCAGTTCTATAATCTAGTGCTATTCATCTCGTCAGTCGCAGTATTCAGCCTGGTCGCTCAGCGTATGAGCGGCAACAAAGCGATAAAATGACGAATAGATGATTGGAATTAAGGAATAGCATTTCCATACGAAGGATACAATTGATTGCCCGTGCCTACATGTGCCATGCGAAACCCTTTTATTAATCGTACATCTATAATCAACGAAAGCGTCGGCCGACAAATGACCTCCCTGTGGATGCAACAGCCAACTCAATCCTTCAATCTGTTTCCTCGCCATCGCTACTGAGGAAGTCGTAATTCTTCGCTCCTCGCACCAATCGCCTAGCTGGACGTCCGTCGTCCTTCGCTTTACCATCGTTGTCATCGTCATCGGCGCCCCACCTCTCGGCACCCTCCTGGACCGCCTCGATATCAGCAGCGAGTTCTCGCGCTTCCTTTATCTGGTTCGCCTTATCAACCGAATACCGACCTGTCATACCAGCATCTGACAGCATGTCCTTCAGATGCTTAATCTTGGCCTTGGAGGTCTCGTAGGGCTTCAACTCTTTGCCCCAAACTTTTCGGATGCCGCACTTCACCAACCAGCCCTGGAGGCGCTTGATCTCCGCTTGGTCAGGGTCGATGTCGGCCTCGGCTTTGCTTTTAGTAGGTTTGTCCTTGGCGGATTTCTTTTCTGTCGAGCCTTTCTGCTTTTGGCGCCTTTTAGGGGCTGGCTCCTCGTCTAATAACTCTGACAGCTCACTGTCGGAGTCCTCCGCCTGCGCAATGGTCTCCTTCTTTCTGTCGTTCACTGCAGAAGCGGTCTTGGCAGCCTTCTTTGGTTCACTGTTCTTCTCTGAATCGGCATCGGAATCATCTACTTTGGCTTTTTTCGCTTTTGGAGCCTTCCCTTTCTGTTGTTTCTTCTTCGGCTTCTCTTCTGGACTGTCGAACTCGCTGTCACTCGGAGGGGAAGACAGCTCATCAGACGAAGTGGTTTTCTCTGGTTCAGTTGCGACCTTCTTCCTCTTCCTCGGCCACGGTTCTCTTTCTTCGGAGGTGCGCTTCTTCGGCTTTGCAGACTTTGAAGGTGGAGGTGGAGAACTCTGGGTCTCGTCCTGAATAGCCTAGATGGTACAATATGCTGATTAGCGCCTGGCTGCACCTCATACTGATATGTAGACTCACGAATTGGTCTTTGATGATCTGTTTACTTCGAACCACCCAGATGTTGTGAGACTTGTAAAAGCCTGGCATCAAACCTAGCTTTTCTTCGGAAGCGGCGCGTATCGAGTTGACTGTAGGATCCTCAAGTCCTGCTCGCTGTGCTTTCACGACCTCGCGACGCAAGCTTTGCTCGAGTTCGCTGTCTGGTGGGACCGGTGTGGTTGATACTTCTGAGAGCTCTGAGTCTGACATATTGAACGCGCTGTGAGTGAATGAGGAGTCTCAAGTGTTAGAATTCACAAATAATAATTCGCGAACTTTCTAATGTGATCATCGATGTAGATGTCACGCGTCGCATTGGAGTTTTGTCTGACGATCACCAGGCACCGGATGCGATTGCAGATGCAGATGCGTTCGCTTCCCCGCACACACACAGGTGAACAGGTGAGGTAATCTGGAAAGTGGGCCGAGGCTCGTGCATAGGAGATATCGGATTTAAATATATTGAAATGACGGTCATTCTTGGTGCCTGCGATTTATCAGCGCATCCATATGGACCAGCACAAACACACAGGTACAGCTGGTCACAACTCACAAGCAACATATTGGAGAGCAAGGGAAGGGAGCCCTTGAAGAGTACTGGAGGTTGGAAGATCGGTGCAAATGTCGTTTCCATTTCCGAGTCCACCGTCTAGCTCCAGCTCGAACGACGACTCAAGCACTCGAGATGCGCCACTAAAGAGGCACCCTCCAGGCGTCGTCCTGGACAAGGACGGCAAACCGTAAGTCAACCTACCAAATGGCCCCAGTACAGCATCTGATAGTTCCAGCTGTCGAACTTGCACCTCCTCGGCAGAATGGATGGCAATGATGAAGGGAACCACGGGCAAGAAACCCAAAGCACCAGTCGTCCCTGTCACAACGGCAGCGGACTGTCCGCCAGATGTTGCAGAGCTAGGTCGATCTACTTGGACTCTACTACACAGCATGGCCGCGACATATCCCCAGACCGCTCCACCAGAGACACAGTCCATCATGCAGCAATTTCTATCCACATTTTCTAAATTATATCCCTGTTGGGTGTGTGCAGAGGATTTCCAAGATTGGATGGCACAGCCTGGGAATGCCCCAAAGGTCAAGGGGCAAGACGAACTGGGCATGTGGATGTGTCAGGCTCATAATGTCGTCAATGCAAAACTGGGAAAGAAGGAGTTTGACTGCACGCTGTGGAAAGAGAGGTGGAGGGACGGCTGGAAGGACGGCCGCTGCGACTAAACGGTGTACTGGATATTCAACAAATCTTGTGATGCATTCAGAAGCGAATATGTACGATTATGGAAATGGATATACGATATTATTGCATCAGGATCCTAGAATTGGGACTGTACAGGCGACCGACTGGATTGGATAGATCACTGCTGGATGGAGGGGGCATCAGCGATGGCGCAAGACTCCTCTCACTTTCAAGTTGTATATGATTAGACAGCAGGAATGTACAAGTATGGTGTTTATGGTGAAGACATCAATATGCAAGGCATTACGAGAGTTATCACTAAGGGATTACAGCTAACGGCTTTTGAGAAATTAACCAGAGGTAGGCTGCCTTGGAACCAATCGCAATCAAACAAAGTCATAGGGCTCTATCCTCGCACCTTAAACTCCGTACTAGACTCTGTACCGAAACGAGAGTACGGAGTCAAGATTTAGTATACGGAGTGGACTGGGTTCAAGTCAATATCCCGATACGTCTACATAATCAGAATGCCGTTCTGAAGGAATCTCCAGTTGGAAAGAATCTGCAGTAAGATGCATATGCACCCTTCATATTCGTACATATTCATATGCAGCATTTAAGGGTGAAGCTCTCCATGCAAAGCATGTGAAACTGTGTCTTACGCAAGCAGGCGACATGGCCTTGGATGGCCTCTTGCGGAGACCCGCGAGACCCTTACCCGCTCCACTCTGGCTACCACCACGCCAAAAATACGTCAACCAAGTCAAGTCATCGAGCCAATATTACCATCTCCATAATCCCCCTTTCCCCCCTGCTTTTGATCATCATGTAGGTCTTTGTCGTTGTTATCAATATCATTGTCTGGTTTGTCTATACTTGATAGCAGCACTCCCCATTTGTGCATAATCAACCCTTGAGCCCATTCCGAATCTTCTTGGCGGCGTTCCTCGTTCAGGTTCTCCCTCGTGCTTTGGTGATACTTTTGAACAAAGACTCTAGCAGGGAGGCCGAGCCCCTTAATACCTGGTACCCAATCAATCAGGTCTTGACTGAGTGCTTCGTTCAGCCTTGGGGGCCGCTTCTGCACACATCGGGGTTTTGGTTGGACCAGAATGCCGGCTTGGGACAGTCTGCCACCCATATTGATTGTCGCCTGCATACATACTATACTATGCTCCTCCTCCGAAGGTCTTCGCTCATTGCGGTAACACTTGGCCTTTTCACATTTGCTTTATTAATCCAACAACTCGGCCTAAACCCGTTCAGGCCCAATGCATTTTATGCCCAGAAAGGTCCCTTGTACAACCCGTCGGTCTTCACCCCCGGGGTGGCCAAACCGGCCGGACAGAACTACAGCCGAATCCTCGTGATGGGGCGGCTGGGCTCAGAGGACATCTCATGGGTGGCGCGAGAGCTGCCAGATCTCGAGACGAAGATCTATAAGGTGGACGACGTGCCGAGGATAGGCAATGGAACATCGCCAGCTTCGGGCCTGCCGGCGAACAAAGGTCACGAAGCGATGGTGTATCTCACGTACATCATCGACCACTACAACTCGCTACCAGACGTTGTACTGTTCTTTCACCCCCACCACGTCGCATGGCACAACAACATCCTGCTGGACATTGACTCCGCGAAGACCATCAAACTGATGAGCTCCGCGCACGTCACACGACAAGGCTACTTCAACTCAAGGTGCCACCTGGACCCAGGGTGCCCGAACTGGCTACATGTGGACCGACCCAAGTGGCGCTGGGACCTGGTCCACAAGCCCGAAGAGCCTAAGCTGACCTCCCAACTCTTCCACGAGCTGCATGGCGCTGACACGCCGGTCCCTGCCGCGATCTCACAACCATGCTGCGCACAATTCGCCGTGTCGCGAGGCCGCATCGTCCAGCGCCCGCGAGACTTCTACGTGCGGTACCGCGACTGGATCCTGTCGACAGACCTCGACGACAAGGATTCGGGCCGCCTACTGGAGTACAGCTGGCAGTTCATCTTCACGGGCAACTTCGAGTTCTGCCCGAGCATGCACCGTTGCTACTGCGACGGCTACGGGATTTGCTTTGAAGGGGACGCCGGTCTGAGCCGCTGGCTCGAGGTCCTGCACCAGCGCGAGAAGGTCGATCGCAAGCGGGTTGAGTTGTGGGATAAAGACCAGAAGCAGACCGAGAGGTATAAACAGCTCGATGCGCAGAGTAAGCAGATCACCGAGCAGTTGGATTGGATGCGCGAGCAGGCGCTGCGCCGCGGTGCCGATCCAAAGATTCGTGCCATGGAGTGTGGGCGGGAATGGAAGGAGGGCGATGGGTATTGAAGGTGGATATTTGAAATCTAGGGGAAGTGCCTGGCGCACTGGAGGCCGCCCACATATATACATATATACATCATTGTTTTTCTTGCAAATCTCAGGGAAGGTTATGTATTGGCATTTGAACGCTTGTCGACTCTGAATCTTGCGTTTCTAAAATTGGAATTGTCTGCTTCTAAATCGCAGGATCTTTACATACTGGTAGTGGCTCGCGAGCTGTTGAATTAATACAGTATAATTGTCTACTACTCACCTAGACGAGCTCATTGTGAATGCTAGAAGTATGACCAGGGTACGCCTTAGGTCCCTCGATTTACTCCCAGGAGAAAATACATCCCCAGTATGCGTACATCATTCCATAAACCCTTTGGTATACGCCCTGCACGCTGCAAACAGCACCTAAAGTTACGGTGCTCTCAAGGTTACTCTCAACCAATGCCGTCTTCATATGCTCTGACTGTAGGCGGTTGATTTTGGTTCGTGCCATCAACGTGATTTCCCAGTCCTTTGATTCGTACTGACTCCGATGCAACATTCACGGGTAATATCGTTCAGTCCATTAATAGTTCATGACCATTTCTGCATTGGCACCGCCTGATCTGGAATCGGTGGCGCCATCGAAATTCCCGGGTCCGTAGTCATCAAGACTCTTGTAGCCAGGAGGGCCGCGCGGAGCTGCGTGGCCACCTCTTCCACCGCCTCTATTCCCGCCCTGGCCAGCTCCATTTCCCCGTGGTCTGGAGGCATTGCCTTGTGCACTTTGATGGACATTTCTTGCACCACCCGCAGCTTGATTATTCTTGTTGTTGAACTGATTCTTGCTCGTGTGCCGCATATTGAACCGTCCGGTTGTAGCACCTTGCTCCTTGGGATTCCAGGTGCGATTTTCTCGCTCCACTCCACCAGCAACGGCACCAGCATAGCTCTCCTTTCCCCGGTAATCTTGGTCATCAAATTTTCGCTTCTGCCCTGACTCCGTTTGATTGCGATCGAAGTTTGAACGGCCTCTGCCATTACCTCTGAACATATCATCTGGCTCGATTTTGAGAAGGACTTTGTCCCCAACTGTTGTTTCGAACATGAATGCCTTCTCTGGAGCCACTGGTTCCCACTTCGTAATCTTGGCCGCATCGACTTGCCTAGAGCCTTTGCGAATGGCAAGCACTACAAGTGGTGTTGGATCCTGTGTTGAGATCTGTGTTTCCGTGACAGGTGCGACTCGAGCAGCCCATATACGATCTTCGTACTTTGAAAACCCGGTAACTTGCCACGTCACCTTCTTGCCCCGTCCACCAACCTTTTGTAGGAGATCCTTTCTTGGAAAGTAGGGAGCGATCAGGATGCTAGATGCAAGTAGTCGAACTTCTCCGGAGTCAATCAAGTGTGGAGTCGTATTGACGAGAGAGATCAGGCGCGCGGAGTCGGTTTGGCTGATCAGATAGCCAAAATAGAGAAAGTGGTCCACGATCTTAATTCGTTTGTTGGTTGACCGCGTAGGGTTTGGCCCACCAGTTGACACTGCATGATTATGGCGATTGATTGCTCTCTGCACAACTTCGACTTCCATTTCGGGATTCAAAGTTGCCTTTAGCTCACAAACATGAATGACTTCGGCAGTGATGGGCTTTCGAGGAGGGGGCGGTTGATCGGCAGGATGAGAGATTAAACTCTTGTTGACACGCTCGAAGAAATCGCGGAATCCCTTGACATGTTTGGGCCTGTCTTCATAGATCCGAATCTCATCCGCATGCTTGTAAGTGAAGGCCAACTCCTTCAGAAACTCTTGCTTGAATGACATGGTGGATTCGAATTTCTGGCCTGCGGGGCCGACCTCGGGTTTGAGAACGACCAGGTCAAAATTGAGCTTTTTGGAGAGGCAAATCCTATTGACCAAATCGGCGAAATTTGTCTCCCCTCTTCCAGTCAATAGGACTGTCACAACATCTTTTGATTGTATACTAAGTTCAACGAGTTGAACTACAGTCTCATTCCAACAGCCTTCCCAGGCGCGGGGTTCCTCCTTTTCAAGCCCCTGTCCAGTAGCGGCCAGAATACTCGAGTCATGCCACCATCCTCCATAAGCAAGGGTCTCATAAGCTTGCAACATGCCAATGGCTTGCGACTGCCATATTTGGGGATTGGGTAGAGGACTGGAGAAGAGTGTATTGTCAAAGTCGTAGACATGAATGCCCTTGATTCCTGCAGCATCAGGAGGGATGCTGCTATTGCAGGCCCAGCGGTTAAGGCTGGTCAGTGAATAAATGGCTCTCATGGTTGATTGGGAGAACCGACAGGTTAGTCGCAGACGCTGTCGCGGTCGATCAGGTATGAAAGAGGTGACAGGGACGATTCGTTGTCATCGCCCTCTATGAACGCGGAAGCAGTTGAACAAGGGTGATACGAGTCGCATCTGTTAGAATTAGTGGGTCACTGAACAGCATGAGGAGTATGGACTACAGTGCTGAGGCTAGTCCTGGGAATGAATGGACAAAGTTCACGAGGCAGGGCTGGCTGGCTGTGTCGAGCGAGCCAAAACTTGAGAGCACCTGCATATATTGCCGCGTAATCCACCGTACTACGGCGGAGCGCTAGCATTTAAATAGATACGGGGAAGTGTACGG
>Ga0105237_10007693_pt1 | contig 11771 bp, 6 predicted proteins | sample KBSC24metaG_FD_81520 | JGI IMG/M metagenome (GOLD analysis project Ga0105237, IMG submission 81520) | Corn rhizosphere microbial communities from Kellogg Biological Station, Michigan, USA - KBS C2-4 metaG | ecosystem: Host-associated > Plants > Roots > Rhizosphere > Soil | place: Michigan, USA... | reverse complement strand
TGTGCCGGGCAATGAAGTTGGCAGCTCTTCAGGCTTCAGGTTGCTGAGCGCCAATGATGATAAGCGTTGCCGCACTTTTGGTATTGATGAAAACTTTATACCAAACTTTGGCCTTACGGTTCTTGCGGGGAGAAACTTTGACAAAGACAAGCCCGCCGGCGCAGATACTACACAGCCTGTGAGTATTATTATTAATGAAACGGCTGCTAAAATTTTCGGGTTTAAAAATCCTAAGGAAGCAATTGCAAAAGACCTTGTTGGTGGTGGTTTCAATTGCAGGATTGTAGGTGTGATGAATGATTATCATCAGCAGTCATTACAGTATAGCTTTGACCCGATCATATTCTATCCGGGCAATCATATTGATATGACTAACTTTTCTTTAAAGCTTCAAACAAGCAATATTCCTCATGTGCTTGAGCAGGCTAAGGCTATATGGGCCAAAGCTTTTCCTCAAAGCCCGCTTCAATATTTCTTTTTGGATGAATACTTTAATCGCCAATATAAAAATGATAACCTCTTTGCCACAGTACTTGGATTGTTTACAGTGTTAGCTATTATTGTCGCAAGCCTTGGGCTGTTTGGGTTATCACTGTACACCGTTGCAAAAAGGGCCAAAGAAATAAGCATACGCAAGGTGTTGGGTGCAACGGTTTTTCAAATCATCAGCCTTGTTACAAAAGATTATGTAAAGCTGATATTCGTTGCAAGCTTTATATCTATCCCTGTCGCATACTTTATTTTACAAAACTGGTTAAAAGATTACGCATTTCATATTGATATAGGCCTTTGGTTCTTCCTTGCGCCCTTACTGTTGATTATTGCTGTTGCTTTGGTAACCGTCTTGTATCAGTCCATAAGGGCCGCGATTGCAAACCCGGTAAAAAGTTTGAGAAGCGAGTAGGGTGGTCAATGGCGATTGGATTGGAAAAACGATAATGAGCGTTTTGGTTTCCGGGAACCAGTAACTGAGTAACTGGTAACCGGCAATGAAATGTCGGTTGATATAAAACTTCGCATAACCATAACAATAAAACCGTGAACTTATGATAAAGAGTTATCTCAAAATTGCCTGGCGAAATCTTGTAAGAGATCGCCAGTTTACCTTGCTTAACCTGATAGGCTTGTCCACCGGGCTGGCTTGTGTATTGCTGATTTATTTGTGGGTAACTGATGAGAGAAGTGTTGACAGGTTTAACGAGAATGACAGCCGCCTTTACCAGGTAAAGAAAGCTTCCCCCAATGGCGATGGTACTGTTTCCGTATGGGATGTTACACAGGGGCTGCTTGCACAGACAATGGCTGCTGATCTTCCGGAGATTGAACGGGCGGTAGCTGTAAGAAAAGAAGGCAAGATGGGTGTTGCATCTGTTGGTGATAAACACATCAAAGCGAGTTGGCAATTTGCTGACAGGGACTACTTTAAAATTTTCTCTTATCATCTGTTGCAGGGAAGCAAAAGCAATGTATTTAACGGAAAATATTCGGTAATAATATCCGAGAAACTTGCATTAAAACTTTTCAATACTTCAGGCAACATAGCCGGTAAAACAATAAGCTGGGATCATAGCGGGGAGTTTAATGGAACTTATGCAGTTTCGGGTGTGTTTCAAGCCCCTCCTTCTAATGCTACCGACCAGTTTGATATGGTGTTCAATTACTCATTGTTTGCCGAGAAGGAAATAGGCGGAATGGGCGATATCACCAATTGGGGAAGTAACATGTCCCAGACTTACCTTTTATTAAAAAAAGGGATAGATGCTAATAAGTTTGCTGATAAAATAAAGGGCTACACGAAGGCAAAAATAAAGCAGTTATATGGTACCGGCGGAGCATATAAGTGGGAAGGCAACCTGGTACTTCAACGTTATTCAGACAGGTATTTGTACAACAATTTTGAGAATGGCGTTCAATCTGGTGGAAGAATCGAATACGTAAAACTATTTTCTGTTATTGCCATATTTATTTTAGTAATAGCGTGCATCAATTTCATGAACCTTTCTACAGCAAGGGCATCAAGACGAATAAAAGAAGTAGGTATAAAAAAAGTGGTTGGCGCAAGCAGAAGATCTCTGATACTTCAATATATGGGTGAATCAATGTTCCTGGCTTTTTTGTCGCTGATTATTTCTGTTGCTATTGTTGCTCTATTACTACCTGCGTTCAGGGAAATAACAGGAAAAAATATCGCTCTGCATTTCGACAGCTATCTTATTATTTCAATATTGATCATAACAGTTATTACGGGTCTTATTGCAGGCAGTTACCCTGCATTGTACCTGTCGGGTTTCAGGCCCGCAATCGTATTAAAAGGAAAATTCAGCACTTCTGCGGGAGAGTCATGGGTGCGGAAAGGATTGGTTGTTTTTCAATTTTCAATATCAGTTATCCTAATCATCTCTGTTATTATTGTTTACCAGCAGATGAAACTTATACAAACAAAAAACCTTGGATATAACAAAGACAATATTATTCGTTTTGCGAACGATGGAAATCTCCGAAAGGGATTAAATACATTTCTTGCTGAGGTAAAAAAGGTGCCCGGCGTTGTGAATGCTTCCAGTTTGGAAGGAAATTTTTTGGGGCAGCCGGGGCATAGTGGCGGCGGCATTACCTGGGACGGCAAAGATCCCAACCTGGGTATCGAGTATTACGGTGTAGGTGTTGATTATAATACGATGGAGATGCTTGGGTTTAAGATGAAAGAAGGCCGATCCTTTTCAAATGCTTTTGGATCGGATAGCTTGAAAGTAATATTCAATGAAGCAGCTATTGCTGCAATGGGTCTTAAAGATCCTGTTGGTAAAACAGTCTCCCTATGGGGAAAACCGAGGCAAATTATTGGCGTTGTAAGTAATTTTAATTTTGAATCGCTCTATAAAAAGGTAGCGCCTTTTTTCTTCTATTACACACCCGATAATAATCCCGATAACAATGATATTCTCGTAAAAATTAAAGCGGGAAAAGAGAAAGAGACACTTGCGCAACTGGAGCAATTTTATAAGCGATATAATCAGGGTCTTCCTTTTGAATATAAGTTCTTGAATGATGACTATAATGCGCTTTATGCTTCAGAACAAAGAGTGTCTGTTTTATCAAAATACTTCGCAGCAATTACTATTATCATCTCATGCCTTGGCTTGTTTGGATTAGCAGCCTTTACCGCACAAAAGAGACAAAAAGAAATAGGCATTAGAAAAGTAATTGGAGCATCTGTGAGCAACATAGTTATGATGCTATCCAAAGATTATATCAGGCTTGTGTTGATAGCGCTGTTAATAGCGTTTCCGGCATCCTGGGTGATGATGAATAAATGGTTGCAAAGTTTTGCTTACCGTATTCATATCAATGGTCTTGTATTCACGGCTGCCGGTGTTTCAATAATTTTCATCACTTTATTTACTATCAGTTTTCAATCAATCAAAGCAGCAATAGCAAACCCGGTAAAGAGTTTAAGGGCGGAATAGGATTGTTTTAAATTTTAAATTATAAATGTTGAATTGATAAGCCTTCATTTAAAATTTAAAATTCAACATTTAAAATTATAAGCATGTTCAAAAATTATTTCAAAACAGCGTGGCGTTCTGTAAGCAGGCACAAAGTTTACAGCGTTATCAATATATGCGGCCTGGCGCTGGGCATAGCATCATGCATGATTATTTTTTTGGTTGTAAAGTATGAACTTGGTTACGATGGGTTTAATAAAAAAGCAGACAGGATATATCGCGTTACGCTTAATGCCATTGACTTCAATCCTAGTGTATCTATGGCAATTGCACCCGCAATGCGCAACTATTTTCCCGAACTGGAACAGGTGTCGCAGGTATGGCATCAGTCAGATGGATTGATAACCATTAACAACAAACGCTACAGCGAAAAAGGATACATGTTTGCAGATGAACATTTTCTAAAAATGTTCGACTATGAGTGGATAAGTGGTAATAAAAATACTGCTTTATCAGAGCCAAACACAGTAGTGCTTACAGAACCAATTGCTAAGAAATATTTCGATAACAAAGATGCGATGGGACAGGTAATTAACCTTGACAATCGCTTTAATCTTAAAGTAACAGGTGTTATTAAAGATGTGCCTGGTAACACACATCAACCCTTTATTTTCATGGTGTCTTTTGCCACTGTAAAAGAAGATGTAAAAGGTATGATGAATGAGTTTTATGCCATTGCGGGTGGTAATACTTACATACTTATACCTGAACATTATGACATTAATAGCATGCGCAAAAGAATGCACGCTTTTATTGAAGCAAACTGGGGTAAGGATATTGCCAAAGAAGCAAGATTACCTTTACAGCCTCTTAAAGATATTCATTTTGATCAGCGTTATTTAAACAGCGATGTTACCCCTACCACTTCAAGGGAAACTTATTGGGCGCTTGCGGCGGTTGCAGTGTTTATTATCATCATAGCCTGCATCAATTTTGTAAACCTTGCAACAGCACAGGCTATAAAGCGTGCAAAAGAAATAGGCGTAAGAAAAGTATTGGGTTCTAATCGCTCACAGTTAATAACGCAGTTTCTTGGAGAGACAACGCTTATGGTAGTCATTGCGCTTATACTTGGTGTGCTGACAATAGTGATTTTTTTGCCCCAGGCAGCCAAATGGCTTGAAATAAAAATAAGCTTTACGCAGCTTCTTAACCCATCAGCAATTATATTATTTGTATTGGTTACAGTTGTTATGATATTGCTTGCTGGTTTATATCCTGCCTTTGTACAGTCTGCATTTAATCCTGTTAATTCACTCAAAAGCCAGTCTTCACCTGTGGTACGTGGCTTATCACTTCGCAAAACGTTAGTGGTATTACAATTTGCTATTTCACAGGTAATGATCATCGGTACTTTAGTAGTTGCCTATCAAATGGATTTTTTTAAGAATCGTGATTTGGGTTACGATAAAGATGCCGTGATTTCTTTCTGGGTGCCGGACCAGGCAAAGCGTGAAGTGCTACGGCAGCAGCTGCTAAGTAATCCCGGTGTAAAGCAACTGAGTTTTGCGTCTGGAGCGCCTCCATATAATAGTCAGTATTGTGATTTCAGCGCACCTGAACTGGGAGTTAGCAAAGGTGATGTTACAGAATTGAAGCTTATTGATGAAAATTATACTGACATGTTTAAGTTTCATATGCTGGCAGGAGAGAAGATTACCAAACGAAATGACAACGATACCACACATGACGTTGTTGTGAATGAAACGCTCATGCAAAAGCTTAACGTAACAGAACCGAAGAAGATGGTTGGCAAACACATTATGGTTAATGGCTGGTATGCAACAGTAATGGGCGTTGTGCAGGATTTTCAGAGTGAATCAAAACATAAAAAAAGAAGAGCCTGTGTTTTATTCTATCGCGCTAAAAGTTTTTACACGGTTTCTGTAAAACTACAGCCTGCCAACATGCAACACACTATTGCATCTATTGATAAAACTTGGTCTGCGCTTTTTCCAACAGAATTATTTCAATATGAATTTTTGGATGAACACATAGCTAAGTGGTACAGCCAGGAAGAGAAAGAATACATCGCTTTTAAACTTTTCTCCTGCATAGCAATATTTATCGGTTGCCTGGGATTGTACGGTCTTGTTGCGTTTGCCGCAACACAACGTTTAAAAGAGGTAGGTATTCGCAAAGTGCTGGGCGCAACACTTGCAGATATAGTAGTACTATTTTCCAAAGAGTTTGTCTTGCTTATTCTTGTTGCATTCTTTATTGCGGCACCAGTTGCTTATTATGTAATGCATAGTTGGCTTCAAAGTTTTGCCTACCAGGTTAGCATTGGTTCAGGCATTTTTATTATAGCGATTGTGATATCTTTTACCATTGCTGCCTGTACCATAGCGTACCAGGCAATAAAAGCTGGTGTTACCAACCCAGTGCGGTCATTGCGAAGTGAGTAGCTGGAATAATAATGTTATGTCAAACGTGAAATGTAAGACGTAAAAAAGCGAAAGCTCACGTCTCACAGCACTAGCTATCTGTTCATCGATTTTATGCATGGACATTAAAATACAGCAGGCCCTTGCCTGTTCGTTACTGTACAAAAAGATGTTCGTTTTCGAACATCTTTTTGTTTCAATAATTTACAATATTCTTATGGTCAGTAGTTTAGATGACTGGCATGGCTATTGATTTTTTGTAACGGGTAAGTGTGTCCCGCCAAAAATTATCATCAATCTTAACAAGGACTGCTCATGTTCAGTAATTATTTCAAAACCGCTTTGAGAAATTTGTTGCGTAACAAGGTGTATTCCTTCATCAACATTATTGGTTTAAGTCTTGGCCTTACTTGTTCCATGCTTATTATCCTGTATGTGAAAGATGAAGTAAGTTATGATCGTTTTCATGAGAATGTTGCCAATATTTACCGCATAGACAGCAAGAATATAAAACCGGATGGCAGCGTAGAAAATAGCAGTGGTTACTCCGGTTATTTCCAGGGCCCGCGTTTTGCTGCCGCTATTCCTGAAATAAAATACTTCGTTCGTTATCTACAAAATAATCTAAACATAAAGAATGGAACAGAAATAAAATCACAGGAAATATTTTATACTGATTCTTCTTTTTTCTCTGCTTTTTCGTTCCCGTTGCTAAGTGGCAACCCGGCAACAGCACTTAAAGAGCCCAATGGTATAGTCATCTCTGAAGACATGGCTAAAAAGCAATTCGGCACCACGAATGCCCTGGGTAAAACGATGTTCTTTAAAAATGATGATAAGTTTGAACCTTACGTAGTAACAGGTGTTGCAAAGAACTGCCCTCAAAATTCTTCTATTAATTTTCAGGTGTTAATGCCAATAAAAGTTTCCAAACAGGATGAGGCCAACAATGAAAACTGGTTTAGTTTTTTTATGAACACTTTTGTTGTGCTTACACCCGGCGCTGATGTAAATGCCGTGAATGCTAAAATGACCAAAGTGTATGAAAAAGACGCGCAGGAAACGATAAAAATGATCGCGCAGAAATTCGATTTTAAAGACAAAACTGTCTACTTTTTGCAGCAGTTTACTGATATGCATTTGAATAAAAATTTAAGTGCAGACAACGGCCTGGTAGGTGGAAGTAACCCGATGTTTTCATACATTCTTTCAGGTATTGCAATTTTTATTTTATTGATTGCCTGCATCAATTTTGTTAACCTTACAGTTGCACGTTCGGTTAAGCGTGCGAAGGAAATTGGTATACGTAAAGTGGTTGGCGGAGACAGGAAACAACTGATAATGCAGTTTCTTGGCGAATCATTTATTCTTTGCTTTATTGCATTTGTACTTGCAATAGCTTTAGTGGAAATTGTGCTGCCGGTATTTAATAATCTTTCTAACAAAGCACTTTCACTTTCTTACTTGTTTGATGTAAAACTTGTTGCTGGTTATATCCTTTTGTTTATGATTACCGGCTTACTTGCAGGCTTTTATCCTGCACTGGTTTTGTCGAGCTATAGCCCGGTGCAAACTTTGTACAGTCGTTTTACGCTGGCAGGTAAAAACTATCTCCAAAAGTCATTGGTGGTATTGCAGTTTGCATTGGCTTCATTTTTAATCATCGCAACGCTTACTATTTTTTATCAGTTTAATTTTTTAACGACAGAAAAGTTAGGGTATGATGACAGAAATCTTGTGGTTCTTGAAAAATGGAATATAAAGCATGACGAGGCCAGGTTATTTAAGAATGAACTGATGAAGAATCCAAACATAATAGATGTTACTTCAAAGAACGGTGGTATGTGGGGAACAGGTGCTAAAATAAATGGCGATACACAAATAAACTTTACTTACGAAACAATTGATGAGGCTTATCTCCCGCTGTTAAAGATACCGGTTGTGCAAGGGCGTAATTTTTCTGCGGAATTCCCTTCCGATTCCAATCATTCAGTATTGGTGAATGAAACATTTGTAAAGAATGCAGGATGGAAAATCCCTATTGGCCAGCAAGTAAATTTCTGGTATAACAATAATGAAAAGTATACGGTAATTGGTGTGGTGAAGGATTATCATTTTGAGGCACTAAATAAAAAAATTGGACCTCAATTATTTACCATGAAACTGGGTAACAATTATGGTAAGATAATAGCTAAATTAAAACCCAACAGCGAGACAGCAAGTTTGCATCACATAGAAAAAATATTCAAAAAATTCTTTCCCATTAATCCTTACACATTCAAGTTTATGGACCTGGAAAATCTTAAGAATTATGAAGCTGAGGCTAAATGGAAACAGATTATGCTCTTTGGTGCTGTACTTACCATTTTTATTTCATGCATAGGCTTGTTTGGTTTGTCAGTATTGTCTGCTGAAAAACGTACCAAAGAAATAGGCATACGTAAAGTGTTGGGCGCATCTATAAGCAACGTAGTTACTATTTTGTCAAGAGACTTTTTGAAGCTTGTAATTATTGCTTTGCTTATTTCTATCCCTGCTGCATGGCTCGCTGCCAATAAGTGGCTGGAGAATTATCCCTATCGCATTTCATTAAGCTGGTGGCTCTTTGCATCATCCGGCATTATTGTAGTAATGGTTGCGTTGGTAACGGTAAGTTTCCAGGCAATTAAAGCGGCTGTTGCAAACCCGGTGAAGTCGTTGCGTAGTGAGTAGTGAATGGTGAGTAGAAAATCGGGAGTGGTAAATCGGGAATCGCTAGTGGTGAGTAGGGGCAATGTGATTAAGACATCAATTAAATATAATTTCAGTTGTTTGAGTTTTCGAATATGTTAACCTATGTAAAATATTATAACTCGAACAACTGAAATTATTTTGATTTAAGCATTGAAGGAGTAGATAATTCCTGTTAAGAGAAAGTAACTGCAACCTTTCCTCTTGTCTTGCCGGTTTCAACCTGTTTATGTGCTTCAGCTATTTCGTTGATCGTAAATGTTTGTGAAACATGAGATTTAATAACTCCTTTTTCAAGTAGTGCTGCAAGCTGCTTCATATCATCGCCATTAGAGTGTACCATAAAAAAGAAAGCGTGCACACCTTTTTCTTTGGCTTTGGCAATCACTGTTTCAGAAGAAATTGATGGAAGCGTTATAAGCCTGCCATCCCTCTTAAGCACCGACAGGGATGGTTCTACATCGTTGCTGCCTATTGCATCAATAACCAAATCAATATCACTAACAACATCTTTTGGTTGTTGTGTTTTATAGTCGATATGTGCATTTGCGCCAAGCGATAATACAAAATCTTTATTGGCTGCAGAGGATGTTCCGGCTACATAAGCGCCAAGATGTTTTGCTATCTGTACAGCATAATGACCAACGCCACCCGCTGCTGCATGAATAAGTACCTTTTCACCTCTTTGCAGCTTGCCATGTGTAACCAGCGCCTGCCATGCCGTTAAGGCGGCAAGGGTAGCCGCGGCTGCTTCTTCATGTGAAATATTAGCTGGTTTTAATGCAAGTTGTGAGGCAGGCGCTGCAACGTATTCAGCATACGCTTTACCATTACCTGGAAAATTAACCATTCCAAATACTTCATCGCCTGCTTTTAAATCTTTTACATCGCTACCAACCTCTTCAATAATGCCAGATACATCCCATCCTAAAATAATATCATCACTTTCCTTTTTTAATTCGTTGTAAAGGCTTTTACCCTTGCGTGTTTTAATATCAACAGGATTAATACCGAATGCTTTGGTTCTAATCAATACTTCATTCGGTTTAATGGCTGGTTTGGGTAATTCTGTAACTATAAGATTCTCTGCCGGGCCTGCTTCTTTTAATATTACTGCTTTCATGATGATTAATTTAATAAAGCAAAGTTGCATCACTGCATTTTAACGGCCCTGTATAATCATTGGTTTGTGCGGTATATTTGTGGGTATGTTGGTTAAGAATTTATATGAGCCTTTTGAGGTGGAGCTGTTAGAGGGAGTGTCATGCCCGATGGGTGCTCACAGGCATAATTTTTTTGAGCTGGTATATATAATTTCTGGCAAGGGCGTGCAGTGTATTAATAAAAATCAACTGCCATATAATGATGAGGCTTTGTTTTTGTTAATGCCGCAGGATTACCACTCTTTCGAAATAGAATCTGCTACAAAATTTTTCTTCATCAGGTTTAATGATATCTATTTAAAATCTCAAAACAGGGAATGGGTAAAACAACTGGAATTTATTTTTCAAAACAACAATCATCTGCCCGGATGTATTTTAAGAAATAAAACGGATAAACCACTTGTTAAATCCCTGGTAGAAGCATTGGTTCGTGAATATGATAATCAACAACCTTATCAGCGGGAAGTATCATCACAAATAGTAAATACTTTGCTTGCAATTGTGGCCCGTAACGTATCACTTATAATGCCTGCTGCATTAAGTAATAACAGTCATTATGATACTGTGCCAGGATTGTTAAGCTATGTTCACCAGCATATTTATTCGCCTGATAAACTTAAAGCAGAGCAACTGGCCGCGCAGTTTAATATATCTCCCAGTTATATCAGCGAATATTTTAAGAAACTCACTGGTGAAAGTATGCAGCAGTATATCACCAATTACAAATTAAAACTTGTTGAAACGCGGCTGCATTACAGCAATCTCCGCATTAATGAAATTGCCAACGAACTTGGTTTTACAGATGAAAGTCACCTCAACAGGATATTCAGGAAATATAAAGGCATGAGTCCTACCGAATATCGTAAGCAAAACAAAGCGGCAGCGAATTAATTACCAGCTGGTTATTGTTAATCCTCTATCCCGTTCATTACCGCACAAAAAATTGTACGTTATCGTACATCTGTTTTTTTAAAAATCTTATAAATAATTCATTCCCAACTGTTTCAGCCGTTGGCATACCTGTTGAACGGCTGAATTGTGTATTGTGCCCTGTCGGGTAGGCAATACATTAAAACAATTAAACACTCTTGAAAACCCAACTACCGATGAAAAATGAAACAGGAAAGAATTTGGTTTTTAATCGCCCGTAAATTATCCGATGAAATAACTGAAGCAGAGAAGGAGGAACTGGAAGTTCTTTTAAAGGATAACCTGCAATTGATTAACTGCTGTGAAGTGATTGCTTATTTGTGGAAACATGATAATGAAGAAGCCGATGCAAATGCTCAGCCTGTAATGAAATTATTAAAGCGCATTAAAAAATGCACGGATGATATTTACTGAATGTGAAAATAGGAAAGGCTCATAAGCGTTTTTAAATACACTTGGTGCAGTAACTGCAAATCCTGTAAAAGTTTGAAAAGGGAACAGAACTATTTTAAATGATGAATGTTGAAATTAAAATCTCCATTCAAAATTTAAAATTCAACATTTAAAATAAAAGAGCGTGTTCAACAACTACTTAAAAATTGCGTGGAGAAATTTATTTCGCCATAAAGGGTTTGCATTTACAAACCTGCTTGGCCTTACCATTGGTATGACATGCACGATGCTTATTCTCTTATGGGTGCAGGATGAGTTAACATATGACAAGTTTCATACAAACTATAATAATATCTACCAGGTAGTTGCCAACCGTGATTTTAAAAACCAGGTGTTCACAGATTACAACATGGTATTTCCGCTTAACAAAGCTATTGAAAGCAGTTCGCCACTGGTAAAGAATGCTGTCGTTACAAGTCATAGCGAATCTCACATACTTGCTGTAGGAGACGTTAAATTGAAGAAAGATGGATATACTGTTGGCGGCCATTATTTTGAGATGTTTAGCTGGAAGTTTGTTAAGGGTAGTTCTGCAACAGCTATTAATGATCCTTCTTCCATCGTATTAACTGAATCTGCTGCAAAATCTCTGTTTGGAAATG
>Ga0105237_10007690_pt1 | contig 11774 bp, 6 predicted proteins | sample KBSC24metaG_FD_81520 | JGI IMG/M metagenome (GOLD analysis project Ga0105237, IMG submission 81520) | Corn rhizosphere microbial communities from Kellogg Biological Station, Michigan, USA - KBS C2-4 metaG | ecosystem: Host-associated > Plants > Roots > Rhizosphere > Soil | place: Michigan, USA... | reverse complement strand
TCTCCGTATCAGCCTGCACCGAACAAAGGAATTTACGCAGGGAACTCGGTGCCCGACAGTGATGCAACGGCCCGACCCGCCGCCGCTCTGGGCCAGTCCCAACGATGCCCCGATGGAGAGCTACAGCGCCAAGTGAAGCGAGGCTGCCTCAGCCTCGACCCACCACCACACCCGACAAGCACCACCATGAGCCAAAAGACCCCTGAGCAACGCCTGGCCGACGCAGGCCTGCAGTTGCCCGCTCCGCAAAAGCCTTCGGGCAACTATGTCCCTGTCCGCCGATTCGGCCAGCTTCTTTTCGTCGCTGGGCACGGCCCCAAGGATGCCGCCGGCAACTACATGCGCGGGCGCTTGTCGGGCGAGGCCGACATCGCCCGAGGATACGAGGCGGCGCGTGCCGCGGCGTTGAACTTGCTCGCCACCGTCAAGGAATCGGTCGGCGACCTCGACGCGGTCGAGGGAGTCCTCAAGGTGCTCGGCATGGTCAACGCCGATCCCGCCTTCGCGGCACACCCCAAGGTGATCGACGGCTGCTCCGATGTGCTGGTCACCGCGTTCGGAGAGCGGGGACTGCACGCCCGCTCCGCGGTCGGCATGGGCTCCTTGCCGCATGGCATGTCCGTCGAAGTCGAAGCCATCCTGGTCCTCAGATGAGCAGCGAACTTCTGTATTCGTCGATCGAACGCGCGGCGCAGCGCCTGGCCGGGCGGGTCGTCCGCACTCCTGTCTTGTGCTCGCCGATGCTCGAAAAGCTGGCCGGTTGCCGCGTCTTCGTCAAGGCGGAGGCTCTGCAGCACACGGGGGCGTTCAAGTACCGCGGCGCCCTGAACAAGCTGCTGTCCCTGGACGAAGGCGCCCTTCGCCGGGGCGTCATCGCCTATTCGGCCGGCAACCACGGTCACGCGGTCGCGGCTGCCGCGTTTGCAGTGGGCTGCCCGGCAGTGATCGTTCTGCCCCGCAATGCCGTGAAGGTGAAGGTGGACAACTGCCGCTGGTGGGGCGCCGAGATCGTCACCTACGATCCCGCCACCCAGAACCGCGACGAGGTGGCGCGCGCGGTGGCCGCCCCTCGCGGGCTCACCCTCATCCCTCCGTTCGACGATCCCGATGTGATGGCGGGCCAGGGTACCTGCGGCCTCGAGCTCGCCGAGCAGTTGCGTGACATGGATGTGCGCCCCGACGCATTGCTGCTGAACTGCAGCGGCGGTGGCCTGGCCTGCGGCGTCACCGAAGCCATGAAGCACGCCTATCCCGACGTCGAACCCTACGTGGTCGAGCCTTCGGGCTACGACAAGATGGCGCGTTCGCTGCGGGCCGGAACGCCGCAGGTGAACCACGAGGTGCCGAAGACCATCCTCGATGGCATCGCCGGCCCGGTGGCAGGCGCCAGGCCCCTCGCCGTGCTCCAACGCCACGGAGCGAAAGCCTTGTCGGTCGAGGACGCGGACGCGCTGCGGGCCATGGCGGCCAGCTTCCGCTTCCTCAAGCTCGTGATGGAGCCCGGTGGCGCGGCCAGCCTGGCCGCCGTCCTGAAGCACAGAGCGCTCTTTGCGGATCGCAACGTGGTGCTCGTGGCATCCGGTGGCAATGTCGATCCTGCAGTGTTCGAGAAGGCGCTGAAGGTCGAACTGTAGTCGGGGGCGCAGGCCGACTCAGCGTGCGCCGACTTGCGCAGCTGCACGCTTGCCTCGTCCAGGCGCGGGTTTGTCGACCTGGCTCGACAAGCCCGCGCGGAACTGCTCGACGAGCACGTTGGGGCGCAGCTTGCTCCACACCATCGTCGCCGTCGGGACCCGAATGTCTTCCTTGACGGGACGAACCGCCACGTTGGGCGGCGCCAGCTTGCGCATGGAGTAGGGAATCAACGCGACCCCTTGCCCGCAGCCCACGAAGGCCACTTGTGACGCGACCGTCCTGACGATGTGCACGATGCGCGGGGTGAAGTCGCTCTCCCGACATGCGGTCGTCAGACTGTCGAAGTAGTCGGGACTGAACTCGCGGGCGAACATGATCAGGTTCTGGTCCGCCAGAGCCGACAGCCGGATCCGCGTCGATGACGCGAGCGGGTGGTCGATCGGCAGCGCCACCGCCAGGCGGTCATCCTTGAGCGGCGCGCTGCCGAACTCGGCGTCGTCGATCAGCTCGAGCCGCGCAAGAGCGATGTCGATCTGGCCAGACCTCAGCATCGGGGCCGCGTCCACGCTGTCGATCTCCTTCACGCCGACCGTGATGCCGGGGTGCGTTCGGCGGAATTTGTCCAGATAGGGCGGTAGCACGTCCAGCATGGCCGAGCTGATGGCGCCGATGGTCAGCACGCCGAGCTGCCCTGCAGCAGCCTCTCGCACTGCCATTTCGAGCTGCTGCATGTGGTCCGCGAGCTTGCGTGCGACGGGATAAATGGCCGCACCGGCGGCCGTGAGCGTCGTGCCACGTCTGGACCGTTCCAACAGGCGGACCTTCAGAGCCGCCTCCAGCGTCTGGATCTGCTCGGTCAGAGGCGGCTGGGACATCCCGATGCGCTTGGCGGCTCGGCCAAAGTGCTTCTCCTCGGCCACGACCACGAACAGCCAGAGATGACGGAACAGTCTGAAGTTGAGCATCTGGAGTCTGTGTCGCTGGTTGGGGCCCCGACCAGCATTGTCGACCGTGCGGTGTTCAAGCCTCGCAGGGGCTCTTCGGAGGGACGTGTGTCCCCAGAGATCGGCCTTGTCGTGTCGGAAGCAGCTATCGCGCCCCGGCCGCGCTCGCCTTCCAGCCGCGAAGGCCATCGAGTACCGGATCGAGTTCGACCGTGGACTCGCCCAGCAAGGTGTCGACGACAGCCGGCGACGCACCGTTGACGCAGGCCTGTTCCAACGCGTCGGCAGCGGCGCGCACGCGTTCGGCGCCCAGCGTCGCGGCCAGGCTCTTCAGGTCGTGAGCAATGAGCTGTGCGGACGCCATGTCGGCGACCGCACAGGCGGCGCGGAAGCGTTCGGCAAAGCCTACCTGCTGCTGCAGGAACAGGCCGAGCAGCCGCGCGTACAGCGGCTCGGCCGGGTCGATCCCGGCGGCCATCGGGATGGCGCCGTCGATGCCGGGCAGTACCGGCCAGGGCGCGCCGGCAGCCGGCGCGCCCTGGCCCGCCTCGGGCTTGGGTGCGGGCATGGGCTCGCGGCGCACCCAGCGCACCAGCGTCGCGAACAGCTCGTCCACCTTGATCGGCTTGGCGACGTGGTCGTTCATGCCGGCGGCGAGCACCTTCTCGCGGTCGCCGACCATCGCGTTCGCCGTCATCGCGATCACCGGCAGCTCGCGCCAGCGTGCGTCGGCGCGCATCGCACGCGTCGCCTCGTACCCGTCCATCACCGGCATCTGGCAGTCCATCAGCACGGCGTCGAAATGCCCGCGCTCGAGCATCGCCAGCGCCTCTTTGCCGTCGGCGGCGATCTCGGTCAGCACGCCGACGCGGCGCAGCAGGTCACACGCGAGTTCCTGGTTGATCGCGTTGTCCTCGACCAGCAGCACTCGCGCCCCGGAAAGGACCGCGCGGTTCTGCAGCACCGCTTCTTCGCGCCGGTCGCTGCGCGCGACTCGCTGGCGCGATCTTGTGGGCACCAGCGCAGTCAGGCAGGCGTCGAGCAACGCCGACGGCGTGACCGGCTTGGTCAGTGTCGCCGCCACCGTGACCTGCTCGGCGGCGAGGCGACGGGCCACCTCGTCGCGGCTGAACGCGGTCAGCATCAGCACGGTCGGCGGCGGGTGGCGCAGCGTGGTGCGCGCCAGCCGCTGCGCGCAGCCGATGCCATCCAGCTGCGGCATGCGCCAGTCCAGCAACAGCAGCTCGAACGGTTGGTCTGCCGTGTCGGCAGCAACCACGACGGCGATGGCCGCCGCGCCGTTGGCGACGGCCGTGGGCCGCAGCCCGAACGCGGCCGCGGTCTCGACCAGCGACAGGCGCGCGCATTCGTTGTCGTCGACGACGAGCACGCGCCGGCCATGCAGATGGTCGGGCAAGCCGGCCGGCTCGGCCGTCTCGTCGCCGCTTGTCTCGAAGCGGGCATTGAAGCTGAAGCGGCTGCCTTGGCCGGGCGTGCTGTCGAGGCTGATTTCGCCGCCCATCATGCGCACGAGATGGCGGCAGATCGCCAGTCCGAGGCCAGTGCCCCCGAAGCGCCGGCTGGTCGACGTGTCGGCCTGCACGAAGGGCTGGAACAGGCGCTGCTGCTGCCCGGGCGGTATGCCGATTCCGCTGTCGCGGACCTCGAAACCCAGGCGCACCGCGCTGCCTTCGTGTTCCAGCAGCTCGACCGCAACGACGACCTCGCCGCGCTCGGTGAACTTGACCGCGTTGTTGGCCAGGTTCAGCAGCACCTGGCCAAGTCGTGCAGGGTCGCCGATCAGCTTGCACGGCAAGCCCGGCGGCACGGCAAACACGAGCTCCAGCCCTTTCTGTTCGGCGTGCATACCGACGACCGTGGCGAGGTTGTCAAGCACCTCTCCGAGCTCGAACGGAATGCTTTCCATGTCCAGATGGCCGGCCTCGATCTTCGAGAAGTCGAGGATGTCGTTGATGATGCCCAGCAGCGATTCGGCCGATTGGTGCACCTTCTGCACATAGTTGCGCTGCTCGGCGTTGAGCCCGCTCTGCAGCGCGAGATGCGACATGCCGAGAATGGCGTTCATCGGCGTGCGAATCTCGTGGCTCATGTTGGCCAGGAACTCGCTCTTCGTGCGCGTGGCGTGTTCGGCGACGCTGCGCGCCTCGCGTTCGGCCTCAGCTTGGCGGCGTTCGGTCAGGTCGAGCACGAACGCAACCGCGCCGTTGATCGGATGGTCGATCAATCCCGAGCACACCAGCACGGGGACGTGGCGACCGTCTCGCGCGATGTAGGCCTTCTCGTACTGGGCGCACACGCCGTTCAGCAGAATCTCCTGCCGCCGCAGCTCATCGTTGGCCAGCAGCTCCGGCGGCGTCAGCGCCTGCCACGTGAGACCGGCGCCCTGCAGGTCGGCGCGCTTGTAGCCCAGCATGTCGAGGAAGGCGGCGTTGGCGTCGATGATGCGGCCGGTGATGTCGACGAAAAAAACGCCGATGATGTTGGATTCGAAGAGTCCGCGGTTGCGCACTTCACTGGCTCTCAGCGCTTCCTCGGCTCGCTTGCGTTCGGCGTTCTCCTCGCGCAGTGCGTCGTACAGCAGTGCGTTTTCGAGAGAGATCGCGGCCGGCGCCGCCAGCACGTCCAGCACCTGCAGCCGCTCGGCGGTGAAGGCATCGGGCACGGTGCGGTGCTCGAGCAGCATCAGGCCGACCAGCGACTCGTCGCGCAGGATCGGCATGCACAACAGCGACTTCGTCGGCTGCGTTGCGAAGTACGGGTCGTCTGCAAACGGGTGCGGCCGCGTCGCGTCGCCAAGCAGCACCCGCTCGCGGCTGCGCTGCACGTAGTTCAGCACCGACATCGGCAGCATGTCGGGCTGCAGGGGCTGGCCGCGCGGCTTGAATTGCACCGACGGCTCGGGCGCGTTGCCGACGCTGGCTTCGGCAGCCAGCACCAGGCCTTCGTCACGCACCAGCACAAGCGCGCCGTGCTGTGCGTCAGCGCTTTCCAGCATCTGCCGCAGCAGCGTGTCGACCACTTCGGCCAGCACGATGCGGCCCGAGATCGCCTGCGACGCCTTCATGATCGACAGCAGGTCCAACTGCGCGCCGGATGCCGCCGGCACCACCGCACGCAGCGCCGGGTGGGCCCCTTCGAGCTGGCGCAGCTTGGCGGTGGCACCCCAGCGCGCGTAGGCGCGGTGGGCCTCACGCAGGTACAGGTCGGCAAAGGCGGCGAAGCCGCGCGCGCCGTAGAACGCGGCCGCCAGCTCGTGTGCCAGCGCTTCGTCATGCACGAGGCCGTATTCCCGCGCCGCCGCAATCGCTGCTTCGTAGAGCCGCATCGCGTCGCCGTCGCGGCCTTCCATGCGCGCCAGCTCGGCCTCGACCAGCTGCTGCTTGTCGGCAAAACCGGGCGGGCGCGCGGCGGCCCACTCGCGCAGCGTCTCGAGATGGTTGCCGATGGCGGCGCTTGCCTGCGTGCGCTCGGCCGCTTCGGCGCCATCGTGCAGGGCGGCCAGCGTCAGCGCGCCGAAAAAGTGATAGTCGAGCAGCTGGATCTGCGCCGTTGCCGTGTGCAGCAGCGGCCTCGCGCGTTCGGCCGCGGCCTGCGCGGCGGGGAACTCGCCGGCCAGGAAGTGCAGCTGCAACTTCAAGATCCAGTGGAAGCAGACCATCGACGGCAGGCTCTGCGGGCCGAGGCCGGTTTCGAAGGCCGCATCATCGAACGACGCGTCGGTGAAGCTGTCCAGCGCCACCGTCCGGCCCTGCAGCGCGGCGATGAAGCGCTGCTGGTCGCGCAGCAGTTCTTCCATGTCGCCGCAGTGCGCCTCGCGCACGAAGTCGACGTTCTGCGCCGCCTCGTGGCGCAGCGCGTCCAGCGCGTCGCCGCGCAGCAGCCGGCCGGCGACGACGAGTGCGCGGCTGTAGCAGGCACAGACGAGGTCGCCGGTGTCGTCGGCGGCGCGTGCCGCGCCGCGCATCGCCTCTATCGCGCTGCTGGCGGACCGGCTCCAGAAAGCGACCATGCCAACGGCGTAGAGGATGCGTGCCGGGTGATCATTGAAGCCATACCGGCGCTCCAACGCGGCTGCCATGTCGGTAAAGCGACGGCCGTCAGGATAGCGGTGGAAGACCGGCCCGAGCACGACGCCGAACAAGGCAAAGGCACGCGCCGCCGCCGCGCTGGCCCCATGGCGGATGGCCAGCCTGACCATGCGGCACAGCAGCAGGTGGTGGAGCTGCGGGTCAGTGAGCAAGGCTGCTTCCAGCGGGTTCGACAGCGCCTGCATCAGCGCGCGCTGTTCGGGGTCGCTGACCAGCGGCAGCGCGGCCAGCGCCTCGATGGGGCGGTTGCCGAGCTCCTGCCATACCGCGTCGTACTCGGCCTGCACCTCGGCCGCGCTGGGGTGCGCCGCGATGTCGGCGCCCAACAGACGCAGGCCCGCAAGCGCTTCGTCGATGGCGAAGGGGCCGTCGGCCGACGTGGCGATGTGCAGCGCGGAACCTGCCGCCGCGCCGGCCTCGCCTTGCAGTCTATCGCTCGCCATGTGGCGGCCATGCTAGATCGAAAGCCGTGCGTCTTCTGTTTACCAGCACCCATCCCGGGGTCACTGTGCCAGGACACGTGGCAGCGAACGGCGCGCGACGCCGGTGCTGCGTCACCGCAGCCCGCAGACCACCAGCATTCCAAGATAAATCAAGTGTCCGCCCCTGAAATCTTGACGCTCTGCGCAACGTTGCGATACCCTGGCCTTGGCCTCCCTCAAGGAAAAGCAGGGCGACCATTCCCGCCAAGATTCGAACAGACCCGGCCGAGCGACGCTCCCACATCACCGAATACGGGCGGGCAATCCGTGAGCTTCACGACACGAGCAGGGCGTCTGCAGCGCTTTCTGCGAATCTCCGCGTCCGCCCCCGCCCTCACCTGCGTTGCGCCGTCGATCGCGATGGCGGCCGACGACCAGAACGACCAGGCTCCCGTCGTCCTCGAGCAGGTGATCGTCACCGCGCGCAAGCGCAACGAGAACCTGCAGAACATCCCGGTGGCGGCGACCGTCGTCTCCACCGAGAAGCTCGACAACTACGGTCTGCGCAGCATGGAGGCGATCGCCGCCTCGATCCCGCAGCTCACTATCGTGCGCGGCAGTTCCGGCTCGGGCGCGACGATCAGCCTGCGCGGCGTCGGCTCGACCTTCACCAGTATCGGCATCGAGCAGTCGGTCGCGGTGAACCTGGACGGCGTCTACTACGGCCAGGGCCGGATCATCAACGAAGGCTTCTTCGACATGAGGCAGGTCGAGATCCTTCGCGGTCCTCAGGCGCTGTTCTTCGGCAAGAACGCCACTGCGGGAGTGATCTCGTTCCGCTCCGCCGACCCGGGCAACCATTTCGAGGCGCTGGCGCGGGCCGGCCATGAGTTCAATGGCAAGGTCGCCAGCTTCGAGGGCGTGGTGTCGGGTCCGGTGACCGACACGATCGGGCTGCGCCTGGCGGTCCGCAACTCCGACATGTCCGGCGGCTACGTCCAGAACCTCGCCCCGGCCGCGACCATGACCACCCGCAATCTCGCCGATGGCCTGGCGACGCCACATGCCGCGCCGAAGCCGACGCAGGATCTGCCGGGCCAGCACGACCTGTCCGCCCGACTGACGGCCCAGTACACGCCGTCTGATCGGTTCCAACTCACCGCGAAGGCGAGCGCCACCCGCTACCGCACCGACAACGCCACCTCGAACTACGAGATGGTCGACTGTCCGAAGGGCATCGCGCAGAACGACCCGGGCGAACAATGCGTGCGGGATCGCAAGATCCGCCAGAACGACCTGCCGGCCGACATCGCCGCCACCAACCCGCTGCTGGGCCGCCATGGCGGGCGCCTCTACCAGGACTATGACGCCTACGCGGTCAGCGCGAACGCCGCCCTCACCGGCGACAAAGTGGACATCACCTCGGTCACCGGCCTGCACCGGTTCGAGAACTACTTCCTGGGTGATTACGACTTCACCGCCAACCTCGACGGCGGCACCTGGGGCGCCGAGCGCTCCAAGTACAAGGCGTTCTCGCAGGAGATCCGGGCCCAGACCAAGCTGAACAGCCCGTTCAACTTGATGGGCGGCGTCTTCTACCAGAAGACCCGCCTCGACTTCGACCAGCAGATCATCTTCCCGGGCGCGCTGGAAGACTCCCGCGCGAGTGATCCCACCAAGCGCTACATCACCGTTGCAAAGCTTTCCTACACCGACGGAACCACCTTCGCTACCTTCGGCCAGGTGCAGTGGAAGGTCACGCCGGAGCTCGAGCTGGACGCCGGCGCACGCTACACCCACGAGACCAAGGACTCCCAGTTCGTCCAGCCCTATGTGGTCAGCGCCTACCAGCCGGTGTTTCGCCAGAACCACCCGATCCCCGCCAACCAGAGCTTCAACGACCTCTCGCCCGAGGTGATGCTCACCTATACGCCGCGCGACAACCTCACGGCTTTCGTCGGCTACAAGCAGGGCTTCAAGTCGGGCGGCTTCTCGAACAGTGCCCTGGACAGCGCCAGGGGCAACACCGCCGTGGCCGACCTCGCGTTCGCACCGGAGCGCGTCGCAGGCTTCGAAGGCGGCCTGCGCGCCCTGCTCTTCGACCGCACGCTGCGGCTTGCGATCGGCGCCTACCGCTACACCTACTCCGACGTGCAGATCGACTACTTCGATGCCGCAAAGATCCAGTTCATCACCAAGAACGCAGCCTCCTCCCGCGCCCAGGGGCTGGAATTCGAGGCCGAATGGAAACCGCTCCCGCTGCCGGCCCTCACCCTGCGCGGCACGCTGGCCTACAGCCGCGCGCGCTATCGGGACTTCGCGGACGCGCCCTGCTATGGTGGCCAGACACCGGCCGAAGGGTGCACCATGGTCGGCGGCCGTCCAACCCAGGACCTCAGCGGACACAGCACGTCTCTCGCGCCCACCTGGACCGGCTCCTTCGAGGCGGACTACCAGCACGCCGTCGGCCAGAACCTGGTCTTCGGTGCCAGCGCCAACGTGAAGTACTCCAGCAGCTACTTCGCCAACCCATTCGGCAATCCCCTGGCGAAGCAGGGCTCCTACACGACACTGGACGGCTCGCTGCGGCTGCGGAGCAAGGACTCGCGCTGGGAAGTCGCCCTCATCGGCAGGAACCTGACCAACAAGTACGTCCTCTACTACGTCGCCGATGCCCCCAGCAGCGGCGCCAACACGGGGACGGCGGCCGGCCAGCATTCCGACCTCGTCGGCACGCTGAACCAGCCCCGCACCATCGCCATCCAGGTGACCTTCAAGTACTAGTCACTGTGCCTCACCGTCACGGCGTGTTCGAGTCGCCGCCGTCGCTGCGCAGTGGAGAACGGGCCTGCACAGGCAAGGTGCCGACAGGCCTGGCGGCGCTTCATGTGGGTGCCAAGCGGATCCCGTGGCACACCAGGTGAACACGCGTCGGGTGCCGATCGTTCGAGCCAGGGGTCACGGGCTTGGGCAGGCCGAGTTCGGCATTTTCATTCCCGTCGACACGGCGAGCCAATCCCTGGCGCGTGACTTGCTTAGACGGAATGTGGCAATCGATTTCCATCCGAAACATCACCTCGCATGCGCGGCAGAGCGAGTTTGTTGTGCCATTTTGGCAATCGATTGCCATTTCGTTCTCGTCGAAGGGAGTCCGCATTCGCGGTGTGTTCGTCCGACGGCAGTTGCCGTTGCCTTGGCGCTGGCGCTGGTCGCTTGTCGGCCGGTTCCCGACGACGCGAACATGGCGAGTGGTTCGACCCACCCTGCCGCGCTGCCCGCCGACGTCGTGCACTCATGGACGTCCGGCGGTGAGTTGAAAGCGATCGCTGCCGTTGCCGATGCCTTCAACGCCCGCGGCGGCGCCTGGCGCGACGCCGCGGTCGCGGGTTTCGATAATGCCGGCGCGCTGGGCATCAATCGGATGGTGGGAGGTCAGCCGCCGAGCGCGATGGCCTTCGTTGCCGGCCCGGCGCTGAACGATCTCGCCGACCGCGGGATGCTGACGCCGGTCGCCGAGCTGACCGGTGAGCGCGACTGGCAATCCCAGCTGCCGCCGGCGCTGATCGCCGCCGTTACGCGCGGCGGTCAGCCGATGGCCGTGCCGTTGAATCTGCACGAGCAGAGCCTGTTCTTCTGGTCGCGCGCCGTCCTCGCCAAGGCGGGCGTGTCCCGTGTCCCCGGGAACTGGCCCGAGTTCTTCGCCGCACTCGATGCGGTGCGGGCGCAAGGCGCGATCCCGCTCGCGCTGGGTGGGCAGGCATGGCAGGAGAGCACCCTTTTCAACTCGGTGCTGGCATCCGTGCTCGGCAAGTCGGGCTACGAAAAGGTCTACCTCGAGCGCGACCCGGCCACGATCCGCGGCCCTGGATTCCGGCAGGCGGTCGAGATCTTCGGTCGCTTGCGCCGCTACGTCGACGCCAATGCCCCTGGCCGGAATTGGAACGACGCGACACAACTTGTCATCACCGATCGCGCGGCGCTGCTCGTGATGGGCGACTGGGCACTCTCGGAATTCGCACTCGCGGGCAAGGCGCCGGAGGCCGACTTCAGCTGTCGGGTCGGCTTGCAAGACGACTTGGCGGTAGTCGGAAGCGATGTGATGGCCTTTCCGCGCGCCCGTACCGACGCGGCTCGACGTGCCCAGCGCCTGCTGGCCGATGTGATCCTGGATCCGCAGGTGCAGCACGAGTTCGCGCGCCGGCTCGGGCCTCTGCCGGCGCGGCTGGATGCATCGGTCGAGGATCTGCACCCCTGCATGAGGCACGCAGCCGGCTTGATGCGCCATGCCGCAACGTCGGTGCCGACGCCCTACATGACGTTGCCGCCCGATGTGCTGGGTGAGATCGACGACGTGATCGCCGAGTTCTGGAGCGATCCGTCGATGTCGGCCGACACGATGGCGCGCCGCTTCGCCGACGTGCTGCGCACCGCGACATGAGCGCCGCCATGCAACACATCCGCCGAGCGTCGCCGATGCGCGAACGCATGGTCGAAGGCCTGTTCATCGCGCCGGCGCTCGTGCTGACGTTGGTGGTGTTCGTGGGCACGATGGTGTGGACCGTGGGGCTGTCGTTCACGAGCTCGCGCGCCCTGCCGATCGGCCACTGGGTGGGTGGCGCGCAGTACGTGCGGCTGTGGCACAACGCGCGCTGGATCGCGTCGGT
>Ga0105237_10007687_pt1 | contig 11777 bp, 12 predicted proteins | sample KBSC24metaG_FD_81520 | JGI IMG/M metagenome (GOLD analysis project Ga0105237, IMG submission 81520) | Corn rhizosphere microbial communities from Kellogg Biological Station, Michigan, USA - KBS C2-4 metaG | ecosystem: Host-associated > Plants > Roots > Rhizosphere > Soil | place: Michigan, USA... | reverse complement strand
CGATCCCGCCTGCGCGCCCTCATGCGCATGCCCATGGTCCCGCGCCTTACGCCGGTTGCGCATATACGCAGAAATACCCAGCCATATCATTACCGGACCGATAAAAAATTCTACATAGCCCGCCACATGCAGCGAAAAAGTCGACTTGAGTATCAGCACCAACACCCCAAACGAGATCAGCGTCAGCGAATGCCCCACCGCCCACTGGGACGAGCGCCAGAGCAGCCGCCACAACCCGCGCCGCCCCCTCCCCTTTTCCGTGGCCAGCACGGAGACGGCCGCGACATGGTCGGGCTCAAAAGAATGTTGTAAACCCAGCAAGAGTGAATCGAGTAACAATGGATTAGGCATAACAATGATTTATTTTGCGGTCCATTCCAACACCGCGTTGTATATCCAAAAAATTCCGATGGCTATAGACACCACCCCCACTACAGCATTCATCACTTTTAGTATAAGTTGATTGCGCTCGATAAAGCGCGACACGGAAAAAGCCAGCACGCAGCTATAGGTCGTCATGGTGACGACAATGCCAACACTCTGCAACACGATGATCCATAAGGCGGCGCCCGCGTCTTTTGCCGCCAATGTCAGCGCTACCGCGCATGCCCCGCCGGTGCCGGCCAGCCCATGCAACATCCCCACCCAGAACGACCGGCTCAACGGATTCAACGCGATCTCCTCCCCCTGGCGCCCATGCAGGTGCAAGGCATTGGTCTGATGCTCGTGCTCTTCGAATTTTTTATGCTCCGACATCATTTGTTTCAGCCGGTGATTCCGCCGGATAGCTGAAATACCCAGCCAGGTCATGATAGGCCCTACAGCTATTTCTGCCCAGGAAGAAATATTCAGCGGCAGCGCTGACTTCAATAACAGGGCCAATGCGCTGAACAGTATCAGCGTGACGGAATGCCCCAACGCCCATTGCGACGATCTCCAGAGCAACCGCCACAACCCGCGCCGCCCCATGCCCGTTACTCCGGTGCCCGTTCCCGCCCGGTCTGTGCCCACCCCGTAACGCCGCTTCTCCGAAGCCAGCACAGAGACGGCCGCCATATGATCCGGCTCGAAGGAATGTTGAGCGCCCAGCAATAAAGAATCGATCAATAATGGGGTCATAGTTCATCGTCTTTAAACACCAATAAATGATCAGCCGCATCGATCAGCACCAACGTGAAAGGCCTGGCGCCCACTTCCTGCCGGATCACCGCCCTGCATTTGGCAGCCAGCACAGTATAAAAAGGTTCGCCCGGCCGGAATTGAAAAATCTCTGTCAGCCGCCCAGCCCGGTTCAGCCCGCTGATCGCAGCGGCGCCCTCCTCATATCCCGCGGCAGCAGCCAGTCCTACCACAAATTCTTTGTCCCATGCAGACTCGCTGCTATGCGTGTTGAGATTGCCCGCAGCCAGCTTTACCGCCTTGCCCAACATCATCCCGATCGTAAAAGAACGCACCGCCGAAGACCGTATCTTCGCCAGCGTCTCCCCTATCCAGTTGCCATATTGAATAAAGGCCCAGGCCGGATGCTCCGGCGCCCACACCTGTAACAATTTTTCACTTCGGCCGCCGGAGTTGATGACAATATCAGCCGATCCATTCGCCAATGCCACATCGATACCCTGTTCGATACTGGCAATATAGGCCGACGCTGAAAACGGTTTCACCAGACCTGTCGTACCCAATATGGAAATGCCTCCGACAATACCGAGACGGCCATTCAGCGTTTTGGCAGCTATGGCCTCTCCGCCCGCAACACTAACGCTAATGCTTACACCAGTTTTTAATCCATACTTTTCCAGTATCTCCCTCACCGCCTCTTTCATCATCCGGCGGGGGACAGGATTTATCGCCGGCTCGCCAACGGGAATAGCCAGTCCAGGCAGCGTGACCATCCCCACTCCTTCCCCTGGCAGAAAAAGCACCTCCTCTTCCTGAATAAAGCGCACGGTAACCGCTATCTCTGCGCCATGCGTAACGTCCGGGTCGTCGCCGCCATCCTTATAGGTAGCGCAACGGGCAGCCCCGGCAGAAAAAGAACAGGCATGTATACGGAAGAGCACAGGCTTGCCGCCTCCATACGGCAGCCATATCTCCACCGCCCCCACCTCCTCCTGCGTGATCAACGCTGTCAGCGCCGCCCGCGTGCAGGCCGTCGCACAGGCTCCTGTACTATAGCCCCAACGCAGATCTCCTTTTGGCACCGGCAGCAGACTCATGTCATTCTTTTTTTTATTTCCGCCAGCAAACCATCCGTTCCATCCACCGGGATGAATGTCGCCGGCATGGCAGGACGACTGATAATAAACAATGGGATACCAGCAGCAATACAGGCAGCGATCTTGACGGATAAAAAACCAGACTCGCCGCTCTCTTTCGTGACCACCGCTTTTGCCCCCATAGAACGTATCAGGGCAAATTCTTCTTCGACGGTAGCCGCAGGAAAGGACAACAACAGGTCCTCATCCCTAAAACCAGCCGCACGCGCTATATCCAGCGAGCCCTCCCGCGGCAGAATGCGGAATATCACTTTATTCCGCTCCCAATAAGACCTCAGACGGACGATGGTCTGCACACCTGTCAACGCCAGCACCGGCGCATAGTCACCCTCTTCCAGCCGACGCACCGCAGCCGCATAGTCGGGAACATATCGTATCAGCGGATGTTCGGGACGAAGCGGATATTCCCGCTCGGGCCGGATCACAGGGATACCGGCAGTCAATGCCACCTGCGCGATGGTCAGATGTAATTGCTGCGCAAAAGGATGCCCGGCATGAATGATCAGCCCGATCGACTCCTGCCGGCAAAAGTCGGTCAGCAACTCCGGCGTAAAAGCGCCATGCCGGTAACGCGCATTGGACGGCAGATCGACTGTTATCTCCGTCTTGGTGGAATACCAGAAAGGATACCCAGCCCCCGCCAGGACGGAGTTAACCTGTTTGCCTTCTGTAGTACCCCCAAATACAAGGATCATCGATAGCTATTTACCGGTTCTGAAAATATGCCGCCACTGCGGGTTGTATAAATGCGACCGGTTCTCCCGGGCCCCAATGGCTACGCCAACGATGATCAGCACGGTACGCGTCAGTTTGTTGGCTCGTATCAGCTGGGCCAATTCGTCGAGACGCCCCGTGAAAACCTTTTCGTCTTCCCAGGTGACCCTATACAGGATAGCCATCGGTGTATCGGGCGGATAATGTTCCAGTAATTGCTCCTGCACGTGCCGGGCGATAGTTGCGCTGAGGAAGATACACATGGTGGCCTGGTGAGCCGCCATCTCCTGCAGCTTTTCCCGTTGAGGCAAGGGCGTATTGCCCTCCCCACGGGTAAGGATGATCGTTTGTACCACTTCCGGAATGGTAAACTCCGAACGCAGTACGGCCGCCGCCGCCTGGAAAGAAGAAATGCCGGGCACGATAAAATAGTCCATGCCCTTTTCATCAAAAATGGTCATCTGTTCCTGTATCGCACCATAGATCGACGGATCACCGGATTGCAGACGAACGATGAGATGTCCCTGCGCATAGTGTTCTTCCATAAGGACCATCTGTTGTTCCAAAGTGAGACCGGCAGAATTTTGAACCCTGGCGCCCTGTTTCGCGTAATGGGTCAGTTGTTCGGGCACCAGGCTGCCGGCATAAAGGATCAGATCGGCCGTTTCGAGAAGTTCTTTCCCCCTTACGCTGATGAGGGCCGCATCACCGGGGCCGGCGCCGACGATAGCGATGAGCCCCTTTCGCAACACTGTTGCCTGTATCGCAATGGCGATGGTATGTTTTTTACCCGAAGACAGCGTTAGTTTTTGTTTTTCCAACAGACATGCCGTATTACCGCTGGCCTGTTGCGCCGCCGCCTCGGAAACGCTGACGACACCCAGTTTGCTCAGCACCACGTCGGATGGATTGGCAACGGTCTGCGCATTCAATTCCTCTTTAGTATAGGTAAGCAACGGCACTTCCCATTTACGGGTCAGGAAAAGGAATGCCGTTTCATCCCCTTTGATATCGATAGAGGCGATGGCCCGTACAGCATCCTGCGCGAGACCATTGGCTTCCAGCAGCTGGCTCACCGATGTTTCGAGTAAGTCAGACTCGATGTCGCGTGTACAGCCCATGCCGATGTTCAACACCGGCGGGTGAAAGTATAATACAGGAATATCGGCGGTATAAACACGATAAGTCACCGCGATCAGCAGGTCATACTGCTGCATCGGAATGGCGGAAAAATTATAGTATACATGGACGAACTCAGGACAGGTGTGGATCAGGGCTTCTGTACCCTTATCCTTTACATCCAGCAGCAGAGCCGTCGGGCGGTTGTTGACAAAACTGGATATGATGGTATTCATCGGCGCCGTTGACCGCGCCTTCCATCCATATTGACGATGCAGCGTATCGAGATTCCATATCTGTTGCAGATCGCTGGAGGTAGTAATGACCGCCTGCGCTCCCAGCAGTCCCGCGATGACCCGGGTGAGTCGATTGGCGCCGCCGGCATGTCCGGATAAAACGCTTTGTACGAAATAACCGTGATCGTCCAGGTTGACGATCGCCGGATCGGTTTCTTTATCGCGGATATAGGGCGTTATACTGCGTACACAGATACCCAGCGCGCCGATAAAGACAAAGGCCCCATATACCTGGAACTTTCGTGACAACAACGCCGCGATGCTGTCGATGTGTACGATGTCGTCGCCGGCGCCTGTGTCCGGGGAGCCCCCGCCAGCGGCTCGCGTAGAATAAATAGCCACCCCTTCCAGCCCGGTCCTGATCCGCCGGGCCAACTCCAACGCCCTGTCGGTACTGGCTATCACCGCGATATAATGTTTCTCCTTCATAATTTATTTTTTATTCGCTGTCAGCAAAGTCACTGGATTATGATCATTAAATTGCAAGACATCTTCCGCGACAATCTCCCAGCCCAAAGTCCGCGCCCCACCCACAAACTGCTCCCGGCTGCTATCCAATACCGCATTCAACACGACCCTCCCATTCGCCAATACCCCATCCACGCGTTGCAGCAATTCCGGCAGCCGCCCGCCATGCCCACCGATAAACACGGCATCCGGAGGAGGCAGCGACGCCAGGTCCTGATCAAAAAAATCACCCATGACGGATTCGATCCCCGGAGCTGACAAGGCGCGCATATTACGTTGAAGGATATCCGCGCACTCCGCCCGTGTTTCAAAAGCAAACACCTGCAGATGCGGGAAGAGCCGCCGAGCTTCGATGGATACCGATCCGGTACAGAAACCGATGTCCCAGAACACCCGGGCCTGCTGTAACTGTAGAGCGGAAAGACTCAATAAACGCACCGGTCGCTTGGTGATCATATTGGGACGTCCCTCCAAACCTTCGAAACAGCCATCGGCAATGCCCATAAGAGGCGGTTTAACGTCGTCCCCCAACAACAGCAAACAGTTCAGTGGATGAAATATTTTTCCTGTCGCCTCTTGCAAAGCATATCGGCCTACCCGCTCATCGGCGCCATCCAGGTCTTCCCCGACGATCATCTCATATCCATCAAACCCATATTCCAGCAATCGTGCGGCGATAGCACCAGGATGATGGGGCGCATCCGTCAGCACGGCGATCAGGCGTTCTCCCTGCAATAAGGCCGCGTCCAGCTCCTGCCAGGTGCGGCCATGAACAGAAGTGTTTTTTGTCGCTGCATAGGACTGACCGATACGGGCGCACAACAACTGTATACAATTGGGGCTGGAATAAACGTTCATCGTCGCCTCCGGGTCGTAGCAGCGGATGGTCTGCGCCATGCCATAGAACAAGGGATCTCCACTGGCAAATACAACGATCGCCGGTGCAGGTGTCTGACGATAAACAGCAAAAAGGTCTGTCATATTACCCTTTATCGGTATCCAGACATGTGACTCGGGTAAATAACGCCGGACCAATCGATAATGCCGTTCCCCGCCGGAAAAAACAGACATCGAAGACAAGAACGCGCGTGCGCCGGAAGGAAGATTGTCCTCCGGACGATTGGCGATACCTATGACGATGTAATGCCTGGTCATGCTCCGTATTTTTCGAATACGACCGCGTCCTCCCGCTCCTTCCGCCTCTCCCACCCCACCAGCTCCAACTCAGGCTGCGGATAAAATCCGGCGGTATATCCAACGCATAAATAAGCCACCAGCCGGCGGCCGGCAGGAGCATTCAGCAGACGGCTTACTTTATCCGGGTCCAGGATGCTGACCCAGCCCACGCCAATGTTAAGCGCCCTGGCCATCAGCCATAGATTCTGCACGGCGCAAACAACGCTATATAATCCCGTCTCTTCCATGGTCGTCTGCCCCAGCACCGGCGTTGCCGGAGGTTTGTAGAAAACAGCTATATTCAGCGGCGCCTCGAGAATGCCTTCGAGCTTCAGCCGGGCATACTCTTGTTGCCGGTGCGCGAAGGTCGTCATCGCATCGGCGTTAGCCTGATCAAAACTTTCCTTTATCTGTTGCCGCAGCGCTTTATCTTTTATCAGCACAAATTCCCAGGGTTGTGAAAATCCTACGGAAGGGGCATGCAGGGCGGCCGTCAGCAGTTGATCGACGGAGGCATCATCGACCGGGCGGTCGATAAAACGCTGGCCCCTTACATCACGTCGCAGTAACATGATCTCCTGCAATACCGCCGCCTCTGCCGGTGTAAACAATTTTGCATTCGGCGGCATGCCGCCCGGCTGATCTATTTCCATATGGTAGCCTGATTTAAAGTGAACACTGCATTGACGATACTCGCCGCCACATTACTACCGCCTTTCCGCCCCCCGATGATCACCGAAGGAATATCCTTCAGGTATTTCAACCGCAGCTTGGACTCTACCACATTCACAAAACCCACCGGCGCAGCGATCACCCCCGCAGGGCGGCAAGTCCCCTGCTGATACTGATCGCAAAGCTCTAACAACGCTGTAGGCGCATTGCCTATGACGAACAAAGCGTCCGGATGCTCGCGTATAGCCAGCCGCATGCCGGCCTGGCTACGGGTTATGTTTTCAGCCGCAGCCATCGTCACTGCGGCGTCTTCGTTGAGATAACATTTGACGGTGACACCGTCCCGGCGCAGAAATTCCTTAGTTATTCCCGACTGTACCATGGTGACGTCAGTCACCACTACTCCGCCTTCCGCGAGCCAGCTTTGCCATTTTTCCAACGGATGCCCATTGGAATAATAGAGTTGCTCGTATTCTGTATCTGCTGTGCTATGGATGCATCGCGTGACAGCCCATTGGTCGGCCGGAGACAGATCGGTGCGGGTCAGCAGGGCCCGTATCTCCCGGAAACTGGCATCCTGTATCTCCTGCCCGGTATGCGGTTTGCGCCCCAGATAGCCACGGGGCGTCACCAGGAAATCGCCAAAACGATAAGTTTGGGTATTACCGATGAGCACCAGGCAGAACATATCTACGTCTTCTATGTCCAGTTCGTCCAGCGTGGTCAGAAGGATGGATTCATCCGGTCTTGTTACCTGCCGGACGATTGCTACCGGAATGCTCCCCGCCCGGTGTGAAAGAAATATTTCTTTCAGCCGGCCCAGTTGCCAGTTGCGGCGGCGGCTCCGCGGATTGTAGATACAGATAACGAAGTCTCCGACAGCGGCGCCAAGGATTCGTTTTTCGATGGTTTGCCAGGGTGTCATCAGATCGGACAGGGAGATACAGCAAAAGTCATGACCGATCGGCGCGCCCAGCCGGGCAGCCGCAGCCTGAAAAGCGCTGATACCCGGGATAGTCTGAAGTCGCAGAGAAGCCATTCCGTCCCCCCCCTCCTGCCTGTCCGACGATCCCGGCCCGAAAGTCCCCCCCTGCCGGGCCGCATATTCATACACCAGGCTTGCCATCGCATAGATACCCGCATCACCCGAACTGATGACGACGACATGCCGCCCCGGAGCACAACTGTCCACGGCAAGACGCGCACGCTGTTCTTCCTCCGCCAGATCTTTACCAATACAGGTACACGTAGGGGGTAAGATGTCGGCAATAAAGCGAAAATAATAATGATAGGCGATCGCCACGTCTGCCGTAGCAAGAGCCTCCCGGGCCGCCGGCAATAAATAGTCTGTGCTTCCAGGTCCGATGCCAACGACGCTCAAACGCATAAATTGCTTTTTAAGATGATCAGTGAAAAATAAGGAGGCTCCTGTGTGGCAATTACCGCGGGATCCCGGCAGATAAACTCTTCAGCCGTGCCCAGCCTCTCGCTGTATAACATCGTAGCCTTTCCTGCCTCTACGAAAGGTGCCACCAGCGTCGCGGCCCGTCTTGCCTTGATGAGGACCACGGTATGAAAATGCAGCAGGTGGTATTCCAATTCGCTGCTGTCGTCCAATAAAGGGATAATGGCTACACGGTCGTGCAAGACGGCCAATGGCTCAGCATGCGCTGCGCAGGCCGCAAGAAAGGAAGATACGCCGGCGATGATCTCCACCGGCACACCCGCAGCATGGATAAGACGCAGCAAGTGAATGAAGGTGCTGTAAAACGAAATATCACCTTCGCTGACAAAAGCCACCGTGAGCCCATTTTCACAATCGGCCTTCATTTTGTTAAAAGCATCCGAATAAGCCGCTATGTTAAACGAACGATCTGCCGACATTTCCAGCAATACGGGAAAGAGCCTGCTCTTGTCCAGATCGTAATGCTGCAGGATCGCAAGCGAATAACTGGCGCGGGGGGATTCTGCTGGACGTCCAGCTGCGCCCGCGGTCGCCGGATAATAAATTTTATCCGCCCTTTGCAGGGCCAGGAGTCCCTTCAGGGTGATAAGCTGCGGATCACCCGGTCCCAGAGAAACGCCTACTATTTTTCCAGTTGTTATCAAATGCCTAATATTTTTTTCAGAGCGGGCAACAGACCGGATGATCGGCCCGGCTTGTCTTCTTCTTCAAATAAAATTCCTTTCACGTTGAGGTGATGACCGACCTGCACGGCGCCGGCATCCTGTTCGAAACCAATGATCTGTTCGCGATATTTACACAGTTGACAGTTCATGGCGGTATTGCCAGCCATCGCCTCTTCCAGGCGGGCGTCGATGGCGTCGAGGAGCAATTCGTCACTGCCATAGGATGTCGTACATAAATATTCTTTTTCGGAAGTGACACGGTGTTCCTCCACCTGCTGGTAGATACGTTTCAGCAGGACGCCGGTGAAAAGGAATACCGGCAATACGATCACCCTTCGAAACGGCAACCGGTCCACCAGCGGCAGCGCGTCTTTCAAAGAAGGAGTCGTAACACCAATAAAAGCTGTCGTGGCAAATCCAAAGCCCAATCCTTCTCCCAACAACCGCGTCAGTTTGGCTACGTCGGAATTCGCGTCTGGGTCGGCCGTGCCTCGTCCAACGACCAGCAGACAAGCGTCCTGACGTCCGCCCACACCTGCCGCAGAGGCCGCCGCCTCCGCCGCCTCGATCATTTTCTTCGACAAACGCAACAATGCCGGCGTAATCCCCAGGTGACGCCCCATGACGATCTGCAGATCGGGATATTGCCGCTGCAAGCTATTCAACTCATAAGGGATATCATTCTTCGCATGCCCGCCGGCAAATAACATCACCGGCAGCGCGATGATCCGCCGGACGCCATTCTGATACATCCGTTCTACCGCCGCCGCATAGACGGGATGAGCAAATTCCAGGAACCCATAGTCCACGACGATATCAGGATGACGCCCTTGTACCCCCGCAACCAGTTCACGAAAAGCAGCGGTGCCTTCCGGGTCGCGGCTGCCATGACCGCAAAGTAATAAACCTTGTTGTTTGCTCATGATCGGATGGGTTTCCTTCCAATGATAAATACCACCGGCATCGCCAGCTGTGCCTTTTCGATAGCAGCGCCGATGCCATCCAGTTCTTCGGATACGATAGTTTCTCCCGGCAGGGACACCTGCGACACCGCCGATACATATAACTTTTCCGGGCCGGCTATCGCCCTCAGCTTTTCCAACATCGGCCGCAGATTGCTCAGCCCCATATAAAGCACCAGGGTCGTTCCGGTATGTAACATATGCGCCAAAGCATCCAGTTGATCGAGATCGTAACCCGCAGTATGTCCCGTACAGAACAATACAGCATTGCTGACACTTCGCTCTGTCAACGGGATACACCAGGAAGCGGCTGCTGCCAGCCCTGCCGTTATGCCAGGCACCACTTCACAGGGAATGGCACGTTCCTGCAGATAACGGATCTCTTCGATAGCCCGGCCATAGATAAAGGGATCACCCGATTTCAGTCGTACTACTCTCTTCCCTTCCCGCGCGTGTTGGACCAGTAATTCATTGATCGTATTCTGACGGATGACAGGATCTGTTTTATCTCCATACTTCTTCCCCGTGTACAACAACAACGCGTCTGGCGCGCAGCAGCTTAATATCTCCGCCGACACGAGATTGTCATATAATACTACCTCAGCCTTTTGGATACATCGAAGCGCCCTGACGGTTAGCAGGTCTACCGCTCCCGGCCCCGCCCCCACTATACTTACCATGGGAGCTGCTGTTCCTGCCATATCTCCTTTTGTACGACGTGACGTTCTACCAGCTCATCCGACAGCATGGGTATGATCCCCTTGTACCAAACGTTACCGGGTGACACAAATACCATCGGGCCATGAATGCACTGCCCGGTACACTTGGTCCGGATAGTGTGGATGTTGTCGTCGATATTCCTGTCGGCAATAGCTTTGCGTATCTGATTGGTGGTCTCGTCCGATCCCTTACCCAGACAGGTGCCGCCATTGCAGATGAACAGGACATGCTCGACTTTGGAGAGGTCTTTAATTGCCATGTTGAATGTGTTTAAGCAGACGGACCCATAGCCCGCCCGGGCTCACTACGGGAAGAAAACGCGAAAGAGATGCAAACGCTGTAAAACGCCAAAAACGAGCGAGCAGCGAAACACCACCGATGCTTTTATCCCGAAAGCAAACCGTGTACTACAAAAAAGAAGTGTTTAAGGCAGGTCTTCTGGCTTGTCTCGCTATCGGCGCCTTCCCATCATATAAGACAGTGGCATGTAGACCGATAGTTGAAAAAGAGACTTACAGCAGCGGGTACTGCTCCGGATTTACACCGGATTCCCTATTAAGCAGCCGGCAGGGCCGGCTACGCCAAAAACAGGTAACGAAGATAGCAGGATTCGACGATCTAAAAAAAATTATACTGTGGGCCCCACCGTGGGGCCCGCTGAGCCCCATCCCTGCTCACCCTGTCCACAATCCGGCCAGGACAATGCTCATAACCACCAGCGCCGTCACAGCGTGGTTGATGTATTTGACATAGGCAAATTCGGTATGTGTGATGTCCCTATCCCGCTCGCCGATATAAGGTTTTACCACGGTGACACCCTGGTAGGTATTGGTTCCCCCGAAACGGCAATCGAGAATGCCCGCCAGGGCAGCTTCGGGATATCCGGAATTGGGACTGGCATGCGCCCGTCCATAGCGAAAGATAAACCGCCAGCCCCGAAGACTGCCCGTCACCAACACCATCAGCAATGCCGTTATCCGGGCTGGAATAAAATTAGCCACGTCATCAAGACGGGCGGCAAAACGGCCAAACAACCGGTAAGGCTCCCGTCGGTACCCGATCATCGAGTCCAGCGTATTGATCATCTTATACAACATCATTGCCGGCACGCCCCCGACCGCAAAATACAACAGGGGTGCTATGACGCCATCGCTAAGATTCTCGGACATCGATTCCAATACAGCGATGCGTATCTGCTTAGCCGACAGACACGCGGTGTCCCTTCCCACGATCCAGGCGAGCCT
>Ga0105237_10007685_pt1 | contig 11780 bp, 13 predicted proteins | sample KBSC24metaG_FD_81520 | JGI IMG/M metagenome (GOLD analysis project Ga0105237, IMG submission 81520) | Corn rhizosphere microbial communities from Kellogg Biological Station, Michigan, USA - KBS C2-4 metaG | ecosystem: Host-associated > Plants > Roots > Rhizosphere > Soil | place: Michigan, USA... | reverse complement strand
GCGAAGCGCATCGCCGAGGAGGGCGGCAGCGCCGAGCCGCTGCCCTGCGCGATCCTCGACGATGGCGACGATGCCGCCGCGATCGAGGCCTCATTGATCGAAAATGTCGCGCGCCGCGATCCCTTAGGTCATGTCGTCGGAACTGTCCTCCTTGGTTTGATGAGGGGCAGGCCGACCGCCGCGCTAACCCAAAGAGCTGGCGGCGGTCGGCCTGCCCCTCGCATCGCGCAGCGATGCTTGATCGCGGCGTGACGCTGCTCCACCGAAGCGACATTGGAATTACACCCGCCGGCTTTAGCCCGGTCAGGCTGTCGATGCGTCCGCTCAATAGCTCGCCTCATCGATCTGGTGCAGCATCTCCGCCTGCGGCTTGGTATAGCTGCCGCATCGCATAACAGCACATGCTCGAATCCGTCCTGTCTGGCGGCCTTGCGGCCATCAGCCGGGGCAAGCTGTCCTTCGTGCAGCGTCGGCATGGGCGTCAAGGAGGACAGCTATGGCGCGCATCGTGCGGGCGCTGGAGGGGCATGCGCCAATCCCCGCCAATCTGCCGATCCTTGTCGACGAGGATCAGGCGATCATCGAGCCAGCGTTCGCTTATCTCCTAGAGCTGGCGACCATCCCGGGCCGTAGCCATGCGGCCGAGACGATCCGCACCTATGGTGAACATCTCCATGACTGGTTCGACAGCCTGGAGCAGTCGCGGACCGGATGGAACGAGGTCGGTGAGAGCCAGATCGCCGCGTGGCGCAACCGGATGCTGGGGCACCCAAGCCCACACACGAAACGGCCCTATGCGCGCTCGACCATCAACGACAGGGTCCGCACCGTCTGCCGCTTCTATAGCTGGGCGCATCAGCGAGGCAGGATTGAGGAGCTGCCGTTCCACTTTGTCGACGTGCGCGTCCAGCAGCGCCGGCAATCGATGCTTGCCCATCTGGACGTCCGTCCCGGCATTGTCGCCGCCAATGTGCTGACGGTGTCCGAGCATGAGCGGTTGCCGCGTGCGTTGCGCGCCGACCAGCTTCGCCGGCTCTTTGGCGCGCTGGCGCCGCCCTATGACCTGATGGCGAGCTGGGCGCTGGTGACGGGGATGCGCCGCAAGGAGCTGTGCGCACTGGAGCTGTTCCAGGTCCCCGAAACCGCCCATCTCGACATCGACGATCATCCGCTGATCGGCGTTGGCCTCACCATCACCAAGGGCGACAAGGCCCGCACGGTCTATCCGCCGATCCGGCTGCTCGACGCCACCCACCGTTATATCGACGAGGTGCGGACGCCACTAATCCGTCGGTGGCGCCGCGCCGATCGATCCTATCGCGCGCCCTCGGCGCTGTTCCTCAACAGCTGGGGCAGGTCCGTCAGCCATGCCCGCTTCACCGCCGCGATGAGCGCGGCGTTCGCCGCTGCAGCTGTGGTCGGCACGGGGCACTGGCTGCGCCACACCTTCGCGATGACGATGCTGGCACGGCTGCAGATACAGGCCCGCACCACACCCGAAATCAATCCCTTGAAGGTGGTGCAGGTGCTGCTCGGGCATAGCTCGATCAGCAGCACGGCGATCTATCTGCGCTGCGTGGAGATGCACAGCGCCGAACTCGAGGAAAGCGTCGCCTATCTCTACGGCGCGTTGATCGATGATGGCTGCTAGGCGTGCGCGCATCGACCGGCGCTTCGCGACACGCGATGAGGCTGCGAACATCGTCATCTTCCGCGATGCCTGGGGCGAAGTAGAAAAGCGGTTCGAAATGGCCGAGCTCGGCCTGCCCACCGACATCATGATGCTACTGGGCGCGGCGTTCGCCGGCCATCATACCGGGTCGAGCAGCGACACCCAACGCGGGTGCTGGCGCTCACTCAAGATCTTCGCGACGTTCGCGCGCGAAGATGGGACGATTAGCAGCGCGGCAGACCTCAGCTCGGCGATGGTCGGGCGTTACATGGCTTGGCTCGATCGGCAGCCGGGCCAGCATGGCCGAGGCTGGACGGCGCCTTCCAGGGCCAACCTGTTGGGAACGCTGCGGCATCTGATCGACTGGACCAAGCGGCACGCGCCCGAGCGGCTGCCGAGCCGGATCGACTTCCCCTATAATCCTTATCCGCTCCGCAATCCCGAGCCGCGCCCCAAGCTCAGCGAAGCGATGCTCAAAAGCATCCTCCAAGCCGCCTATGAGGAGATCGACGAGGCCTGGGAGCGGTTCGAGGCGGGGCGCCTCATCCTCGAAAGCCGGGGCGCCATCGATGGCATCCATCCTGAAACCTGCCGACTGATACGCTCGATCGCGATGGCGGGCGGCGGGATCATGCCGCCGGCGAAGGCGGTTGGCATCGGACCTTCGACGATGAACCGCCGGGGCGGGTTGCGTCACCTATCGGGCTATCTTCACCTCTCGCTGGAATATCTGCCGGCGTTCTTCCTGGCTATAGCTATCCAGACCGCGGGTAATCCCGACCCGCTGCGCCGGCTGCGGCGCGACTGTCAGAGCCCTCATCCGCTCGACGAGCATCGGGTGATGATCGACTGGGGCAAGCCGCGCGCCGGCGTGAAGGTCAAGCGCGCGCAGCGCCGTTCGTTCGATCGCAGGCGGCCTTATGCCGCGCCGAATCTGATCGATCGCTTGATCGCCATGACCGCGCCGCTCAACGACCACGCGGGGCCGCGGGATAGAGAACTACTGTTCCTGACCAAGAGCGAGAAGACGAACGCGGTCGCTGTGGTGACGATGAGCACCCTTGGAAAAGGCATCAAGCGGTTCATCGACCGCGCCAATGTGCGGATCGCGATCTGGAACCGCGCCGCGCCCGAGCGCCGGCGCGAGCCCTTGCCCGACTTTGCGGCGGCGTTCCTGCGGGGAAGTGCAGCGACCCAGGTCTATACGGCGAGCCAGGGCGACCTGATCGCGGCGCAGGCGCTGTTGAACCATGCCCGGATCGACACGACCGAACGCTATGTGCGCGGTCCCGAGGCCCGGCGCATCCAGGCCGAAACCATCGCCCGCACGCAGGCGCTGATGATCGGGTGGGTGATGGGTGAAGCCGAGCGCGTTGCGGACGAGGTGCCCGATCCGATGCGCGTGACCGTGCCGTTCGGTCATGACTGTCTGAACCCGCTCGCTGGCGACAGGCCGGGCAAGCCCTGCTCCCGGATCGGGGCATGCCTGCGCTGCCCCGGCCTGGTGATCCCGCTCGACGCTGAGCATCTCGCGCGCATCCTGCAGGCGATCGAAACTCTGGAATCAGCACGCGTGACGCTCGATCCGGCGCGATGGGCGCTGATCTATGGCCTGAGCCATCGTATCCTCACGGGCGACATCCTGCCCGACTTCCCGAACGACCTGCACGAGGCTGCACGTGCGATCACGGTGACGTTGCCCGCACTCCCGGTGCTTGAATGACTATGGCATCGGTCCAGGCGGCGGCGTTCACGCCCGACATCGCGATATCCTCGCGTTCGCGGTTCGGCGACGACATCTGGCATCTCGATGGCATACGACCCGGCTCCAATCGCAGCGACTTCTCGCTGGACTGGGGCTTTGCGCTCGCGGGGACGCTGTTCACCGATCTCCGCTTCGCGAGCTGGCGAGAGGTCGCGAAGACGTTGTTATGGAGCGCCAAGGTCGATCCGCCGCCGGGCCGCAGGCATCTTCATGACGGCACGCTCACCAGTTTGTTCAAGGGGCTGCGGCTGTTGATCCGCTGGATGGCGGATCAGGGTTACCGCCGGTTCGCCGACCTCGACCGCGAAGCGAGCGAGCGGTTCCTGGCCGCGATGGCCCAGCGCCGTAATCCCAAGGGCGAGCCGATCGCTGCGGTGACGCTCGATCAGTATCGCCGGCTGCTGATCCTGATCTATCTGCAAGGCGCCCGCTATCCGGCAGCGGCGATCGGCGACCCGTTCCCAGGTGTGACGGGGATGTTCAAAAAGAGCGATCGGAGATGGCTGCCCTATACTCCCGACGCGATTGCGGTGCCGCTCCTGTCGTCGGCGCTGCGGTTGATCGGGCCGGCCGCCGACGATGTGCTGGCGCTCTACGCCCATGCCCAGGGCGCTTATGATGCCGCACTGGCGTCGGGCCTCAGTCCGACCAAGGCGAGCTTCAAGGTCACCGATGCGATCGCATCGTTCCGGTTCAGGATACTTCCCGGAGAGGATATCCCGTGGCAGCCGGCGCCAGTCATCAGCACCAAAACGGTCCGTCAACTCGTCGATCGTCTCTATGACGCTTGCTTCGTGGTGGTCGCCTATCTGATCGGCGCACGCGTCTCCGAGATCCTCGGGCTCCACCTGGGTTGCATCGAGCGCCACGACTCCGCCGCCGGCGACGAGCGGTTCGCCTATGTTGCCGGGCGCATCTTCAAGACCGCACGCGGCCACCATGGCGATGCACATCGCTGGGTTGCGCCCGAACCCGTGGTGCGCGCGATCGCGGTGATGGAGAAACTCTCGGAGCCGCTACGCCGGCGATCGGGGCGCAGCGAGCTGTTCCTGATAACATCGAGCACGGGGTTGATCGGCCCCGCGGTCGAGATCGACCTGCCGATCGTCAGCACCATCATCCGCCGGCTCAACATGCTGTTCGCGCCATTTATCGACCTGCCGCTGCACGAAGGCGCACGCTGGCATCTCAACACACATCAGGGCCGTAAGACGTTCGCCCGGTTCGTCGGTAAGCGCGATCGCACCGGCCTGCACGCGCTCCAGGCCCACCTTGGCCATGTGACGCGGGTGATGACCGATCGCGGCTATGTAGGCACCGACTTCACGCTCGATGAGTTGATCGATCGCCACGCCCAGGAGGAAACCCGCGCCGCGCTGGAGGAGATGTTGACTGCGTCGGCGCTGGGCGGAAAGGCCGGCCGTACGATCGCTGCGCGCTCGCGGTTCCGCGGCCGCACGCGCGACGGTGACGTTCAGGCCTACGTCGACTTCCTCATGGCGGAAACCGACCTGCGGCTCGGCGTATGCGACTGGGGCTACTGCGTCTATCGCCCCGAAACCTCGGCCTGCTTCGGCGGCGAGGCCGGTCCCAATCCTGTGCTGCGGACCGAAACCACCTGTTCGACCTGCGCCAACTTCGCGGTTACGACTCGGCACCGGCCCGTGTGGCGCGCGCGGCGTGAGCGCAATCTGAAGCTGGTCGAACAGCCGGCGCTCAATGCCGACAGCAGGGCGCTTGCCGAGGCCAGGATCGCCGAATGCGATCGTATCCTCGCTCAGCTCCACGAGGGATGACGCCCATGACCAGGAAGCCGGGCCATCATGAGCAGCGTCTCCAACAGACACAGGCCCGGCTCAATGACGCGCTCGAACGCCTGCGTAAAGGACGCCCGGTCCATCCGCTCCATCAGCGCGGCTTTACGCTCACGGTCGCCACGCTCGCTCGCGAAGCCGGGGTCGCCCGCAACGCGATCTACACCAACCACCGCGCCATCATCGACGACCTCCATGCGATCGTTGGCGATCCCATGAAACCCATGACGAGCTGGCAGGACAAGCTCGACGAGTTGCGCGGGCTGATCCGCACCATGAAGCAGGAGCAGCGCCGCCTGGTCAGCGAGAACGCGCTGCTGTTGCAGCGCGTTCTCGCTGCTGAAGCCGAGGCCGACCGCCACCGGCGACACAATACCCGGCTCATCGCCGAGCGCGACACCGTGCTCCGCGCAGTGCCGGCAACCGCTGAACGTCAAAGGACAGTGTCATTCGACGATAAACCCGAAAACTGACGAATATCCGCCAAAAACTACTACGAAGGACAGTCGAGACATAACCTAACCGATGGACGAGGTGACCCAATGGGAAACCTTCACCCGATTGGTGAAGGAAGGCCGCGACGTCGCCGACATCGCGGCGACCTTCGGGCTTCCCGACCTGACCATCGCGCGGGTGCTGGCGCTCGGCAATCTGCTGCCCCGAATTCGCAGCCTCTACGCGGGCGAGAAGATCGACCGCGCCACCGTCCGCCACCTGACCCTTGCCAGCAAGAGCCAGCAGCGCGCGTGGCTGGCGCTGTTCGACGACCCGGACAGCTATGTCCCGACCGGCCACCAGTTGAAGGCGTGGCTGTTCGGCGGGCAGTCGATTCCGGCCCGGTTCGCGCTGTTCGACCTCGACGGCTTCAAGGGCGCGACCGTTGCCGACCTGTTCGGCGACGACCGCTATTTCACCGACGCCGATGCGTTCTGGACCGCGCAGAACGAAGCCGTCGAAGCGCGCCGCACCGCCTATCTGGAGGAAGGCTGGAGCGATGTCGTGATCGTCCCGCCGTCCGAGCACTTCCAGACATGGGAGTTCGAGAAGGCGGCGAAGCGCAAGGGCGGGCGCGTCTATGTCGATGTGCGAAGCAACGGCGAGGTGACCTTCCACGAAGGCTACATGACCCGCAAGGAAGCGCAGCGGGTCGCGCGCGGCGATGTTCCGGAGGCGATCAAGATCGCCCGGCCCGAGGTGACTTCGACGATGCAGACCTATCTCGACCTGCACCGTCACGCCGCCGCCCGCGCCGCATTGCTCGGGCATCCCGGCATCGCGTTGCGCCTGATGGTGGCCCATGCCATCGGCGGTTCGCACCTGTGGCGCGTCTCGCCGGAGCCGCAGACGACCCGCAATGATGAGGTGCGGGAAAGCCTCGAAACCTCGCGCGCCGAGACAGCGTTCGACGAGCGGCGCCTCGCGGTGCTGGCGGTGCTCGACTTCTCGCCCGAGGAGCCGACCGTGACCGGCGGCAACGGTGACGACTATGGCGTGGCGGGCATCTTCCTGCGCCTGATCGAGTTGCCCGACCCGGTGATCATGGAGATCATCACGGCCATCATGGGCGAGACGCTGGCGAGCGGCAGCGCCGCCGTCGCCGTGTCGGTGTGCAGATCGGCGTCGACATGGCCGATTGGTGGCAGGCCGACGCGGCGTTCTTCGAGCTGATCCGCGACAAGGAAGTGCTGTCGCGGATCGTCGCGGAGGTGGCAGGCGAGACAGTCGCCACCGCCAATGCGGGCGAGAAGACCAAGACCTTGAAGCGCATCGTTCGCGACCATCTGGACGGCGCGGACGGGCGGACCAAGGTCGAGCGCTGGGTTCCGAAATGGCTGGGCTTCCCGGCGTCCGCCTATACTGACCGGGGCGGCGTCGCCACCGTCGCGGCCCATGCCAAGGTCGAGTCGGCGCGGCCCCCCGAGCCGGACCCCGAAGGTCCGGAGCAGGCCGAGGTGATGACCGAGGGGGCCGAGGAAACGGCGCTTCCGATCGCAGCCTGAAAGAGTGCCGGGCGGCGCGTCCGTCGCCCGGCTTTCCGCCAATTCTCCCAAAATCCGGCCGCGCGTCCTCGCCCGAAGCCTGGCGGCTTCGCGCTCGGACGCGCGGCTATTTCGGGCTCGCGGTGGGAGAGCGGCGTCACCATATGAGGGCGATGACCGACGCCAGCCGCAAATTCGCCATTCAGTCCACATCTGGACGTTTCGCCATCCGGTGCAGGAACGACCGGACCTAGGAAAACTGGCCGTTCATACGGTAGGAGCGCAACAACGGGGATGCTTGCACCAATAGCCGTATTGAATGCCTGCGGAGTGCCATTTCTCGAGTTTCCGTCTTGGGATCTGGAGCCGGGCGGGCCACGCCCGGCTAGCGGCTTCCCTTGTCACGGGTTGCGCTTGTCCGATGCAGATGCCTGAGGGGTTGAACGGCTTGCGTCGGCGGCAGGGTGCTTCCGCGATGGAAGGGTAATGAAATACTGGCCATTAACACCTGGGAATATGATGGTTCTCTCGGTGGCGCTCGACGTGGCGTCCTCAGTGGGGGTGGAGGCAATCGTGACATTGGTCTGGCCATTTATGGCCGGTGAGAAAGTATATAGGGGATTTGCATTAGCAATCCCACCGGTAATCGCCATCACGCCGGCGGCGATCGTGAAGTTATAGTGGATTTTGTGATTCAATTTAAGAGACATTGTATTTCTCCTCAATGGAATGATTTGTAAAGTGGTAATGTAGCGAGAATAAAAAGGCGGATATGCTTTCGCCAGACAGCGATATTAAACGCACGCTGAGTGGATTTATCAATTTTCTGCCTTGGGATCGGGAGCCGGTCGGACCGAACCCCCCAGCGGCTCCCCCTCCAGGGGCGAACCGCCGCCGGGTTGATCAGCGATGACCTCTCAGAGGCGATCGATCACCAGGGCTGGCCGTCGCCAAACGACCAATCCTCCTTGTCGACGAAGACCATGTTGATCATGATATCGTCGGGGCGGACGGAGAGCTTGGCTTTGAGTTCGTCGGCCACGAACCGGTAGAAGGCGAACTTCGTATTCTTCTCGTTCCCGACGGTGCTGGTTACCTGGATCAGCATGAAGTCAGGGGACCGACTGAAGCCGAGGAATTTGGGATCGTAGATCAGATTGTCGGATGTGTGCTCCCCGACGACGACGAAGCGGTCACCGTCGGGCGCCTTGAGGATATCGATGATGCCCCTGTAGACGATATCGGCCATGGCGGCGCGGTACTCGGGGGTTTTACCTTGGATCAGATCGATGCGTGCGAACGGCATTGTAGCCTCCTTCAGGTTGGGTTTCGGATTAAGCTTCGGTCGAGGAAGTGAGTGTTCAGGACTGGTTATCGAGCTCGGGCACGCCGCTGTTCCGGTCGGCATAGGCGGCCAGAAAGGCTGGGCGGCGCTGCCAGCGCTGCCAGTAGGCATCGATGTGCTCGAACCGCTCGTCGAGCGGGGTGGCGTTCACCGGAAATTTCGAGAAGGCGATCGCGGTCGCCATCGTAATATCCGAGAAGGTCGGTTGTTCCCCGCCCAGCAACCACTCGCGGCCATCCGCCAGATGGCGATCGACAAGCGCGGCGTGAGCCAGCGCCACCTTGCGGGAATGCTCGCCCCACGCCGGATTGCTGGTCAGTTCCAGCTTCGGCCCGAGCCCTTGGTGCAGCACATGGAAGGCCGTGACGATGGGATACAGGATATGCACCCAAACGCGGTTGTCCCACATCTGGTCGAGGCCGCGCTCGTGAGGCGTCGAGCCCATGATCTTGCGGCCCTCGAAGGTGTCATCGAGATAGCGCGCGATGGCGGAGGTCTCGCTCAGGAAGGAACCGTCCGCGAGCGCCAAGGTCGGGGTCTCGCCCCATTGGTTCATCTTGAGGTGTTTCCAGCCGCGCTGCTCGCCGACTGGCGACATGTCGTAGATCGTTTCATTGAACCGATCGGCGATGCCCTTTTCGTGCATGAAAATCCGCAAGCGTTGCGGGTTCGGGAAGGCCGAGGGAGAGGTGAAGAGTTTCAGCTTGTCGGACATTGGGGGCTCGCTTTCATCTGTTAGCTAGTCACCTGCCTGTCAGATGACAGGTAACTCACTACGACTCGAATCTTGCGTCGTCAACCCCTGTCTGCCATATGACAGGTGAAACTTGGAGATGGTGGAATGACGAAAGAGAATGCAAGGGAAGCGATCCTCTCGGCTGCGCGGGAAGCGGCGATGGCTTATGGCTATGGCGGCATCAATTTCCGCGATCTTGCGGAAACGGTCGGCATCAAGGCTGCGAGCATAAACTATTATTTTGCCAACAAGGCGCTTCTCGGCGAGGCGGTCGCGCGTCGCTATTGGGAGGACATTGCCCGCGATCTGGACGCCATCTCGGCCGACGCGCAAAGTCCGATGGATGCGCTGCGGCGATACCCGGCAATTTTCCGCGCCTCGCTCGAACGCGACAATCGCATCTGCCTCAGCAGTTTTATGGCTGCCGAATATGACGAACTACCCGACCCGGTGTTGAAGGAGGTGCAAGCCTTTGCCGACGTCAATGTCGCCTGGCTGGCCAAGGAACTCACGGCTGCGAAGGTGGTCAGTCCGACAGCGAGCGAGGCGAGAGCGCGAGCAATTTATGCTGCCGTCGCTGGTGCTCAAATCATCGCCAGGAGTCGCGCGAATATCGCAATGTTCGATTCGTTGATCGAGAGCTACCGCGAAGCGGGTCTGCTACCAAGTTAATCAGCGCGTTCGGCTTTCGACGAAACCAAAAGGGATCGACATGACTGAAAAGACCGTCAAATTTCCTGGCCCTGATCATCCCATCACGATTGAACCCGCCTATAGGCGCGTCGTCGTTGCGTCGGGCGATGGGACGGTCGCGGACACCGTTAAGGCGCTTGTGTTGCGTGAGGCGAATTACCCGCCGGTTCAGTACATACCGCGCAAGGACGTAGATATGAGCGCGCTCGTCCGCTCGGAAACGACAAGCTACTGCCCGTATAAAGGCCAAGCATCTTACTTCAGTATTCCGTCTGGCGGCGGACGGTCCGTCGACGCAGTCTGGACCTATGAAGCGCCCCATGAGGCCGTCGTAGAGATCAAGGATTACCTCGCCTTTTATCCGGATCGGGTTGAAGAGATCAGCGAATCAGACATTTGAGTTCGATTGACGTCCGCTTACAAGTATGAACGGAGTTCACTCGAACGCCCGTTATTGATCGGGAGCGGTAATGTTGCCTGAACTCAAGAATGCCCGCTCCGCCATGCTATCTTTACGAAAGCTACCCGAGCACTTCCACCACTTTCGCCGTTCATGAGCGGATGGATCAGCATCAGGCGTCAGTCGCACCGAATGTGATTTACGTCTCAACAAGCGCAAGCCTTCCGCCTCTACCGCCAAGGGCAAATGGGCGTGAGCTATAACATCAGAATACTTTCCAGGGTGTCAAAACCGGTCGGCAGTAACACCGCCGCGTCCGCCACGCCTTTCCGCTGATCAAGAGGTGTCAGAACCTTGGCTGAAAACGCCGGCACCTTGCAGTTCGAGCCCAGAGCCTGACGCCACAAACCCTGCCAGCCCGACTTCGGGCTGGCAGCGGCCATCCGCTTGCTCAGCCAGCGCGGTCGCACCAGACCGGTTTCGGCCGGCCGCGCGGCCACCATGCGGCAATGCCCATCCGCACCAGCTCCGATCCGAGATCCTGACCGTCGACGGTGACCGTTGCGACGGTCCGGTTATAGCTGCGACCGACCCGGCGGAAGGTCACGTCTCGCCCCGCAAGCAGCGACGTGGCCCGGTCCTTCGCGCGCAATCCCAGCGCGACCTCGCTCGCACATTGGGCCTGATCGCGGTGCGTTTCCGGGGCGTCGACCCCCGCGATCCTGATGCGCTCACCGCTTTCCAGCCGGAACGTATCGCGATCAGTCACCCACGCCACGCGACCCGAACCGTCATGAACCGCCGCTCCGGCAGGCGCCGCCGTCAGTGTCGCGACAGCAATGGCGAAGATCGAAAGGGCACGAAGCATGGTGACGATTATCGCCTTGCAGGGTACCCGTTGTCGAGCGTCGGCCACTCTGGTGCGAACCTCCAGCATTTCGACGGCCGCCCTGAACGGACCTCTTTGACGGCGGGTCTGGCGGGGTCCCCCGGTCCCGCGACGGCGTCGCCGACCTTCTTCCCCGGCTTGGTGCCCAAGCCTTCCTCGCGAGGCAAGAAGCCCGGCTTTGGCCGTCCTCCGCCCGCCTGATCGACCGCCTGTCGAGGCCGCATCGGGCGGCATCGCATCACTTGAAGGAGGTTATCATGGCACAGATTGGCAGCTTCACTCGCGGCGAAAACGGCGTCTACACCGGCGAAATCCGGACTCTGACGCTTCGCGTCAAGGCGACCATCCGCCCCTGCGAGCGCGACAACGAGAAGTCGCCCGACCACCGGGTCAGCGCATCGGGAGTCGAATTCGGGGCGGCCTGGACCAAGGCGGCGCGCGAGACCGGCGCGGAATATCTGAGCCTCAAGCTCGACGATCCGTCGTT
>Ga0105237_10007684_pt1 | contig 11781 bp, 9 predicted proteins | sample KBSC24metaG_FD_81520 | JGI IMG/M metagenome (GOLD analysis project Ga0105237, IMG submission 81520) | Corn rhizosphere microbial communities from Kellogg Biological Station, Michigan, USA - KBS C2-4 metaG | ecosystem: Host-associated > Plants > Roots > Rhizosphere > Soil | place: Michigan, USA... | reverse complement strand
TGGCCGACAGGTTCCTGGTGATCGACGGCGGGCGCATCGTCCACGACGAAGCGCGTGCCCAGCTCGACCAGGACAGGGTCAAGTCCTTCCTGACCATCTGACCTTTCCCCGCCCCCTTCTTTCACCTCAACCACCAGGAGTCTGTTATGCGACACGGAGATATTGGAAGCAGCAACGATTGTGTCGGCGTGGCCGTCGTCAACTACAAGATGCCCCGCCTGCACACGAAGGGCGAGGTGCTGGCCAACGCGCGCAAGATCGGCGAGATGGTCGTCGGCATGAAGCAGGGCCTGCCGGGCATGGACCTGGTGATCTTTCCCGAGTATTCGACGCACGGGATCATGTACGACCCGAAGGAGATGTACGAGACGGCGTCGACCATTCCGGGCGACGAGACCGAAATCTTCGCGGACGCCTGCCGCCGCGCGAACGTCTGGGGCGTGTTCTCGCTGACCGGCGAGCGCCATGAGGAGCACCCGAACAAGGCGCCCTACAACACGCTGATCCTGATGAACAACAAGGGCGAGATCGTCCAGAAGTACCGCAAGATCATGCCGTGGACGCCGATCGAGGGCTGGTACCCGGGCGACTGCACCTACGTGTCCGACGGCCCCAAGGGCATGAAGGTCAGCCTGATCATCTGCGACGACGGCAACTTTCCCGAGATCTGGCGCGACTGCGCGATGCGCGGCGCCGAACTCGTCGTGCGCTGCCAGGGCTACATGTACCCCGCCAAGGAACAGCAGATCATGGTCGCGCGCACCATGGCGTGGATGAACAACGTCTACGTGGCCGTGGCCAACGCCACCGGCTTCGATGGCGTGTACTCGTACTTCGGCCATTCCGCCCTGGTCGGCTTCGACGGCCGCAGCCTGGGCGATTGCGGCACCGAGGAAATGGGCATCCAGTACGCCGAGATGTCGGTCAGTGCCATTCGCGACGCGCGCAAGAACCAGCAGTCGAACAACTTCCTCTACAAGCTGGTCCACCGCGGCTACACCGGCAAGATCAATTCCGGCGAGAGCGCAGCCGGCGTGGCGGCCTGCCCGTACGAGTTCTACGGCAAGTGGATCAACGATCCCGAAGGCACCCGCAAGATGGTCGAGGGGCTCACCCGGTCGACACCTGGCACCCCCGAGTGCCCGATCGAGGGCATCCCGAACGAGGCGGCGCAACATCGCTGAAGCCACCCATCCGCGGGGCGCTGGGGAGCGCCCCGCGGCCCTGCAAAGCAAAGGAGACCCGTGTCAACCTCCATCGACAGCTACAGGTTGCCTGCAAAGCCCTTCTACATGCCGGCCGGCGACGAGGTCGCGCTCTACGAGCACGCCTACGCCCATCGCATGCCCATGCTCCTGAAGGGCCCGACGGGCTGCGGCAAGACGCGCTTCATCGAGTACATGGCGTGGAAACTCGACCGGCCCCTCGTCACGCTCGCGTGCAACGAGGACATGACGGCGTCCGACCTGGTCGGCCGCTACCTGCTGGATGCCGACGGCACGGCGTGGCACGACGGCCCCTTGACGATGGCGGTTCGCCGTGGCGGCATCTGCTACCTCGACGAGGTGGTGGAGGCACGGCAGGACACGACGGTCGTGATCCACCCGTTGACCGATGCGAGGCGCATGCTCGCGCTCGACAAGAAGGGCGAGGTCGTGCGCGCGCATCCCGACTTCCAGCTGGTCGTGTCGTACAACCCGGGCTACCAGAGCCGCAGCAAGGACATGAAGCATTCGACGCGGCAGCGCTTCGCCGCACTCGAGTTCGACTATCCGGCCGTGGAGATCGAGAGCGCCATCGTGGCGCAGGAAGCCGCGGTTCCGCTGGAGACGGCGCGTTTGCTGGTGAGCATCGCGCACCGGTCGCGCGCGTTGAAGCACCGCGGGCTCGACGAAGGCATCTCGACGCGCATGCTGATCTATGCGGGGCGGCTGATCGGCTCGGGCGTCAGCCCGCGCCAGAGCTGCGAGATGACGATGGCGCGGGCGCTGACCGACGACCCCGACATGGCGAAAGCCCTGCAAGGCTTTGTCGAAGCCCACTTCGACTGAACGGAAGGGGGCGCAATGATCTCCACGGGCGTCCTTGACTTGACCGAGGTGGTGGATCGCGCACTGGCGTCTTCGCCTCGGTCGCCGACCGAGGGCCTGCGCCAGCAGCTGCTGGGTTGGCTCCAGGCCCTGCACGACGACGATCCGGCATGCGCGGCCGCGTTGGCGGGCAAGCTCGCAGTGCTGCTCGCACGGGCGTCCGTCGGGGCCCTGGGCGGGTGGATTGTCACCGGACTGCGCATGCATGTCGATGACCGCCTGCGATTGCGCGCCTACCTCGCGCTGGCCGAGGCGCATGCGGTCGAGTCGCTGGATCGGGAGATCGCCGAAGGTGGCGCGCAGGGCGCCGCGGCCTCGCTGGCATGGCTGCTGGAGGGACTCACCGAGCGCCCGATGGCAATCCAAGCGCGCGACCGCGACCACATTTACGCGGCGCCGCTTCGCCCCACGCTGACGCCCAGCCACTTGCTGCTGCCCAACGACTACACCGCGCTCGACGGTGCGGATCGCTACCACCTCTACCGTGCAGCGGCCGCACACGCGGCGGCCCACCTGCTTCATTCGGTGCCGGGTCGACCCGCGGGCAAGCTCAAGCCCATGAGCCTGGCGGTGATCTCGGCGATCGAGGATGCGCGCGTGGAGCGCCTGCTGCTGCGCGACTATCCGGGCATGCGCCGATGGTTCGCGGACGCACTGGGCCATGCGCTGCAACCGGGTGGCTTGAGCTTCTCGGCGCTCATCTCGCGCATGAGCCTCGCGCTCATCGACCCGCGCTACGAGGACGACAACTACTGGGTCAACAAGGCGCGACATCTCTTCGAGTCGCAAGCATCGATCCGACTGGACGACTACGCCGCCTTCAGGCGCATCGGGTCCGTGCTTGCGAACGACCTGGGCCAGATGCGCGTGCCCTTCAGGGCCGAGCTGTACCGGGTGCCGGCCGCCTACCGCGATGACAACACCTTCCTGTGGTCCTTCGACGACGAACGCGCGCAGCCCCTGGAAATCGAACTCCAGCGCCCGCCACCGGCATCGCGAGGATCGCGCCCGGAGAGCGACGCAGACCTGCTTTCCGAAGCGGCTGCAACCCACGAGCTCGAGCTGGGCCGCCATGCCTATCCCGAGTGGGACCATCGCCCGGCGATCCTGCGCAGCCACTGGTGCACCGTCATCGACAAGCTGCCGTCGTGGCGCACAGCGCGCGGCAGCTTCGGGAGCCCGGCCATGGCGGGCGCCGGCCAGGCACTGCGCCTGGTGCGCGCCCACCGGTTCAGCCGTGCGCATCGTCTGCGCCGGCAGTGGGAAGGCGACGATCTCGATCTCAACGCGGCCATCGAGGTCATGGTGGCGCAGCGGGCGCGCATGGCCGCCGACCCGCGGCTGTTCATCCGGTGTGCCAACCAGGAGCGCATCAGCAGCGTGCTGGTGCTGCTCGATCTCTCGGAATCCACCAACGACAGGCTCGACGAAGCCGGCCCCAGCCTCCTCGACATCGAAAAGCAGGCCGCCTTGCTGCTCGCGCGGGCGGTCGCCGACAGTGCAGACCGGATCGCGATCCACGGCTTTTCAAGCAACACGCGCGCCGAGGTCAGCAACTACCGGCTGCTCGAGTTCGGCTCCCCGCTGGAGGAGGTGGCCGAGGCCATGATCGCCTCTGCACCCGGCCGCCATTCGACGCGCATGGGCGCTGCATTGCGCCATGCGGTGCGTGCGTTCGCCGACGAGCCTTCGGACAGCCGCATCGTGCTGCTCGTGACCGACGGTGCGCCATCGGACGTCGACGTCCACGAACCCGGCTACCTCGTCGAGGATGCGCGCGCGGCCGTCCACGAGGCACGCGACCAAGGCATCCACGTGCACGGCCTGGCGGTGGATCCGCAGGGGCACGCCTATGTGCGCAGGATCTTCGGTTGGGGCCATTTCGACGTCGTCGACGATCCCCGCACGCTACCGGCCAGGCTGTGCCGGCTGTATGCTCGCTTGAGTGCCGCATGAAGCGCTGAAAGTATCCGCAATCGAACCTGAGGACCTGCCCGTGGCCAACAAAGATCCCGTTCGCGTCGGCGTGCTTTACTCGAAGACAGGGGTGACCTCGACGATCGGAAAGTCGCAGCTGCAGGGAACCCTGTTGGCAATGGACGAGATCAACGAGGCGGGCGGCCTCGACGGCCGGGAGCTGGTGCCGGTCTTCTACGACGCGCAGTCCACACCGGCGGTGTATGCCAAGCTGGCCGAGCGCCTGATCCTCGAGGACAAGGTCAACGTGATTCTTGGCTGCTACATGTCGAGCAGCCGCAAGGCGGTCCTGCCGCTGGTCGAGAAGTGGAACAAGCTGCTGTTCTATCCAACCCTCTACGAAGGGTTCGAGTTCTCCAACAACATCATCTACACCGGCGCCGCGCCCAATCAGAACAGCGTCCAGCTCGCAGAGTTCATGACTGCCAATTTCGGATCGCGGGTGTACCTGATCGGGTCGGACTACATCTATCCGTACGAGTCGAACCGCATCATGAGCGAGTTGGTGCTCCAGCGCCAGAACAGCGAGAAGGTGGCAGAGCGCTATGTGGCCCTGGACGCCACCGAGCAGGACTTCCATCCGATCATCGACGAGATCCGGGACTTGAGACCCGACTTCATCTTCTCCACCGTCGTCGGCGATTCCGCGGCCTGCCTGTACCGGGTCTATGCAGAAGCCGGCCTCGACCCCAAGACCATGCCCATCGGGAGCCTGACCACCTCGGAGGCCGAGGTATCGCAGATGGGCGGGGCCGGCATCGGGCATTTCACATCGGCACCCTATTTCCAATCCATCAACTCCGAGACCAACCTGCGTTGTCTCGAGCGGTTTCGGCAACGATTCGGCGCGGATTGCGTGCCGAATCAGTGCTGGGAAGCGGCCTATTTCCAGACGCATGTCTTCGCGAACGCCTTTGTGCGCGCGGGAACCGACGACCCCACGCAGCTCGTGCCCAAGATCCTCGGCAGCGAGCTCGATGCCCCGCAGGGCAGGATTCGCATCGATCCGACCAACCACCACACCTGTCTTTACCCGCGCATCGGCGTGGTCAACTCCAAGGGCCAGTTCACCATCGTGCGCGAGGCGACGCGTGCAGTGCACCCCGACCCGTACATGGTGACCCATTCGATGGGTGACTGGGCCGCAGAGCTGAGCACGCTGGAGCTCTGACGTGGAGACCGATTCCGTCCGTCAGAAGGCCGGGCCGACACCGACCCAGCTGAAAAATCTCCGGATGCTGCGGATTGCAGTCTGTCATCCCGACGATGCAGACGGCCAGCAAATGACGCAGCAGCTTCGCCGCATCGGCTGCCATGTCCAGGCGTTCTGGCCGCCGCTGCCCGTGTTGCCGGAACTTACCGACGTGGTATTCCTCGCGGTTCGGCCGGACAGCATCGACATGAACTTCGAGTGGTTCAACGCCGACGAAGGACCCACCATCATCGCTGTGGTGAACTACGAGAACCCGACGATCGTCGAGATCGTTCTTCGCATCGGGGCCAAGGCGACACTGCCGTCGCCGGTACGCTCCTTCGGGCTCTTGTCTGCGCTGGTGGTAGCTCGACAGGTGCATGGTGATCTCAAAGCCCAGAAGCGTCAGCTTCGAAAGCTCAGCGGCAAGGTGCTTGGCGTGCGGCGTATCGAGGAGGCGAAGAATGTCCTGATGCGCTCAAGAAGCATCAGCGAAGCCAAGGCTTACGATCTGCTCCGCGAACAAGCCATGAGCAAACGGGTCAGCATCGAGGAGATCGCCCAAACGATCTTGAACGCCAACGAAATCCTTTCGTTAGGCAAGACCTGAGGCTGCTCTCGCGGCTGGCCCGCCGGTCATACGGCTGGATTCAGGGATCGCAAAGAGCGCTCGACGCTGCCGCGGCGCGCCCGGAGGAGCGGCGGCTCGGTGTCCGGAATGACTCTTGAGCCTGGTCGAGGCACGCCGTAGGTACGTATTGACTTATCGAGACGCTTGGTCTAATAATTAAAGCATGTCAAACGCCACGGCCCTTCCTCGCAAACGGGGTCGCCCGCCGATAGTCGACGGCGACTACCGCGAGATGCGGGAGGCCCTGCGGCGCGCGGGCGTCGCCGCGATTCGGGTTCCGGCGGGGCTGCCTTGTCGGCAATCTGGGGCAAGAGATAGGCGCTCTGCCAGAAGCCTTCCGTGTCCAACTCACCAATGTGCTACTTGATTGGCAGGCGCGCATCACGCGCTGCCTGGAGGCCGCCAGGGCGACAGGCGAGATCCCGAAGCACGCCGACTGCGCTCGCTGGGCGGCTTTCTTCTGGATCGGCTGGAAGGCGCCGTGCTGCGCGCAAAGCTTGAGCGCCAGATCGGGCCGCTGCGCGTGTTCGCCGAGATGTTTCAAGCAAGCCTGAGGTCCTAGGCCTCTTTTTTTGTCATTTACTATACGATCGGTCTATTTTAATGGAAAACCTCACGTCTTTTGCCAGACTCGGAGCGCTTCAATGAATGCGCCGACTTTCGACTACGTCGTCATCGGTGCCGGCACCGCAGGCTGCCTGCTCGCCAACCGACTCAGTGCTGATCCGACCCGGCGGGTGCTGCTGATTGAAGCCGGCGGCCCCGACAACTATCCCTGGATCCACATCCCGGTGGGCTACCTGTACTGCATCGACAATCCGCGCACGGACTGGCGTTTCCGCACCGAAGCATCGCCCGGGCTCAACGGGCGCGAACTGCTCTATCCCCGCGGCAAGACTCTGGGCGGATGTTCGAGCATCAACGGCATGATCTACATGCGCGGCCAGGCTCGCGACTACGCGCACTGGGCGGATGTCACAGGCGACGAGGCGTGGAACTGGGAGAACTGCCTGACCGACTTCCGCGCACACGAGGATCACTATCGGCTCGACGCCGCAGAAACTGCGGGCCTGGGCGGTCAAGCGGCGGCCTTCGGCGCGCTGCATGGCTCGGGCGGGGAATGGCGCGTCGAGAAGCAACGCCTACGCTGGGAGGTGCTCGATGCCTTCGCGGAGGCGGCGCAACAGGCAGGCATACCCGCGACAGAAGACTTCAACAGGGGCGACAACGACGGCGTCAGTTACTTCGAAGTCAACCAGCGCAGTGGTTGGCGCTGGAACGCGTCGAAAGCCTTCCTCAGACCGATTCGCAAGCAACGTCCCAACCTGGCGGTCTGGACCGGCGCGCAAGTATGTCGTCTGCTATTCGAGCGCCGCGAAGACGGACAACAAGCGTGTTGCGGCGTCGAGCTCATTCACCAGGGCCAGCACCGCAGCGTCCGGGCGGCGCGCGAAGTCGTCCTCAGCGCCGGCGCCATCGGATCCCCACAGTTGCTGCAGCTTTCGGGCATTGGCGACGCTAGCCTGCTGAACGAGCACCAGATCCCGGTGACGCAGCACTTGCCCGGCGTAGGCGGCAACCTGCAGGACCACCTTCAAATCCGTTCGGTCTACAAGGTGCAAGGCGTACCCACACTGAACACGCAGGCGACCACCTTGTGGGGCAAGGCCGCGATCGCCCTGGAGTACGTACTCAAGCGCAGCGGCCCGATGAGCATGGCGCCCTCGCAACTGGGCATCTTCACGCGCAGTGATCCTTCCTACCTGCATCCCAATATCCAGTATCACGTACAACCTCTGAGTCTCGAGGCCTTCGGACAGCCCCTGCACGGTTTCTCCGCGATCACTGCGAGCGTGTGCAATCTCAACCCGAGCAGCCGGGGCAAGGTGTCGATTCGCAGCGCGGACTTCCGGGAGGCTCCGCGCATTGCGCCCGACTACCTGAGCACTGACGAGGATCGCCGCGTGGCCGCCGACTCACTGCGCGTGACACGGCGGATCGCGTCGCAGCGCGCACTGGCCCGCTACCACCCCATGGAATTCAAGCCGGGAGCGCAGTACGAAACGGACGAGCAATTGGCCCGCCTGGCCGGCGACATCGGCACCACGATCTTCCATCCGGTGGGCACCGCCGCCATGGGCTGCGCATCCGACCCGAGAGCCGTGGTGGACAGCCACTTGCGCGTGCATGGCATCAAGGGACTTCGGGTTGTCGATGCCAGCGTGATGCCCACGATCACGAGCGGCAACACCAACAGCCCGACGCTGATGATCGCCGAGAAGGCCGCGCGCTGGATCGTCGCTGGCACCTGATTCATCAAACGAGGAGACATCCGCATGGACACCCCACAAGGCCTACTCCCCAAAAAAGGCCCTCTGGACGGCATCACCGTTCTGGACTTCTCGCGCGTCCTGGCCGGACCGTACTGCACGATGGTATTGGCCGACCTCGGTGCGCGCGTCATCAAGATCGAGAGGATCGCCACCGGCGACGACACCCGCGCGTTCGGGCCGTTCGTAGACCAGGAGTCGGCTTACTTCATGTGCTTCAACCGCGGCAAGGAAAGCATCGCGCTGGACATCAAGAGTCCGCGGGACCGCGATCTGCTCGAACGCATGCTCGGTGAGGCGGACGTGCTGGTCGAGAACTTCCGGCCAGGCGTCATGGATCGGCTGGGGTACGGTGCCACACGGCTCGCACGGACCCATCCACACCTTGTCTACGCTTCCATTTCGGGATTCGGACATACCGGCCCGTTCAGCGACCTACCGGGCTATGACATGGTGGTGCAGGCCATGGGCGGCATCATGAGCCTGACCGGCTGGCCCGACGCGCCGCCGGCGCGCGTGGGTACGAGCTTCGGCGATCTCAGCGCCGCGTTGTTCGCAGCCGTCGGCATCGTTTCGTCGCTCTACAAGCGCACCCGTGACGCACAAGGCACGCGCGTGGACATCGCGATGCTGGACTGCCAGGCGGCGCTCATGGAGACTGCGCTGGCGCGTTACGACGTGGAAGGCAAAGTGCCCACACGCACGGGCGACAGCCATCCGTCGCTCGCACCGTTCGAGACCTTTGCCGCGCAAGACGGACGCTTCGTGATTGCCGCCGGCAACGACCAGCTCTTTATGCTGATGGCCGATGCGCTGGACGCGGCCCAGCTGGCGCTGGATCTGCAGTTCATCAGCAACGACCTGCGCTGCCGCAACCGCCCCGCGCTCGTCCGGGCCATCGAGGCGATCACGCGCACGGCGCCTATTGCGCATTGGATCGAGCGGCTCAATGCGGCGGGTGTGCCTTGTGCCCCGATCAATACCATAGACCGCTTGTTCGACCATCCGCAGTTGCAGGCGCGCAATATGATCATTCAGGTCCAAGGCGCCGCGGAGCGGGCTATCCGAACCGCCGGCAACCCGATCAAGCTCAGTGCCTTTGCCGACATTGACGCTGCCACGCCGCTGCGCGCACCGGCTCTCGATGAGCACCGTGAAAGCATCCTCGCCGAACTGATGTCGGGAACCGGAGATTACGCACCGGCCGGCGGGATCCTCGATGAACCACGGTTGCACGACGCCTGCGTGCTGCCGAGGCAGGCCGCAGCTTGACCATTCCGATCTGTCAGACTTCCCAGGAGATATCGTCCATGTCCACTGCAACCGCGCCTTCCACTTCAAACTCCAAGGGCGCAAGCCCCCAACCCATCGCCGCCAAATCCGAACGCGAAATTACGTCCGCCGTCGCTGCCGAGTCCGCGCCCTCACAGCGCTACGAAACCATCCTGGTCGAGCGGCGCGGGCGCGTCGGGTTGATTACCCTGAACAGGCCGAAGAGCCTCAACGCGCTGAACGTGCGCATGTCGCGCGAAGTGACGTCTGCTCTGCGGCACTTTGATATCGATGACAACGTCGGCGCCATCGTCATCGCGGGTAGCCCAAGGGCCTTCGCGGCCGGTGCGGACATCGAAGAGATGGCCGACAAGACCTTCGCCGAACTGCAGTCGCGCGACATCTTCGCCGCCTGGCAGGAACTGCTCGCCATCAGCAAACCAATCATCGCGGCCGTCAGCGGCTATGCGCTGGGTGGGGGCTGCGAGTTGGCGATGATGTGCGATTTCATCATCGCTGCAGACGACGCGCATTTCGGGCAACCGGAGATCAAGCTGGGCATCCTGCCCGGTATCGGCGGGTCGCAGCGACTCACCCGCTCGGTCGGCAAGGCCCTGGCGATGGACCTGATCCTGACAGGCCGGAGCATCACCGCCGCGGAGGCCAAGGCGGCCGGACTGGTGGCCCGGATCGTTCCCGCGGCTGAACTGCTGCAAACGGCGCTGGAGGCGGCGCACACGATTGCCGGCTACAACGCACCGGCGGTACGAATGGCCAAGGAAGCCGTGAACCGTGCGCAGGAAGTCGGCTTGGCCGAAGGCATGCTGCATGAGCGTCGACTGTTCCAGGCGGCATTCGCGACCGATGGCCAGAAGGAAGGCATGAACGCTTTTCTCGGCAAGCGCGCACCGGTCTTTCGTCACCGCTGAGACTTGTAGCCTCAAAGCGGTGCGCTGCGTGAGCGGAAGCTCCGACGTCTTTGTGCCAACTTATAATTAGCGCGGGGATGGAGCGCACCGCCTCATAACCAAGACCAACTTCATCAGTCGACGGCATCGAGTGCCAAAGTGGAAGTTCGATCTCACTGCTGTCCGGTTAAATGATCCGCGGCCAGGCTGAGATCAAGCACTGGCGCGGGCTGCTGGCCGATTTTGTTTGGTGCCGATTTGAACCTCGATCACTCAGAACCGCGTACTTTCCCCGCTTTGACGGCCTCGGGGAGCGCGTGTGCACATCGGCAAGATCTTGTTCGCTCAAGTCATGGAGTTCGTGCCATGGACCAGCTTCGCTCGAATCGTGCAACGCCACCGCGGCAACTCCGGCGTGCGTGCGCTGTCGTGCGCCGAGCAGTTCCGCGCCAGGGCCTTTGCTCAACTGACGTGGCGAGAGAGCCTTGCGACATCGAGGGCAGCCTCTCTGCCAATGCCAGCAAGCTGTACGCCATGGGCTTCCGCTCGGCGGTCAGGCGCTCGACGACGGCAACACGGTCTATGCCCTGGACTCCAGCACCATCGACCTGTGCTTGAGCCTGTTCTCGTGGGCGCCGTTCCGCTCCACCAAGGCGGCTATCAAGCTGCACACGCTGCTGGACCTGCGCGGGGCCATTCCCGCGTTCATTCATATCAGCGACGGCAAGCTGCACGACGTGAACGTGCTCGACATGCTGGTCTTCGAGGCCGGTGCGTTCTACGTCATGAATCGCGGCTACGTCGATTTCGAGAGACTGCAGCGCTATGCCGCGCCGCTGCAAAGCAGCGAGCTGTCGCGTTTCGGCGGGCGAGCGTTGCGGAAGGAAGGTGGATACATATACAGTTCCCGGGATGGACACCCGTCGTTACCGGAAGGATGTGCCCATGGATTTGGTGGTCGGCGCAGGGGAGGTCTTGAGGGTCATCGAGCGCGCGGAGGGGAGCGGTGGCCGGACTACCGAGCCAGCGAGCTGGCCTGTCGTGTGCTTGCCAGCGTAAAAGGGTCGCCCTTGCGGCTGCCGCTGCGTCAGCTCGAATGAGGATCCTCGGGTCAAGCCGGGGCGACGTGTTGAACGTTGGGGCGGTCGACGCGCGGCGGTGCCGTCGCGGTGAGCGCTATGACCACGCCGCACGCGTTGGCCGAGCGGGCCGGGCAGGCACTGCGTTGGTCGCTGAAGCTGGCTTGCGGGCGGCCGGGATGACGCCATGACCTCGTTGCTCCCACCAGCACCATCGAACGATTCGTTCGAGCGACTGCATGGCCAAATTCGCGAACTGCTGTCGACGGCACGGGCGCGGATTCGGCGTGCCGTCAACAGCA
>Ga0105237_10007683_pt1 | contig 11781 bp, 7 predicted proteins | sample KBSC24metaG_FD_81520 | JGI IMG/M metagenome (GOLD analysis project Ga0105237, IMG submission 81520) | Corn rhizosphere microbial communities from Kellogg Biological Station, Michigan, USA - KBS C2-4 metaG | ecosystem: Host-associated > Plants > Roots > Rhizosphere > Soil | place: Michigan, USA... | reverse complement strand
TCGATCAGGATCGAGTCGACCTCGTCGACGACGGCGAAGTTGTGGCCGCGCTGCACCATGTCCTCGACCGTGTGCGCCATGTTGTCGCGCAGGTAGTCGAAGCCGAACTCGTTGTTGGTGCCGTAGGTGATGTCGGCGTTATACGCGGCGCGGCGCTCCTCCGGCGTCAGCTGCGACAGGATCACCCCGACCTCCAGGCCGAGGAAGCGGTGCACGCGGCCCATCCACTCGCTGTCGCGCTTGGCCAGGTAGTCGTTGACGGTGACGACGTGCACGCCCTTGCCGGAGAGGGCGTTGAGGTAGGCCGGGAGCACACAGGTCAGGGTCTTGCCCTCACCGGTCTTCATCTCGGCGACGTTTCCGTAGTGCAGCGCGGCGCCGCCCATCACCTGGACGTCGAAGTGGCGCTGGTCCAGCACGCGCCAGGCCGCCTCGCGGGCGACGGCGAAGGCCTCGGGCAGCAGGTCGTCGAGCGACTCGCCACCGGCGATGCGCTTCTTGAACTCTTCGGTCTTGGCGCGCAGCTCGTCGTCCGAGAGCTTCTCGACGTCATCGGACAAGGTGTTGACATAGTCGGCGACCTTTTGCAGGCGCTTGACCATGCGGCCTTCACCGATGCGGAGCAACTTCGACAGCACGCTTTTCCCCTGTGGGTCTGGAACGGATATACGTCAGCGGGTTAGACGTGACCATCGTAGGTGACCGGGGGAATCGGCAGATAAGAGTGCGCCCCCGGCGGTTCGGCCGGGGGCGCTTCTCTGGGACGTGTCAGGACAGGCGGATCAAGCCGTAGTCGTAAGCGTGTCTGCGGTAGACCACCGTCGGCCGGTCGCTCTCCTTGTCATGGAACAGGAAGAAATCGTGTCCGACGAGCTCCATCTCGTAGAGCGCGTCGTCGACCGTCATCGGGTTGGCCGGGTGTTCCTTGACCCGGACCACCTGACCTGGAATGTGGTCGTCGAGCTCAGCGGGAGTCTGCGGGCTTGATGCAGCGGGCAGGTCCTCAGGCGGGACGATGGACGTCGCCTCGGCCAGGCTCACCGGCGTCTTGTCGCCGTAGTGAACCTTGCGCCGGTCCTTGCTGCGCCTCAGCCGGTTCTCGAGTTTGCCGACGGCCGATTCGAGGGCGGCGTAGAAGCTGTCCGCGCAACCTTCGCCGCGCACGACCGGTCCACGGCCGCGGGCGGTGATCTCGACGTGCTGGCAGTTCTTGCGCTGGCGCCGGTTCTTCTCGTGGTCGAGTTCGACATCGAACAGGTAGATGGTGCGATCGAAACGCTCCAACCTGGAGAGCTTCTCGGAAACGTAGATGCGGAAATGTTCGGGGACTTCGACGTTACGGCCCTTGACGACGACATCGGCGTGCGGTTCCGGCGCAGCCTCGGTGTCGTCGGCAAACATGGTCGAGCGGGCAGAATCCACGGATTGGGTTGACATGCTTAGCAACTCGCTTCTCTCTCGCAGTGCACGTGTGGCTCTTCTTGCACACGGTCTGAACTACGCGCCGAGCGGGTCTGCAAGTCGCCGCAGCCCGGCGCAAGGTGTTGAGTACTCACCTCCTACCGCTGTCAGCGATTTGGCACCGAGTAAATATGTCGGTACCGCCGTGAGGCTTCACGGGTGGTTGCAGCCGACGGTAGTCCGAGTTCACCTAGTCGTGCCACCGATTTCGCATACCGGTTTTGAGATCTTCATATCGAGTTGATGTAGGTAGTTAGCGAGCCGTGTCCTCCCGCCGCGAAGGTCAAGCGTGTGCTACTGCAAGCACGGCTGAAACCTGCACTCCGGATGTTTGCAGAACTCGAACTGCCTCTGCTGCCGTGGCACCCGTCGTCACTACATCGTCGAACACAATGGCCTCCCCCGCCACCGGTGTGCGCTGCCGGACCCGGCCGTTGATGTTGCGTTGCCTCTGCGCACTGGAGAGGCCGACGGAGTCTCGCGTGAAGGCCCGCATGGCCAACGCCGGCTCGACCGTGACGCCCGGAAGGCCCGCGGCCGCCGCGCGGGCGATCTTCGCGACGGGGTCGCCACCGCGCTTTCGCGCAGCCAGAGATCTGGTTGGTGCCGGCACCACCGTCAGCGGCGGCACGATCAGGCCCCAGGCGACCAGGGTGCGCAGGGCCGCGGCGACGGGTTCGGCCAGTGGCATCAGCAGGTCCGTGCGCCCATGTTCTTTCAGTGCCACGATGGCCCGCCGGCGCGCGCCGGCGTAGCGCCCGAGCGCGAACACCGGCACGCCGGGATCCTCACGGGGCGTGACCACGTGCGGCTCGTCGGGGCGGACCGTCAGTTCCGCCGCGCAAGCGGGACACCACCGGGTCGACGGCGCACCACAGCCACCGCATTCGACGGGCAGGACCAGGTCGAGCATGGGACCAGCATGGCGCGGGGGTACGACACCAGTTGGTGCCGGTTCGCTCCGGCTGCTGGCCATATCCTGGGAATCAACTGAATGGGGGGCGTATGGGGCGGCTCGAAGTTGAGGTATCGGCGTTGATGGCGGCGTCGGCACGGTTCAAAGACGCGGCGCAGCAACTGCAGGACGGGCTTTCCAGCGTCGATTTGGAAACCACGCAGTTGTTGGGATCGGGCTGGAAGGGCGGCGCGGCAACAGCTTTCGGCACGGCATGGGACGGCTGGCACAACGGTGCGGGCCAGGTTGTGCGGGGGTTGCAATCGATGGGTGACATGTTGTCGCTGGCCGGCAAGGAATATGCCAAGGGAGACTCCGACAACGCGCGGGCGTTGCAGTCGACGATGGGAGGCGGCGGGGGCGCTGCTGCCGGTGGCAGTTCCAGTGGCAGTTCCGGTTCCAGCTCGGGTGCTGGTTCCGGTGCAGCCCAGTCCGGCAGTTCGCCGGGTGGCGCTGGTGGCGCTGGTGGCGCCGACCAATTAGGGGGTCTGGCTCAGCAGATGGTGGGCGCGCTGGGACAGGTCGGTCAGGTGGCCGGCGGGATCGCCCAGGCCGCAGGACAGGCCGCGCAGTTGGCCACCGGGATCGTGCAGGCCGCGACGCAGGGACAACAAGGTGGCGCGGACTCGGCTGGCAAGGATGCCGCCGACGACAGCAAGGATGACAAGGACAAAGCCGGCAGGGACAAGGCCGAGAAGGAGAAAGACGAGACCGAACGCGACAGCGAAACCGATGGCACGGCAGGGCCTTCAGTTGAGCAGCGTGGGTTGAAAGCTCCCGTCGTCGATGGTCCCGTGGATGCGCCCGTCGACTCGCCGGTCACCCCACTTCCAGCCCGGCCGCAGACCCGACCCGCTGACGGCCGGGAGGTGTGAGCGTGCTTGTCGTCGATTTCGCGGCCATGGAAGGCGCGATCACCCATATGGAGCAGTTCGGGAAATCTGTCAAAGAAGTCTTGGAGGACGTCGACCAAGCGATGGCGGTGTTGCACGCGACCTGGCACGGCGAGGCCTCGGATGCGCAAGCCCAGTTCCAGCAGCAGTGGGAGGACGGCGCTCGCCTGATGAACGAGCAGCTGACGAAGTTGAAGGCCGTTCTGGACGGGGCGAAGAAGAACTACAACAGCGCCGTCACTCAAAACGGAGAGATGTGGAAGCAGTAGCGGACGAGGGGTTGTGCAGTGCCCGGCCGCATTGAAGTTGAACCCGATGCGCTCATCGCCGCGGGTCAGATTGTGCTGGCGGCTGGCGAGCAGTTGGGTGCGCTGTCAGAGGCGGTCAAGCCGATGGTCGCCGACGGCTTGGCCTCGGGGATCGACCTCGCTGGGTTCAACGTCGGCGTGCAATACGGGCGGCAAAGCCAGGAGTTCACCAACGCGTTGGCGGGCGCGGCGAACGCATTCAAAAGTGTCGGCTACCGGCTGATGGCCTCGGGCCACAACTACCGCAATGCTGACGCGGCATCCACGATCGGTGGAGCGGGGCCTGCGGGAGGGCTCGGCCCCGCGCCACAGGAATCCCACCCTGGCGGCGCCTCACGGGTGCCACAGAATTTGCTGGTTCCGCCACCAACGAAGTGGTCGCTGATCACGCTGTTCTTGCCGACGTCGATGTGGCCCAACGGTCATCCCGGGTTGATGAAAGTCACGGCCGCGCAGTGGCGCAACTTCACCAACGGGTTCAAAGTCTTCGAGAAAATGCTGGCCGCACCGAAGGCCGTGGTCGGCGGCCAACACATCGACGAGTCCGGGAAAATGCAGGACGAGCTCACCAAGCTCGGCAACAACATCGCCTACTTGACGCAGGTTTCCGGCGACGTCGCCAAGTTGGTCGACGATTACGCCAATGGGGTGCAGGAAACCCAGGACGCGATCCGCAGCATTCTGGACCGGCTGTCCCTGGACGGCCTGTTCGATGCCGCAAAAGACGTCCTCACCGGTGACGGCATGAAACTTGTGCGGGAGGTCGCCAACGACATCAAGGCGTTTTGGAATTACTTCCAGCGGAACGTCAAAGCTGTCACCGGACTGCTGGGTGAAGCGATCACACTGCTCGGCGAAGCGGCCGATGAGTTCCAGAAACTGATCCGCCCGGTACTGATCGCCGCATTCGGAGACAGCGTCGGCGGCGCCCTGGCCGACGGGATCAAGTTCTACACCGATGTACAGGTCGGCCTGATATCTGGACTGGTCGGGACCGTCTCGGGGATTGTGTCGCTGGGTGATTTCGACACCTGGAAAGGGATGTACGACGTCGCCACGATGATCGCCAAAGATCCGTCCAAGACCGACGACGTGCTCATCGCCATGGGGAAACAGTTTGTCGCGTGGGACAAATGGTCAGGCGATCACCCCGGGCGGGCGTTGGGTGAGGCGGGTTTCAACATCGGGTCGTTGTTCGTTCCCGGCGGCGCCCTGAGCAAAACCGGGTCGGTGGCCAAAGGCGCGAAACTCGCCAAAGACCTGGCCAGTGGCGAACGCAAGCTGTCCGACCTCGCCAAGTTCGGATCCCGCGGCCGCGGTTTGTCCGAAGCCGGGGACCACGACGGTCTGGGAGGCCTCGACAATCTCGGCAGCCACACCCAGGCGCCGCGCTTCGACGGTGCGATGCCCGAGATCGGCGACGCCCCAAGGCCACCGACGATCGGTGACTCACCCGGGGGTACGCAGCGTGGGCTGGGTGGGCCACCCGACCCACCCGGTCCGGATCACACCCCGGTACGGCCCGGCGGGGACGGACCCGGCCAGCATGCGGGCCCGCCGGAGCGCACATCGGGACCCTCCGATGCGGGGCCCTCGCGTCACGAGGGTCCCCAGTCCTCAGGTGGGCCAACACATTCCGGAGACGGTCCGCAATCAAGTAGCGGTCCCAGCTCCGACGGTCCGCGATCGAGTGAACAACCTGCCGCCGGCCACACCCCAGCGGATGCGTCGTCTGGGCCGTCGCAATCGCAGCATTCCCCGCAAACCTCCACGGACACAAGCACACACGACCAGGGCAATAGTTCGCCCGCCCACGATCAGCGGGGCAGCCACGACACGGCCGGCTCCCGCGAAACCGGCGGACACACCCCCAGCGACACCGGGCACCATAGCGACCGCGATAGCCGTCCCAGCGATCACACTTCCGGCACGGAGCACCACTCCAATGTCGGCGAACATCCCAGCCGCGGCGAAAACCACTCCCCCACAGACCATTCCCGCCCTCACGAGCCCGCCCCCGACGGCACGCACCGCACCGACCACACCACGCCATCGCACGTGACCGATGCTCCTGCCCACCACGACGCCGGCATCAATGGCCCCACCAACTCCCTGGCCAACGCGATGAACATGGGCGGTCCAATCGGCCCAGTCGGCCACCCCGGTGGCCCTGCACCCGGTAGCCACGGCCCGAGCCCGACCAGCAGTCACACTCCAGCCGCCAATACCGAGCGACCGGCGGGCACACCCACCCCGCGCGACACCACGCCGAACAACTCGCCGCCCCAGCGGTCACCAGAACGAACCAACGCTGGCCCGGCACGCGACACCAACCCCAGCCCGCCGGTTAAACCTGCTGCAGCACAGGGAGAACCCCACGTTCCGGAGCGCAAGCAGCCTGCCACGGAGCAACCTCAGCGACCCGCGAATCCGACCGAGCCAGGTCGCGATTCCGGCGCTCACGCCGGTCAACGCGCGGAGAATCCACGGCCTGCCGCCGAACACCCACGACCCGCCGCCGAGCATCCACGGCCGGCCGCTGAACGCCCTCAGCCCGCACCGACGGGTCCGCACCCGGAGGACCATGCTCCGAGCACCACACCCGGCCACGCCGGCGACGGACCTGATGGTCCGCGTCCCGACCCGATTGATGCAGTCACTCCGGTACTCGACCGGCACGGGGTGACACTCGACGAGTTCATCGATTGGCAACGAACAGCCGCGGTAGTAGGCCGCGAGCACCTGGCCGAACATTTCACTCGCGAGCAACTTCAGGTGATGTACGAGGCGCGGATGGCCCATCCGCACCCCGGCCCCAACGACGCTATTCAGAAGGTCGTCGGCGACAGCGTTGTGGACTCGATTCTGAATCAAGTCCGGAACCCCGGCGCGCCCTACAGTCCGAACCCGGAATACCACGCCAACTCAGCGGGTGGGTGCGTCTCCGTGCGGTCAGACGCAGATGGGTTGCGAACTCCCTCTGATCTGCTGCATGGCCTCCGCCTCGACTACGGAAATGGCTCACCGTACGAGGTGTTCACCACCACCGATCATGCATATGTCATCGAAGGCCGCATCGATGGAGGTGAATTCTCGGTTCCAAATGGTCATGTCACCAACCACCTCGGCATATCCGACCAACGCACTCGCGATTTACGTGACGGAGCCCCACCGCACACAGGCACCGGGTATACCGGTGCCGCGCATGGTCTCAATCCCGAATACCAACTCAGACGCGGCGAGTGGCAGCCCGGAGCGACCCTGGTCCGAATAGACCCGGACGGATCCCGACACACGGTGGCACGTCTGGCCGACGAGGATACCTGGGTATCCGCCAAGGCCCCTGACGATCACGTCGTCGATGGCTGGCCGCAGCACAAGGGTGGCGACTGGGTTTTCCCCGATTCCACACAGCACGGGCCACACCCAGAACCACCCGATGCCACGCACCGAGGTCCCGAATTTGCCGACACCGGGCCGCCCCCCGATCGAAGTTCCAGCGCTGGGGCCACAGATGCGTTCCGGCACTCCACTTTCGAGACTCCAGCGGGCGCCGCGTTCTTCGACCCAGCGGATGCACACATGCGCTCAGCTGCCGGCGATGTTCCGAGATTCCCCGGTGAGTTCACCGTGGATGTACACGGCGACCCCCACGGTGTCTCGGTGTACGACAGCGCCGGAAATCAACATCGACTCTCGCCACACGATTTCGCCGAAGCGATTCGCAACAGCGGATGGGACGGCCAGACACCCATCCGGCTGATGTCATGTGACACCGGCAGCGGAAGCTATTCGTTCGCCGCCGACCTGGCCCGCGAGCTCGGAGTGCGAGTCACGGCACCTGACCGGCCGGTGTGGAGTTACCCCGATGGGCGCCAACCAGTGGTCACTGGTTTCGATCGCGGCCCCGACGGCGAACGTGTGCCGCGGATCCCACCCGATGGCAGTTGGCACCACTTCGAGCCCGACGGCACCACACGGGCACTTGACCCACCGGCGCCAGACCACGTTCAGCCCGACGCGCTTCACGCCAACGAGAGCCCCGACCGCGCGGACCCACAGAGCCGCGCCGGGCGGGAAATCCCCGACGATCCGATCGATGGTCTCGAGGGGCGGCACCCACCGGCCGGGCTGCAGGAAAAGGTCGACGATCCCCGCTATCGGGACAAGTACTACGACGAGGTGCGCACTCGGGATTCGCTGCGTGACGGCGGCGCAACCACCGAGCCGGAATACCGGCGCAGAAACGAGAATCAACTCGACTTTGACGGTGACCAAGTACCCCTCATCCGCCGCGACGAAGGCGGCGCCCCGGTCGCAGTGCCCGACGGCTACGAGCGCGCCACCTTCGCCGACGGCGAGACGCTAGTCCATGAGGCCAGTCCACAAGAACGCCACGACGCACAAGGGCTGATCGACCGCCGCGAAGCTGCGCGCGAACACGTTGTGACCGCGGATGCCGCGTACCAGGCGGAGCGCACCGGCGGCGGTGAGGCATCCCCGGCGGCGATCAGTGAGCGTCAGGCCGCGTTCACCGAGCAGACCGCCGCCGGTGAGGCGTTGGGCGAGCACGCGGCCACCCACGCCGTGGAGAACACGTTTCCCGGCAGCCAGTTCGACGTGACACCACTACACGACGGACAAAAGGGCCCAGGCACTTTCGACCACGTCTACGAAGTTCTGGACCGTGAGAGCGGCGAAACACGTGTGGTCGTCGTGGAGGCCAAAGGGCCCAGCGGACACCTCGGCACGCGCCAAGGCGTCGACGGCGTTGACTACCAACAAGGACATCGCGAGTATGCCGCGAGTGTCATCAACGCAATGCTCAAAAGTGGTCCGGAAGGACGACAATTGGCGTGGCGCCTTCGCGAAGCGCTGCTGACCGATCAGCTCGATTATTATTTAGTAAGAGCAAAGGTGGAAATCACCTCAGGCGGTGCCGAGTACGGCGGGTACCGCATGGACCGATTCGCGTTGGACTAGAACAGAGGAGAGTGATTCCGCGGTGGTTGTCATTGAGCGGCACCCGATCGACCTGGATGACATTGAACAACGAATCCAGGAACTGTTCGAAGACATCGATTTCACCGGAAAGCTGATCGAAGCGAAACCTCGATTAAGCAAAGAACTATTCACCGACGCGACGTGGATCGCGAACTATTCATCGGTCGACGATCCCGACGCAGCACTGCTACGCATCTGGGATGCAACATGGATGGCGATGCAAGCCGGCTCAGCGATGTTCCTCAACGCAAACAACAAAGACCGCGACATCGAGTTCACGATCGGCTTCGATGATAAGGTCACCGCCGTCGGCACCGGTCCGAACTCCAGCGCGACAGCCGGAAAATGGCTCGCTGCAATGCACTTCGCGATCGTCTGCCGCCGGCAGGACCGCATATCGTCCCTCTGCGCCACCCCCGTCGCGACGTTACGAGCCTCCGGCGCGATGTACGACGAATACATCTATGACTGGGTGACCGCACTCCAGAAATTCTTCCACCGCGACGACGACGTCGTCCGGGCGATTATCACTGCAATGGAGGGCGCAGACCCGGAACGCGTGAAAATTGCCAAACCGGAGCTACTTTTGCTGCTGTTGTATCCGCCGATCGAATTGCTGTATTTCGTCACGCAGGGCAACGCCGAAGAATTCAACACGCGACTGGCTCGGGCAATCGAAGATCACAAGAAGTACTGGTCAAAAACTGCCGACCGGCGCCGAGACGTCGAGGGATTCATCGCGTGGGGTCCGCTGGCGATGGCCTGCATCGCCCACGATATGGGTATGGCAATTACCGTCGAAACACCGTACCTACCGAAGCATCTCATACTCGGCAGCCGCGCCACCGAATCACAATTCATCAGAGAAAGCCGCCAACGCCGTGAATCATCCGCCAATGGCCAGGCCGAAGGAGACATCTAGGTGACGAGAGCCCTATCGGTGTCCCGGCCCGATCCCACTGCCCCAGACGGAGTTTCGCCCGATGCTTCACTCCCACGCCTCTCGCGCGAGGATGCCGCACGCGTCGCCGACTATCTCGACGCCGGTGCGGTCGTGGCTCGCACCACGGCTCGGGCCATCGACCCTTGGTTGAACCCGCCCTCCGCCCGAGTGCCGTTGACCAAACGCACCGACGGCGTCTGGCGCTGGGACGACGAAGTCAGTTACTACGTCCGCAACTACGGGCTCTCCCCGGGAGCCGAATTCCTCAACTACCTACACCAACGCAACTTCACCCCACCCGCGGTCAGCCCCGAGCAAGTCAGCGCCGTCATCGATGAACTCTTCGGCAACCCGACCCAAGCGCCACGACCCCGACTCGCCCTCGACGGCACGCAACTACTACCCAGCGGCTACTACTGCGTCTATCAAGGCCGGGCGTTCCATTGCCGCAAAAGCGGCCAACAAATCCGCATGTCGGTAAACCCCGGAGAATCGATCCCCGACGGATTCGAACCCAAAGACGACCGCAACGCCGGACCACCAGCAATCGCCTACAAAACCGTCCCAGCCACCGCCATCACCGCCATCTACCGAGCGATCACCACCTGCTGGTACAAAGGCGACCCGTTCTCGATCATGGGCATTGTCGGCACGCGGCTTAACATGAGCATCGGCGGTGGGCGCCGCGAACAAATCGTGCTACCCGAGCCACCCCATCCCACCAGGGACGAATGGTTCCAATTCCCCAACGCAGAGGTCCTCGGTATCGAGGAAATCTGGACAAAGATCGACATCGTCGAAGCAGCGCGACTCACCATGGCGATCGTGCCGTACCACCTGGTGGACAACCGCCTACGACCAGTCAACGACCCCACCGGATACCACTACGCAGTGCCCAAAGCCGACGAGATCTTCTACTTCCCATCGCCCCTCGACAGCCCATTCCTCCCCAGCAAAGACGCCGTCGCCACCATCACCGCGCACCTCGCCACCCACGACCCGGGCTACCCCACCACCGGACTCACCACCGAACGCCTACGCGACGGATGGCGCCTCAACCCCACCACCAAGACGTCAACGATCTTCTACATCACCGACGACAGCCACATCATCACCGCACCCGCAACCACACCCACCGCCTACATCGCCAGCCAAATGTCCGCAGAATTCCGCAACCGCCACCCCATCGTGAACCCACCACCAGCCCACGACTCCGGAACCGACATCTTCGACTGAAACGATCAGCCCGGCAGCACCGGCAGCGCGCCGACGATCATCAGCGGCCGGACGTCGGTCCACAACAGGTTGTTGTCGGCCGCCGAGCCCGAGAGCTGCAATACGCCGCGCTGGTCGGCGAGGTACACCGTCGAAGTGTTGGCCGCCACGGTGGACACCGGGACCACCAGGTTCCGGGTGGGGCCGTCCGAGTTCACGCCGTCGAGGTTGACGTACGACACGGGATGCGCGCCGTCGGTGCGGGTCACGACGATGTCGTCGCCGGTGCGCCAGGACAGCGACAGCGCCGTGTTGCCCAGGCCGAAACCGAGCCGGCGTGGATAGGTGAGCGCGAGCTGGCCGCCCTCACGCTGCTCGACGCTGGCCAGGATCACCTGGCCGTTGATCACCATGGCGGCGCGGGTGGCGTCCCTGGACAGCTGCAGCGCGCTGATCGGGCCGGGGAACTTGGTGCCGACGGCGGACGAGTCGACGGGGATGCGGGCGGGCTGGCCCGACGCCGCTTCCTGGATCGCGCGCACGACGTTGGTGCCGTCGACGACGATCCAGATCGCATCGTCGAGTGACCAACTGGGGCGCGTCAGTGTGTGCGCATCGAGCGTCTGCGCGGCGTCACCGTTGACCGGACCCACCCACAGCGACTGCGCCATGTCCGGCGCACCGGGCCGCAACGTCACCACTGAGGCGACTTCCTGCCCGCTACGCGACAGCGCGGCCGAGGTCTGGCCCGGCAGTTGCCCGAATGCGCCGGCGACCCGGGGCGCGTTGTCGCCTTCCAGGGATACCAGCGAGCCCCCGGCCAGGGCGTGCAATCCGGCCGCTGCGCCGGGATCGGCGCCCGGATCGGTGGCCGCGACGTCGGAGGTGTTCCAGCCTTCGGCGAACCGGTCATCGAGGGCGGCACCGTCGGCGTTGATCACGTACGGCCATTGACTCCGGCCCGGAACAACGTCCAGATGATCTGCGCCGCAAGCAATTGCC
>Ga0105237_10007680_pt1 | contig 11784 bp, 13 predicted proteins | sample KBSC24metaG_FD_81520 | JGI IMG/M metagenome (GOLD analysis project Ga0105237, IMG submission 81520) | Corn rhizosphere microbial communities from Kellogg Biological Station, Michigan, USA - KBS C2-4 metaG | ecosystem: Host-associated > Plants > Roots > Rhizosphere > Soil | place: Michigan, USA... | reverse complement strand
AGTATTCGTATTTTGATGAAGGATGACAGCATAAAAGACATCGCTACTGCAAGTGATAATTCTATTTTGGAAGCATTGTCTCAAACGGTAAAAAAGTATATACTTTGCTATACCAAAGGCTTGGTTTAAACGTATTGAGCCTGATAGATTTATAATTTGTTGCTTTAATATTAACACTTAAATTTGCCCGATGCAATTTACTGCGCAGGATATTGGTTTGATGCTAAACGGAACCGTTGAGGGCGATCCCCTTAAAAAAGTAAACCAGTTAGCGAAAATAGAGGAGGCGCCTGCGGGCTCCCTGTCGTTTTTAGCCAATCCGAAATATGAGCAGTACCTGTACACTACCGATGCGTCTGTAGTGATCGTCAATAATGATCTCGTACTTGCTGAACCTGTAAAACCTACGCTGATCAGGGTGGATAATGCCTACAGCGCATTTTCCATACTGCTCGAAAAATACAATACGCTCAAATTAAGCAAAACAGGGGTGGAGCAGCCCAGCTTTATACATCCGTCTGCAACCCTTGGCGAAAACTGTTACATCGGGGCTTTCGCATACATAGGCCCTGATGTTAAAATTGGTAACAATAGCAAGATCTATCCTAATACTTATATTGCTGATAATGTGACTATTGGTGATGATGTTACGCTTTTCCCCGGGGTGAAGGTGTATTTTGATTGTATTATCGGTAATAATGTGATCATCCATTCTGGTGCTATCATAGGCAGTGACGGGTTTGGATTTGCCCCGCAAAATGACGGCACCTACCATAAAATAAGCCAGATAGGCAACGTTGTGATAGAGGATGACGTCGAGATTGGATCCAATACCACGATCGACAGGGCGACAATGGGTTCAACCATTATTCGTAAAGGGGTAAAGCTGGATAACCTGATCCAAATCGCGCATAATGTCGAAATAGGGGCGAATACTGTAATTGCGGCGCAATCCGGGATATCAGGAAGCACTAAAGTAGGTGAAAATGTCGTTATGGCCGGGCAGGTAGGTCTTGCGGGTCATTTAAGCATAGCAAAAGGAACCATGCTTGCAGGCGGATCAGAAGTAAGGCGCTCAATTACCGAGGAGAATAAGAAATGGGGCGGAACCCCGTTGGTCAGCTATTTCGACCATATGAGGTCCCTGTCGATAATGGCGCGCTTACCCGGATTGGAAAAAAGAATAATAGAGTTAGAAAAAGTGATCGCTGAACTGAGAAAAGTAAATAACGATTCCATTTAGCAATCAGAATGGATATTATGAATGTAAAACAAAAAACTATTAAATCCCCGGTTTCGGTATCAGGTACAGGTTTACATACCGGTGAACGGGTAACCATGACCTTTAACCCGGCACCTGAGAACCATGGGTATAAATTCAGAAGGGTTGACATAGATGGATCGCCCATCATTGATGCCGATGTTGATAATGTAACCGATACCTCACGTGGAACTACCATATCTCAAAATGGCGCCAGTGTGAGTACGATCGAGCATGTGCTTGCCGCTTTAGTTGGGTTGGAGGTTGATAATGTACTGATCGATCTTGACGGACCTGAAACTCCCATAATGGACGGAAGTTCGATCCAGTTTGTGGATGCGATTGAAAAAGTTGGATTTACTGAACAGGAGGCCGACCGTGAGTATTACCATATTCCTTACAATATCCATTACTCTGAACCTGACCGTAAAGTAGAAATGGTGGCGATGCCTTTGGATGATTACCGTTTCACCTGCATGGTTGATTACAATTCGCAGGTATTGGGAAGCCAGCATGCCAGTATTTCGACTATTTCGGAATTCATGAAAGAAATCGCCTCATGCAGAACCTTTTGTTTTTTGCATGAACTCGAGATGTTGCTAAAGCACGACCTGATTAAAGGCGGCGACCTAAACAATGCCATCGTAGTAGTGGATAAAGATGTGGACGAAGAAGAACTGGCGCATTTGGCCAAAATATTCAACCGTAAAGATATCAAAGTGGCACCGCAGGGGATATTAAACAATATTGAATTACGTCACCAAAATGAGCCGGCCAGGCACAAATTACTGGATATGATAGGTGACCTTGCGCTGGTTGGAGTTCCTTTACGCGGGCACATTATGGCAGCAAGGCCGGGTCATGCTGCCAACGTAGCTTTTGCCAAAAAGATCAAAACCCTGATCAAGAAAGAAAGAAGCCGCAAGCACATAAAACTTTATGACCCAAATGCTAAGCCGGTATATGATACCGTGGAGATCATGAAGATATTGCCGCACAGGCAGCCCATGCTGATGATCGATAAGATATTGGAGTTGGGCAAAAACCATGTTGTAGGCTTAAAAAATGTGACTATGAACGAGGATCTGTTTGCAGGCCATTTTCCGGGATCTCCTTTGTTTCCCGGAGTATTGCAGATAGAAGCGATGGCACAAACAGGAGGAATATTGGTGTTGAATACCGTACCTGATCCTGAAAACTACATCACCTTGTTCTTGAAAATTGAAAATGCCAGGTTTAAAGATAAGGTTGTGCCCGGTGATACGTTAATATTCCATTGCAGCCTGATCGCGCCGATACGCAGGGGCATCGCCCAAATGAAGGGTGTAGGTATGGTTGGCTCAAGGATAGTAGTGGAAGCGGAACTGATGGCGCAGATCGTCAAAAAAACAAATAAAGAAAAAGAAGCATGATACAGCCCCTGGCATATATACACCCGCAGGCTAAAATAGCCGACAACGTAACCATTGAGCCTTTTGTAACGATACATAAGGACGTGGAAATTGGCGAAGGCACCTGGGTTGGCTCCAACGCAACCATTATGGATGGCGCACGTATCGGCAAGAACTGCCGCATTTTTCCGGGGGCCGTTGTATCTGCTCCGCCACAGGATTTGAAATACCGCGGCGAACAAAGTACGGTTACCATAGGCGATAACACCACCATTCGCGAATGTGTTACGCTGAACCGTGGCACCGCGCTGGATAAAAACACGACTACTATCGGCAGCAATTGCCTGTTAATGGCTTATGTGCATGTGGCACATGACTGCGTGATCGGCGATAATGTGATCATTGCAAACTCTGTGCAATTAGCCGGGCATATAAATATTTACGAATATGCCTTTATAGGCGGCACCTCGGCAGTTCATCAATTTGTTGAGATAGGCGCCCACAGCATGATATCAGGTGGCTCGCTGGTGCGTAAAGATGTTCCTCCTTATACCAAAGCCGGGCGTGAACCATTGTCTTATATAGGTATCAATTCGGTGGGCCTGCGCCGCAGGGGATATTCTGCCAGTACAATCAACGAGATACAGGAAATTTACCGTATCATTTTCCTGAAAAAATATAATGTTACCAAGGCAATGGATATTATCGAAGCGGAATTTGCACCAACTGTAGAACGGGATGAGATCATTAATTTCGTGTCCAACTCGCAACGTGGTATCATGAAGGGGTTTGGTATTTAATGATTGAATTAGCAAGTAGTCCATGGTCTATGGTCCATGGTCCATGGTCCTCTTGAAAATGAAAATTGTACTCCAAAACATAGGCCGCCGCTTTAACAGGGACTGGATTTTCAGGAACATCGATTATACTTTTACCACTGGTGAAACTTACGCGATACTCGGGCCAAATGGATCGGGCAAATCAACGTTATTGCAGGTATTAAATGGCAGTTTGTCGCCATCCATAGGTACAATCAATTATTTTTTGGAAGATAAGCCTGTATTAGCAGAGGATGTTTTCAAACAGCTCAGCCTGGCAGCGCCTTACCTGGAATTAATAGAGGAATTTACCCTGGATGAAATGACAGATTTTCATTTCAAATTCAAAGCATATTTGCCCGGAATAAACAAAGAAGCGCTAGTCGATCTGTTAAGTCTTGATGGCGCCAAAAACAAGCTGATCAAATATTTTTCATCTGGCATGAAGCAGCGGTTAAAACTGGCCTTAGCTTTTTGTTCGGATACCCCACTCTTAATGCTTGACGAACCAACCTCAAACCTCGATGCACAAGGTGTGGATTGGTATTTAAATCTCGTGCAAAAATTCGCGCTAAGCCGCCTCACCGTCATTTGCTCCAACCAGGAGCATGAATACAGCTTTTGTAAGCATCAGCTGAATATTTCTGATTACAAGAATAAATAGCTATTCAACGAACAATAGAATCAGAAAAAATAATTACTGAACTTAAGAGGTAAAAAATCATCTGGATTTCATCTGTTTGTAGGAATTTAGATGATTAAAAAGCATGATACAGCCTTTAGCATATATCCACCCCCAGGCAAAAATAGCCGATAATGTTACAATAGACCCCTTTGTAACGATACATAAGGATGTTGAAATTGGAGAGGGAACCTGGGTGGGTTCCAACGCTACCATAATGGACGGAGCCCGTATCGGTAAACATTGCCGCATTTTTCCGGGAGCTGTTATATCTGCGCCACCCCAGGATCTTAAGTACCGCGGTGAGGCGAGCACGGTAATTATTGGCGATAACACCACAATCAGGGAGTGTGTTACCCTTAACCGGGGCACAGCGCTTGATAAAAACACCACTACCATAGGTAATAATTGCCTGCTGATGGCTTATGTGCATGTGGCACACGACTGTGTGATAGGCGATAATGTGATCATTGCCAACTCGGTACAATTGGCAGGGCACATCAATGTTTATGATTATGCCTACATTGGGGGTACTTCAGCAGTGCACCAGTTTGTGGAGGTAGGCGCACATTGCATGATATCCGGAGGGTCACTGGTGCGTAAAGATGTTCCACCTTATACCAAAGCAGGCCGCGAGCCATTGTCTTACGTAGGTATCAATTCCGTTGGTTTGCGCCGTAGTGGGTATTCGGCTGCCACGATAAATGAAATACAGGAGATCTACCGTATCATTTTTCTTAAAAAATATAATGTTACCAAGGCGATGGATATCATCGAAGCCGAATTTGCACCCACTGTTGAACGCGACGAGATCATCAATTTTGTTTCAAATTCACAGCGCGGCATCATGAAAGGATTTGGGATATAGACTTGGCTGAATATTTCATATTATAAATAGCATTGTATTTTTTATGTTACCCAACATAATGCATTAAACCACAGCATGGTAAGGATGTCAAAAAAATAAGATCAACAGTTTTATTATTAAATCCTATTATCATGAAAACCTTAAAATTATACCAGCTGGCTTTGGCTTGCTGCCTCCTTTTGTCTTCTTGCGCCGGTGTGCTTTACCTGGGCGATACACTGCCAGCTACAACCTCGGTGCAGGTGTACTATGATGCCAAAGATGTCAAACAAGCCTACAAAGTGATCGGCCATTTGGCTAAATCTGTTTCTGGTTCGGATATGAACCCGATCAAGCAGGAGATGCTGGAAAAAGCTAAATCGATAGGTGCCGACGGCTTGATATTTTCGCAGATCACCGTAAAACCCGGTAGCTCAAATGATGCGCAAACCATTAACGCGGATGCCATAAAGTTTGATAAATAGTGGCTTACACTGGCGGCATATATTTCAGCCTTTTATTAAAATAAATATCCCAGCTATGCTGCTGTGCGCGGTTTTGGGAATGGTTGGTATCCTCATCATAATCTTTGGTCAGCTGCTCATATTTGCTGTGGATGCGCTCAAGTATTTCTTGTGCCCTTGCTTTGTAATCTGGCCCGAAACGGGTTCTCCCTACGATGCGCAATAGTTCCTGCTGCTCAAAGTAGGCAATAATATAGTGGCCCTGCTCGTGGTTAAGGATTTCGTTCATCATTTCAGTTGAGCTTATTCTCGACCTGTCGATCCAGGATTGTTCCTTGTCGAGGTCAAGCTTGATGTCGAAATTTAAAAGATAATACCCGTCTTTGCGCTGAGCAGTGTATTGGTAGCCGATGCTGCAATGCGTGTAAGCAACGGCGGGGCTCCCGCGATGGGGTGCTCCTTCAAAATCACTGATGGTCAGCTGGTGGAACGGCTGCGCCGATACCGTTTGAATCATCAAAAAGCAGAGTGCTGCTGCACCAATCATCTTCCCCCAAATCGACCTCATAAAAATCAGTTAAGTAAATATTTTACTTTTTGACTTTGTCTGGCTGCAAAAGGTTTAAACTCATAACTTCTTTCATCGTTCTTTCCATCGATGCGGTTGATCCGTCAAGGAAGATCACGTTGCCCTGCGAGTTCTCCGCAAAGTGTTTGATCGACTCCGTCCACATGGTAAAAAGGATCACCGAGGTATCCATATGGGCGCCTTCCATCTCCTTGGCAGCGGCAGTCATACCCTTAGCCACTTCCTCGCGGAATAAAGCGATACCCTGTCCGCGAAGCTGTGCAGCCTGGCGCTCAGCTTCAGCGGCTATTTTAATGGCGTTACCTTCAGCCTCGGCAGCTTTAGTTTTGGTGATGAGTAAAGCCTGTCCTTCATTCTCTGCGGCAGCCTTCAGGTTGTTGGACGCCACCACCTGGCTCATGGATTTCATGATCACCTCATCAAAAGTAATATCGTTCAACTGAAGGTCCATTAAATGGTAACCCCAGGTTTCCAATACCGTATCCAGTTGCTCTTTTACATGGTCTACAATATCACGGCGCAATATCAGCACATCCGCCTGGCGTTTAGTTGCTACATAGGCCCTGATCGACCCTTCGATCGTTCTAACCAATGCCTGCATCAGGTTGCGTTCGTCGATAAATTTAAAGGCCACATTTTTAATGGCTTCCTCGGATTGATCAAGCACCGAATACAGCAGCATCGCCTTAAAATATACATTGGCCTGGTCGATCGTTACCGCCTGGAACTCCAGCTCGACCGAACGGTTCTGGATAGATATCCGCGAGTAAACCTGCTCGATCAAGGGCAGTTTAAAATTTAAGCCTGGTAACAGGATGCGACGGTACTTACCAAAAACAGTAATTACTGCGATAGTGCCCTGTTTTACAGTCACAAACGAGGTAAACAAAATAATTAACCCGATGAATATGACGATCAATAAAGGTATTCCAACTTCCATAATCTTAGTTTAGATAAAATAAATATAGGTTTTATTTTAATTGGTGCACTATTTGTTTATAAATACCTATAACAAAAACGATATGAACTTGAAACGTGTTTTTGGAGCGATACTTACCGTGTTGGGTATCATCGGATTGATCTTTACTGGAGTGGGCGTCATCAATCACAACGCCCAGGCAACTACGCTGGTGGTTGTGGGAATTATCTCATTATTATTCTTCTTTTCAGGCATCAGCCTCGTGAGGACGACGACCGACCAGGTAAAATAATTTATTCAATTAATATTTCACATCAAACCAGCCGTCGGTTATTTTTCTGACGAGTGGTGCCGCCGAATCAGTAGTGAAGCTGAAAGTGCCTGCCAATATTCTTTTTACAGGGTCGTAGAGTGTTATGGTGATCTGCCCGGTTTCGGCGCTGTAAGAAAGATTGCTTGAACTATTGCCGCTGCCCTGGTCGATATGCTCGTCAAGGTGGTTGTCGGTATGATCTTCGATCTTAAATGTGGTACCGGGTTTTATAGGAAAAGTAATTGGGCCAGAAGGGGAGGATATTTCTATGGCCTGCTCATACCCGGGTTTAGTTACCGGGAAGCCCCTGATCACGAAATCTCCTTCGTTATAGAAGCTGCTATTCGGATCTGTATCAACAGTAACTGTGGCTATGGATATGCCATTTGCTGCGAAAGGAATGCCATCCGTATGCCAGGCCATTGTATTCGAGCCGGTTTGTGTAGCTGCCGGGAGATCGGAAACAGGTTTGATTATGGGATCGCTCTTTTTGGCACAACCGGATAAACCGGTGACTAAAACGATCAGAAGAATCAGATAAGGTCTCATCTTATAAAAATAGCCTTTTTCTTGCAAAAGCAAATGTTAAATTATTCCGTTGAGGTTATCGCCCCATCCTCATCAATATCCAACCCTGACTCCGGGAAATCTTTTTCAGTAAGCACTTTAATGCGTTTTGCAACGTGGTTTAAAGTATCCTGCATCAAACCTTTCTCATGCGTTTGCCTGAAGGAGATGATGTTCCCGCTTAAAAACTCTCCCTTTTTATTAAGGTGCACTTTAAGCAAAGGCGCCATGCCGCATACACCCATCACGCTCACGCTTTTATAGGTACAGAAGTTGCCAAGACTGTAGGCGATGAGCCTGCCTTTATACTTTTCCATTGCCCGGCTCACATGCGGGCCATTGCCCAATACGATATCCGCCCCTGCATCGATAGCATTATGGGCGAACAGGTGCACATCCCCTCGCTTGCCATTCATATAGGATTCCATTTTGAAAGGGACATGCTCGTAGCCCACACCTTCGGCCCCACCATGGAAGGAAACGATGAGGATATCGCATCGCTGCTTTAATCCGCGGATGATATGCCTCGCATTCCTGAGATCGAGCAAGGGTACAGTGTGTGCATTGGGCGCGAAGGAACAAAAGCCATATTTTATGCCTTTACGCTCAAACACCGTACTGGGATAAGTTTCCAATCCCGCATAATGAATGCCATAACTATCCAGCGTTTTTGTGGTGCTCTCATATCCTCTTTTATCAAAATCAGTGATATGATTATTGGCGATACTCACCAGGTTGAATCCGGCATCCTTGAACACCTGTCCGTAACAGGTGGGCATCCTGAACAGGTAGGCCGTTTCGAGTCTCTTTTTATAAGATGCGGGTACACCTGAATCCAGCAAGGTGCCTTCAAGATTACCGAATATCACATCTGCCCCTTTAAAGTACGGCATGGCCGTTTCGAAGCTTCCTTTGGCGCTATCGGGCGGTAACTTGCTGCCATCAGGGTAGGAGGAACCCAGCATGATATCGCCTACGGCAGCAATACAAATAGTATCGGGTACCGTATCACGTTTTACAGGAACTATTTTGGCTGGCTTATGCTTTTTATGAAGAACGCGGGGACTTGCAACCCGCGGAGGCGGCTGACATGAGGCCAGGGTTAAGATCATACCGGCCACAATAATCAATTGATGTATCTTCATGACAAAAAAAAATCCTTTCGGATAGAAAGGATTAAATCTTTATAGCTAATTTCTTTATTGCGGGTTGATATCCTCGGGGTCCTCTGTTTCCAGTTGTTTCTTGAAAACATCCAGCAAACGGCCGCCTTTATAAAAATAGCGGCTGTAGTAACCATCGTCCAGGCTATTGATCGCCACGCCCCTTGATGAAGCATGCGCGAATTTATTATTACCTAAATAGATACCTACATGGCTTATGCTGCGACTGTGTATCTTAAAGAAAACCAAATCGCCTTCCTGCAGTTCGTCTTTACGCACAGGGCTAACCATGCTAAAAATATCGCGGGAATTTCTTTTTATCGTAAGGTTAAATACTTTTCCGTATAGTTCTTTTGTAAAGCCCGAGCAATCGATGCCTTTGCGCGAATCGCCGCCGAAGTGGTAAGGAGTGCCTACCCAGTCGTATACAAATTGAAAAAGTTTTACATTGGAGGTGGTTGACAACGCAACACCCATAATTTGAGAGAAGTATTCTTTGATTAAACCATCTTGCTCGTCAGGAGCCTTCGCAGCCGGTTGGTCTGCAGTGCTTTTTGTTTGTGCCTGAACCGCGAATATGCTGAGGGTCAGGGCAATGGCAAGGATAATTTTCTTCATTTAATCGTTAATTCTTTGTTGAGTTAGGGCAACAGAGTTTGTATTAAATGAGACATCGTGTCTCTGTGTTGGTTGCAAAACTATTGTATTTTTTTATAATTACAAATTAATGACACCTTTTTTTCAAATATCATAATCCCTTATACGAAAGAAATGAAAAGATAGTTACGCAATTAAAAAAATTAACTGTAGCGAACAGTCTGTAAGTCAGGGTTATAATCAGGCGGGTGTCATCATCAAAAATATCTTTCTAACAAATTTGCTGCGGTTTCGATATTTTCACGGATATAATTAGATTTGCGGTTCAATAGAAATTGATTGTATAGCAAATGAGTTCAATCGAAATAAATAAAGACACCTACCTGATGTGGTATGAGGCTATGCTCCTGATGCGCAAGTTCGAAGAGAAAGCCGGGCAATTATATGGGCAGCAAAAGATCAGGGGATTTTGTCACCTGTACATTGGCCAGGAAGCAGTGCTTGCAGGGGCTATGTCGGTTTTAAAACCCGAGGATAGTTTGATCACCGCTTATCGTGATCACGCGCATGCCATCGCCAAAGGCGTATCGTCCAATTCCATCATGGCCGAACTGTATGGCAAAGCTACCGGATGCTCAAAAGGCAAAGGCGGTTCCATGCACATGTTTGATAAGGAGAAACACTTCTATGGTGGCCACGGTATCGTAGGCGGCCAGATCCCATTGGGAGCCGGTATCGCTTTTGCTGAAAAATATAAAGGTACCGAGTTTGTAAACGTAGCCTACATGGGTGACGGTGCAGTACGCCAGGGTGCTTTGAACGAAACCTTCAACATGGCTGCTTTATGGAAACTGCCGGTAATATTCGTTTGCGAGAACAATGGTTATGCCATGGGTACTTCAGTAGAGCGTACCACCATCCAAACAGATATTTATAAATTGGGTTTACCTTATGGTATCCCGTCGTCTGCGGTTGATGGTATGGACCCGGTTGCAGTGCATAACGCCATGGACGAAGCCGTACAACGTGCCCGTGCAGGTGAAGGCCCAACCTTTTTGGAGATGCGTACCTATCGTTACAAGGGTCACTCCATGTCCGACCCTCAAAAATATCGCACCAAAGAAGAACTGGAAAGCTACAAAGCCAAGGACCCGATAGATGCCGTGAAAGCGGCCATCGAGAAAGAGGGTTATGCTGATGAGGCCTGGTTTGAGCAGATAGAGGAAAAAGTGAAGGCTGAAGTGGATGAGTCAGTAAAATTTGCTGAGGAGTCACCATGGCCGGAGGCTTCTGAATTGTACACCGATGTGTATGTAGAAAAAGATTATCCTTTTATCAGGAGCTAAGCGTTATAATTATATTAGATTTAAAAAACTGTTCATCATAAATATATGGCCGAAGTAGTTAAAATGCCTAAAATGAGCGATACCATGACCGAAGGGGTATTGGCGAAATGGCATAAAAAAGTGGGCGACAAGGTAAAATCGGGCGACGTACTGGCCGAGATCGAGACTGACAAAGCCACGATGGATTTTGAATCGTACCAGGATGGCACCTTATTATACATCGGTGTAGAAGAAGGCAAAGCTGTACCGATCGATGCTGTTATCGGTGTGATCGGTAAAGAAGGCGAGGATTATAAAGCAGCCCTGGATGCCGAAGGTGGTAAACCAGCGCCTGCAACCGAAGCAGCACCGGCCGAAGAAAAGAAAGAAGCGGCGCCTGTTGCTGATAAAGCACCTGCTGCAACCCCAGCTCCTGCCGCTAAAGTTGATACTTCAAAAATACCTGCTACTGTGATCCGCATGCCTGCCCTGAGTGATACCATGACAGAAGGCGTGATCAACAAATGGAACTTTAAAGTAGGCGATAAAGTAAAATCTGACGACTCCCTGGCTGACGTGGAAACCGATAAGGCGACCATGGAAGTAGTTGGCTACGAAGCAGGTACTTTATTATACATCGGCCCAAAAGAGGGCGAAGCTGCACCTGTGAATGGCATTATCGCCATTGTGGGTAAAGAAGGTACCGATATTACACCGTTACTGGCTGATGATGGTGGCGTTGCTGCCCCTGCTGCTGAGGCCCCTGCCCCTGCTACATCTGAGGCTGCCCCAGCTGCAACCGCTGCTCCTGAAGCTGCTGCACCTGCAAGCGCTGACGACAGCCGCGT
>Ga0105237_10007678_pt1 | contig 11786 bp, 8 predicted proteins | sample KBSC24metaG_FD_81520 | JGI IMG/M metagenome (GOLD analysis project Ga0105237, IMG submission 81520) | Corn rhizosphere microbial communities from Kellogg Biological Station, Michigan, USA - KBS C2-4 metaG | ecosystem: Host-associated > Plants > Roots > Rhizosphere > Soil | place: Michigan, USA... | reverse complement strand
GCACTGACGTTGAGCTTGTGATTATCCTGCGAGACCGCCATGCTGACAAAGAGAAGCACACACACGGCAGCCAAAGACGTACGAAAGCAACTTTCTAAATGGCGCATTTCCAAACTTGCTCCGTTCTGGGATTTGGTCTTTGGATGCGTTACCTACGGATGGGTGGTTGCAGATGTTTTTGGCTGCGAATGCACTTGCATTCTCTATACTGTGGGCGTGCAATTCACGCGAAGCATTCTTGTGGTCCTGGCACTCAGCACCACAGCGCTGGCCGGAACCCCGCAACCAGCGGCCAGTTTGCGTTGGGCTGAAGGCTCACCGGGGTGCACGGTTCGGAGGAGTGAAGACGGCCGGACCTACTACAACTTGGCCACTACGGAATTCGACCTCACCCTTGCGGTTGACAATCAGGAACTGGAAAAGGTCCACCACCGCGCGGTACCTATACTGGGAATTCTGGTTTCGTTGACGTATAAGGGAAATCGGGCCCTGCTTTTGCAACCGAGCCAGTCAACACTGGAATTTTCGAAGCACTTCCAAGTTGTGCAGAGATCCCTTGATCCCAATAACATTTTGCAACTGCTGCAACAAGACATCGACGAGCTTACGGATGAAGTCACGCACCATGAGTTGCGCAAACATCCGGAACTGAAGGACGCAAAAGAAGCGGAGCTACAGCAGCGGCTCAAAGACTACACAGAAATGATGGATTTTCTCAGCACCAGTACCTTGCGCGATGGCGGACTTGATGCCTCTAAGGCAGGGGCTTCAGGATGGGTTTTCTTCAGCACACAAAGTCGCTGGATCGGTCCGTGGCGACGCCCAGAGCAGTTTGTCTTCACGATCCCGGTTGGTAAAGCCCTCGTCGAGATGCCGTTCGAACTGCCACCCAAGGGCGGCAAAATCGAATTGCGCCCGCGAGCGGGCCAGTAACCACGAAAACATCCGCGTTTCGGTTACCACCGTAATCGGGTACCGCTCTCTTTCTTACTGACTCGCTATTCATGCCCCACTTACCATTTACACAACTGTGACAACTTCCCTCCGCGAATCCCTTGGGCGATACTGCGTCGAAGCCGAAATCGGGCGCGGCGCTATGGGCGTGGTGTACCGTGCGCGCGACCCGAAGATCGATCGACTAGTAGCAATAAAAACGATTTCGCTCGTAGGCATAGAAGATTCCGAAGAGCAGGAGTATCGCGAGCGGTTCGCACTGGAAGCCCGTGCGGCCGGAAAGCTCACCCATCCTGGAATCGTCACCGTATTCGACGCCGGCGAAGACCGCGAAACGCATGAACCGTTTTTCGTGATGGAGTACGTCGCCGGTCGCCCGCTCAGTGAGGAGATCGCAACTGGTGGCGGACGCTTGCCGCTCTCCAAAGCACTTCAAATTGCATGCCAGGTCGCCGACGCACTGCAATACGCGCACTCGAATGGCGTCATTCATGGCGATATCAAGCCGGCCAACATCCTGATCAGTGAGGACGGGCGCGCAAAGATTGCCGATTTTGGCGTCGCCCGGCTCAGCCAATCGGTTGCCACCCATGCTGGAAAAATATTCGGCAGCCCCGCTTACATGGCACCCGAGCAATTGAGCGGCGGCGAACCCGAGGCTCGTTCTGATTTGTTCTCGCTGGGGGTTATGTTTTACAGCATGCTGACCGGCTTTCGCCCTTTTCAGGGAAACAGCGCCCAGACGGTTTGCTTCAAGGTGATGAATGTCGAACCAGTCCCGGTTTCCAGCCTGCAGGCCGACCTGCCTCCGGAACTGGATCGCATCGTGCAGCGCGCGATGGCTAAAGATCCCCGTGATCGCTATCAGAGCGGCGCAGATTTCGCAGCAGAGATAAGGGCATTCGTTTCGAACGATGACTCTTTTACCGAAGCCACGCGTTTCTTCACGCGAGTTCTGGAGCAAGATCGGGCTGCTCTCAAGGAACAGCCTCGCCGCGCAATTTTGACCAAACGTTTTTTCGTCGAAGCAGCCGCGGCGGTTGTGCTGATTGCTTCAGTATTCACCGGAATGGAATTGGTGCAGAACTATCGCGATGCCGCAAGTCATGTCCCGGGCCTGCCGCTCCTGCCGCATGCACCGGAAGTTCACAAGACAGTGCCGTGGAAGCCGCCTATCTTGCGGGTGAGCAAACCCACAAATAGTGCTCGTCCTCCTGTCGCAGCGCAGCCAGACATCGCAAAAATGCGAGTCGAAATTCTGCATCACTTCCCTGCTGGCAAGGCCTCCGTCTGGCTCGATCAGCAACTGGTCATGGAGGAAGAGTTGCACAATACGGACCGACATCCACTGTTCCGAGCCATCGAGATGAACCAGATCTCGAAACTGCAACTCGCTCCCGGCAAACATGAACTCCAGGTGCGCGTGGTGTCACCTGGCATCTACGACGATACCCAGTCCCTCTCCGCGGACTTGACTGTCGGCCGCGAACATACCCTGTATGTAAACTGCGACAAGCGAAAACTTCAAATCAAATTGCAGTAACTTAGTTCAGCAACGCGTACCGGTTGGCCGCTTCTGATATCTTTTGTTGTTGCTCTTTGGGGCACGGCCGCCACTCTCTTGCGCAAGATTCTCCTCATTCTGGTTCTCCTGCCAGTGCTGGCAGGCTTTGGCTGGTGGTACTTCCACCAGCGGCAGATCCCGACCTTTGATCCCGCGTATCACGAGTACGCCTACATCACAAACGGCAAAAGCAACACCGTTTCGGTAATAGACCTACGCACCTTCCGTCTGACGAAGACCTTGAGGGTCGGCACTTCGCCAACGGGAATTGCCGCCAACTCCAAGAGGAACGAAATTTATGTCGTGAACAGAGGCTCCGCAAATGTGAGCGTTATCGACGCTGAACGCAATGAAGTCGTGGCCACCATCGGCGTACACGGCATGCCGTACTTTATCGACGTCTCTGCGGATGGAAAGCGCGGGTACGTCGCCAATTCAGCGTCCTCGAATGTTTCCGTGATTGATCTGGAGCACCACAAGCTTCTGGGCACACTGCACGTCGGAAACGCTCCAGGCCTGGCGCGAGTTTCGCCGGATGGTGCGACCGTGGTGGTGAGCAATCGCGCCGACAATTCCGTCTCCCTAATCGACGCCCAGAAGCTCGCGGTCCGCGCGACGGTTCCGATCTGCGGCGAACCGACCGATATCGCGATCCTTGCGGACAGCAGCAAGGCGTTTATTGCGTGCTCCGGTTCCGCGCAAGTGGCATCCGTCGATCTCAAAACCGACAGGGTCATTACGTTGTTGGACGTTGGCAAGACTCCCGCCGCTCTCGCGCTGAAGCCAGACGGCGGTGAGTTGATCGTGTGTAACTTCGATTCGGACAATGTTTCAATCATCGAGACAACTACCGATGAAGTCAGCGGCAGCTATTTGATCGGGACACATCCTTCGCGCGCGCTGGTTTCGGCCGACAACTCGCGGCTCTACGTCAGTAACTTCGGCTCGAATTCGGTTGCGGTGTACGACATCGACATGGGTAAATTGATTGCGACTCTGCCGGTTGGCAGCCAACCGGACGCTCTGGCGCTCGATGCCAGCCAAAATTACTTGCTGGTGCTGGACTCCCAGTCTGGCGATGTCACAGTAATTCAAAAGCGCAAACCGCGAAAGCTGGAGCCGGGAGAGTATGGACTGCTCACGATGATCCCGGCGGGTGTGCAACCGAATAACGTGGTGGTGAAATCATTCATGCTGCCGGCGCGACCGCAAAAATAAAGCTCGCGATTTCAGAAGAATGGCGGACGGAAGTGTGGCCAACCATTCGGCGACGGCGCGGCGGTTCCGATCGACCGACCAGGATCGGCCGTAACCCAACCCGTAGCCGTCTGGCATAGCTGATATTGGTGTTGCAATTGGAAGATGTCATTTCCCAACTGCTGCAACTTTTGGCTTGCTTGCGCGCACTCTTGGCTTTGTGGACCGGCAGCACAAGAACTTTGCTGGGTTTGTTCTACCTGCAGATACGATGCTTGTTCGCGCCTGATCTGCTGCAGAATTCGCCCGCAGTAGTTGCGGTTCACACGAGCAAAGCGGACATAGCAATAATCGGATTGAGTGCTGCATCGGTCGACGTATCCCCACGGCGCGCAGTATCCGTACGCGTCGTAACCGTTGGTGCAAACTCCAGTACTTGGCGTGGGAATCGGAGGGGGTGTTGGGACAGGGCACTTTTTACCAACACACGGTTTCGGCGGCACCGGAACAGGCTTGCACTCCTTGTTCAGACACGGCCTCAACTGAGGCGAGACACTCTGCTTCGGCGCAGTCGTTTTCGCGCCAAACATGCGCGCGATCCAATTAGGCCGATGGCCTTCTTTGAAGTTGATGCCAATCGCGCCCACCTTCTCGCGATAGGCGGACTTGCTGGACTCCAGTCCAACCCCCTGCAACTTGCCGTCAAATTCGCGATGCGCCACCGCTTTGTTTAGATTCTTCGCGGAAATGTCCAACGTGAAAGATTTGTACATCCAAGCGTCACCGGAGGCGGTCACCTGGCGGAAGGTTGAGAGTCTATCTGCTGTCGATCCTATCGGCCCTCCAGTTTGCGATGGGCCTGAAAAATTCCCAACGTGCTCAACAGAGTTGGTGCCGGATCTCATGTTCGTGCGCGCTGAACTGTTTCCATAGCCAAAATGAGAGTTTCCGGCGTCGCTCGAACCGCCAGAGTGACCGGATCCTGCATTGGAATGCGATCCTCCGCCCGAGTGTGACGAACCGCCAACGGAAGAACCCGATCCGCCGGCGGAATGCGAACCGCCGGAGTATCCTCCTGAGGAACCGGACGAATGGCTCGAGCCTCCAGAGTATCCGCCGCCTCCAGACGAACCGGAGGAATGGCTGGATCCTCCGCTGTAACCACCGCTAGAGCCTCCGCTGTACCCTCCGGCTGATGAGCTTCCGCCAGACGAACTGGATGAGGAGGAACTGGATCCGCCCCCAGAGTGATGCTGGGCAACTGCGAAATGGCTGATCGAAAACGACAGGACGACGGCCAGTGCAAATCGTTTCACGACGCACCTCCGATGATGCGCAGCCTCGGGTGGCGGGCTAAAAACCCGGCTGCGCGATCCAACCTGTTACTCCCGTCAAGTTACATGTTGTTACGCAGAACGGGGAGGGTCAAGAAAAGTTGTGTATCAGCAGGTAAAAGATCGTCAAGGAAGATGCGCTGGGATATTGCGACGTGCGGTCCGCTCCTCTCAGTGCTCCGTCTCCTTCAGCAACTCCTCTAAACATTGTTTCCACACCGCGGGGAGTGAATGCGTGCCGTGTCCTCTGGTTTGTTCGCTGGTTGGGATTAAGACAAACCTTCCGCGTTTTACCTTTTTGATCTCTTCCTCGGCAAATGGCATCTCCGGAGGGTTGATGGGATCATCGGCGGAGTTGACGAACATCACAGCCGCCTTGATCTGGTCGAGTTTCGGTGAGGGATCATAATTTCGCGAGGCGTCAAAAGCATAAATCGTATTGTTGCCATCCAGGTTAGTCATGCCATTGTTCTCCGCGCGATCCAGTGCCGCGTCAACCTTCTCACCGGTGGGATTCTCCCGGTAGAAATCCAGAGGGCCGCGCCCGATTAGAAGCATGAGTCCGGCAACGGTCCGCATTGACGCAGGCTGCTGGGTGTAGTCCCCCCCGTGGTACCCGGGATCGGAGCGGATCGCGTCGATGATGATCTTGCGAAATAAACGATTTCTGCCGGCAATTGGAACCGGAGCACAAGCTAGCGGCATTGCTGCATCGACGAAGTCCGGATACGTTTCGGCAAACACCCACGCATGCATGCAGCCCATCGAAGTCCCTATGAAGAGGCGCAGATGATCCACTTTCAGTCCTTCAGTAAGTAGCAGATGATCCGCGGCGATCATGTCGTCATAGTCGTAGTGGGGGAATCTGGCATGAAGGCCATCGCTCGGTTTGCTGGAGCCGCCGTGGCCAATGGCATCCGGCAAGATGATGTAGTAGCGGTTCGCGTCCAGTAACTGCCCCGGCCCGAACAGTACGTCGGCGAAATTCGGGTTCAGAAATCCCTTACCTGAGCCGGTGGTGCCGTGCGCGATTAGCACCGCGTTCTTCACGTAACCATTGCCATCGCGCACGGGTGTACCAAGTGTGCGATAGTGCAGGCGCAACTCGGGCAAAACCTCGCCCGAGCGGAAATGAAAGTCCTTGACGACGTAGTCGCCTTCAGTTGGTTGTGTTTGCTGGGCAGCCGAGGCAAGCGTTAGAAGGAAAAGAACACATGCAATCAAAAGAAATCTGCGCTTCATGGGCGAGCATTATCGCACAGACCCACACAATCCCGGCTGGCGCTGGAAAACCGATACCGGCGAGAATCCAGCCTGGGCCAGATTTTCGCCGGCATAGCCAAGCATTTAGTGACATGCGGCCATGAAGCCGTGGTAACCGTCGCTCAACTTTACGCGACCGGCGACTAACCCACCTGGAGCAATCGCGCGCACTTCAGTCGGGCTGGAGTTATACGAGATCAGCTTAAATGTGCTGTTGCTGTACATGAACGAACGCGGTCCACCAGTCATTCCGACTATGGTGCCGCTATTGCTGATTCCCCATAACTCAGTGGTGATTGTCGAGTTAGGGTAATCGAGCTTCGCCCACTTGCCAGTGCGATAGATGAAACCATTTTCCGAACCGGCAGTATCGACGTACCAGCCAACTACGAATCCGCTGTCGTTGACACCCACCGCTGTCGTGCCTTTCGCCCCCGGATAGTCAAGAAGAGTGGTGTAGCCATTCGCGTAATGCTTGAATCCGTGCTGGACATCATTGAGATCGATGGCTGAACCGACGACGCTCACATACTTGTTGATACCGGCCAGGCCCGAGCCTCTCGGTGCCGGGTATGAGGAAATTGTGGAACCGTTCAGCAGAAATGGGTGCGTCCGGTTATTAGAATCGTAGTATGTGCCGGTCGTGATTCCTGCGTTGTTCCTCCCTCCAAAGCTGCTGCTGACTGCGCCGGAAGGGACGACATAGCGCGTTCCCCCATTCGAGTAGTGAATGAAGGCTCGAAATCTTGGTGAGGCTTTAGATCCAAAATCAGCGTACCCGACCACGGTTCCAAAGTCATTTACGCCATAGGGATAGATCACTGGACTGGCTGCGCTGGAACTGAGTGTGAATAAATGAAACGTACATGAAGCTTGGGTTTGAGCGTGAGCTACAGATGTGGAAAGGCAGGCAAACGCTACGAGCAGGCAAGTGAGAAAGGCACAGAAAAACCGCGAACTCATTGCTACTGACCTCCTGAGGAAAGCGAGTCGAACTCGCTGTCAGGAGCAATGATGGGCTGCTTATCTGGAAGGGTTGCAGACCTTAGTCCCTGTTTACTGAAACGAGAGCAGATTTGCCTAAGGGCAAGCTCAGGTTTGAGCACTAGGACGGGCCAATTTGAGTAGGAGCTCTTAGCCGTTCGCGCCGCAGCACTTCTTGTACTTCTTGCCGGAGCCGCATGGGCAAGGATCGTTGCGGCCGACTTTGGCTCCGCTGCGAACTACTTGTTGGACCTGCTGGTCGCCGGCGCCTGCCATGCGGGCCTGCTCCAGTTCGCGGCGTTTGCGGCGCTGGAAAGATTCCTCGAGGTCATCAACCGAGGTGGTAACCCCGCGCGGTGGCCGATGCCCGTTGCCGTCTCCGCCGTTTCCTGAGCCAAGGACAGGAGTTCCAGCCGGGCCGCCCTGGCCGCCATCTTGCGGTCCTTCGCCGATATCAGCCGCGCCACCCATGTCCCCCATTTCACGGCGCGAGATCACCTGCATGAGATACAGGTACCGGACGGTGTCTTCCTGGAACTTCTGCATCATCTGTTCGAACATGTCGAAGGACTCGCGCTTGTACTCAACCAGCGGGTCTTTCTGGCCGTAGCCGCGCAGACCAATCCCTTCTTTCAGGTGGTCCATGTTGAGCAGGTGGTCTTTCCAGAGCTGATCAAGAACGCTCAGCATGATCATGCGCTCGTGATAACGCATAGCATCCGCGCCGATGTTCTTTTCTTTAGCGTCGTAGCGTTGCTTCAGCTTGTCGAACACCGCGTCGCCGAGTTCCTGGCGATTCAAGGTTTCAGGCTTCACACCCTCGGCGAGAATGTCGACACCAAAACGCGTGAAGATTGAGTCTTTCAGGCCCTTGATGTCCCAGTCAGCGGGATGGGCTTTCACGGGTGCGTGCTGCTCGAGCAAATCACTCAAGATCCCGGCCACATAATCTTCGAGGATCAGGTCTTTCTGGTCGACGCCTTCGAGCAAGCGACGGCGCAATCCATACACCGCCTCGCGCTGCTTGTTCATCACGTCGTCGTATTCAAGCAGGTGTTTGCGCGACTCGAAGTGCTGCGCTTCAACCGTCTCTTGCGCCTTCTGTATACGCCGGCTGATCAGCCTGGACTCGATCGGTACGCCTTCTTCCATGCCGAGTTTCTGCAGCAGCCCTGATACCCACTCCTTGGCGAAAATGCGCATCAGGTCGTCTTCGAGAGAGAGGTAAAAACGGGAGGCACCCGGATCACCTTGGCGGCCAGCGCGTCCGCGAAGCTGATTGTCGATTCGTCGCGCTTCGTGGCGCTCGGTGCCGAGGATGAAGAGTCCACCAGCGTCGATCACGGCGCCGTGATCGCCATCAGTCTGCGACTTATGCCTGTTGAAGACTTCATGCCATTGCTCGGTGGGGACCACGTACTCGTTTCCTGCGTAATACCAGACGGTGTTCTTGCTGCTATCAACGTTGGTCTGAATCTGGCCTTGCGCAGCTTTCAGAGGCTGCGCAGTTCCCTTCTTCACGCATTCTTGTTTCGCAGTGAATTCGGGATTACCGCCAAGCAGAATGTCGGTACCGCGGCCGGCCATGTTGGTCGCAATGGTGACCGCGCCGCGCCGGCCAGCTTGCGCCACGATTTCGGCTTCTTTCTCGTGATACTTGGCGTTGAGCACGACGTGCTTGATGCCCTTTTTCTTGAGTAGATCGGAGAGGCGCTCCGACTTCTCAATCGAGGTCGTGCCAACCAGCACCGGCTGGCCCTTTTCGTTCAGCTTCGCAATTTCATCCGCGGACGCGAAGTACTTCTCTTTCTCCGTGCGATAAACCAGGTCGGGATTCTCGACGCGCAGCAGCGGCTTATTGGTCGGAATGACGACTACATCGAGGCTGTAGATTTTGCCGAATTCGGTGGCTTCGGTTTCTGCCGTACCGGTCATACCGGCCAGCTTCTTGTACATACGGAAATAATTCTGGAAGGTGATGGTTGCGAGGGTCTGGTTCTCGCGCTCGACCTTCACGCCTTCCTTTGCTTCCACCGCCTGGTGCAATCCGTCGGACCAGCGGCGGCCGGGCATCAAGCGCCCGGTGAATTCGTCGACGATGATGACCTCGCCGTCTTTTACTACGTACTCAACGTCGCGGTGATATAGTGCATGTGCTTTAATCGCGGTTTCTACGTGATGCTTCAGCGCCCAGTTCTCCGGATCGGCGATGTTACCAATGCCCAGCAGTTGCTCGACATGCTCCCAGCCTTGATCGGTGACAGTAATATTGCGGTGTTTCTCGTCGACCGAATAGTCTCCGGTGAGAATGCTCCGCTGCGTATCGCTGCCAATTTCGTTGAGCTCCCGGATTAAGAATTCTTCTTGCTCCGGCGGAACTTTGCCCTTGTCCAGCAGTTCGCGCACTTCATTTTGCGAAAGCTCCTCGCCCTTGATAAGACGAGGGATGATGCGGTTCACACGCGCGTATTTGTCTGTCGATTCCTCGCTAGCGCCGGAAATGATGAGCGGGGTGCGAGCTTCGTCGATCAAGATCGAGTCCACTTCATCGACGATCGCGAAATTGTGTCCGCGCTGCACGCACTCGCGCAGGTCGAACTTCATGTTGTCGCGAAGATAATCGAAACCGAATTCGTTGTTGGTGCCGTAGGTGACATCGGCGGCGTAGGCGTCGCGTCGCTCCTGATCATCCAGGTCATGGACGATGACGCCGACCGTCAGCCCGAGGAAGCGGTACAGCTGGCCCATCCACTCCGAGTCGCGCTTGGCAAGGTAGTCGTTGACGGTAACGACGTGCACGCCGCGCCCGCTGAGCGCGTTGAGATAAACCGGAAGGGTGGCGACCAGCGTTTTTCCTTCACCGGTCTTCATTTCGGAGATGGTGCCCTTGTGCAGCACCATGCCACCGATCAACTGTACGTCGAAGTGCCGCATACTCAGCACGCGGCGACCCGCCTCGCGCGCTACCGCAAAAGCTTCTTCCAGAATTTCATCCAGAACCTGGTTGGTGGTTTGGAGGCGCTCCTTGTCGATTTCCTTCTGACGGTCGAGATCGGCATCGGGCTCGTCAGGGATCTGGGCGACGCGGTCTTGAATCTTCTTGCGGAACTCGTCGGTTTTGGCGCGCAACTGCTCGTCGGTGAGTTGCTGCATCTGTGGCTCGAGCGCATTGATGGCAGCGACGCGCGGACGCAGGCGCTTGATCTCACGTTCGTTTTTCGTGCCAAAAACTTTGCCTAAGACGGTGTTAATCAATCGAAATCCTCTGGAAATCAGTGGTCAGTGGCCGGTGTGCGATGAACAGCCTCGCAGCCCGGCGCGCGCAGTAATTCCCTTTTAGAAGCCTAGCATATTAGATGCTGCAGGAATCGGTAAGTCGCGGAGGGGGAACTTGGTTCGAAAGGCGGCATCCACTCTTCGAACTGGGATGCCGCGGCAAGAAGAGCTGGCTTTATGCAGTGAACCAGCCAGCTACGTGGTACCACCACGCGCTGCCGGAAATTACATATTGCAAGACGCATGCGAGAATGACGCCCGCGAATCCCTTCGCCAGATACCCGTCCCACGACCGGGTCATGACTGACTTGATTACGAGCAGTAGAGTTCCCAGGATCAACATCGGGATCCACGGCGCGATGATGGTGTGGATACTACCCATGATCACTCCATTGATCGCCGGAATGCGAAAGAACCCGGCGGGACCAGCCACAAACAAGGTGGCCAAAAGCATCATCGGGCGATGCACTTCAGGCCGCCGCCGGTAAATCAATCCAATCCCCGCCAGTACTGCAAATCCGGAGATGTTGGTGAACATCAGGCTCAGGAATCGGCGAGCTCCCCAGATAGGTTTATAGCTGTCCGGATTGTAGTGAACCGAAGCAATTGCAGTGGCGACGCCCACAATCACGAGCAAACCCGCCAGCACGGCTCCTCCGACGCCCAGCGTCATGTGCAGCTTGCGATTGCCGCTCACGATCAGGCCAGATTGCACAACGAAAGCTATGATCCAGGCCGTCATGAGAATGCCGTGGAGAAAAACCAGCGGCACAATCTGTTGAGTAACCGGGCCACCGTCGCTAGCTTTCCCCTGCAGGTAGAAATGCTGAAAACCAAGCGCGACGATCAACAGCAACAAACATCCTGAAACAAGATAGAACATGCGTTCCATCCGCTCGCGCGCTATTGGCCCTCCGGCCGCAACTGCCACCGCGGTAGACGAACTCATACTCTTCCTCCCACGAATCGGAATTGTCGTACTGGAACTTGCCGGTCTAAGCCGTGTCGGACGGGAGATGCTTTGGGTCGAGACAATCTACTCTGGATCGAAATTGGAGTCAATCCCTCGAAAGCGGCACCGTCTGCCTCGCGCAACCCACACCCTGGGTGAAGCTGAAGCGCCGGGACCACGCGGTTTCGTGTATATTTCCGGCATCCGATGCCCACCTTCTACGACCGCTTCATCGAGTGCTCGGAGCGCTGGCCGCAAAACG
>Ga0105237_10007677_pt1 | contig 11787 bp, 8 predicted proteins | sample KBSC24metaG_FD_81520 | JGI IMG/M metagenome (GOLD analysis project Ga0105237, IMG submission 81520) | Corn rhizosphere microbial communities from Kellogg Biological Station, Michigan, USA - KBS C2-4 metaG | ecosystem: Host-associated > Plants > Roots > Rhizosphere > Soil | place: Michigan, USA... | reverse complement strand
TCTCTTGCCGCCATGGTGTTGCTGGGTTCGCTCGCTGCAGCGAACGCCGCCGCGCCGACGGTGACGTCGATCTCGCCAACGGCGGGGCCAACCGCGGGCGGCACGTCGGTGACGATCGCGGGCAACGGTTTCACAGGTGTGACCTCCGTGAAGTTCGGCGCCACCGACGCGACGGGCTTCAACTTCAATTCCGACACCTCGATCACGGCGATTGCGCCGGCCGGCACCGGCACGGTCGATATCAGGGTGACGACCGCTGGCGGCACGTCTACGAGCACGGCGGCAGACCAATACACATACGTTGCCGCACCGACGGTGACGTCGATATCGCCGACAGCGGGACCGACCGCGGGAGGTACGTCGGTGGCGATCACGGGCACCGGTTTCTTAGGTGCAACGGCGGTGAAATTCGGCGCCGCAAATGCGCTCGGCTTCACGGTCAATTCTGACACCTCGATCACGGCGACTGCACCTGCCGGCGCCGCCGGCACGGTGGACGTCACGGTGACGACGGTGGGCGGTACGTCTGCGACCACGGTGGCGGACCAATACACATACGTTGCCCCACCCACTGTGACGTCGATCTCGCCGACGGCCGGACCCGGCGCGGGCGGGACATCGGTGACGATCACGGGCGCCGGTTTCTCAGGTGCAACGGCGGTGAGGTTTGGCGCCACCAATGCGGCGAGCTTCGCGGTCATTTCCGCCAACCAGATCACCGCAACCGCGCCGGCCGGCACCGGCACGGTCGATATCACGGTGACGACGCTGGGCGGCACCTCGGCCACCACGGCCGCCGACCAGTTCACCTACATTCCCGTGCCGACGGTGACGTCGATTTCGCCGACGGCGGGACCGACCGCGGGCGGTACGCCGGTGACGATCACAGGCACAGGTTTCTCAGGTGCAACGGCAGTGAAGTTCGGCGCGGCAAATGCGCTCGGCTTCACGGTCAATTCTGACACCTCGATCACGGCGACTGCACCTGCCGGCGCCGCCGGCACGGTGGACGTCACGGTGACGACCGGTGGCGGCACGTCCGCGACCTCGGGGGCGGACCAGTACACCTATCTTGCCGCGCCGACGGTGACGTCGATTTCGCCGACGGCCGGACCCGGCGCGGGCGGGACATCGGTGACGATCACGGGCACGGGCTTCACAGCTGCGACCGGCGTTACATTTGGTGCAAGTCTGGCGGCCTTCACGGTCAACGGCCCCACCCAGATCACCGCGACCGCCCCGGCAGGAACCGGCACGGTTGATGTCAGGGTGTCGAGCCCGGGCGGCCCGTCTGCGACCACGGCCGCCGACCAGTTCACCTACATTGCCGCGCCAACGGTGACGTCGATTTCGCCGACGGCCGGACCGGCCGCGGGCGGTACGTCTGTGACCATCACGGGCACCGGTTTCTCAGGTGCAACGGCGGTGAAGTTCGGCGCCACCAACGCGACGGGCTTCACGGTCAATTCCGTCAGCCAGATCACAGCGACCGCGCCTGCTGGCACCGCCGGCACGGTCGACGTCACGGTGACGACGGCGGGCGGTACGTCGGCGACTTCGACGGCAGATCAGTTCACCTATGTCGGGGCGCCGGCGGTGACGTCGATCTCGCCGACTGCGGGGCCATTGGCCGGTGGCACGACGGTGACGATCACGGGCACCAGTTTCTCAGGTGCAACGGCGGTGAAATTCGGCGCTACCAATGCGACGAGCTTCACAGTCAATTCCGGCAGCCAGATCACGGCAACCGCGCCGGCGGGCACCGGGACAGTCGACGTCACGGTGACGACGGCGGGCGGCACGTCTGCGACCTCGGCAGCGGACCAGTTCACTTACCTCGCGGCGCCGACGGTGACATCGATCTCGCCTACATCCGGGCCGGCGAGCGGTGGAACAACGGTGACAATCACGGGCACGGGCTTCACAGCTGCGACCGCCGTCACATTTGGTGCAAGTGCAGGGGCCTTCACGGTCAACGGCCCCACCCAGATCACCGCAACCGCGCCGGCCGGGACCGGCACGGTTGATGTCAGGGTGACGAGCCCGGGCGGAACATCCGCAACCTCAGCTCCCGATCAGTTCACCTACCTGACCGCGCCCACGGTGACGTCGATTTCCCCGACATCGGGACCGGCGCCCGGCGGCACGTCGGTGACGATCACGGGAACGAATTTCACCGGCGCGACCGCGGTCAAATTCGGATCGACCAACGCAACAAGCTTTACGGTCAATTCGGCGAGCTCGATCACGGCGACCTCGCCGGCCGGCACCGGTACGGTCGACGTGACCGTGACGAATAACAGTCAGACCTCCGCAATTTCGGCCGCGGACCAGTTCACCTATCTCGGTCCTCCGACGGTGACCTCGCTTTCGCCGACGTCGGGTCCGGCGCCAGGCGGCACGACGGTGACGATCACCGGAACGGGCTTCACCGGAGCGACGGCGGTCAAGTTCGGCGCGAACAACGCGACGAGTTTCACCGTCAATTCGACCGCCCAGATCACCGCGACCTCGCCGGCCGGCGTCGGCGCGGTGGACGTGACCGTGACCAGCAACAGCCAGACCTCCGCCACATCGGCGGCCGATCGTTTCACCTATCAGGCGGCAACCACCCAGACCGCCCTCGCCTCGTCGCTGAACCCGAGCCAGGCCGGCCAGGCCGTCACCTTCACCGCAACCGTGACCGCTTCGGGCGGCACACCGGCGGGTACCGTGACCTTCAATGACAATGGCACGGCGATCGGAACGTCGACCCTGTCGGGCGGCGTGGCCACGCTCACGACCTCTTCGCTTGCCTCAGGTACGCATCCGATCACCGCAACCTATAACGGCAGCCCGACCTTCAACGGCAGTACCTCGCCCACCCTGACTCAGGTCGTCAACGTACCCGCAGACAGCGTCAGGCTTCGCCAGTTGCAGATCAACACCACCAAGATCGAGGCACAGGGTTCGGGCCAGGCCATTTCAGGCGCGATCGACAGCGCCATTTCGGAAGGGTTCAGCGACGGCGGCGCCTTTGTCACGCCCGGCGCGAGCGGGGTCCGCTTCAACTTTGCCGCCGATCGGGACGACGACGGCAATCAGGCCGATGGGAGGGGCGGCAGCACGGCATACGCGAGCGGCCGCGGAGGCGCCACGAACGGCGGGACAGGAAGTGCTCCCGGCTCGCGCATCAATGACGCGTTTGCCGCCATCGACCAGCAGATGCCAGGCAAGGCGCCGCCGCAGAAATTCCGCGAGCGAAGCGACTGGCTGTTCTGGGTCGATGTGAGGGGCACCGGCATCGACCGCTGGGGAACGTCATCGATGACGGGCGTCGGCGCCACCCAGTCGTCGGTGTATGGCCAGCAGGTCAACGCGCTCGCCGGATTGACCTACAGGGTCATGCCGAACTTCCTGGTCGGCGTGCTCGGCGGCTATGAGACGTTCAACTACACCGAGCAGGACGTCAACGGCAGGCTGAAGGGCGACGGTTGGACCACCGGCGCCTATCTCGGCTGGAAGATCTCGCCGACGCTGCGCTATGACGCGGCCATCGCTTATTCCGGCATCGGTTATGACGGCGTTGCCGGCACTGCGCAGGGCAATTTCAACGGCAACCGCTGGCTGGCGTCGACGGGCTTGACCGGTATCTACAACTTCGACGGCGGTTTCATTGTCGAACCCTCGGCCAGGGTCTATGCGCTCTGGGAGCATGAAAACGCCTACACCGACTCGCTCGGCACGCTGCAAACGGCGCGCAACTTCTCGACCGGCCGCGCCTCGGCGGGCGTGAAGACGATGTATCCGGTCTCGTGGATCGATGGGATCCTGCTCGCGCCTTATCTCGGCCTGTATGGCGATTATTACTTCACCCAGGATGACGCCAACCTCGCGCAGCTAGCGGGCGCGCCTGTGCTCGCCTCGGTGCCCCTGCTCCAGGGGTGGTCGGCGCGCGCCACAGGCGGCCTTAATGCCAGGGTTGCAGGCGACGCGGTCATCGGAGTCGGCGGCGAACTTGGCGGCATCGGCAGCGACACGCTGATCTGGACGTTCACGGCGCGCGCGCGCATTCCGTTCTCGGCGCACTGAAACCTCGCCCGAGCGAGCGACGGTCGTGGCTATGCGGGTTCCTCAATAGAGCCCGCGGCCGCTCAGGACTTCGCTGGGGCCGCGCGGATCGATCGGCGCATAGGCAGGCGCCGGCCGATAGGCGGCCACATAGCGGTCGTCGCTCTCGTAGGAGACGCTACGGGGATTATCGAGCACGCGGCCGGCCGAGCGCGAACGGCTCGAGGCCGACATTTCCGAGGTCGCGTTGAGCGAGGCGTAGTCGGCCGAGGTGTTGCCGAGATTATAGGGCCGCCCTTCCGGCATCGGAATATCGCCGCGGATCGGGCGGCCGCCTTGCGGCACGAACGGATGCGCGGAGGCGACCCGGACCAGCGAGGGCGACGGCGCCGGCGTGCCGGTGCGCAGGGTCGCCATCAACTGGCGGTCGTCGGAGCCTTCCAGCGGCGCCCGGCCGACATATTCGACGCGGACCTTCGCCACGCCATTACCTTTGAATTCAAGGAGTTCCGCGGCCCTGTTCGAGACATCGATGAGGCGGTTACCGTGATAGGGCCCGCGGTCATTGACCCGCACGATCAGCGACTTGCCATTGCTGAGATTGGTCACCCGTGCGTAGCACGGCATCGGCAGGGTCGGATGGGCCGCGGTCAGCGATCCCATGTCGAACACCTCGCCATTGGCGGTGAGCCGGCCATGGAAGTCGTCGCCATACCAGGACGCCAGCCCTTCTGCGCGATAGTTGACGTCCTCCTCCGGCACATAGACCCGTCCGGCCACCATGTAGGGCTTGCCGACGCGATACGTTCCGCCGCCCTTGGGCACGGGTTCGCCATCGGCGATTACGCGCGGGCTCGAGGAAACCCCGTATTTCGGATCAACACGGCTGGCGAACTTGCCCGACGAGGCGCAATTGGCGAGCGCAAGACACAGGCCTGCGGCAACTGCGCACCGCGCCGCCCGAGCCGCCGAATCTGAGCGCCGGATCCCCATTCGCCCCAATTACCATTGCACCGCTGGCCTGCCCGATCCGGACAGTCACCGGCCTTTCGCTCCGATACGGCCCACCATCCGCATCAACGTGTGAAGATATCGCAACCGGAAGGCGGCGGAAATGGGGAGGGCCTCGCGGTGGTGAATCAATCGTTGCGTGCAGTTTCCGTTGATTTACGGGCCTTTGCGGCGTTTTTGCTGCCTCCTTTTGAAACACCTGTTGCAGAGAATCCTCGGTCCCGACCGATTGTGCCGGCGCGCTTCGAAATCTTTTTGACTGTGCAAGGTCGCCACCGTCTTCTGCACGTGCGAGGGGCGCAAAGGACGTTTTGCAATGTTCGAGACAATGACTGCGATGATGGGTCTGGTCGGCGCCGCAATATTCGTCGCCCACGCGTTCGAAGGTATCCGCTCGCGGGCGTGACCGCGAGCGCCAGCGTGTATCGCTTCGTTCCAAGTCGCTCGTTCCGAAACTTTAATCAATTCGGTCGAGCATCGGAAGTCGGAGGGTGTGTCATGCGAAATCGAGATCTCGTTTCTGACGGCTTCCTTGCCCTGACTGCCGGCGGGATGGCCCTGCTCTGCTCCAGCCTTCTGGCTTTCGCTTTCGTCTGAGCCAGGCTACGCGACGGAAGCCCCCCGGGCTCCCGCCTGTGATGCTCCATGGAGCCGATGGCGCGTTTCGCCTGACGTGATCGGTCTATAGTCCTGACATAAATGGCTGGCCCCGCTCGCGCGTCCGTGAAGCGGTTTCGCCGCGGGTTTTGCACGAAGTTTTCGAACTCGCCGACGAAGCCATTTTGGCTCGCCTGCGAAGAACGGCAGAAACAGAACCGGCGCAGCATTGAGGCTCCCTGATCAACGATGGAGTCGGTCATGTGGACGATCCTCAGTCTGTTTTACCGATATTATTGCTGGGCTCGTCTGGTGGAGATGCGCAAGCATCGCCTGATCGGCATGGCCTGATCAGATATTCTGGAAAGGGCCTGATCATGCTGGCCGAGAAATTCTTTCTGTACCTGGAAGCGCTGATCAAGACTCAGCAGACCCATTCCGACGGCAGCCCGCGCGTCGTCAGCTCGTCACCGCACGTGCCGGTCAAGCTGCCGGCCAAGTAACCAGAACCCGGCCTGCGCCCATATGCGGCGTTGCGTCGACGTGACGGCTGCGCGAGGTGTTCCATCATATTGCGATGGATGCATCGATGAACGCGACAAGGAAATGGATTCCTGGCGTTGTGGTCCTTGGTGTGACGGCTGCGACCTTGACGCTTGGCCAGCCGCCCGCATGGCTGTTGATACTGCTGGGCTGTGTGGTGCTGGCTGTGCTGTACATCGTTGCGAGGCTGAACTCGCGCTACGATCCCCTCGATCCACGCTTCGGCAGCTGCATCCCGCCGATCAATACCAAACCGCGTGATCACTAGGCCGCGTACCATCGCGCGTGTTCCGGCGCGCCGGCTGGAGCGTCTTGCGGCCAGATCGATCCCATCCTTACATTGCGCGTAGAGTGTCAGTGAGATAAGCGGTTCCTCTACGGAAGGGTGGCCGAGTGGTTTAAGGCACCGGTCTTGAAAACCGGCGTGCCTGCAAGGGTACCGTGGGTTCGAATCCCACCCCTTCCGCCAGTATATTGTTCTCCATTGTTCGCCGTCGTTCGGAACGCACAGCTAAATCAGTAGCCGTTCCGCCAACAGCCGGAATGGCATGCAAACGTGGATTCCTCGCGACTGTCTGCTCTACCTCCGAAAGCTTACATCGAGGCCGTCGACCACGATGTCTGCTATGGGCCCAAGGAGACATCGCAGGTTTAGCCCGATAATAAAGAGGCCGCCAGATGAGGGCGGCCTAGCTAGGATGGATTCTTGTCGATGCTGCGCGATCTTCTCTGGCTTCTGATCTTTACCGATGGCGCATGCCTAGCGATTCTCTGGATTATGGGAGTGCGAGTAATGTTCCTCAGATTGGCGCTATACGGAATCGTCTACGATGCCTTGCCGTCCGTGTGCGGGCTCGCGACCGACCTGTCCAGCACGTTGCGTGAACGGCGCGATTGCTCCACTCCCGCTGACCAGATCGAGTTCGTCCATGCTCAATTCGCGCTCGTGCGTATCTTCGTTCATATCCGTCTCCTGTTTAAAGGGCACGATCTCGTTGCAGGATGACAATGGAGTGGCGCGAGCAACGCAACAGTGACTGGGATCACACTCTGTAGCCTTGGGTCTGCTTCCGTCCCCGATACCGGACATCCCGGTATTCACTGCGGATGGCAGCTTTGGGCCACCCTGACAGGGGACGACTTGCGACGCGATGTCTGTTTCGGGTCATTAGCAGACACGGCCGACAGGTCTGACATAGGGCCGCTCTGCCCTGCGAACCGGACGTCGGAGTGTTCAACGCCGATGTCGGATAAGGGCCACAAACGGACGTCGCAGACCACCCCGCCCTAGAACCGCTTCGGGTCAGAAGGTGACATCCCTATGAAGCAGGCCGCCAATCGGGACGGCCTGCTTTTCAATGGATGCTTTCACGATTTCAAGATTTGTCACAATCGCGGATGACTGTTGATCTTCACCGCCTACAACTCACGGCAGATTGTTGTCGGTCTGGTTCGAGTTGACCTCACCTTGAGCAATCGAACCCGCCGGGCCGAAGCTGGGTTCGAAAGACCTCAAGCCGGTGAGCTGGTTCACGGCACCCGGAAATTCGTGCTTGAAGAGCTGCTGGCCGCCTGAGACGATATCGAGTTCGCCGTCGGTAAGCTGGTCCAGATGATTTTCCTTGATCGTCGTCATGTTGGTCTCCTGTTCACAGCGAAGAGCGCGTCGCTCAAGATGTAGTCCGCACAATGCAGCGGTCGGTTCGATTCCACCGTGCTTTAAGTCACAAAGGGCGGAGCCGTGGACATCCGCCCCGACGGGATCAATGGGACTTGCGCTTCCGGTCAATCGCAGCGAGGCGCCAAAAACCGGCACGCAGAACGAGACGGCCACATTCCAATATAGTCGGCTGAAAACCTAGGCGCAGGAGCCGCAATATCGTGGCCCCATCTTGGGTGCGGCCCCCCAGAGCTATTGCCGTGGAAGATAACATGAAAGCGCTGCCTTTCGGCACTGCGCGAGGCCCATTCGCGCCGCTCCGCTCGGTTAGTTGACCGGCCGGCTGCCGCTCAACTTCTCCAACATGCGACTGAAGCGTTCTCCGGCCGATGTCACGTTGTCCAGGATGCCGACGTCCAGCTCGTCGGCCGAGACCGCCATTTCATCCATGGTGTGGGTGCCGGAGCTCCGCCGCGCGTCGCGCAACCGATCGGCGAGGAACACGGCGAGCGCTCGATAGAATCGGCTGCTGAACCCATCATCGGCGCCGAGCTTGTGGAGAAGCCTTGTGCGGTCGAGGAAAAGTGCCAGTCCATCGCCGCTCGCCGTAATCGTGGCCGAGGGCGGCGCCGAGTCCACCAGCGACATTTCACCTACGACTTCGCCGACGCCCATTCGCGCAATCTCGCCCATGCTCTTGTTGGACACCACGAGCTCGCCTTCGAGCAAAAAAATCAGCGAGTCGGTACGGTCGCCTTCGCGGATCACAACCTCACCGCCCTTCAGGCGACGCTGGATTCCCGTCGCTGCCATCCATTCTACGTCGGCGTCCGTGAGCAGCCCGAAAATGTAGAGGACCTTTCGCATCGCCAATCCCTATCCGCCTCGACATGTGTACGTCGCTAGAGAAGTTGCCGCTGTGCAAATGAAGCAAATGTTCCGGGCGTGCTGCTCAGTTCAGCAAAACTCCCGGACTGAACGATCCTGCCGTCGACGATCACGATGATCCGGTCGACCTGGCGCACGGTACTCAGCCGATGTGCGATCACGACCCGCGTCACGTTGAGATTGCCGAGCGTGCGACTCACGATGGCCTGCGACTGGTTGTCGAGCGCGCTCGTCGCTTCGTCGAAAAGCAAGATGCGCGGCCGGCGCGCCACCGAGCGAGCGATCATGACGCGTTGTCGCTGGCCGCCTGACAGCGTGCTGACGCCTTCCGACACCGCAGTGTGCATGCCCATCGGCATCGCCTTGATGTCGTCCTCGAGGCCCGCAAGCCGTGCGGCCTCCCAGGCCTGCTCGAGCGGAAGCTGTACTCCGCCACAGATATTCTCGTAGATGCTTCCAGTGGCCAATGTCCCGTTTTGCAAGACCACGCCGAGTTGCCGTCGTACGGCGCTGATATCGAGCGTGTCGACCGCCTTGCCGTCAAAGAACACGACGCCGGATTCCGGCTTTTCGAAGCCCAGCATCAGGCGGAACAGCGAGGACTTGCCACTGCCCGAGGGGCCCACGATCGCGACATACTCGCCGGGCGCGATCCGGAAGGAGATGTTGTCCAGCACCGGTGGACCATGCGACACATAGCGAAAGGTCAGACGCGAAAATTCGACCGCGCCCGATAACTCGCCGGGGGGCTTGCGATCTTCCGAGACTTCCGCCACGCCGGATATCAGCGGCTTGAGGCGCGCCAGCTGAGGAATCGCAATCAGCCCCTCGCTCACACTCGACGCCCAGGCGCCGACCGCACCCATCGACTGGCCGAAGGCGGTAAAGAAGGCAAGGAAGCCGCCGACATTCTGGAGCAACGCGCTCTTGTTGGATGTCGCGGCAGCGAAAATGATCATTGTTGCAATCAGCGGAAACGACGTTTCGAAGACGCCGAGCGCATTGGCGGCCTGCTGCGAGGCCATGAAATGCCGCCGTTGCTCGACAAATTGCCTGGACCACACCGCGAGCGAGCGGATCGTGGCGGCGGCCACGCGCAACTTGCCGATCCCTGAGATCAGCTGGAGCACAAATCCGCCCGTCTTGCCCTGCAGGTTGAAATACTTGCTCTCATGAAAGAGCCGGACGGCGCTGACGCAGATGATCAGGATAGCGCGGACAATCGTCAGGAGCAGCGCGATGAGCGCCAACTTCGTATCGTAGTAGAACATCAGGGCGACGCTGACCCACCCGAATAGGCCGGCCATGATTCCGCGCAGCACGCGGCCGGTGAAGATATGTCTGGCGGCCGCGATACCCATCGCGCGTCCGACGAAATCACCGACCGTATAGTCACGAAACAGCGACGCCGGCAGGCGGAGCATGCGATCGATCATCGCCGCCTGCAGTTTCCAATCGATCAGGCCTTCCAGCCGCAGCATTGCCAGGGCCTCCATCGCCTGGACGCCGGACATGCCGATGGCCGTCACGGCGAGCGCAAAGGCACAGAACATCAGTTGATCGAGTTCGGTGCGCGGAATGACCGAATTGATCAGGACCTCGGTGATGAGTGGCGCAACCAGCGACAACAGGCCGATCGTGATCACGGCAAGCGCGATCCGGCCGATACTGCCGCGCGAATGCCGAAGCGAGAACACCAGGAGATCCCGGTACGCGAGAGCGCGCGACGGCAACGGTGGATAGAAGGTGACGGCTTCGGGAACAAATTCGTCGGCGAGAGCGCGGTCGAGAAGGCGGCGTTCACCGGTCGCCGTATTGATCATAGTGTATCGTCCGCGGGTGCCGCGGATCAACGCGACCGGATCGCGTTGTTCGCCGTGCCAGGTCACGAGTGGGCCGACATCTTCCTCCCACCATGCTCCGCGGGGCAGGGTCTGACGTACGCGCAGCCGCGCTGCCCTTGCGATCTCGACGACCTCGGCAAAATCCTGTCGCGCGAAGGGACGGCGGCAAGCGGCGTCGATCGGGGCATCAATCGCGTCGGCCACGATCTGGCATGCGGACAGTAGCGGGTCGGTGGAGCTTGCCTTGATCTCTGCTCGATCGAAGCGCTGGACTATGATGGTGGCCAACCGATCGAACGATTCCAGGTTCTGGGCCGTCATGGTCTCGCCGCGGCGAGTGAGCCGCTCGGTCTCGCCGTCACTACGGCGCGCGAGGTAATTGCGGAGACAGGAGCCGATGCAGCGATGGAATTGATCGAGGGCGCTCCAGGGTATACCCGCGTCCGGAGGATTTGCTTCTGTAACTACGGCGCAGCCGGATGGACCGGCTTCGATCCACATTCCAGATGTTAGCGGCAAAGCCGGCGCATCTGCGGCAAGATACGGGTCGTTCCCCATGAGCCGCGCCGATCCGCTTGTGAGGGACGCCCAGAGAATGTTGCGCGCGGGACCCCGGCGGCGCTCACCCGATCCTAGCGCCGGCCCGTCGGCGACTTCCCGCATATTCCAGTCGGGATTTGGCCCGGCGACCAGCTGCGCCAGCTGCGCAATCCACCCTTCGACAAGATCGAACGCTCGAAACGCCGCGCGCGGAATGACGGCAACCTCAGTATCAAGCCCGCCGACAGCGATGACGCGCGTCCCGGATTCGGCGCGATCGAGATCGAGCAACACGCCGCCCTGCTCTACCCGGAACAGATAATGTCGTGCACCGTTCCCATCTCCGGCAGATCGGTCGAGCGCGAAAACGTCGACATGACCCTTTGTCACTTGAAGCACATGGTGCTGGTGGTCGAGCATTTGCGGTTGCCTAGCGTCAAGCACAAGGCAAGCGGCACCCGAAGCCATCGCCTCGTGACCTGTCGCATCGTCGACCTCGCGGAGAACGGGATCGTTCATTCCTGGCTCACGAGTTTGGCATAGGCGCCTCCGAGCGCGAGCAGCTGCTCGTGCGTTCCCCTTTCCACGATCGCACCGCGCTGAAGCACGATGATTTCGTCGCAATCGCGGATCGTGCTCAGCCGGTGCGCGATG
>Ga0105237_10007673_pt1 | contig 11790 bp, 8 predicted proteins | sample KBSC24metaG_FD_81520 | JGI IMG/M metagenome (GOLD analysis project Ga0105237, IMG submission 81520) | Corn rhizosphere microbial communities from Kellogg Biological Station, Michigan, USA - KBS C2-4 metaG | ecosystem: Host-associated > Plants > Roots > Rhizosphere > Soil | place: Michigan, USA... | reverse complement strand
TTCCCTGTCTGGGCGACATGCTGGTCGGCACGCTGGACAGCGCGTCGGGCGCTACCGGGCTGCTGATCGTGTCGACCGGCAACGAGATCCGCAGTGGGCCGCATCGCAGCCTGTCGCAGCTCGCGCACCGCATCGCCGCGGCGGGCTATCCGGCGTTCCGCTTCGATCGCCGCGGCGTCGGCGATTCGGCGGGCAGCAACCAGGGCTTTCTGGAAAGCGCGCCGGACATCGTCGCGGCGGTCAGCACCTTCCGGCGCGAGGCGAAGCTGCGGCGCGTGGTCGCGTTCGGCAATGGCGACGGCGCGACGGCGCTCGCGCTGTTCCATGCCCAGGCGCGGATCGACGCGCTGCTGCTCGCCAATCCCGTGGTCGTCGCCCCCCTCCCCCCGCCGCAAGAACCCGAGGAGGGAGAAGCAGCGCGCGGCTGGATGCGGCAGGTGATCGGCAGAGTCTCGACACGGCGACCCGAGACGCATCGCAGCCTTGGCAGCGAACTCGCCGCGGCGTTCACAGCGGCGGAGGTGCCGATGACGGTGTTGCTCGCCACCCGCGACAAGGTCGCCGCGGACTTCGCCGAATTCCTGCACAAGCCGGCCTTCGCCGCTGCCGGCACCCGCATGCGCCGCAAGCAGTTCGATACCGCCAGCCAGGTCTTTGCCGGCACCGCCGACAAGGCCTGGCTCTACGAGCGGGTGATCGAGGCGCTCGCCGAGCAGCGAGCGCCCTGACCCTCGGTCATTCGGCTGCCTGGGCCACCGTCTCGAAATCGGCCGCGGCGAGAAAGCGTTCGGCATCGAGCGCGGCCATGCAGCCGGTGCCGGCGGCGGTGATCGCCTGACGGTAATGCTTGTCCATCACGTCGCCGCAGGCGAACACGCCCGGCACGCTGGTGTTGGTCGTGCCCTTCTCGACCTGGATATAGCCGTCGTCGTCGAGCGCGATATGGCCGCGGAACAGCTCGGTCGCCGGGTGGTGGCCGATCGCGACGAAACCGCCATCGACCTCCAGCGTCGAAAGCGCGCCGGTCACCGTGTCCTTCAGCTCGATGCCGACCAGGCCCTCGGGCTGGCCGCCGCCGATGAAGCGCACGACTTCCTTGTTCCACGCCATGGTGATCCGCTCATTGGCGAACAGGCGCTGCTGGAGGATCTTCTCGGCGCGCAGCGAATCACGGCGGTGGATCAGCGTCACGTCATGGCTGTGGTTGGTGAGGTACAGCGCTTCCTCGACCGCGGTGTTGCCGCCGCCGATCACTGCCACTTTCTTGCCGCGGAAGAAGAAGCCGTCGCAGGTTGCGCAGGCGCTGACGCCCTTGCCCTTGAGCAGCTCTTCCGAATCGAGACCCAGCCAGCGCGCCTGCGCACCGGTGGCGATCACCAGCGTGTCGCCGGTATAGACGGTGCCGCCGTCGCCGACCATGCGGAACGGGCGCTGGCTGACATCGACCTCGACGATCGTGTCCCACATCATCTGGGCACCGACATGCTCGGCCTGGGCCTGCATCTCCTGCATCAGCCACGGGCCTTGGATGACCTCGCGGAAGCCGGGATAATTCTCGACATCCGTCGTGGTCATCAGCTGGCCGCCGGGCTGGATGCCCTGGACGACGATGGGGGCGAGCCCCGCGCGCGCGCCGTAAATGGCGGCCGAGAGGCCAGCGGGGCCCGAGCCCAGGATCAACATGCGGGTAGAATGGGTGGCGGTCATGGTCTGCTTTCCGACGAATCTTCGATGCCGCTTCTAGAGACAGGGCATCGTCGGAAGCAACATGGCGTCGCGGGACACATCTGCAACGCCGTGCCGGAACGGAAAAGCTGTTACGGCACCAAGACGAACTTCCTGCCGATCAGCGAAGGATCCACACCGCCACGCTCGCCCAGAACAGTACGCTACCCATGGCCATGATCAACAGGCTGCCCGATGCTGCGGGATCGACACCCCGGCCTTCGACCTGCTCCGGCGGCAATTCATGTAATGCACGCATTATACGGCGACTCCGTTCAAGCGACCCTCTTCCTGTTCTTCGTTATAGACGATCCGGAATCGCGCGCCGTTCCGGTATTATGCCTAATTTGTTACAGCGACCGGCGGATACAAGTCCAGCGACGGAATCGCACTCGGCGAATCTTCTGGCCGGACGAAGCCGACGACCTTGTCCTCCTCGGTCCCGGCAGTCAGCACCAGCGTTGTCGGGGTCAGCGCACGCCCCTCGGCGAAGGAGTGGAAGACCAGCAGCCGCGTCCGTGTCGCCCGCCCGCCATTGTCGAGCACCAGCGCCAGCCGGTCCGAGGCGAGCCGTACCAGCATGCCGGGCGGATAGAGGTTGATGCTGCGCATGAACTGGAAGAGCAGGTCGCGATCGAAATGCCCGTCCCAGCCCCACATCGCGCCGAGCGCGCGCGCGGGCGGCCAGGCGGCCTTGTAGGCGCGGTGCGAGGTCAGCGCGTCATAGACGTCGCAGATCGCCCCCATCCGCGCCGGCAGGCTGATATCCTCCGCCTTCAGCCCGTGCGGATAGCCATTGCCGTCCCAGCGCTCGTGGTGGTGGAGGCACACCTCCATCGCCAGCGCCGGCATCGCGCCGTCCTCGCGCAGCAGCGCCAAGCCCTCCTCCGGATGGGTGCGCACCAAGGCAAATTCCTCGGCGGACAGGCGGCCTGGCTTGTCGAGCACCGCGTCGGGGATCGCGACCTTGCCGACATCGTGGAGCAGCCCGGCAAGCCCCAGCGTGCGCACCGCTTCGTCGTCCATTGCCAGATGGCGCGCCAAATTGACCATCAGCGTGCAGACCGCGACCGAATGGAGATAGGTATATTGGTGCTTGCTCTTGAGCTGGAGCACGCGGAGCAATGCCGATGCGTTGCGATCGAGCTGGCCGGAAATGTCGTCGACCAGCGCGGCGACCTTCTCGTGCGCGACCGCCCGGCCCAGCCGGACGTCGTCGAATGTGCCGCGGACGGTATCGAGCGCGCCCGCCACCAGCGCCGCCGCCTCTGCCTGGTCCGCGGAAAAATGGGCAGCGGGGGACTCGGGGAGCGCTCGCTTTGCGGGCGACGTCGGCGAAGGCGCGTGCGCATCGGCTTCGGTACCGTCGCGCACCGCCACGGCCGGCGTCCCGCTCTCCGACACGGCCTGAGACCGCGCGACATCGATGATCACGCCGCCTTGGAATGCGCGAAGCTTCTGGAGATCCTCGGGCTCGGTGAGCAGGAAGCGCGTCCGCCAGAAGGGATGCTCCCACCAGGAGCCTTCGAAACCGTGGATGAACATTCCCAGCCGGACCTCGGCCGAGGGAACCGTCCTCAGCGCCGCCATCGCGCGCCCCCTATCCTATCCGATTCGGGCGCCCCGCAAGAGCGCCTCTCCCCTGACACGTCGCCAAGCCTCCCGAAGACGTATGGTTTCCTGCAAGCTAAACCGCACGGCCTAATCGACAATGTGCAATTATCCTTAGCCGGGTGCTAACGCGGATCGAGGTCCGCGCACTCGCTGATACCGGCGGCCGAAAACCAGCCAGCCGCAAGGTGGGACAAGCTTGTCGCATCGCCGGGAAAAGAGCCTCGTCCTGGCCGACGAGATGACGGCAACCGGGCAGCCCTCGGCTCCCGACCTGCAGGCAGTTGCGACGTGGCGCAGCATCCAGATCGCGCCAGCCATGAACGCTGGAAACGCTGTTTCGCGGGGCATTCAAGCGGCGGCCTCGTCTTGAAGTCACCAGCAACATGCACGCTCTTCACGAAGTATTTACTGCCGCAACCGCCCCGGAGGCGTCATTAATTGGCAACAGCCACGCAATCAAAATCACGTTCAAGCCGCTGCCAAACAAGCCATATTTTAAATCCTCCTTAACTTCGGCGATGATAGCGGGCGCCCCGCAGCACCGGGTCTTGGCTTGGGCGGAAACGACGAAAAGTCGTCGCTGCGCTAAAAGGGAACAGCTTCATGATTTTGATGGATTCCGCACGTTTTCTGAACCTGCGGTATGGCATTTCGACTGCCGCGCTGCTGACCGCGATCGCCGCTCCGGCGCACGCCCAGACCGCGGCACCCGTGCAGGTCGCAGATGCAGCCGCCACCTCGGTCGAAGCGTCGCAAGATCCCGCCGCGCAGAGCGCCCAGGATCAGGCCCCCCCGGCGGATCAGGCCCCGATCGTCGTCACCGGCACGCTGTTCCGCGATTCGAACGCCAGCTCGATCTCGCCGGTAACCGTGCTGAGCGCGGCAACGCTGCAGCGCGCGAACATCACGACCGCGCAGGATGCGATCCGCTCGGTCTCGGCCGACAGCGCCGGCTCGATCTCGACCGGTTTCAAGAACGGCTTCTCGGCCGGCGGCGCTGCCGTCTCGCTCCGCGGTCTCGGCGTCTCGTCGACCGTGGTGCTGATCGACGGCCTCCGCTCGGCCAACTTCCCGCTCAACGACGACGGCCACAATTCCTATGTCGACCTGAACTCGATCCCGTTCAGCATCGTCGACCGCATCGAAGTGCTGAAGGACGGCGCGTCCTCCACCTATGGCGCCGACGCGATCGGCGGCGTGGTCAACCTGATCAGCAAGAAGCAGTTCAAGGGCCTGGAAGGCTCGGTGCAGGCCGGCACCACCGAAAAGGGCGACGGTTCGCGCTATCGTGCGACGTTGACCGCCGGCGTGGGCGACTATCGCGAGAAGGGCTGGAACTTCTACATAAACGGTGAATACACCTATGACGGGTTCATCACCAACCACTCGCGCGGCTACCCGTTCAACACCAACGACCTGCGCCCGAGCGGCCTGACCGACCGCAACCGCAACGACGACTCGCTGACGACGTCGAACCCGCAGGCGGTGGTGACCCGCGTCTCGCAGAGCGACCTCAACAACCCGCTTTCCGGCCAGGTCGGGGATCCCACCACCCGGTACCAGCTGCTCAACCCCACTGCCTGTCCCTTCGGGACCTTCACGGTGAACACCAAGGAAGCAAGCGGCACCGGCTGCGCACACAACCTTGCCGACGAATATTCGATCATCCAGCCGAAGCAGCAGCGCTACTCGACCACCGGCCGCCTCAGCGTGCGCCTGGCCGATAACTGGGAAGCGTTCGCCACCGGCAGCTACTCGCATTCCGAAGTCACGATCACCGGTGCACCGTCGAACATCCGCGCGACCCAGCCCTTCGGCGGCTCCGCGTCGATCTCCTCGAGCAACCCTGGCATCGTGCTTCCGGTCTATGTCTGCGCATCAGGCGCGAACTGCGCTTCCGCCGCCGACCGCAAGCTGAACCCGAACAACCCCTATGCCGCGGCCTATGCCGGCGATCCCGCGAACGGTGCCGCGCGCATCTACTATCTGTTCGGCGACATTCCGGCCGGCAGCTTCCGCTATGTCGACGTGTTCCGCACCTCGGCCGGCATCTCGGGCGACCTCGGCAACGGCTTCAAGTTCCGCCTGAATGGCGTCTATGCGCGTGACAATTTCAGCGTCACCCAGCACGGCTTCATCAACGTCCAGGGCCTGCTGAACGCGGTCAACACCGGTTCCTACAACTTCGTCAATCCGGAGCTGAACACGGCGGCCGTGCGCAACCAGGTCTCGCCGGATCGCACCACGCCGTCCTACTCGACGGTGGCGACGATCGGCGGCTCGCTGCTCAAGTCGCTGCTGCCGCTCGCCGGCGGCGATCTCAACGTGGGCGGCGGTTTCCAGATCCGCCGCGAAACGCTGATGAACCGCAACCAGAATGCGGACCTCGCCTATTACGGCCTGACCACCTCCTCGGCACAGGGTCGCCAGACGGTGACCGCCGGCTTCTTCGAGATCGACGCGCCGTTCACCCGGACCTTCGACCTCAACGTGTCGGGGCGTTACGACCATTATTCGCAGGGCTATAGCCACTTCTCGCCCAAGGTCGGCGCGAAGTTCAGCCCGATCGAGCAAATCTCGTTCCGCGCCACCTACTCGCAGGGCTTCCGCGCACCGACCTTCGCGGAATACAACCCGGCCAGCAGCTACTCCGGCTTCACGACCTTCGCGCCGCCGCAGAGCTTCGTCGACGCCCATCCCAACAATGCGGCCTATTCGGGCAGCTACAGCATCGGCGCGGGCTCCAAGGGCAATCCGGACATCCTCCCGGAAGTCTCGCGCAGCGTCACGATCGGCACGATGCTGAAGCCGACGCGCTGGCTCAACATGACGGTGGATTATTACAACATCCGCAAGTCGAACCTCATCGTCAGCGGACCGCTGCAGGCGAAGGCGATCGACGCCTATTACGCCCAGACGACCGCAGCCGCCGGCTGCGCCGCCGTGGCGGCCATCGGGCAGGGCTACAAGTGCAACGTCGTCGACGGCGTCGACCCGGTGAATCCCACCGCCCTGCCCCGCCTGCTGGTGCTCGACGTGCCGTACGTCAACGCCAACTACCAGGTGAGCTCGGGCCTCGACATGCAGGCGACCGTCGACCTGCGCCTGGCCGATCAGCTGCGCCTGATCAGCCGTGTCGACGTCACCCGCGTCCTTCGCCTCGATCTCGTCACCCCGGAAGGCGTGATGCAGAAATACGCGGGTACGCTGGGGCCGTACAACCTGTCGTCGGGCGGCGGCACGCCGCGCATCCGCGGCAACTGGCAGAACGCGGTCGAATATGGCAAGTTCTCGCTCACTGCGACGACCTATTATGTCGGTCGTATCAAGCAGGTCGCGGCCGACACCATCACTCCGGTCAACGGCGCGATCGACCTTTCGTGCGCCAACAACAAGGCGCCGATCGTGAAGGGCGGCGACAAGAGCTACCAGTGCTACATCCGTCCGTTCATCTACGCGGATCTCAACGCCGCGGTGCAGGTGAACGACCAGTTCCGCTTCTTCCTCAACGTGCAGAACGTCACCAATGCGCGCGCGCCGCTCGCATCGGGTGCCTATACCAGCAATCCGAACTACCTGAACGCCTGGCATTATGCGGGCCTCGTCGGACGCAGCTTCAGCGCCGGCGCGAACTTCAAGTTCTGATGCCAAGCCGCTGAACATCGCGCATCGGGAGGGTATGAGCCCCTCCCGATGCGTCGTTCAGGGGCTGGATTTGCTTGGAACAACCTCGTGCGGCGCGCCCAACAACAGCTGGATGCCCGCCCGACATTCCGGCGATCGCGCGCACGCACGTCGCGCCCGACCGCCGCTTAACCTCATTTCCCGTACAGCCCGCCGATGGTATTTCCCGGGGGCAGCGTGTTCACGTCGCTGTTGATGAAATAGGCGGGCGCGACATTGCCCTGAACGGTGGCCGGCCCATAGACGCGGATCCACGGCGTGAAGTTCGGCCCCGCGATGACCTGGTTGTATCGGATGACGACGTTCTTCGGGTTGTTGTACAGCGCGATCGCGTGCCACATGGTCATGTAGAAGCGGTTGTTGCTGATCTCGATATTCTCATAGCCGCCGACATGTGTCTCGTCCCCGAAGAACACACCCTGCGGCTCGTGGCCCGGGCTGCCGAGGATCTGGTTGCGGAGGATGTGGACGTTCTTGCAGCCCGAGGTCTCGTTCGTCGTCCAGCACTGCACGCCGTCGGGGTGGATGCCCGGGTTGGTCCGAAAATCGTGGAGGGTGTTCAGGGTAATGGTGACGCCGTTCGAGCCGGGGATCTCGATCGCATCCGAGCCGATGAAGCCGATATCGTTGTTCTGGATCAGCACGTTGCCGCTCCGGCGCGCCCCGATCCCGGCATTGACCTCGAGGAAGCGTGAGTTGGTGACGCGAAACCCCTCAACCTGATAGCCCACCACGCCGTACACGTCCTTGGTGACGTTGCCGTCGATCACGCCGTGGACGTAGAGATCGTTGAGCGTCACGTTGAAGCCGTTGTCGACGCGGACCATCGCCTGCATGTTGCCCTCGCCGGGCGCTGGCGTGTAGGAAATCTCGAGCCCCGACAGGGTCAGGTTCCGAGCATTGTTGATAGCGATGCGGGTGAAGAACGCCCGGTGGCTGGGGTCGGCGCTCCGGATGGTGACCGCAGCCGCATATTGGGCGCCGTTCAGCGCCACCGTGCCATAGTGCCCCGGCTTCAGCAGGATGACGTCGCCACCCTTCGCTGTCTTCAGTGCCGCCTGCAGTTGGACGGGGGTTGCGACGGTAACGGCAGCAGCGAGGAGCAGGAGCATGGGGGTTCCTCCGAGGTAAGACAGGGAAGGTCGAGGCGGTGAGTCCGCCGCCTTCCGGGATCGGCGGATAGGAACCTAAGATTGCAGTGTCGCGGCGTCCGCTACCGCACTGCGGCAAACCGTTGCTTTCCTCGCGCATGCCGAGCCGGCGCGCCGCATCAGCGCGCAGGTGCAGCAAACGCAATCCACCGCCCGGGCGTTGCGCTTGCGACTCGCCGGTGCCGCTGCGATGCTGGGGCGATGGAAAATTTGGACGCTTTCATCGCCGGCCTGCCCAAGGCCGAACTCCATCTCCACATCGAAGGCAGCCTCGAGCCCGAGCAGATGTTCGAATTCGCCCGCCGCAACGGCGTGGCGATCCCCTATGACAGCGTCGAGGCGGTACGCGCCGCCTATCAGTTCTCGAACCTGCAGGACTTTCTCGACATCTATTATGCCGGCGCCGACGTGCTGCGCACCGAGGCCGATTTCCGCGACCTGGCGCTGGCCTATTTCGAGCGCTCCGCCGCCGACGGCGTCCGCCACGCCGAAATCTTCTTCGATCCGCAGACCCACACGCATCGCGGCATCGCGATGGGAACGGTCGTCGAAGGGCTGCTGGCAGGCATGGCCGAGGCCGAGACGCGCTTCGGCATCACCGCGCAGCTGATCCTCTGCTTCCTGCGCCATCTCGACGAGGACGACGCCTTCAAGACACTCGCCGAGGCCGAGCCCTGGCTCGATCGCATCGCCGGCGTCGGCCTCGATTCCTCCGAGCTCGGCCATCCGCCGTCCAAGTTCGCCCGCGTCTTCGCCGCCGCCGCCGAAAAGGGCCTGAAGCGCGTTGCCCATGCCGGCGAGGAAGGCCCGGCAGCCTATGTCCATGAGGCGCTGGACCTGCTGCAGGTCGACCGGCTCGACCATGGCAATCGCAGTCTCGACGACCCCGCGCTCGTCGCGCGGCTGGCGCGATCGAGCATGACGCTCACCGTCTGTCCGCTGTCCAACGTCAAGCTGTGCAATGTCGAGACGATCGACGCGCACCCGATCGACCGGATGCTCGAACTCGGCCTGCGCGCCACGGTGAACTCGGACGATCCCGCCTATTTCGGCGGCTATGTCGGCGAGAATTACCGCGCCGTCGCCTATGGCCGCGGCCTCAGCAAGCAGCAGCTCGCCACGCTCGCCCGCAACAGCTTCCTGGGTTCCTTCCTGCCCGACGAAGCGGTGGCGACCCATCTCGCGGCGATCGACGCCTGGGTGGCGGAGGCGGCGTGATGGGCGACATCCTCTTCACCCATTTCACCCATGACCAGCTGGTCGCCGGCGTCCATGCGATCGCTGGCGCCGTGACGGACTGGTCCCCCACCCTGCTGGTCGGCGTCGGCCGCGGCGGGCTGACGCCGGCGGTGTATCTCTCGCACCGGATCGGGCTACCGCTCGTCTCGATCGACTATTCGACCCACATCGCCCAGTTCGCCGAAGAACTCGTCGCGGTGCTTGCCCAGCGGACCCGCGACGGCGAGCGGCTGCTGTTCGTCGAGGATATCAACGACAGCGGCAAGACCATCGGCGAGCTGCGCGCCGCGCTTGCCGCCGAAGGCGCGGTCGCCGAGCAGGTGCGCTTCGCCGTGCTGCTCGACAATGTCCGCTCGTCGCAGCGGGTGGAATACGGCGCCGAGACGATCGACCGCGCGGTGCAGAAGGACTGGTTTGTCTTCCCCTGGGAGGCGATGGCGCCGCAGACCAGCATCGATGCCGATGCCCGCGAGGTACCCGATCGGCTGGCTTGACAGCTGCCGTTCAGCAACCGTCAATCGCTCCCATGCCACGCCTCATCGCGTGAACGCGTGGGAGAGTTTCGCCGGCTCGCGCGTTCGAGGGGCATTCGGCGACGTTACTGTTTGGAAGTGTCGGAGGAACAATGCCAATTTCATCACAGAAGGGCCGGCGGCTGGCAGCACTCGGCCTGATGGTCGCGGGCAGCCTCTCGCTCGCATCGTGCATGACCGCCACGCCGTACCAGCCCGCTTCGGCGAACGGTTCGGTGCGCAACGGCTATTCGGACGAGCAGATCGAGGATAATCGGTTCCGGGTGAGCTTTTCGGGCAACAGCCTGACCTCGCGCGAAACGGTGGAGCGCTACCTGCTCTATCGCGCTGCCGAGCTGACGCTGCAGAGCGGCTATGACTATTTCCTGCTCGCCAATCGCGACACGGAAAAGAAGACCCAGACCTATGCGACGCCGGGCGTCGGCGGCGCCGGCTTCGGCGGACCCTGGGGCTATTGGAACCCGTACTGGCGCTATTACAGCCCGCGCTGGGGCTGGCGCAGCTGGGATCCCTTCTGGGGCGACCCCTTCTTCGACCGCAACGTCGATATCCGCACGGTGGATCGCTACGAGGCGATGGCCGAGATCGTGATGGGCAAGGGCCCCAAGCCCGCCGACAACATCCGCGCCTTCGATGCGCGCGAGGTGAAGGAACGGCTCGGCCCGAAGATCCAGATGCCGCAGACCCGCTGATCGCGGGCCACGGAGAAACAGAAAGGGCGGCGCCGGGGATACCGGCGCCGCCCTTTTCTTATCTCCCCTCCCGCTTGCGGGAGGGGTCGGTGGAGGGATCGACGTGGAAGAAGCGCGTTACCGCTCCATCCCCTCCCCTAGCCCCTCCCGCAAGCGGGAGGGGAACGCACATAGTTACGCCACCTGGCCGTGGCAGTGCTTGTACTTCAGCCCCGATCCGCACGGGCACGGCGCGTTGCGGCTCACCGAGCCCTCCCATTGCGACGGATCGGTACCATAGTCGTCGCCCGCCGGCTGCGGGATGCCGAGCGGTGGCAGGCGGGTGGTGACCAGCCCCGCCGAGCCGCCGTCCCAATCGTTGGTGTCGTCCATGCCCGTCAGCGGATCGATATGCGTGGTCAGGAAGGCCGGCAGCTCGGGCAGTTCCGGCGGCGGCGCCATGCGGAACTGGGCGAAGGCCATGGTGCGCGTCACGTCCTCGCGGATCGTGTCGAGCATCCGCTGGAACATCGAAAACGCCTCGTGCTTGTACTCGTTGATCGGCGTCTTCTGCGCATAGGCGCGCAGGTGGACGACCTGGCGCAGCGCGTCGAGCATCGCGAGATGCTCCTTCCAGTGATGGTCGAGGTTCTGGAGCAGGATAGACTTCTCGATCGAGGTCCAGGTCTCCGGCTCCAGGTCCGCGGCCTTCTCGGCGATCGCGGCATCGGCCGCTTCGCGGATGCGCTCTTCCAGGATCTCGGGATCGATGGCTTCCTCGTTCTTCACCCATTCGTCGACCGGCAGATCGAGGTTGAGCGTGTCGGCGAGGCGCTCCTTGAGCCCGGCGACATTCCACTGCTCGGGATAGCTGTTCGGCGGGCAGGCCTCGCCGACGATCGCATTCACCGTCTCGTGGCGCATGTCCTCGACGACATGGCCGACGGTGTCGGCATCCATGATGTCGGCGCGCTGCTCGTAGATGACCTTGCGCTGGTCGTTCATCACGTCGTCATACTCGACGACCTGCTTGCGCACGTCATAGTTGCGCGCCTCGACCTTGCGCTGCGCGGTCTCGATCGCCTTGCTCAGCCAGCGCGACGGCGGCATCGCCTCGCCGTCCTCCAGGCTGGAGCGCATCATCCGCGAGAACAGGGTGTTCGAGCCGAAGAT
>Ga0105237_10007672_pt1 | contig 11790 bp, 15 predicted proteins | sample KBSC24metaG_FD_81520 | JGI IMG/M metagenome (GOLD analysis project Ga0105237, IMG submission 81520) | Corn rhizosphere microbial communities from Kellogg Biological Station, Michigan, USA - KBS C2-4 metaG | ecosystem: Host-associated > Plants > Roots > Rhizosphere > Soil | place: Michigan, USA... | reverse complement strand
TCAAGAACTATGAGCGCATGAAGCTCTTGATGGAGCGCTGGATCGACCTGGCAACTGAACTGTCAACACTCCGACTCATGAAGGAAGTCGATTGAGCTGAGGCGAGAACTACGCACTCTCCAGGAAGACAGTGACTTGTGGCAAAAACGGCCCCTCAGGGCCTTTTTCTTGTCAGAATATTCTGCTAAGTCATTGATTTTGAACTGGTCGGAATGACAGGATTCGAACCTGCGACCCCTTACACCCCATGCCTTGATTTGTTGTTTCTTTTCAGTCCATTAGGACACTCGCGCCACAGATTTGCCACAAGATTTCAGAGGACTTCGTCGAGAAGACCGTACTCTGCCACTTCATCGCCGTCAAGAAGATGGCCGTAGACGTTCAGCGTCGTCTCGATGTTCGTGTGTCCCATCATCTTCTGGATCTTCTTCAGATTGGTCTTTCTCGCGATGTGATGGGATGCAAAGAAGTGGCGTAGATCGTAGGGCCGATATTTGGGCACATCGATCTTTTCGCCGTCCTCCGTCTCTTCCTCAATCATCAGGCCCGCCTTTTCGCAGGCGACGTTAAACCCGCGCCGCTGCCAGTTGCGCCGGGACTGCCAACTGCCAGACTTGTCGGGGAAGATCAGGTCGTAGTCGTTTGGCAGCGCGACCTTCTCCGCATAGTGGCGCACCATGTCCAGCGTTCCGGCGCTCAGTTCGATGAAGCGCCGTCCAGCGGGAGTCTTCGGGACGGAGAGCTTGCCGCCATCGCCCTCGACGGCCCGCTCCACGCGGATGCCGCGTGGTTCAAGCGCAGCCTTCGCAGCGGCGATGTATTCCTGTGGGCGCATGCCCGAGTCCACCGCCAGATAGAGCATGGGGCGATAGCGCTTCCATGGCTTGGCGATGGTCTGATTGGTCGCGTTGCAAAGGTTGTCGGCGGCCTTGAGCAGTTCACGAATGTCCTCTCTGCTCGGAATGACGACCGGCTCATCGTAACGGGAGTCGTTCCGCAGGCTGATGCCAGCGGCAACATTGCTGGCGATGCGACCGCGAATGGACATCTCCTTGACCATGGACTGGAAGGACGCCAGGATCTTGCGGACCAGATCGCGGCTGAGTTCCTTGCGCAGCAGCCACGAACGGAATTCCACAACGTCAGGCGCGGTCAGCGTTTGCAACGACTTTGTCCACGGATAGTCCGTGATAAACCCGGCCCGGTATTCGTAGTTTTCGAGCGAGTAGGCCGTGACGGGATCTCGCCCGTTGAGTCCTTCCTTCTCGCAGATATCGAGCCACGCCTGCACGGCCTGCCCGATGCTCAGACTCTCCTCCTGCGCCGCACCTGATTGCGCATGCAGCGCTGAGCTGTCACGGAATGCGCGCGCTTCCTTCGCGGAGGTGAAGGTCTTGTATGCGTAGCCTGTCTTCGATGAGGAATCGGCGTACCGGACCTGGTACGTCGTGCCTTTCGCCCCAGTTCTTTTTCTGATGTCGGACATGATTCTGATTACCAGAATCAGGGGTGTCGATCAACAGAATTCCGCAGAGATGCCGGGTTGATGCGGGCGCTGTTTTCGGCGTTGACCTGGCAGCGCGTGTAGATTTCCAGAAGAGTGCCCTTGTCGATCTTGAGGCGCTTGTCGATGGGATCGACAAAGAATGGCAACTTGCGCCGTCCCTTCGCGTCGGGGTCTGCTGCCCGCTTGATTTGCCGGTCGGTCAGTTCGATGCCGATCTCGGCCAAGGTCTCGCGGACCTCGTCAATGCCAATGTAGTACGCCATGATGTCCTCCTCTGGCCGTTACGCGTTCATTTCATCGGCGGCGCTGCGATAGGGACCGTCGCTGAAGATTTTTCCGATGACCTTTCCGTCTTCCCGCCGGGCGACGACGGGATCGCCTTCGCCATTGGTGGGGTTGACGTACAGCGTCGCGCCTTTCGAATAGACGATGGCGAACTGTTGTTCCAATTCGCCAAGTTTTTCGTAAAGCGCCTGCCGCAGGTCTGACAGTTTCATCTCACCTTTAATCGTTATTTGCATAGCATTCTTACTCCAAAGTACGCACGTTGAAAATCAAGCATGACTGGTAAGCAGTTGAGATTTAATTAACAGACACGTTTTGGTTGCGGATGTATGAGCACTGTCTTGATGGCAGTGCCTGGCAGGGCGTCGTCGCCTTGCACGTGGAATCGGCGAGGAAGGTTTGCGCGTGCCGCACCTACAGTGAATGCGTCCGATTGGAGGTTGACGATGACACGGGCGTATGAATCCACTCACGATCTCTGCAAGCGCTTTCGCTGTTCGAGCCGGACGCTGTTCCGGCGCATGAAGCGGGGGCGCAATCCGTTTCCGGCACCGTGCATCCGGCACGTTGGCAGCTGCAATCTCTGGGATGCGGCGGAGGTGGCCGCATGGGAAGAAACCGAGTGGGCGCATGCGCGTGCGCCGTGGACCGGGGCAGTCGTGCGGTCAGAGACCACATCGGCTTTGGACGATTCCAAATGACACTGCCAATGTACGGCGAAGGCCGTATCAGTGCGTGGGCCTTTTAGGACCGCGTGCCGGTGTCGCCGGGGCAGCCGAGCGTGGCGGATTCGCGTCCGGCTGCACCGCACACACGATGCGCCAGGGGGCGGTGAGCCCGTAATCGGGAGACATTGATGAGTGACGATCCGGGATTCCTCGGCGGCATCTCTGAAGGGCGCTACGGGACCGGTCATCCGTTCCCGAGCAGCATCGAAAGCGCCCTGGGCCGCGTGTGGGGTGACATGGATCGTGCGTCAGCCAATGCGCCGCGCCCACGGACACCCGACATCGTTCCTCACTGGACGGCGCGCGGTATCGGAGGGCCTACTGGCCCAAGCTGACGCTCGGACAGAAGCTGCTGCGCGACACTATCGATCAGTGGTCACGCTCCTGTTGCTTGCCGTGATCGTTGGCGGCATATTCCCGAAGAGCTTCAAGGAATTTTTGGCCAATCCGATAGGTAAACCGGCAGCGACGCAAAAGGCCGGTAAGGTTTCGCACGCGAAAAAACGGGAGCCGCAAGGTAGCGGACGCGAGACTCGTCAATCTCGCCGAGAGCCCCGCCCGATACTCCCCAGAAAATCCAAGGCAGTGCCGCGCACTGACCTGGCATAGGACAGGTGGGCCTGCCAGAATCGAGCTCGCCTCCGAGCTGTCGAATCACCTGCTCCTCTGCACAATTTAACAATCGACATTACCGCGCCAACGGTTCCCGCCGAACGCAGTGTATGGGTGTTTGGTTTGCAGAAGCTGCTTCTCAGTAAGGACCTCGAACGACCACGCGCTTGTCCAGGACAACCATATCAGCGGGCCAGATTGACCCCATACCGTCTTTGTTCTCATGCTCATTTCTGACGTATTTCGTATACTGGTAGTTAGTTTCCTGACCAACAACGACGAGCATGATAATGTACTCCGCGCCGACATCGAGTCCCCGCTGAGCCCGCCCAATGCGCACGTCATGCGCCCAGCCGCCGATTTTTCTTGTGATCGGCGTCTGCGGATAAAGAGCTCCGCTGCCGATCTCAACGACGAGCCAAGGCTGCAGATCGGGATCAAGGCGATCTGTTCTTCCGGACACCGTCGTGCGTTGTAAGACCTGACTCTGCTCTCCGGGCAGAAGAATAACAGCGATATTCTCCAATCCCGACGACGATTGACCAGCGACCGAATGAATTTTCGGCAGCGCGGCGTTCGCAAGTGTTTTCTGCTTCTTTACAACCGCCTTGGCCTTGGCCGAAGGCGGGTGCAGCACCGCGTCGAGAGCGACGTTAAGGAATGTGTTCTCCAGCTTGTCGATGAAAGCGTCAAAATATTCGTCCGAGAGTTGGGGGCCGTTATACCCGCTCAGTCGCTCAAGAGTTCCTGCCAACGCCGCGCGGATGTCTGACCTGCCGAAATCAAAGCCGACGGTGCGCAGCGGTACGATATTCCTCCCAGACTCCAATGCGACCTCGATTTCCCGCCTGAACCAATCGACCTCTCCTTCGCGCGGCAGCAGGGCTTCGGGCGTCAGCACAATCAAAAAATGCGCCCGCGCGCGAATGTTCTCCGAGATTGCTATCTCAAAGGAGCCGCTACCGAGATTCTGATAGTCGAAGAAGACATCGAAGCCACGATGCGTCAGCGCCTTGTAAATTGCCAAGGCCAAACCAACGTCCGTACGTCGATAGCTTAGAAATACGGTTTTTTCTATTCTCGCCATGGATGAGTCCCCGTCGCAATCGCATCCGCAGCATAGCGGTCACAAAGGCCGGTGTCTTGCGGGACCGAATTTGTCAATTTCTGTGGTCTTGGCGAGCGTGTGGGCGTCTTGTCCCGCAACGAAACAGCGTCACGGCGTCGGCCCTTTGGGCCCGCGTGATGTGATCCGCTCGTATCTGGCCTTGACTTCCGCTTCGCGTGTTTCCAGCGCCCGCAGCAAGGCGGCAGCAGCGTCTTGCCGGTCCTTCTGCTCGGGATCGGCTGGCGGATAGTCCCAGTCCGTCATCCTGATTCCGGCGATGGTGTTCAAGCGCCAGAAGCGCACAGTGTTTGGTATTTTCGGTTCTTCGTCATCCACGTCATCCATCCGTGCGACGGTGCCCGCAGTTGAGATTGAGTTGCGCGTCGCGGATTCAGAATATCAATCACCGCTGAATGAACGGTTAATTCAGTGAAGTGGCGTTGAGAGAGACATGCCGCGAAGACTGCCGAGATGACGAGCCTTAGTTGTCTTGATCAATGAAATCGCTGCTCGACCGCGTATCCGCGACCGCATTTCTCCAGGCCGGGTGCGCACACCCGCGCATGCGAGATGGGCCGCCCTCAGGCCGACGGATTGAAAAGGCAGCGTATGCCCTCCGCCGCCCGGTTCCGCGTCGTCGCTCGCCATCCCGCCGCAGGCGCAACGGGCAGCGACAGACGCTTTCAGCGCGCTGTCATCCTCACATTTGAGGATGCTTTTCCGGGAGATCGTGATCGATGCTCGGCGGCCCGGCTTCGGGCGGACTCGAGGAGTGACGCCATGCCGTTGATGAAGTGCAAGGGCTACCCCCACGAACCAGGGTCCTTGAATGAGGGTGTCTTACACCCTGCCGCCAGATTTGCGGCGCATTCGCACCAGCAACAAAGGGTCATCATGCAGCGTCCCCTGATAGCGTTTCTGGCAGCTGGGGTCCTGTTCGGAAGTCTTTCCGGCTGCGCCGGAATGGACAAGTCCACCGGCATCGGTGCTGCATTGGGGGGCCTTGCTGGCAGTCAGGTCGGCGGCGGCAAGGGCCGGTATGTCGGCGTCGCCGCCGGGATCGCGGTCGGTGCATTTATCGGAAACCGGGTCGGAAAGTACCTGGACGAAAAGGAAAAGCGCAAGGCCGCCGACGCCACAGCCCAGACAGCGGAGACCGGGCAGAAGCAGGAATTCAAGACCACTTCAGGTGCGACGGTAACAACTGTCGCCGCCGCAGCACCACCGCCAGCGGCAACCGCGACCCCGGCCCGCGAATGCCGCACGGTGCGGCAGAGTGTTGTCCTGGAGAACGGCACACGGGACAGTGAGGACGTGACGGTCTGCAAGGGTCCGGACGGCTGGCAACCAGCGTAGGCGACTGGCCCACGACCTGCCGTAAAACTTCAGGGGGATGAAACCATGGCTGCTCTGCCCGCGCGTCTTCGCGTCTTCGTGGCGGCTCTGGGGTTGCTTGCCTGCGGTTCGGCCATAGCCGCGCCGCTCTCGACAACGCTCAAGGATTTCCCCGGCGTTACGGCGTCCATGGACGTTGGCGAGGGGGCCTGCCCGGCGACGGTGCCGGTTACCGTGCGGGCGGAGAATGCCGACGCGTTCCGGCAGGGCAGCCGGGCGCTCCTGAAAGTGATGGGCTGGGCGCAGGTCAACGCCGAGATGACGTGCCCGGACGCAACGTCGATCCAGGTTACCGGCACCGTCAACGGCGAGACCGTCTATAGCGGCGTTGCCAAGCGAAGCGATAGTTGGGCCCTAACCGAACTGCGCCGCCCGGCTTCACCGCCGGTGGCACAGGCGACCGAACCGCCGACGACGACGACGCAGCAGCCGACCGGTGCCGCCGCCCCGCCCGCCTCGACGCTGGCGAAGGCTGTCCAGCAATGCGACGCGCTGGCCGCCCATCCCGACGATCCCGAAGCCTTCGCGGCAGGGGTTGCGGACGACAAGCTGAACGCGAAAGCGGTCATTCAGGCCTGCGAGGCGGCGATCAAGGCAGACCCGGAGCCGCCACGGCTTCATTTCCAGCTGGCACGCGGCTATCTGAAAGCGGACCGGTTCGAAGACGCGACCGAGCAATTACTGACCGCCGCAGAGGCGGATCACGGCGGCGCACTGGCCTATCTGGCGGACCTGCATGTTGCCGGGGCTCCGGGCATCGAAGCCGATCCCATGCTGGCGAAGACGCTCTACGAAAAGGCTGTGGCGTCCGGATTCGAGCCCGCCAAGAAGATCCTGTCCGAGTTTGAAGACCAGACAGACATGTTTGCCGCCGCCGAAAAAGAAGAACAGGACATGCAATCGCCAGCACCGCCGCCGACCGCGGCAGCAGCGGGCCAAAAGGCTTACAAGGAGCCCGCGGTGATCGATTCCATTCTGAAGGGCGATATCGAGAATGTCCCGCTCGGCGAGAGCTGGACAAAAACGTACCTGTACAACATCGCCGACAATATTGCGGCGATTTGCGAAAAGCATTTCACCAAGCCAGAGCTTGAGCGAATGAAGAGCGCAGCCGCCAGGCCGCTGTTCAAATTCAGTGATCGGGAATCCATGCAGATTGGGCTGCAATTGGCGATGAACGCTTATAAGCAGATCAACAATAACATGGATGCAACGCTCCACAGGAAAGATTCTGGCGGCAAGCAGCAGAGCGAGACGGATTACGAGCAAATGGCTTTCGAAGAGGCCATGAACGATACCGGTGTTTTTTTGAATCAGCATGGTTGCCAGGGGCCTGATATCGAGAGATTTAGCAAAAATCTCTACACATACGCCAGCGATATGGGCGAACCGACAACCGACGGCCTGGTTAATATTTGCGGCAATTTCGGCGGCGCGATCCAATTCTGCCGCTGCTTTGCCGGGATGACGAATTCGTCGCCGATGACCCGTAAGGTGCGCAAGCAGCTGATGGGGCGGGACTTCATGGCGACAGCGAAAGACTGGATGCGGCAAAACCCGGAGGTTTACGGTTTTTGCCGGTAAATCGCAGTCCCGTATTCGAAACCATTATCAGAGGTCTGCCATGACGCACGGAAAGATCTGGCGCGTTGCGCTTGCATTTATGGCGGCAATTTGCTGCTGGACGTTCAGCCTCAGTTTTGCGCAAAACAACGACTACCTGCGCCAGCAACAACAGCAGCAGCAATGGCAGCGCCAGCAAGACCAGCAGCGGCAGCAGCAGGAGCAACAACGCCAGCAGCAGCAACAGGCCGAGCGGCAGCGCATGCAGGACCAGCAGCGCCAACAAATGCAGGCGCAACAGCGCCAGCAGATGCAAGACCAGCAGCGTCAACAGATGCAGGCACAACAGCGCCAGCAAATGCAGGATCAGCAGCGGCAGCAGATGCAAACGCAGCAGCGCCAACAGCTTCAGCAGCAGCAACAGTCCCAGCAACGCCAGCAGATGCAGACGCAGCAGCAAAACGCGCAGCGCCAGCAACTCCAGCAACAACAGCAAAATCAGCAGCGCCAGGCGCAGCAGCAGACGGCGCAGCAGCAGCGCGCCCAGCTCCAGCAGCAGGGAAAGCTGGGCAAGGACGGCAAGCCGACCGGCATAGTGTTTTCCAACGGCGTGGCGAAGATGAATCGCCCGCTGACACCCGGCGAGATCCAGCGTGGCTTCACCGGCAAGGTCACGACCGATGGACGCGCCCTGATCAAATTTCAGGGCCGGGTATTCACGGTTCCCGCGTCGCGCGTCTCAGGGCTCAGCGCGCGTCTCGCAGCCAACCAAAACCAGCTGCGCGCGGCGAAGTGGACGGCGCAGCAGCAAGGCGTCGTCAGTCAGCGCATGAAAGCGCTTACCGCAGCCAACGATAACAAGCCGCGTGGACCGTCCGGCGGGGCTGGCGGCAACGGCGGTGGCGGCGGAGGTTCTGGTTGTACTCCGCCCGGAAGCGCGAAGTGCCAATTCAACGAAGCCGCCGCTCGGAAGGCAACCTCAGCTGCCGTTCAGTCGCGCATTGACTTCGCACGGCTTTCGAAGGTAAAAGCAACGCAAGGAGAAGCTTCTAGAGAATATCAATACGCGCCTAGAGTTAGAGAACGAGAAGTAGAAGATCCCGGAGGACATCGCTTTCCTTACAGTTTTGATAGGAGTATTCTCCAATCCAAGCCAGTATCTCTTCGTGGCGGAGCTGAGGGCTATGCCCTAAGAGGTCATAAGAATGGCAACGAAGTTGTCTATAACGTCATTGTAAAGGATGGACTAATTACTCATCGAGATATGGTTCCGTCAGCCGAATGGTCGCGACGAAGTAAAAGCTTTGGTTGGAACCAAGCGCTCGAAGATATCTCATGGGAAAACAACAAAGAATGAGAGTTATGGCAGATATTGCAACGATAAGCGGAGTCGGCAACAAGTTTATAAGTCTCAGTGATTTTGTGCGCCTAGACGAGGAATTTCTCCTAGCACAGGCGCGTGTAAAATCGGATTGGTTTGAGGCTCAGATTTCTATCGAAGCCTCGCGCGATCGGCTGAACACGTTTGTGCACGACATATTCAGTTTGCTCCACGGACGCTCGCCCGGAGTAGTAAGCCTCAACAGTGAATCCGGAAACCTTGATCTAGAGATGAGCCTAAACTTGCTAGGGCAATTGTCCGTTGTTGCATCGATTTCCAAAAATATGATTGATGGAGAGTTGGTTAAAATATCGATGATGTCAGACACTGCCGGATTAGAAAATTTCCTATCGGAAATCAAATATATACTATTAGGTGATCCTGGGAATAGCTGATCCTGGGCAACCTTGATGGCCGCACATTTTAGTATTTTGTGGAAGATCAAGAGAGTCATAGACTGTCAGAAACACTAGACGAAGTCCCCTTGATTAACGCATTTGCCCCTTGTTAATGAAATGCGTTGCATCAACGTCTTTTTGAGGATGTTTGTGAGGGGATATAATTGGCCTTTCAAGAAGAACTCTCCGCCGCTTAACCTTTGAATCGGGGGTCTGGAGTCAAGAAAGTCGACCGCGGGTAATGATGGAGACCTTTCGAGGCGCAGTTCGGTAAATTAACCTTTTATTAATAATTGACTCTGTAAACTATTCGTGTAAAGGTTGCAGTGAAAAATGAGACTGCATGCGATGGATGCAGTCATGGGTGGAGGCTGGTGGAGCGTTGACCGGAACAAGAGAACAACACGAACTTCAAGCAGCCGATACCGCCCTTGCGGTATCGGCTCAGGCTGATCAGCCTGATTTTTTGCCCGAGACACCGCCCGTCGATCTCACAGACACCACGTCTTTTCTGCAAGGCGCGAAAGCCATCATCGGCAAAGCCGCATGGTCCGTTGGGCGGATGGCAATCGGGACTGACGCCATCGCCTTCTACGAGCATGCGAAGCAAATTCGCGATGAGCGCGAGGCCGAAGAGGCTAGAGAGCTGGCGCATCTGGCGGAATGGAATGCGCAGATGACCATGGTCGGCGGCGTCGCGATGACCAATGAAGACGCGCAGGCGGCGCGTCAGCGGGTGATCGATCACGACGAGACCTATGCGCAGTGGGCGGTCGAACACGGCTACCTGACCGAAGACGAGAAGGACGATTTCAAGCGCGGTATCCGGCGCAAGAAGGATCTCGAGGACAGGCGCGGTCGCGGCACGATCACCGAAGCGGAGGAACAGGAAGAGGCCGTGCTCGACCGGTCGCGCGCCGGGAAGGCTGCGGACGCGGCGACGGCTTACAACCATCAAAGCCGTGGAGCAGCCCCTGCCGTATCCGTGACAGCGCCGGTGCCGAACGCCGTTGTGCGCGGCGGCGCTCCCTCGCCACTGGACGAGTACACCCTGTTCCAGGGAGCCGCGATCATCAAACAAGACGCTGCGGGCCAGGCTGCCGCCCCGCTTGCGGCAAAGGTGACTGCCAGTGGGCTGAACCTTTGACGGCCACGGCTTATCAGTTGCTGAAGGAAATTCGCGATGACGTCGGCCATATCCGCCGCCGCGTTGATGACCACGGCGAGCAGTTCAAAGGAATTCGCCATAGGCTGGCGGCGATGCAGAGTGACGATCTCCGTCACGAGGCGGCGATCACCGGGCTCCGTGCCGACGTGGACTCCATTCGCTGCCGCCTCAGCCTGACCGACGCCTGAGCGTTCATTTCAACAACTCCAGCGCATACGGCGTGTACTCGACATAGACCAGCGTTGCGTTCAGCACCGTCGCGCCGTCCGGCAGCGAGGTGTACATGATGTCGCCGATGATGCCTGCTGCCGGATTGTCGGCAAAGTCGTTGACGCTGCCGCCGATGCGGCCCGAGACCGTGGTCAGCGTCCCGTCCGGTTTGTAAGTCCCGTCGGCGGCCTTCGCCACGGTGAAGGCCTGGAGAACAACACGTTCGCCTTTCGGCTCAACCCGGCGAATGGCCGTGTTGAGAGAGATGCACCCACCCTTCCAGACCTTGCCTGCTGCCACCAGTTCATCGCAGCGGCGTAGCGCGTCGGCTTCGGGCGCTTGCAGCAGGGTTGCGGGCTGCACGCCGGGTTTCCGCGCGTCGAACAGACGGATATTGGCCATGCGGTTGTAGACGCAAAGCTGTCCGGCACGGTCGCCCAGCGGCTGGTCCGCCTTGATGATGTAGCCGGTCTTGCGGTCGCCGCTCATGGTGAAGATCATGCCGAAAAGTTGCTTGTCTTCCGTGATCAGCTGGGCCGAGGCAATGGAGTGCTGGTCCTCGGTTTTGAGTTTCGCCGTCATCGCTTCCGGCGTGGCGCATTCGCCGATATCGGCGGCCGCTGATGGGTTGGCAAGGATGAATGCGAAGAGAGCAAGGAGAACAAGGCGGGAGAGCATGATGGGCGTTCCGGAAACGAACCCTTCTGGAACGGGGCACTGCCCGCATGCAGTTGCGTGCGGAATGCAGGTGCCGATTGACTCTTCGGGATGCTCTTGCGTAGAGTCCACAAAGGTTCCCTTGTGGAACAGAAACGTGCGGCTGTTTGACCCTTGCCTTGGATGCGGGTGCTGCCTGCGGGAAAGGCAGGGCCATGAGGATCGGATACGCACGGGTCTCGACGGAAGACCAGAACCTCGACTTGCAGCGCGATGCGCTTGTCGCCGCCGGATGCGCGCGTCTTTTCGAAGAGAAGATGTCCGGCGCGGGGAGCAAGAGACCGGCACTGCGGGCGGCCCTGCGCAGCCTCAGACGCGGCGACGTGCTGGTCGTGTGGAAGCTGGACCGGCTTGGCCGGTCGCTTCAGGACCTGATCAAGATCCTGAGCGCGCTGGAGCGGCGCAGCGTCGGTTTTTGTTCAGTCTCGGACGGTCTCGACACTACGACCGCGACCGGCAGATTAATCCGAAGTTCCAGTAGTCGCCGAACGAGTTTGCCCATGTGCGACAAGCACTTGGCGTGAGTTTGGGGTTCTGTTTTCTGTCTACAGCCGGATCTGTTGAAGCAGCTCCAGCGCACGACGCTGCTGGGCGTTGGGCGTGGTGACGATGTCGAACGTCGGGGCGTCGAGCGCGGCGCCGGGGGTACGGCAGGTGTTGCGCACGATGGTGGCCAGCTGCGCCATCAGCGTCGAGAAGCTGTGCGCGGGCGTGCCGT
>Ga0105237_10007671_pt1 | contig 11790 bp, 8 predicted proteins | sample KBSC24metaG_FD_81520 | JGI IMG/M metagenome (GOLD analysis project Ga0105237, IMG submission 81520) | Corn rhizosphere microbial communities from Kellogg Biological Station, Michigan, USA - KBS C2-4 metaG | ecosystem: Host-associated > Plants > Roots > Rhizosphere > Soil | place: Michigan, USA... | reverse complement strand
GTGCCGGCGGGCGAACGAACGTTGCGCGGGGTGGCGCGTCGAAACCGTCCATCGTTTCCGGATCGTCGAATGCATCGATCGGAACCGGCCGGGCCACCGGGATCGCCGTCGCGGCGGGTCCGGGACTCGCCGTTGCGACCGGCATCGCCACCGGGGCTTGCTGGTAATCTACAGCGCTGATCTGGGCAAAGCTGCCCGGGGCTGGCGGAAGTGCGGTGAGGCCCGGGTCGTAGCCGTGATCGAGTGCGAGGCCCTGCTCTAGAATTCGCTGGGCGATCGGCGCCGCCACTCCGCCTCCCGACCTGGCTCCCTGCACCAGCACACAGAGCGCGAGCTTCGGCGACTCGTAGGGCGCGAACGCGATGAACCAGGTGTGATTGTCCTGGATGTCGCCCCGCCAGAATTGCGCGGTTCCCGTCTTGCCCGCGACATTGACTCCCTGGACCTGTGCGCGCTTGCCGGTGCCTTCGGCCACGACGCGCCGCATCCCTTCGCGCACTGCTTCGAGCTGCGCGGCCGTGATGCCGCTGCGCTGGAGATCCGCGTGAACCTTCGGTTCGCCGGGAGCGATGATCTTTCCGCTCTCAGGGTCGTGCGCATCGTGCCCCTTCGCATCGAGCACGCGCAGGATGAGACGCGGTTCATAGGCATTGCCACCATTCGCGATGGTCGCCGTTACCATTGCCATCTGAAGCGGCGAAGCGAGGACGTAGCCCTGCCCGATCGAGACATTGGCGGTGTGTCCGTCCGACCAGCGTTCGCTGGGAGAAACCGATCGCAACCAGGATGGGCCCGGCAGGATGCCACCGCTTTCGCCGGAGACGGGAATCCCGGTCTTTCGCCCGAGGCCGAGGGCTGTGCCGATGGCATCGATCTGGTCGATGCCCGCGGCATTGCCCCACTGGTAGAAGAACGCGTTGCAGGAGTGCTTGAGCGCGTCGGGGAGTGCGATCGCGCCGTGGGTCCCGCGGCCGGCGATCCAGCACTTCATGTATTTGTTGCCGTACTGCACGCCGCCGGAGCAGACGAAGGGGCGCGTCTCGGAAAGTCCCGCGCGCAGACCGGCGAGGGCGGTGACGGTCTTGTAGATCGAGCCGGGCGCGTATCCCTGGATTGCGCGATTCATCAGCGGATCGGTGTCATCGGCAGTGAGTCGTTTCCATTCGGCCGCGGGAACCGACGGAATGAACGTGTTTGGATCAAACGATGGCACCGAAGCCATGGCGAGGATGTCGCCGTTATTCGGATTTACCACCACGGCCGCACCGCGCCCGACGCCGGCGTCGCGCAGGGCATGCTCGACGACGAATTGCATCCGCGCGTCAATGGTGAGAATGACATTGCTTCCCGGGATGGGATCGACGCGTCGCACTTCGCGTTCGATGACGCGCTTTGGATTGCGATAAAGCACTCGCACTCCGGGCTGGCCGCGCAACCACTGGTCGCAGGTGCGCTCGATCTGGGCCTTCCCCTCCTGGTCGGGGTCGTAGAAGTTAAAATCTTCAATGTCCCGTTCGTTCTCGATGTGCTTGACCGCACCCACGTAGCCAAGGAGATGCGCGGCGAGGGCGTCGAGCGGGTATTGGCGCACCGGCCGGTTCGCAACTTCGACCCCGGCGACGCTTGAGCCCGCCTCGGTGAGCTTGGCGAAGGTGGAAAAATCGAGGCTCTCCCGGTAGACGTAGGGCACTTCGCCATGGTTGCGAAAATGGCGCTGGAGGCGCCCGGCATTATAGTCCTGGGCCAGGCCCAGTTCCGCGAAGCGCGGCATCACACTTTCATTGACGACCTTCACGATATCCGGCTCACGACGGACCTTTTTCATGCCCCTGACCGTGGAGACATAATCGTGCGTTGGCACCTCGCCCTTCTGCTCGCGGTAGCTGCGCACCATGTCCGGCAGATAGAATTCGATCACGTGGCTGGAGTGATTTCCGGCCAGCACGACTCCGTTGCGATCGCGAATCTCCCCGCGCACGGACGGGATGCGCACGGTCACCTCCGTGCCCTGGTTGATCTTCGCGAGCCAGTGCTGATGGCGAACGACCTGCTCGAGATAGAGCTTGCCGACGAGGATCAGGAGACCGGCCAGGATCGTAGCGCCGAGAACGATCAGGCGCGCGTTTGTGCCTGGAATGATCTGCGATGCCCGGACTTGCATCATGAACCTGTACCGACTTCCAGGGAACGGTTGCCGGGCGTCAGGCGAGCCCAATCTGGCGACTGCAAAGCCTGTTTCCGTACGATAGCGCGCGCGTGATGCTCTGCGCGGGCGAAGATCGACTTGTAAACTTCGCAATACGGGTCCTTGGCCAGCATCGTGCCGAGTGCGGAATAGGTTCGTACCGGGCATCCGCCATGGCAGATCGAGAGCCACCGGCAGGAGAGGCAGTCCTCATGCTCGACAAGATGCCGCGGCCGCTCGACGAATTCGCGCCGGGCCGGACTCGTGCGAAGCATGGTGGTGAGATCGGGTTCGCGGAAGATGTTGCCGAAGAATTTTTCCGGGTAGCTCGTCACCCAGCAGTCGCATTGGGCCACGGTGCCCTTCGCATCCACCGAGATGAACTGGCTGGAACAATTTTCTTTCCAGATACATGGCAGGCGCGCCGGCGCGCCGGTAAAGTGATCAACCAAGGCGTCAAACGGTCCGAGTTTCACTCCGAGACCGTAGCCCCGTTCCATCCAAATATCGAAAAGCTCGGCGAGAAAGCGCGCGAGTGAAACTTGATCGAGGTGGATGCCGTCCGGATTTGCGGGGCCGCCAGGAAAGGGCGTGTTCACCTGGAAGTTGTCCAGGGCCAATTCTTCCGCGAAATAGTGGTAAAACGCTTCCGGTCCCGCGTCGAGGCTGTCCTGGTGCAGCACCGCGATCACGCCGACCTCGATTCCGGCGGCACGAGCTTCTTCCAGCCGGCGAGTCCACGTTCGGGTGTAGGCCTCTGCGCTTCCGTTGAAGAGCTTGCGATGCGTATTGGGAAAATCCATCGACGTGCCCAGTGAGCCGCCGAACATCGACTTGATGACCTCATTCCACGCGGGCGAATAAATGATGAGATTCGTCTGGAGGTAGTGGATAAAGCGCCGTCCGCGCCGGGTCGCCGCGGCATCCATGATCTGGCCGGCATCCGCAAACCAAGCCGGTCCCATGATCATCGCCTCGCCACCCTGCCAGTAGATTTCGCAATCCCCGATGCCCTCGTGTTCCATATGATCGAGCAGTCGGCGCGTGAGCAGCGGCAGCAGCGTGGGGGAGAGACGGTGCGCTTCCTTGTGCTCGAAGCAATAGTCGCATGCGACATTGCACTCCGATGTCGGAAGCAGGATGACGCTGAAGGCCCGTCCGCTCATGGTGCATTTTTTCCCGTGCGCTGCCTCGAAGTCCCCTCCAGCCCGGCCAGCGCCTGGCTGATTTCCTCGGCGGCCGATTCGATGTAGCCAATCAAGCGCTGGACGCCGGCGCACGAGTAACTGGCGTCGGGCCACTTAAAGTAACCGGCGCACATGCCGATCCAGGGACAGGTCGCGCATTCTCCGCCTTGCTCCACAATCCGCCGCACGTGCTGCGCAACGAAATCGGCCGCCTGGCGAGGCTGCCCAGCGCCGTCGAGGTGCACGAAAGCCGCGGGATCTTCCTCCAGGATTTCCCACAAAGTCACGGGAGGGGCGGTGCCGCGCATTTGCGCCAGCAGGGAATGAAACGGCTCGATCGGCGCCTCCACGGCGGAGTCGTGCAGATAGAAGGTGACGGCCTCGGTGAGTTCCGTGAGCGTTGCCGTGTCGGGTTGCCGGGGAAGCAGCCGCACCGCCAGGTGCAAGGAAGCCGCCAGCCGGAGCGCCTTCATGAATCCCGGTGTCGCCGGCATCGTGACGCGCACCTCGCGCGAGAGACGTACGTCGGCAAGACGATAGAGCAGGGAAAATTCTTCCGCGGGATTGGACATGATGACGTCCAGCGGAACAGGTCTGCCGTCCACTGCGGCGTTCGCCCAGGCCTCGGTGTCGCCGAGCAATCCCTCCACCTGCAACCAGTCCAGACCCGGAGCCGGCTCGCTCAAGCAGCGGGTGAGTTCCTCGCGCGTCCGCACAATGACGACAAACGCGCCCTCGGGTGGCGGAGTGGCCGCAGCCGGAATGAACACGAGTGGCCCGTCCGATTGGTTCATGGAAAGTCCCGCTTGCTAGAACCGGTTGATCCAGCCGCCCCCTCCGCCGCCGCGGCCATTCGCCCAGCCGCCGCCCCCGGCTCCGCGGCGATTCACCCAGCCGCCGCCTCCGCCGCGGGCATTGGCCCAACCGCCGCCGCCCCCGCCACGCCGGTTGACCCAGCGGCCGGCTTCCGCCTGCGGGGCGCTGGCGAACCATGTCCCGGTGACTGCGGCGGCGATGGCGGCGCCGGACCATTTGCCGATGCCGCGCAGGAACAAGCGCCGCGCGACTGCGGACTTTTCATTCGATGGAAGTGGTGAGTTTTTCATGGAGTGAAGGGAGTTTCATTTCGTCGGGGCTTGGGGACCGGCGTCACCGGTCAGCGTCGAGAAGTGCATCGAGGCGATGAGCCACTTCCCGCTGCTCTTGGACACGGTCAGCGAGATGTTGATCGGGAATTGAAACGCCTTTCCGTCCTTCTTCGCATCGATATTTCCCGAGGCCATGAGCCACCCCATCTCCGCGCCGAGGGCGCCGATCTTGAAATGGTAATCGAATTCCTGCGCACCCACGTCGTAGCCCTGGAAGAAATGCTCGTAAGCGGTTTTGATCTCCTCGGGGCCGGACCAGATCTCGCCGGGCCCGCTCCCCATCACCGCGGCCTTTTCGGCAAACAGCGCGAGGATCGCCGGAAGGTCCTGCCGCTTCATGGCGTCATCATGGGCCTTGAGCAAGGCGCGGACATTTTCCAATTCCGGATTTTCCTTGGGGTCCTCCGCGGAGGCTGCGGCAGCGGTCATCGCCGCTGCCAGCCCCGTGAGGATGGCGGTTCGGCGCTGCATGAGTGGGAACGGTGCCAGTGGATCGATGGCGAGGGGGGCATTCGTGGGCATAAGCTTCGGAGGATGAGGAAGGAGGCGGCGACGGATCGCGCTCACTCCCAGGATGGTGAATCGATGAACGGGACTAGGATTTCCCCAGGCGCGCCTGCTGCCAATAGGGCCTTGGTCCTACGTGCCGCCAATAGGACCTAGGTCTGATTTCGGCCCGGGCAACGCCGGCTGATCATGCCTCCATGCCCAAACGCACGCTGACCAACGATTATCAGGACTGCAGCATGATCCGGCTTGATCCGGCGGAACGGCACAGTCCGTTCGTTGTCTTGCAGGAGGGATGCGCACCCGATGATATGCAGGCCCGCACGCGGGTGTTCTATCTCCAGCGTGATGGCGTATGGATCGATGAAGTGGCCCGGGGCAAACGGCCTGACGCCGAAATTGGGGACATCATCTTCGAAACTACGGCCGAGGCTTTTCAACTGCTCTCGCGTCTGTTTGGGAAGGCCAGGGTGCGCGACTTGCCCATCACCGAAGCCGACGTCGAGGCCTACATCGAAAAGGTGAAAAGCTTCACTTCAGCGGAAGATGCGTATCTCGATCTCCTCGCGCGTTATCGGTCTGCCCATCGCAAGCGCTAGATCGAAAATCCAGTCGCCGAGGCCGATGTCGCGTCACATGAAGCCCTTTCCGTCGGATTTCGCCACTGCGGGCAGCCGGAAGTCGAAACAGGCGCCGCCGCCTTCAGCATTCCCGGCGGTGATCTTCCCGCCATGCGCTTCAATGATGGAGCGCACAATCGCCAGCCCCATCCCGAGGCCAGCCTGCTTGGTGGTATAGAAATGCTCGAAAAGCCGCTCCTGAATTTCCGCGGCAATGCCCGTGCCGTGATCCCGGACCGTCACTTGCACTGATCCGTCTGCGTCCAGTTGGGTCGCGATCTCCACATCGCGCCGGGCGCTCGGCGTTTCGCTCATGGCGTGGAGCGCATTGGTCACGAGGTTGACCAGCACCTGCTGCATCTGGATCGGGTCCGCCTCGACGAGAGGAAGATTCTCGGCCAGCGATGTTTTCACCTGGCACGAATATGCCGCGGCATCGGGCCGAACCATGAGCGCGACATTCGCGACGACGCTGTTCATGCTGGTCTGGCCCCGGACCGAGCTGCCCTTCTTGATCGCATTCCGAACGCTTTGAATAAGGTCGCGCGCGCGGCGCGCAGCCGAGCCGACATCGGAAAACATCTCACGCAAGTCGTTCGGCTCGATTTCGCCTCCCTCGATGAAACGCACGCCAGCGCCCGCATTGGCGATGATCGCCGCGAGCGGCTGATCGAGTTCGTGCGCGAGCGAGGCCGTCATTTCGCCAAGCAGGCTCGCTCGTCCGAGGAGATCGATTTGCTCGCGCTGGCGCCGCGCTTCTTCTTCCGCGCGCTTTCGCGCGGCGACGGCCTCCTTTCGCTCCGTCACATCCATCGAAACGCCAAGGAGCCGGGTCGGTTTTCCGCCTTCATCGGCCACGCAACGGCCCCGTCCGCTGATCCAACGGATGGTCCCATCCCGCAGCACGATGCGATATTCCGTTTCGTATTCGCCCTGTTCCTTGATCGCCCGATTGACCGCGGCCTCACGCGCCGCACGATCTTCGGAAAGCACACGGGCTCCAAGAGTCGCGCGATCGACAGCCTCCTCGGCGTCGAGGTCAAAAAGCTCGCGGACCTTATCGGACACCCATATCCCGCCCGTGATGGTGTCCAATTCCCACACGCCGAGGCGGGCCGCGTCGGCCGCGAGCGCAACTCGTTCCTCGAAATTATGGAGCGCCAGGTCCTTTTTCAGCACGTCCGTGATATCCACGCACGCACCGATATACCCGAGGAAATCTCCGCGCGCGCCGTAACGCGGCTCGCCTTCGTCCGAGATCCAGCGAAATTCACCATCGCTCCGTCTTAGCCGGTATTGGATGGCAAAAGGTTCGCGCGCGTCAAATGCACGCACGTATGTATCCAGGCATTTTGCGAAATCGTCCCGGTGCACTCCTTCGGCCCAGCCATCGCCGAGTTCCTGCTCCACCGTGCGCCCGGTGAAGTCGAGCCACGCCTTGTTGAAAAAGGTGCAGAGTTTGTCGAGACCCGACATCCAGATCATGATCGGCGCGGCATCGGCCATTGTCCGGAAACGCAGTTCGCTTTCGCTCAACGAACGTTCGGCGCGGCGGCGTCGCACGACATTCGTGATGAGCGCGGCGATCAACACCGCCTGGGCGAGGATCACCGTCACCAATCCGATAATCCACGCGCGGTATCTTTCCCAGACGGTCGGCGTGCGGTAGAGAATCGTGCTGCCCTTCGGCAGAAGCTTTTCATCGATCTCCCATTTCTGCAGCTCCCGCCAGTCATAGCGGGGCGGCAAGGGCCCGACAATCATCGGCTGGAAGCTCGACGCCGGCTCACCGCGGAGAATGCGCATCGCGATGCGGGCGGATTCCACGCCCTCGGCCTCGGCCTGGTAAAGCCGCCCGCCAGTGATACCGAGGCCGAGTTGATGCTGGTAAATGCCGTTGATCGGTGCGTTGGCGACCGCATGAATCTGCTTGAGCACTTCATCCCCATTGTAGGTCACCCCGTTCGCATCGCGCATCATCAGTATATGGAGAATGAACGAATGCGGCGGCAGATTTTTTGTCCGCTCCAAAATGCCGCCGAGCGAAAGATCGTTGAGCCAGGTGAAGCTCACGCGACCAGCAAAGGGCTGATATTCTTTTTTCAGTATCTCGGTCCATAGATGCTCGAGCGGAGAATCGCCGATGATCACGGCGATATTTTTTGTGTCCGGTGCAATCTGCAGGATGTCTTCCACCCAGCCCCGTAAATCAAAGGATTCCCCGACAAATGCGGCATTCTGCTCGAGAGCGCCGGGTGGCAGCCGGCCTTTATCCATGCCAGTGTAAACAATCGGCGTGCTTGCCGGAAAAAGACGATCCCGATGCCGGGCCACAAAAACCCCCGCGGGCGACCCAATCGGCACTACGAGATCCGGCTGCCATTTGGCCTGACGGGCGCGCATCAGAGCCACCAGCGCTTCGTCCATCTCGAGCGATGTGTGGCGCGCCACATCGAGCGAGACCTCGTCGAGATCGACAGGCTCCTTCATCTTCCCGGTCAGCTCTGTTTCGAACGCGACCGAGTGCGTGGTGAACGGCGGCGCAGCGTTCCCGAAGGAATGGACGATGAGCACACGCTTGGGCGTGGCGGCGCTCGCCAAAAGAGCCGGCAGGACAAGGCCGCAAAAAACGAGCGCCGCAACTATCCAACGACCACATTTTCCGCGAAGAGACATTCCCCACCTCTGCCCCTGCGCCGAACAGGAGTCAACGCCTTCGGAGAGTCATCATAAAACTGTGCGACGAAGACGCCACCGTGGGTGTCCTCGAACGCGCCGTCGGAGGGCTGCGGGAGGTCGTCAACGACCTCACCCGCCTGCGCCGCACCACGCGACAAACTATCGTGTTACCGTCTTCGGCTCCGCGCGCCTCATGCCCGGCTCGCCCGTTTATGAAGGCGTGAAGAAGCTCGCCGCGGAACTCAGCGGAAACATCTGAAATCGTTCGGCGTCGAAGGGAAACTGGATGGTGCTTCAAGAAGAACCTTGCCGCTTCAACGAGCGAGCCGGCGCCATTGAGAATTTTGTGTGCCTCTGCATAATCCGCCGCAGCCAAATTAATCCGCCGCAGCCAAATTCAAGGGGCGGCCAGTGGGGCGAAGCGACTCGATGGCTTCCCGATATGAGATTCGATCCGCACTCAAGAGTTCAAGTACGGTTCATCTCTCGAATTTGTCCTGCTTTCAACCCCGTCGCCCGCAAACTCTGATAAAACCAAGTAGCGCTAACGGGATTCGAACCCGTGTCCCCGCCTTGAGAGGGCAGTGTCCTAGGCCTCTAGACGATAGCGCCGCTTTCGAGGGCCGCCACCCTAGTGGCACTTTGCCCCGCGGACAAATGGAATTTCTCCCGACCTGCGTTTACTGGGCTCCAGCCGCCGGCTTGGCCGGGGCGGAATCCGTCGCCGGATTCGCCGCGGGGGCCGGTGTGGCCGGGGCATCGGGAGCCGCGCCTTTGCTTCCTTTGCCACCTTTGCCGCCCTTTTTCGGCTTGCCAGTCCCATCATCGGGCTTCGGAGTCGCGGGCGAGGGCGTGTGCGTGAGGCGGTTCTGATTGAAATTGCCCACGTAATTGCCGCGCATGTTTTCGACCGTCTCCACCTTCAGCGTCTTGTCGATTTTCAACATGAGGTCGAAAAGCTTGTTGTAGTATTTGACGAACATCTCGCGCTGCTCCGGGTCGGTCTTGGCCTTGGGAATGGCGTCCCATAGCGCGATCAATGCCGGGTCGCTCTGCGCTTTGTTCTTGGCAATACGCATCTTGACCAGCTCTTGCTGCGCATCCTCGGCAATGGCCGTCCGCGACTTTGCTTCCGGCGCCTCTCTTGATTTTTCGGGGGCCGGCAAGGCATTGGGGATGAGGGGAAGGCCGGGCTGCCCCTCGGGCAGCAGCGAATCGGGCTTGGACGGCGTGAGGCCGAAGCTGCTTCCCGCCTCCTGGGCATGGAGCAGCGCGCAGGCGGCTGCGGTGACGAGGATCACGAAGGCAAAGGCGGACAGGGTTTTCATGGCAGTGAGGGGCGCACGGTAGCTCAAAAATTTCGTTTGAAAAGGGCGGCATTCTCTCGCAAGCCGTGGTGATGCTGAGTCTTGTCCATGTGCCCCGCCCGGTGGCGATCGATCTCGCGCCGGTCGAAGTGGCCGCCGCCTGCGCGCATCTGCCGGGGCGCGTCTTTTTCGACACCGCGCTCGAAGGCGGGGAGCCGGGGCAGATTTCCCTGGTGGCGGCGCGGCCCGCGGAGATCGTGCGCGGCGGCAACGAGGAAGACTGGCAGCACTTCCAGGCCACTCTGGAATCGCGCCGCAATGCCGCCGAGTGCGACGCCGGTTTGCCGGGCGGATTCGCCGCAGGATGGATCGAATATGATGGCGCCTTCTGTTTTGGCTTCTACGAACACGCGCTCATTTACCGGCATGCCGAGCGGCAATGGTACGAAACCGGCAATTTTGCCTCTCAACTTCGCACTGCTCCGCCGGCGGCGGCCGGGGCCGGGCCCCGCTTTCGGGCGGAAATGGCGCGCGAGGACTTTGTGCACCGTGTTGCTCGCGCGCAGGAATACATCGCCGCCGGTGACATCTACCAGGTGAACCTGGCGCACCGCTTTTCCGCAAGCTGGGACGGAGACCCCTTTGCCTTCTACGAGGCGCTGCGGCACTACTCGCCGGCGCCGCACGGCGCGTTTCTCCAGTTCGACGAACGTTCGGTGCTCTCGACCTCCCCGGAATCTTTTTTGCGCATGTCCGGGCGCGCCATCCGCACCTGTCCCATCAAGGGGACGCGCCCACGGCGCGCCGAGGCCAACGCGGATGCGCTCTCGGCCTACGAACTGCGTAATTCGGCGAAGGAAACCGCGGAATTGGTGATGATCACCGACTTGGAGCGGAACGATCTTGGGGCGGTCTGCGAATATGGGAGCGTCACCGTGAAGGAGTTGCTCAAGCTGGAAAGCTTCGAGCAGGTGTTCCATCTCGTCTCGACGATCGAGGGCCGTCTGCGCGAGGACGTGGATCAGGTCGAAGCCTTGCGCCGGTGCTTCCCCGGGGGCTCGATAACCGGGGCGCCCAAAAAGCGCGCGCGGGAGATCATTGCCGAGCTGGAGCCCGCGGCGCGCGGCCTCTACACCGGCGCGCTGGGATGGTTCGGTTTCAACGGCGAGAGCCACTTCAACATCGCCATCCGCACCGTGGTGCTCGAAGATCGGGTCGCCCATTTTCACGTCGGCGCCGGCATCGTCGCCGATTCGATCCCGGAGAAGGAATGGCAGGAGACGCTGGACAAGGCCGCGGGGATCTTGATGGCGGCGGAACGGATGGAGGAGTGAAAATCCGAAATCCGAAATGAGTTCGAGAAAATGGAAATAGGGAAAAGACGAATGGCGCGCCCCTGCCAAGTTTGCCACTTTCACTCCTTTGAGATTTGTTTCGGATTTCGATATTCGGATTTTGGATTTTCCTGTCTAGCCTGACGCCATGCAGCTCGGATTTGTCTCCGCCATCCTCCCCGACTTGTCGCTCGACGAAGTCCTGGCCTTCGCGGCTGAGGAGGGTTTTGCCTGCGTCGAAGTGATGTGCTGGCCGGTCGGTAAGGCCGAGCGCCGCTATGCCGGGGTGACCCATCTGGATGTGACGCAATTCACCGAGGCGGACGCCGCGCGCGTGCAGGCGCTTGTGGCCCGCCACGGCGTGGCTATCAGTGCCCTCGGCTATTACCCCAATCCCCTTTGCGCGGATGAGAACGAGGCGGCGGTTTACCTCGAGCATTTGAAGAAGCTGATCAGCGCCGCGCCCATGCTCGGCCTGTCCACGGTGAACACGTTCGTCGGCCGCGACCCCGCGCGCACGATCGAGGACAACTGGCAACTCTTCGACCGGCGCTGGCCCGCGGTCGTGCGGCACGCGGAACAATGCGGCGTGCGCATCGGCATTGAGAATTGCCCGATGTTTTTCACCAGGGACGAATGGCCCGGTGGCAAAAACCTCGCGGTGTCGCCGAAGATCTGGCGGGAAATGTTTCGCCGCCTGCCGGCGGCCAACCTCGGCCTCAACTATGATCCGTCGCACGCCGTGTGGCAGTTCATGGATGCCGCTGGTCACCTGCGCGATTTTGCCGACCGCATCTTCCACGTTCACGCCAAGGACGCGCGC
>Ga0105237_10007670_pt1 | contig 11791 bp, 10 predicted proteins | sample KBSC24metaG_FD_81520 | JGI IMG/M metagenome (GOLD analysis project Ga0105237, IMG submission 81520) | Corn rhizosphere microbial communities from Kellogg Biological Station, Michigan, USA - KBS C2-4 metaG | ecosystem: Host-associated > Plants > Roots > Rhizosphere > Soil | place: Michigan, USA... | reverse complement strand
TTCCGACGATGCTGCCCGACGTCACGCTGTCGAGCGTGCAGGCAAAGCCGAGCCCGAAGCCGACGCCTTCGTTGGCGGTTTCCGAGAAGCCGCCGATCGCCATCTGCGTCAGGTCCTTGCCGTCCTTCAGGTGGTTGCGGTGCATCAGTTCGATGGTGCGCGGTCCGAGGATTCGCGCGCCGTCGAGCTCGCCGCCGCGCCGGAGCATTTCGCAGAAGCGGACATAGTCTTTCGTCGTGCCGGTCAGACCGCCGCCGCCCGAGAAGAAGGTCGGCTCCTTGAGATAGCTGCTCCTTTCGGGATCTTCGATCAGCTGCAGCTTCTTGTCGGGTCCGCGTCGATAGTTCGCCGCGAAGCGGTTCAACTTCTCGCGCGGCACGGTGAAGGAGGTGTCCGTCATTTTCAAAGGCGCGAAGATCTCCTCCTCAAGAAACTTGTCGAAGCGCTTGCCGGAGATGATCTCGACCAGCGCGCCGCAGACATCGGTCGATAGCGAATACATCCAGCGTTCACCCGGCTGATAGCGCAAGGGCACGCGGCCAAGCTTTTGCACGAACGATTTCAGGTCTTCGCCGTCGCCGCGGCGCACGCCGATGCGGGCATATTCCTTGTCGACTGGATGGCCGGTATCGGGTGCACCCAGCGCGGCAAGCGCCGCGCCATAAGTGATGCCGCCGGTGTGGCAGAGCATGTCGCGCATGCTGACCGGGCGATGGGGCTTCTCCGTCGCCATCGCCGAGCCTTCGCCCGACACCCAGACACGCTGATCGCGCCACTCCGGCACGAAGCGGTGGACGGGATCGTTGAGCTGGAAATAACCGCGCTCGTAAAGCGTCATCAGCGCGACGGAGGTGATCGGCTTGGTCATGGAATAGATGCGGAAGATGGTATCGTCGGCCATCTGTTTGCCGCGCTCGCGATCCATCTGGCCGAGCGATTTGAAATAGGCGAGGTGGCCGCGCCGCGTCACCGCGACCTGGCATCCCGCGATCTTGCCGTTGTCGATATAGGCGCGGCTCAGATGGTCGGCGATGCGCTCGAGCCGTCCTTGCGCAAACCCCGCTTTGCCCGGTGAAAGTTCCATCTCACGCTCCCGATTGTTTCTTCAAATACGCCCGCGACTGGCTTTTCACGATGTCGATCAAATTGCCCATGAACAGGTTCATGTCGATCAGGTGCAAGCCCCAATCCTGCTGCACCTGCCCGCCAAGCACAACATCGCCGGGAATGTCGTCGACGCGCGGATCGGCCGGATCGCCATGCACGGTGATCGCGAGGTACGTTCCGACATCGTTGCGCGCGCACTCCGCGCTCAGCATGCCGGGAAGCGAGACGAACGGCGTCTCGACGGTCTTTCCCGTCGCCCACGGCTTGGGTTCGACCGCCGCGCCGAAGGCGCGCCCGCTCGACGCGAGATAGGCGTGGATTTCGCCCGAACCGCCGCCGAGTGCGGCAGGATTGACGCACGCCGCTTCAAGACCTGGACCGTTGCTCTTGCCGAAGCGGCTGTTCGCGGGCGGCGGCAGGTTGCTGCGGAACGACGCAAAGGCGATGACGCAGCCGACATCGGTGTCCGAGTGACAAAGCGCGACATGCTGGAAATCGCCGCCGACGTCTTTTCCGACCGGCACCTGAAGTCGCGTACCGCCAAGGATAGCGAGCACCAGCTGTTTCTGAATCGGCTTGCCGTCGATCTCGTTCTTGATCAGCGCGTTGAGAACGCCCGAGCCCTGGCTGTGGCCGATGAGAACGACGCCGCGGCCGCGATTGTAGTGCGCAAGGTAATAGTTCCAGGCATCGACGACATCGTGATAGCCGAGCATCGGGTCGGCGGGCGCCGCCATCGGTCGTCCGGTCATGCGCGCGGCAAGCGCCGTCAGCGTGAATTGGCGATAGAGCGGCGCGTAGGTCTTGCACACGCTTCCAAAGCGCGCGAATTGCTGGGCGATCACGATCATCTCTTCGGCGCCGGGCAGCATGTCGCTGTTGACGCCGGGATCGCGCGACACGGTCGGATAGACATAGAAGCAATCGACCGGCGCGTTCTTCGCGGGCCGGAATTTCTCATGCTTCAACGTGCCGTCGGCGCCGACCACGGTTGCATCTTCGTTGGCGCTGCAGGCATCTTCGTGTCCGGGCAGGCAGAGCCAGTTCGAGGCGATGGAATAGTCGTTCTTGGCCGGCATCTCGTCGGCGCTTGCCAGGCCGAGCGCCGCGAAACTTGCGGTCAGAAACAGCAATGCAATCTTGGTCACGGTCTTCCCCTGCACATGTCTCTCAGGAATTATGAGCAAGGGCCGGGAACAGCGTCCAATCAATTCGCGCTGGAAGCCTCGCCGGGACTCTTGCTTCTCGCGGCCTCTGCCGTGCGCTCAAAAAGTCGCAGGCTGCTGACGGCGGCCGCCGCCAGCGCGAAGCCGACGCCGATATACAGCGATAGCTGCGTGCCATGCTGCGGCAGGCGCGCAAAGGAGAGCGCCACAAGAGCCGCTCCAATCGTCTGGCCGAGGAGACGTGCTGTGCCGAGCATGCCGCTCGCCCCGCCGCTACGCTCGAGCGGCGCCGACGAGATCATCGCGCGCGCGTTCGGCGACTGGAACAATCCGAAACCGGCGCCGGCCAAGGCCATGCGCCAGGAAATGTCGATCACGTTCGCGCTCGGCGGCAGGAGGGCGAGCGACAACAGCCCGATGGCGAACACGACCAATCCGATGGCGCCGAGCAGGCCCGCGGGATAGCGATCGGCCAGGCGTCCCGCAAGCGGCGATATGATCGTGATCGCGATCGGCCAGGGCGTGATCAAGAGTCCGGTTTCGACGGCGCTGTAATGCATCGCGCTCTGCAACAGGAACGGCAGCGACACGAGCGCCAACATCTGTCCGGCGAAGGAGCAGACTGCGGTGCCGATGGAAAGCGCGAACATCGGGATGCGCATCAGATCCACGGGCAGCATGGGCGATGCGGTCTGGTGTTCGCGCCTGACCATGACGGTCCCGATCGCAAGCGCCGCCACTAGCTCGGCGGCGAACCAGATGAATGCCTCGCCATGGCCAAGCGCGTCGATGCTGGCAATGAGGAGGCCGAAGAGTGTCGCGACCAGAACAGCGCCTGCGATATCGAAGCGATGCGGCGCGCGCGGCGTCTTCGGCAGCGCGCGGAACCCGACGATCACGGCCGCGATCCCGAACGGGATGTTGACGGCGAAGAGATAGGGCCAGGTCGCGACGAAGAGGATCGCCGCAGCGACGCTTGGACCGGCTGCGGCCGAGATCGCCACCACCAGCACGTTGATGGAGAGCCCGCGCCCCAGCATGCTTTGCGGATAGATGAAGCGGATGAGCGCCGAGTTCACGCTCATGATCCCGGCTCCGCCGAACCCCTGGACCACGCGCGCGAAGGCCAGCATCGGTAGCGAGTGCGACAGCGCACACAGCAGCGACGCGATGGTGAAGAGGATCAAGCCGGCTAGATAGACGCGGCGGTAGCCGATGATGTCGCCGAGCGCCGCCAGCGGCAGAAGCGAGATCGTGACGGCGAGCTGGTAGCCGTTGACGATCCAGATCGAGAGCGCCGGATCGGTGTTGAGATCGATGCCGATGGTCGGAAGCGCGACGTTGGCGATCGCCGAATCCATCACCGCCATGATGACGCCGAGCGCAATGGTCGCAACCGCCCAGATGCGCTGGGGAAACGGTAATCCGTCGGTGTGGCTTGGCGGCGTCAAAACTATCCCTCACTCCGGAAATGCGTCGCATTTCCGACCTTTCCCGTTTCACCTGAGAGGTCGATGTTATGCCAACCTCTCCCGCTTGCGGGAGAGGTCGACGCTGCGCCAGCAGCGCGTCGGGTGAGGGGACCTAGTTACCCACCCAGCCTTGCGCCACGGCCGCGTCGTGACGGACTTTCTCCGGGCCGCCCAGCGCCTGGCGGTCGAAGCCGATACGCTTGAACCAATAGTGCAGGCCGAGAAGATCGGTGAAACCCATGCCGCCATGTACTTCGGTCGCAGTGCGCGCGACGAAGGTGCCGATTTCCGACGTGTGCGCCTTGGCATGCGCCGCCATGCGCCGCGATTGCTCGGGGAATTCGTCGAACGCGTAGGCCGCATACCAGATCAGCGCGCGGCACGGTTCGAGCTCGGCCACCATCTCCGCGCACAGATGCTTGACCGCCTGGAACGAGCCGATGACGCGGCCGAACTGCTGGCGCTCCTTGGCGTAGGCGACGGCCTTCTCGATCATGCGGCCGCCGGCGCCCAGCGTGTCGGCCCCGAGCATGATGCGCCCGGCATCGATCATGCGATCGAGCGTGGCGGCAGGATTGCCAGACGTGAGCGGCTCGGCTTCGACAGTGTCGAAGGCGAGTTCGCCAAGCGAGCGTGTGGCATCGATGGTCGTGAGTTGGATCTTCCCGAGGCCCTTGGCCTTGACGTCGACGATGTGAAGTCCGGCGAACCTGTCGGCGACGATGAAGACATCGGCACCGGCGAAGTCGAGCACGAACAGCGTCTTGCCGGTGAGCCTGCCGCCCTTGGCGGTGATACCCGCTTTCTCGCGCGCGCCGGCCGCCTGTTCGCTGATGGCAACGCCGGCGATGATTTCGCCCGACGCGAGTTTCGGCAGGTATGTCTTCTTCTGTTTGTCAGAGCCCGCGCCCGCCAGCGCCAACGGCGCCATCACCGAACTCGCGACAAAGGGAACCGGCGCGACATGGCGGCCAAGCGCTTCGGCCGCGAGCACGGCGTCGAGCAGGCTGAGGCCGAGGCCACCGAATTCTTCTTCGATCAAAATCCCCGGCACGCCGAGTTCGACGAGTGCCTTCATCACGTCGGCGGCGAAAGGCTCGCGTCCGGCGGCCTTGCGCACGCGTTCCAGCGGCGAGACGCGTTCGAGAGTACGCTGGATGCTCTCCTGCATCATCTTCTGATCGTCGCTGAGGCCGAATTCCATGGCTTAGGCCTTCGCCGTTTTGGGCTCGCGCGGCATGCCGAGACCACGTTCCGAGATGATGTTCTTCTGGATCTGCGCGGTGCCGCCGCCGATAATGAGGCCGAGATCGAACATGTAGCTCGATTGCCAGTTGCCGCCGTTGCGCAGGTGCGGCGAGCCGGAATAGAGCATGCCGAGTTCTCCCAGTGCATCGATGGCGAAACCGGCCAGCTGATGGTTGAGCTCGCAGCCCATCAGCTTGACGATCAACCGCGCCACGCCGGGGTCTTCGCCTTTGAGGCTGGCGGTGAGCAGACGAAGGCCGTGATATTCCATCGCATGCACCCGCGCCTGCAGCTTGAGGAGGCGGTCGCGCATGACCGGATTGTCCATGAGGCGGCGACCGTCCACATCTTCGCTTTGCATGAGTTCGATCAGCGCGCGAAGCCGCGTGCCGGCCTGGTTGGGATCGCCCAGCATGCCGCGCTCATGGCGGAGCGTGGCGTTGGCGACGTACCAGCCTTGGCCGCGCTGGCCGACAATGTCCTTCTTCGGCACACGCACATCGGTGAAGAAGACTTCGTTGAATTCCGCGCGCCCTGTCATGGTCACGAGCGGCCTCACTTCGATCCCCGGCGTCTTCATCGAGAAGAGGAGATACGAGATGCCTTCATGTTTCGGCTTGTCTGCTTCCGTGCGCACGAGGCAGAAGATCATGTCGGCCTGCGCCGCCGTCGAAGTCCAGATTTTCTGTCCGTTGATGACGAAGTCGTCGCCGTCTTCGACCGCGCGCGTGCTGAGCGAGGCAAGATCCGAACCTGCGCCCGGCTCGGAATAGCCTTGGCACCAGATGATCTCGCCACGCAGCGTCGGCCCGATGAACTTTTTCTTCTGCTCTTCGCTGCCGAGTTCCAGCAGTGTCGGCACCAGCATCGAGATGCCTTGCCCCGACATTCCCATCGGCAAGCCGAGCGCAATGAATTCTTCCGCGATGATGCGCGACTTCAGGACGTCCGGCTCGGCGCCGTAGCCGCCATACTCTTTCGGAATCGTGCGCGCGGCGTAGCCATGCGCGATAAGGAGCTTCTGCCACTCCCTGGCGCCGGCCATCGTCGCCGCCATGCCGCCGCGCGGCGCTTGTGCGCCATGCTTCTCGGCAAAGGCGCGGATCTCGGCGCGGAAGGCTTCGTATTCGGGGCTATAGGAAAGGTCCATGCCTCACTCCCTCGCCCGCTTTATGCGGGCGACCCATCTTCCTGCGCGAAGGAAAATGGGTTGCCCGGACAAGCCGGGCAATGACGTATGTGATTGCGACTACACCCGCTCCACGATCGTGACGTTGGCGAGGCCGCCGCCTTCGCACATGGTCTGCAGGCCCCATTTCTTGCCGCGATCCTTGAGCGCATAGAGAAGCGTCGTCATCAGCTTGGTGCCGGAGGCACCGAGCGGATGGCCGAGCGCAATCGCGCCGCCATTAACGTTGAGCTTTTCCGGATTGGCGCCCAACTGCTGCAGCCAGGCTACCGGGACCGAGGCAAAGGCTTCGTTCACCTCGAAGATGTCGATGTCGTCGATCCCCATGCCGGCCTTCTCCAGCGCGCGCTTGGTTGCAGGTAATGGTGCCTCGAGCATGATCACCGGATCGCCGCCGATCACCGTCATGTGATGGATTCGCGCCAGGGGTTTCACGCCGAGCGCCTTCAAGCCCTTGTCGTTGACTACGAGGACGCCCGACGCGCCATCACAAATCTGACTCGAGGTCGCTGCCGTGATGGCGCCGCCTTCGCGCAGAAGCTTCACCCCCTTGATCCCCTCGAGCGAGACGTCGAAGCGGATGCCTTCGTCGGTCGTGTGCAGCGAGGTCGAACCGTCTTCCGCCTTGATCGAAAGCGGCACCACTTCGTCCTTGAACTTGCCGCCCTGCGTCGCCGCGATCGCCTTCTTGTGGCTCTCATAGCCGAACTGGTCGAGCTGGTCCTTCTTCAAGCCGTATTTGGTCGCCATCATTTCGGCGCCCATGAACTGGCTGAACTGGATGTTGGGATATTTCTTCTGCAGTTCCGGACTCATATAGGTGCCCATGCCGTTCTGCGCCGGCAGCGCAGCCGACGCCCCCATCGGCACCCGCGTCATGCTCTCGATGCCCATGGCGATGACGGCATCCATGCTGCCGGACATCACAGCCTGCGCCGCGAAGTGCAGCGATTGCTGCGACGAGCCGCATTGGCGATCGACGCTCGTGCCCGGCACGTGCTCCGGAAGGCGCGATGCCATCACGGCGTTGCGCGCCACGTTGATCGCCTGCTGGCCGACCTGGCTGACGCAGCCGCAGATCACGTCCTCGATCAGGTTGGGATCGGCCTTGCTGCGGTCGAGCAGGGCGTTGATCACCTCGGCGCCCATGTCGACGGGATGCCAGTCCTTCAGCTTGCCGCCGCGCTTGCCGCCGGCCGTGCGCGCCGCCGCCACGATATATGCGTCACCCATGCCACGTCTCCGTAATGTTGCCGACTGTCCTTTTAGCATCGCTGCTGATGCGCTGCACCAGTGGACAAACGCGTCCTTTTGGTTGCCGCAGCGGAAGTCGGACTTGCCTGAACTTCGACGATACGCAACCGTCGCATGGCTATGATTCCCGTGAACGCATGAACCGACTTTTGGCCCCGACGCGGCGCGGCGTGCTGACTGGCATCGGAGCGACGTTGGTCGCATCTCCGAACATCGTAAGGGCCATGACCGCGCCGGTCTGGCAGAACAATCCTTTCAGTCTCGGCGTGGCGAGCGGCGCACCCGCGACGGACGGGTTCGTCTTGTGGACGAAACTTGCGCCGGAGCCGCTCGCAAGTGATCCGCGCGCCATCGGCGATGCGCCGCTTATCCCCATTGCGTATGAAATCGCCAGTGATGACTCACTGCGTCACGTCGTGAGGCGCGGTACGGCATTGGCGGAGCGCGACTTCGGCTACGCCGTGCACGCCAACGTGCGTGGACTGAAGCCGGGGCGGCCCTATTGGTATCGCTTCCGCTCCGGCGGTGAAGTCAGCGCCATCGGCCGCGCGATGACATTGCCGCCGCGCGGCACGGACAGTCTGCGCTTCGCCTTTTTCTCCTGCTCGCATTATGAATACGGCTACTTCTCCGCCTATCGCCATGCGGCCGAGGAGAATCCGGATTTCGGAATCTTCCTGGGCGACTACATCTACGAATATGCCGACAAAAGGCGTCCAACCGTGCGCACGCATTCCGGCGGCAAGGAGTGCGAGACGCTGGACGAATATCGTGCGCGCTACACGCAATATCGCCTCGATCCCGATCTGCAGGCGCTGCATGCCGCGGTGCCGGCGCTCGTCACCTGGGACGATCACGAGGTGCAGAACGATTATGCCGACAGGTTCGGCCAGGACTTTCAGGATCCGCAGGCGTTTCTGATGCGCCGCGCCGCCGCCTATCAGGCCTTCTACGAATTCATGCCGGTGAAGCCTGTGTTTTCCAAGCCGCAAGGACCCGACATGCGGCTCTATGACCGCTACGATTTCGGCGACCTGATGCGCGTCGATCTGATCGACGGGCGGCAATATCGCTCGCGCGAAGCCTGCTATGGCGATCCGGCAAAGAAGCAAGGCGATGGCGGCGGCGGTCATCAGGAAACACCGGCGCATTGTCCCGAACTGATGGATCCGACGCGCTCGATGATCGGCATGACGCAGGAAGCCTGGCTGTTCGACGGTCTCGCGCGTTCAAAGGCGCGCTGGAACGTCATCGCCAACGACGTCTTGATGGCGCGGCTGCATCAGAAAAATCCGGCAGGAGAGGACGCATATTGGACGGACGGCTGGGATGGCTATCCGCCGAGCCGCACGCGGCTGATGCAGCACATCGCTCAGTCCAAGCCGTCCAATCCGGTCGTAATCACGGGCGACATTCACTCCTTCTGGGCCAACGATCTCAAGACGGACTTCGACGATCCGTCAGCGCCGGCCATCGCCAGCGAACTGGTCGGCACTTCGATTACGTCGTATGGACCGCCCTACGATCAATTCAGCAAACTTCTGCCCGACAATCCGCACATAAAGTTCTTCGATAGCCGCAAGCGCGGCTATGTCAGCGTCGCGCTGACACGCGAGCGGCTGAAGGCGGACTACCAGGTGGTTTCCGACATCACCGATCCCAAGGCGACGCGTTCGACGCTCGCCTCCTTCGTCATCGAAGACGGGAAACCCGGGCCGGTTGCCGCCTGACGGTGCGCCATGCCAGCATCGGGCATGGTGGATAAGCCTCCGATGAAGCCGGCGACGGTCGCGGCCCAAGCGCTGGGCTGGATCGACGAAAAGACGCGCGCGGTCTCGCCGCCGATCCATCCGTCTTCAACCTACATTCGCGATCCCGACAATCAGTTTCGTTCCGGGCGTTCCTACTCGCGCTCCGACAACGCGACCTACGACCAGGCCGAAGCCGTGCTGGCGTCGCTGGAAAACGCCAAGGGCGCAGCGCTCTTTTCGTCCGGCATGGCCGCGGCGACCGCGGTGTTTCTGTCGCTCGAGCCGGGCGATCACGTGCTCGCGCCGAAAGTAATGTACTGGCTGCTCAGAAGCTGGCTCGCCACCTTCGCGACGAACTGGGGCTTGAAAGTCGAACTGGTCGATATGACCGACCTCGCGGCGGTGAAGGCGGCGCTCAGGCCTGGCGAAACCAAACTCATCTGGACCGAAACGCCGGCCAATCCCATGTGGGACGTGACGGACCTTGCCGCAATGGCCGCGCTCGCGCATGGAGCACGCGCGCGGCTCGCGGTGGATTCGACCGTTGCAACGCCCGTCTTCACCAAGCCGATCGAACTCGGCGCCGATATTGTCATGCATTCGGCGACGAAGTATCTCAACGGCCATTCCGATCTCATCGGCGGCGCGCTCGCAACACGTGCGGACGACGAGCCGTGGCACGCGATCAAGACCCTGCGCACGCAGCTTGGCGGGGTGCCCGGTGCGTTCGAAGCATGGCTCTTGCTCCGCGGCATGCGCACGCTCTTTCCGCGCGTGCGCACGGCGGCGGCGAATGCGCTGACGCTCGCCGAACATTTCCGCGGCCATCCGCTCGTGGAAGACGTGCTCTATCCGGGTCTGACGAACTTCCCTGGCCATGCGGTGGCGGCGCGCCAGATGCAAGACGGCTTCGGCGGGATGCTCTCCATCCGCGTCAAGGGCGGCGAGCGTGCGGCGATCGCGACGGCGGCGCATGTGCGGCTCTGGAAACGCGCGACCTCGATCGGCGGCGTCGAGAGCCTGGTGGAACATCGCGCTTCGGTCGAAGGGCCGGACACCCCGTGTCCGCCCGATCTGCTCCGGCTCTCGACGGGGATCGAGGATGTCGGCGATCTCACGCAGGACCTGGAAGACGCCCTCAAAGCGGCTCAGCGCTGACATTGTCGAACCCCTTGACGGACCCCGGACGCTTCCCTATCATTCAACCATATGGTTGAACGTACCGCGCAACTCGACCTGGTCTTCGGCGCACTCTCCGACGTGACGCGCCGCGACATCCTGCGCCGCGTTGCCAAAAAGGAATTGTCGGTCGGCGAGATCGCATCGTCCTACGACATCTCATTCGCGGCCGTGGCGAAGCATCTTGTCGTGCTCGAGAAAGCCCGGCTCGTCACCAAGCGCCGGGAGGGCAAGCAGCAGGTCGCCGCACTCGCGCCCGCCGCGCTGAGCGACGCTGCGAAACATCTCGAACGCTACCGCGACATCTGGGAAAGCCGGCTGGATCGCCTGGAAAAATATCTGGAGACGCAACGATGACGACGGCTTTGAAAAACGAATTGACCATCATACGCGTGCTCGATGCGCCGCGCGCAAAGGTCTGGCGGGCCTGCAGCGAAATCGATGCGCTCAAAGCCTGGTGGGGTATGCCCAACGACGCCAGCATGCCCACCTGCAAAGTCGACTTCCGCGTCGGCGGCTCGATGCTTTGCGAGATCGTGCATGAGGGCTCGCCGATCTGGTTCAAATGGATTTATCGCGAGATCGTCGAGGGCGAGAAGCTGGTCCTGGAGCAGCATTTTTCCGATCAAGACGAGAACGAATTGGATTCTGTCGACCGGCCGGCTTCGACAATCACGCTTCGTTTGGAGGACATGAACGGGAAAACCAGACTGACGGTCGTGCACGCGGACATGGCGTCGGAAAAGTATCCCGTCGAAGACTATAAAGAAGGCTGGTCGCAGTCTCTCGACCGGCTCGCCGCTAGCCTGACCGGCTAGGAAATCCTTGACCGCGCGGCACTTTTGAATCGAATGTCGGTATGATGGGACAGCGGCCGCGCCCCGTCTCATGTTCTACGCGGTCTACATCCGGGAGCGCGACATCAAATGTGCCTGCGTCGGCGGAAACAGCAATGTTCCGCTTGGCTTCGTCTCGCTCACAGAGAATGTGATGATGGTCGCGATGGCCGTCTGGATGATCGTCTCGTAGGCTGCTTTTCCATGCCCATCATTCGCCCTTGCAGCTTGCGGCACGCCGCATTGGCCCTGCTTGCCGTACGCCTTCTCGCGTCCCCCGCCTATGGCGAGGAGATGCCTGGCATGACTATGCCCACGGAGCACGACGGTCGCGAAAGCAAACCCACGAAGGCGCAACCACCAACGACGCCTCCTTCCGGCAAGTCAGACATGCCAGGCACGGCTCAGGGCAAGACGCAAGCTGGCGCGATGGCGGAAATGCCCGGCATGACGATGACGGGCGCGTTCGGTTCTTATCCCATGACGCGCGACGCGTCCGGAACGAGTTGGCAGCCGGACCTTGCCGAGCATCATGGTATTCATGCGACGTTGGATGATTGGATGTTGATGGGGCATGCGATGCTCTGGG
>Ga0105237_10007662_pt1 | contig 11800 bp, 10 predicted proteins | sample KBSC24metaG_FD_81520 | JGI IMG/M metagenome (GOLD analysis project Ga0105237, IMG submission 81520) | Corn rhizosphere microbial communities from Kellogg Biological Station, Michigan, USA - KBS C2-4 metaG | ecosystem: Host-associated > Plants > Roots > Rhizosphere > Soil | place: Michigan, USA... | reverse complement strand
TGGTGCTGTGGAGCGGCGCACGTTCGGTCGTTGCCGGCGCCCTCGACCCCGGCGTGCTGAGCCAGTTCGTGCTGTACGCGGTTATTTCGGCAGGGTCGATCGGTGGCTTGACCGAGGTCTGGAGCGAGATATCGCGCGCCAGCGGCGCGATGGAGCGCATCGGCGAGCTGATGGCGACGCAGGCGGACATCCGCTCGCCGGCGCAGCCGGTCGAACTGCCGCGGCCCGTGCGCGGCGCGATCCGCTTCGACCACGTCGAGTTCCGCTATCCGTCCCGGCCGGAGACGGCGGCACTGCATGATTTCAGTCTCGACATCGCGCCGGGAGAAAGCGTCGCGCTGGTCGGTCCATCCGGTGCCGGCAAGAGCACCGTGTTCCACCTGTTGCTGCGCTTCTACGATCCGCAGCACGGCACGATCCGCATCGACGGAGCCGATTTGAAAACCCTGGCTCTGCCGGAACTGCGCAGCTCGATCGCGCTGGTGCCGCAGGACACGGTGATCTTCGGCGCCAGCGCGCGCGACAACATCCGCTTCGGCAAGATCGACGCCGACGACGGCAGCGTCGTCGCCGCGGCGAAGGCCGCCGAGGCCGACGACTTCCTCGCAGCACAGCCCGAAGGCTACGACACCTATCTGGGCGAACGCGGCGTGCGCCTTTCCGGCGGCCAGCAGCAGCGCATCGCAATCGCGCGTGCCGTGCTCAAGGATGCGCCGATCCTGCTGCTCGACGAAGCCACCAGCAATCTCGACGCGCATTCCGAGGCGGCAATCCAGCACGCGTTCGAACGCGTCATGCGCGGGCGCACGACGCTGATCATTGCGCACCGGCTGGCGACCGTGCAAAAAGCCGACCGCATCGTCGTGATGGATGGCGGACGCATCGTCGCGCAGGGCTCCCACGCCGAGCTGATGCGCCAGGGCGGCCTGTATTCCGAGCTTGCGCGCCTGCAGTTCGCGGCGTAGATCTGGCATCATCCGGTCGGCGGCGGTCCGTCGAATCCGTCGGTGAACAACGTGTCGTTGACATAATTCTGGCAGGCCGAGAATTCCGACGTATTGCCGTTCGCGTCGGTCGCCGTCGCCGTTATTTTCGATCCATCCAGCAACTGGCCAAACAGCGCCGCAGCGATCGGAACATTGATCATGCTGGCCGTGCCCTCGCCGGAGCCCGGCACCGTGACGCTCACGCTGCCGACCCACGACTGACTGTCCCGGTTGCCGCAAGCCGGGCTGTCGTAGAAATCCACGGTGTAATCCCCGTGCAGCGTTGGCAGCGTGCCGGAAACGGTTCCATTCTGGTAGCCGCCGCCAGCACTGCTCAATACCGGAAAATTCCGGTCAAGGTTCGCTTCGTCCGTCGGTTGCGGCAGGCTGTCGTCATTGTTGCCTGTAACGCCGACGGCATCGAGATCGAGGCCGAGCGCGGCGTTGCCGTAGATCGAATTCTTGCGCACGCGATTGCCCTGGCCGACGTCGATCAGCACGCCCTGCGCGCCGTTGTCGGCAATCGTGTTGAAGCGGATCGAATTGTTGTTTGGCGCATCGCCGGTACCGCTGCCGTCGCCGATCAGGTGGATGCCCGCACCAAGGTTGCCGACATTCGTCCCTTCGATGTCCGCGCCGATGTAATTGTTCGAGACAACGTTGTTGTGCGCGCCGAGGCCGTCGAGCACGATGCCGGCCTGCGCGTTGAATCCGATCACGTTGAAGCTGATCGTGTTGCTGTCACCGGCAAGATAGATCCCCCGGGCGCCGTTGCCGCGATTGGTATAGCTGCCGCTGCCGGCCGTATTCCAGCCCAGACCGATATAGTTGTCGACTATTTCGTTGCCGGTGGACCCGCTGACGACGACGATTCCCGAGTTGGTCGCACCGCCGATGATGTTGCGATCGGCGTAGCTCTCGCTGCCGATCGTGTTGTCGTGCGTTGCAGCGCCCAGGCGGATGTCGTATCCGTTCGCGGCCAGCGTATGGCCGCTGACGTTGCCGCCGAAGTGGTTGCCGACGAGGGAGTGCTCGCTGCCGCCCTGCAGGTCGATAGCGGTCGTCGAGAAGCCGCTGAATCCGATTCCTTCGATCGTCAGGGATGTGCCGTCCTTCGCGTCGGAAGGTACGACGACCCCGCGTCCGGGGCCGCCCGGCCCGCTCGCGGCTTCGAGAACGATGCAAAGGATCGCATCGTCGCCGATCGCCGTCTGCAGGTCATTCTTCGACGCTCCCGTCTGTGAATAGCCGTCGATCGTCGCGTTGAGCGCGGATGTCGAAGTCAGGTTGAGTTCGCTGCCAAGCGTAATGACCCACGGGCAGGAGCCACTCGCCATGTTGAACTTGATCGTGCCGCCGTGGTTCGCGATCACGCTGTTGAACGCATTGCGCAGTGTCCCGGAAGTACCGTCGTCAGCCGTCTTCGTTACGATCTGCGTCGGGCTCGGATCGATCGTCGTCTCGTAAGCGCCGCGGTCGACGATCGAGCCGACGATGCGCGGTCCGCCGTCGAGGTCGCTGGCCGGCAGCGATCCCGGCACGGTGTTTTCACCGGAATTGATCGCCGGTGACGGCACCATCGGGACGTAGTTCGCATCGAGGTTCGGGTCGCCACCCCGGTTGTCCTGGGTGACGATCGGCGTCGGACCGGATCGTGCCGCAAAGATGTTGTCGACCAGGACAACCTGGGTCGTGTCGGTGTGCAGGTCGAGCGCGCTCGTGCCTGTGGTTCCGTAGAAGATATTGTTGTATGCGTAAAGCTCGGCGTAGCTGGTGGTGCCGTAAAAGCACGCCCCGAAAGCATTGTTGCCGGCGTTGTCGACGACGGTATTGTTGATCACGTCGATTTCGGGGGCACCGGAATCCGCTTCCAGATACAAGCCACATGAGAAGTCGAGCCCCGTATTGTTGGCAAACAGGCTGTCGACGACGCGGATCGTGCTATCGCTGTCGGCCGCCTGATCCCAGTCGACGACCAAGGCATTGTCGATCGCGTTCAAGAAGGCATCGCGTCGGAACAGGATCGTCGAACCCGACGCTACCTTCAGATAGGAGCCGGAGCCCAAGCCGAGGTTGATGCCATTGCGCACCGAAAAGGTCAGCCCCTCTACGGTCAGGTCGCCGCGCGGCTGAAACGCATCGAACGGTGAAGCGCGGGAATCGACGATCAGCGTATTGCGGGCCGCAATGTCGCGCGAGTTGCATCCGGCGGTATAACCGCCGAGAAACTGGGTGCCGGACTGAACGCCGGGGAAGCCGGTACTCCACAACGTGTTCTTCAGATCGTACGCCTGGTTCTGCGCCGTGAGCTTGTGCTGCACGATCTTGGCGGTCACCGGGATCGATCGCGCCTGATCGATCGCACTCGCCAGATCCGCGTCGCTCTGCACGCAGATCTCGAAATTGGTGGCTAGTGCCTGGCGCCCGAGCAGGCAGCACGCAAACAACGCGCCGCGGCCAATCCATTGGGGTACCGCATGTCTGTTCATGACTGCCTCCGTCACATTCACGCTGCCCCCGCTCTGATGACACGCGGATTTCTCCGAAAAGCGGGCGCTGGCCGCGGCAGGTACGTTGGCCGTTTCGTATGGCCTGGCGGACCGGGCGACGCGGCGGCATCGCGTTTTCAGCCGGACGCCGTCGTCGCGCCGAACGATTTGAAAAACTCGACCGTCCACTCGGCGGCCTGCGGCGGGTACAAGTGGCCACCCGGGTGCCAGATGACTTTCACGTCTGCCTTGCCGCCGCGAAACAGCGCGCACTCGATTCCACAGTTGCGCCCGGGCGCGTCGGCGCCGTCGACACGCCGTTCTTCAGCTACCGTCGTTCGTGCCTTTTCCGGCGTGACCAGCCGGTCGCGCTTGCCGGCGATCTGCAGCACCGGTTTCGCAGCCGGCAGATGCTGTGATGGATCGAGCGAACCGGCGACGATCGCAAAGCCGGAGAATATCTCGCTGCGTTCGATCCACAGCAACAATGTGAAAAATGCGCCATTGGAAAATCCGGTCGAGAAGATGCGGCGTTCGTCGACACGATATTCCTTGCGCAGCGTCGCCAGCATCGCATCGAAAAATTTCAAGTCGCGGTTGCCGTCGTCTCCGGCCAGGCGCTGCCAGCCGGGCTTGCGGCCTTGTGGATCGCGCCGGCTCACCGCATCCAGCCCCTGAGGACAGACCACGATCGCCCGCGGCCAGAGGGTTTGCAATCCGAATTTCGCCGCACCGTGCATCTTGCCGCCATGGCCGTGAAACGCGAACACGAGCGGATGCGTTTCCCCCGGGCTGCCCGCAGTAGGGGCGAATACGAGCGCTTCGCGCCGGATCCCTTCGATGGTCCAGCTCATCGTTCTGGCTGGCGCCGCGGAGGCGCTCGAGGCCAGCAAGGCCAGCAGCACGAACATGAATGACAGTCGCACGGGCATCGAAGTCTCCGCGAAGACAAAGCCATTCACAAACACGCAAAACGACGCTACATCCGGTCATTCCAGGTGCCCGCGAACTGATAAGCTGTCCGGGGGAATCCCTGGAGACGGGATGCCGGAGAACGAAGCACTGACCAGGCTGCTGAATGCCGCACAATCCGGCGACGCGGATGCGGCACGCTCGGCCTACGACATGGTCTACATGGAGCTCAAGCGCCGGGCACGCAATTCGCTGCGCAGCGCCAGACCCGACGACACGCTGACCCCAACGGCGCTCGTGCACGAGGTGTACGTCCGCTTCAGCGAGCGCGACGCGCAGCCGCTGCGCGACCGCACCCACTTCTATGCCCTCGCCGCGCGCGCGATGCGCCAGATCCTGGTCGACCATGCGCGTCGGCGCCATGCCGACAAGCGGGGTGGCGGCGCGCATGCAACCAGCCTCGACGAGGCCTTGTCGCTGCGCAGCAACGACATCGAACGCACGCTCGAACTTGACCGCGCGCTGCGCGCGCTGGAGTTGCGCGACCTGGACCTTGCGCGCCTGGTCGAGTGGCATTTCTTCGCCGGACTGAACTTCCACGAGATCGCCCGCGAAACAGGCCGCCACGAACGCACCGTGCGGCGCGACTGGGAGCTGGCGCGCGCCTTTCTGCAACGCGAATTGGGTTCGGCCGGGCCATGACTCCTTCCCCGACCGACTGGTCCCTGGTCAAGGCGCTGTTCGCCGAGGCGCTGGACCAGCCGGAGCGCGAGCGCGCCGCATGGCTCGAGGCCAGCTGCCACGATGCAGCCGTGCTCGCCTAGGTCCGTTCGCTGCTGGCGGCACAGGCCGCTCCGGTGACGCACATCCTCGACGAAGGCATCCAGCATCTGATTTCGCCGCTGCTGCTCGACGACGATCCGTTGCTCGATACGCGCATCGGCCCCTATCGCCTGCTGCGCCTGCTCGGCGAAGGAGGCATGGGCCGCGTCTTCCTGGCAGAACGCGCGGACGGCGAGTTCCGCCAACGGGTTGCGCTCAAACTGATGCGGCCGGGATTCGTTTCCGGCGAGGTCAACGAACGCTTCCGGCGCGAGCGCGAACTGCTGGCGCGCCTGGCGCATCCGAATATCGCGCAGCTGCACGATGGCGGACTCAGCGCCGACCGCTCGCCGTACTTCACGCTCGAGTACGTCGAAGGCGAACCGGTCATTGCCTGGTGCGATGCGCGCAAGCTGTCGATAGCAGGCCGACTCGCGCTGCTGCTGAAGATCTGCGACGCCGTGCAGTATGCGCACCGCAACCTGATCGTTCACCGCGATCTCAAGCCGTCGAACATCCTCGTCACCGCCGACGGCGAGCCCAAGCTGCTCGACTTCGGCATCGCCAAGGCACTGGATACGCAGAACGACCGCGGCCTGACCGGTACGCAATCGCAGCCGATGACGCGCGAGTACGCCGCGCCCGAACAGGTGCTGGGTGAACCGATCACGACGGCAACCGATGTCTATGCGCTCGGGGTGCTGCTGTACGAACTGCTCAGCGGGCACGTGCCCTACGCGCGCGCCGAACGCGGCGACGTGAGCTGGGCAAAGGCGATCGTCGAGGAACGTCCCGAGCCGCTGACGCGCGCCATTGCCAGGTCGCAGGCGCACCCGCGCGAAGCCGACGACGGCGACGCGGCGCACGCGCGCGGCGCATCGTTCGCCGCGCTGCGTCGCACCCTGCGCGGCGACCTCGATCGCATCGTCCAGCGCGCCCTGGAAAAAGAGCCCGAAGCCCGCTACGCCTCGGTGACGGCATTTGCCGACGACGTACGCGCCTATCTCGAGGGCCGCGCCCTGCCGGGCGGCAGCCGCCGCTATCGGGTCACGAAGTTCCTGCGCCGGCATCGGGTCGGCGTGGCGATGACAGTGCTCACGCTGGTGCTCGCCGGCGCGGGCATCGGCGGCATCGTCTACCAGGCAAGCGAAACGGCGCGCGAAGCGCAGGCCGTGACGGCGGTGAAGGATTTCCTGCTGAGCCTGTTCGCCGCGAGCAGCCCGAACGAAACCAGAGGCCAGGACCTGAAGGTGCGCGAACTGCTCGACCGCGGCAGGACGCAGATCGAGCGCAATCTCTCAGCCCAACCGGAAGTGCGCTCCGAATTGCAGGGCGCACTGGGCCGGATCTACTTCCAGCTCGGTGCCTACGATCAGGCCGAAGCGCTGCAGCGCAGCGCACTGGCCGTGACGACTGCCGACGCCGGCACCCGTGCCGTGCAGTCGCGCCAGCTCGCCGAAACGCTGGCGGCGCGCGGCAATCTTGGCGAAGCCGAGCCGCTGGCGACTGCCGCGGGCGACGTGCTCGAGCGCAATGGCGACGTGCAGGAACGCGTCCGCGCCTGGATCACGCGTTCCTCGATCGCGCAGAAGCAGGGCAACGCTGCGCGGGCCGAGCAGTATGCGATCGAGGCCGCCCGGCTCGCGCGCATGCCGGCAATCCCGCCCGAGTTGCTCGGCAACGCGCTCAGCGCGCAGGGCCTGGCCGACTGGGACCTGCGCAAGGTCGCCCAATCCGAAGCCCTCTACCGCGAGGCACTGCAGATTCATCGCGCCGCGTTCGGCGACGTCGACCTGCGCGTCGCGACCGACCGCCAAGACCTGACGCTGGCGCTGCGCAATCTCGGGCGCTATGAGGAAGCACTCGAGCAATGCCGGGCAAACATCGACATCGTCGAGAAAATCCTCGGACCCAATCATCCCGCCATCAGCCGCGCGTTGTTCACGCTCGGAACGACGCTCTACCACATGGCGCGCTACGAGGAAGCCGAGCAGGTGCTGCGCCGCGGCGTCGCTGTCGCACGCGCAAGCCTCGGCGACCATCCGACCACGGCAACCGCACTGAACAATCTTGGCCTCGTGCTGATGGACTGGCACGGGCTCGACGAGGCCGAGCAGGTCTACCGCGAGGCGTTGCGGATCGCGACCGCGCAACTCGGACCGAACCACAACATGGTGCTGATCACCGCGAGCAATCTTGGCTATGTCCATGGTCAACAAGGAAAACTCGAACTCGCGGAAACCGAGTTGCGCGACGTGCTCGCGCGCGACCGCGCGACAGGCATCAAGGACGAGGTCTGGGAGCTGAACCGGCTCGGCGACGTACGCCGGCGGCGCGGGGACTGGCAGGAGGCGGTCGGACTGCATCGTCAGGCCCTGCAGCAAGCCATCGCGCTGTTCTCGCCAAATGCACGCCAGGCTGCCCTCTCGCACTACTACCTCGGCCTGGCACTCGTCGACGCGGGAGAAAAAACCGAGGCTGCGAGCGAGCTGCGCGCCGCGCTCGCCGCCTATCGGGTCTTGCTGCCGCCCGATGGCGCGCATCCGTTTTCCGCCTCCGCGCGGCTTGCGCTCGGACGCCTGCTCAGCGAGCAGCCGGATGGTCGCGACGAGGGCGTCGCGCTGGTGCGCGAGGCGGTGAAGCTCAGGGAGCGCTTCCTTGGCGCCGATGACGAGCGCACGCTCGAGGCGCGTCGCACGCTGGCAGGCCTGGCCGGCAGATGAGGCCCCGTTCGTGCGAGGCCTCCTTGTCCGTCCCGACGGACCCGGCTACTTCACCGGCACGACGCCGGCGGCTTGCGAACCCTTCGGCCCCTGTACCACTTCGAAGCTGACCTTCTGCCCTTGCTGCAGGGTGCGGAAGCCTTCCGAATTGATGGCGGAGTAGTGGACGAACACGTCCTCACTGCCGTCTTCCGGCGCAATGAAACCGAACCCCTTGGCATCGTTAAACCACTTCACTGTTCCCGTTCGCATGAAGCTGACCTCGACGCTATTGTTTGAACGAATGGCTACGGCGGCGCCCGCGTAACGATCACTCCCAAGCACGCAACGTTGCGGTGCGTGCAAGAAGTATAACAATGAATTAACAAAAAAATACAAGCCCTCGCGCGCGACGGACTGTCAGCTTGCCGTCAGCAGTTCTGCAATGATGACAGGAACTTGCGCCGTGGCTGCGTCGAGATTGGCGTAGATTTCAGGCAGGCTGATCGGCTCCATCGGACCCGGCCCCGGACCGCAGCCGGCTGCCCAGTTTGCGACCAGCGCCAGGCAGGCATAGTCGAGTCCGAGTTCGCGCGCCAGCACCGCTTCGGGCATGCCGGTCATGCCGACCAGATCGCAGCCGTCGCGCCGCATGCGGGCGATCTCGGCGGCCGTTTCCAGCCGCGGCCCCTGGGTCGCGCCATAGCAGCCGCCGGCGACGACATGGATTTGCGCCCGGGCTGCCGCTGCGGCCAGCCTGCCGCGCAAAGCTGCGCTGTACGGCTCGCTGAAATCGATGTGCTCGACCCTGGCGCCTTCGACATCGCAGAAACTGCTGATGCGGCCGTGCGTGTAGTCGATGATCTGTTCCGGAATGACGACAGCCCGCGGACCCATGTCGGCCCGGATGCCGCCGACGGCGTTGACGCCAACGACCTGGCGTGCCCCGGCGTGATGCAGCGCCCACAGGTTTGCACGGTAGTTGACCCGGTGCGGCGCCAGCGTGTGCTCCTCGCCATGACGGGCCAGGAATGCCAATCGCTTGCCGCCGAATGCGCCGAGAACGAGCGGACCCGACGGCGCGCCGAACGGCGTTGGCACGTCGCGGCGCTCGACCTCCCGCAGGCCGGGAAAAGCATACAGCCCGGTGCCGCCGATCAGTGCCAGGTCGATCGCCACTAGCCTTCCTTGAGCGCGTAGATGCCGGGCAGGTTGCGCCCCTGCTCGTGGAAATCCATGCCAAAGCCGAACACGTAACGGTCCGGCACGTCCACGCCGACCCAATCGGCCGCGACGCCGGGCGCGGCGCGACCATGCTGCTTGCGGCAAAGCACCGCAATCAACACACGCTTTGCGCCCTGATCGGTGCAGAAATCGCGGATCGCGCGCAAGGTGTAGCCTTCGTCGAGGATGTCGTCCGCGAGCAGGACGACGCGGCCCTGCATCGCCAGCCGTGGCTGCTTGATCCACAGCAACTCGCTGCCGCGCGTGCCGCCGTGATAGCGCGTTGCGTGCACGTAATCGAATTCCAGGTCGGTCGGGATCGCCAGCGCCAGCGCGCCGCCGAAGATCAACCCGCCGTTCATGATGGTCAGGAAAATGGGCGTCTCGCCCTGCACGCTGGCTGCGATGGCACGGCCCATCGACGCGATCGCGTCGTCGAGCTGCTCGCGGCTGAACAGCAGGTCGGCCGTGCTCAACGCGGCCTGCAGAGAAGGCCGGCTCACGCGGCTTTCCCGGGCGAATCACCGGACAAGGCGTTCACGCGCGCAAGAAAACGGTCGCGTTGCGGATTGTCGAGCATCGCTTCCCACGAGGAGGCGACGCCGCCGGTCAGCGTTGCGACGCGTTCGTCCGGGCACGGCGGTCGGCCGCGGCACGCCTGCAGCGCGTCGCCCACCGCTTCGGGCTTGCATACCAGGATCAGGTCGCAGCCGGCAGCCAGGTGTCCGTCGATGCGCGCCGGGATGCCGCCGCTGCTCTTCGCCGCGGCCATGCTGATGTCGTCGCTGAAAACCACACCGCCGAATCCATACTCCCCACGCAGGACATCCTCGATCCAGATGCGCGAATACCCGGCCGGGTGGACATCGATGCACGGATAGGCCACATACGCCATCATGACCGCTTCGGCGCCGGCCTTGATCGCGTCGGCAAACGGCAACAGGTCGGTTGCGCGCAGTTCGGCCAGTGAGCGCATGTCGGCCGCCTCGTCGAAGTGCGTATCCTCCAGCACGGAGCCATGGCCGGGAAAATGCTTGATCGTCGCAGCCATCCCGGCCAGGCGCATGCCGCGCAGGTAGGCCAGGCCGAGCGCCGAAACGGCCGCCGGGTCCGCATGGAACGCGCGCTCGCCGATCGCCAGGTTGCCGCGCTTGAGGTCGATCACCGGCGCGAAGCTCAGGTCGATATCGAGCGCGCGCATCTCGGTCGCCATCAGCCAGGCATGCTCTTCGGCAATCGCGACGGCATGCCGCGGCTCCCGCTCGTACAGGTCGCCGATGCGCGCGAGCGCGGGCAGATTCGTGAACCCGTCGCGGAAGCGCTGCACCGGGCCGCCCTCCTGGTCGACACAGAGCAGAAACGGTCCTGCACGAACGTCACGGATCTGCTCGACGAGCCGTGCCACCTGCACGCGCGACGCGAAATTGCGCGTAAAAAGGATCACGCCGCTGACGGCTGGGTCGGCGATCCAGTCGCGCTCCCCGGCGCTCAATTCCCTGCCACGTATTCCGATCACCAACAAGGCATCATTCTCCGGCACGTTCGACCGCACTCCAGTGCGAGTACGGATGGTTCAGCAGATGCAGATTGTAATAGCGCAGCGCGGCGCTGACCTCGCGCCCCAGCCACGAGGGCCGTTCGAAGCGCGCATCGACCGCTTCGAGCTCGAGTTCGGCGACGATCAGCCCGGCATTGTCGCCGAGAAATTCGTCGACCTCGAAGGTGCGTCCGCCATGCGGCACATAATGCCGGATTTTCTCGACGACGCCAGGGCAGAATTCGGCAAGCATGCGGGCAGCATCGACGACCGGCACCGCATATTCATACTCGCGCCGTTCGATGCCGGCGATCGCCGACTTGATATTGAGCCAGGCGGCATCGCCGGCAATGCGAACCCGCACCGAACAAGCCGGGCCGTGCGCCGTCCCGGTGCGCGTCAGATAGCCCTGCGTCATGCGCTGCGACCGCGTGACCGACGCGCGCCACTCATCCGCAGCCACCAGGAACTTGCGCTCGATCTCGGTTGCCATGTCAGGGCTGGAGTCCGCCTTCCGGAAGATGCATGCGCGCTGCGCTCGCCGCCGTGCTACGACCGCTCGAACAACGCGATCGATTCGACATGCGCCGTGTGTGGAAACATGTCCATGACGCCGGCGCTGCGCAGGACGAAGCCATGGCGCTCGACCAGGATGGCGGCGTCTCGTGCCAGCGAGCCCGGGTGGCACGAAACGTAGACGACACGCCTGACCGATCGGCCCGGCAGGTACTCGAGCACTTCGACCGCGCCCGAGCGTGGCGGGTCGAGCAGCAGCAGATCGTAGCCGGCCCTCGCCCAGACGGTGGTGCGCTGGTCGGCGGCAAGGTCGGCGGAGTGAAACTTCGCGTTGTGCACGAGGTTGCGCAGTGCATTCGCCTCGGCGCGCCGCACCAGACCCGCTTCGCCTTCCACACCGGCAACTTCGGCGCAGCGGCGCGCGAGCGGCAACGTGAAATTGCCGAGGCCGCAAAACAGGTCGAGCACGCGGTCTCCCGGCTGCGGATCGAGCAGGCCGAGCGCGTGGTCGATCATGCGCAGGTTCATGCCGCCGTTGACCTGGATGAAATCGAGTGGTCGGAACTCGATGTCGAGTTCGTATGCCGGCACGCGGAAACTCAGGCGCGCGTC
>Ga0105237_10007660_pt1 | contig 11801 bp, 10 predicted proteins | sample KBSC24metaG_FD_81520 | JGI IMG/M metagenome (GOLD analysis project Ga0105237, IMG submission 81520) | Corn rhizosphere microbial communities from Kellogg Biological Station, Michigan, USA - KBS C2-4 metaG | ecosystem: Host-associated > Plants > Roots > Rhizosphere > Soil | place: Michigan, USA... | reverse complement strand
CGATTCGCTGGTGGTGGTCACCGGTGCCATTCCGATGCCATTGGTGCGGTACACGCCGAGCTGGTCGGACGAGATGACCTACGAGCCGGTGGCGTGAGGACAGACATGACTCTTTCTGTTGCCATCATCGGAGCCGGGTTCGCGGGTATCGGCGCCGCCATCCGGCTCAAAGACCAGGACATCACCGACTTCGAGATCTTCGAACGCGGCACGCGGGTCGGCGGCACCTGGCGCGACAACACCTATCCCGGTGCGGCGTGCGACATCCCGTCGCGGCTGTACTCCTACAGCTTCGCGCCGAACCCGGACTGGTCGCACACCTACTCCGGCAGCGACGAAATCCTCGGATACATCGACAGCATGGTCGAGTCCTCCGGTATCGCACCGCATATCCGGTTCGGCCACAACGTGACCGGTGTCGAATACGACGAGGTGGCGGGGGAGTGGACCGTCACCTTCGAGGGCCGTGAACCGGTCCGGGCGCGCACCGTCATCGTCGCCTCGGGGCCGCTGGCGAACGTGAGCTTCCCGAAGATCGATGGCATCGAGACTTACGAGGGTAAGAAAATCCACAGTGCCCGTTGGGATCACGACTACGACTTCACCGGCAAGAAGGTCGCGGTCGTCGGGACCGGCGCCAGTGGTGTGCAGATCGTCCCGGAACTGGTGAAGGTTGCCAAGTCGGTCAAGGTGTTCCAGCGCACGCCGGGCTGGGTCATTCCGCGGGTCAACGGGTCCACCAGTGGGTGGATGAAGCGGATCTACAAGGACGTGCCGTTCGCCGAGAAGCTTGCCCGCTCGGCCTGGTTCTGGGGCCACGAGTCGGTCGCGCTCGGCGTCGTCTGGGACAGCCCGTTCACCCGGGTGGTCGAGGCGTTGAGCCTGGCGAATCTGCGTATGCAGGTCAAAGATCCGTGGCTGCGCCGTCAGCTGACCCCAGACTTCTCGGCCGGCTGCAAGCGCCTGCTGATGACCCGCGACTACTACCCTGCGTTGCAGGCCGACAACTGCAAGCTGGTGACGTGGCCCATCGCCCGGTTGTCCCCCAAGGGAATTCGGACTGTCGAAGGCATCGAGCACCAATTCGACGCCATCGTGTTCGCCACCGGTTTCGAGGTGTCCAAGGCCGGTACCCCGTTCCCTGTGATCGGTATCGATGGCCGGGAGCTCGCCGCGGAATGGAGCCGGGGGGCGTACGCCTACCGCAGCGTCGCGGTATCCGGTTACCCCAACCTGTATTTCACCTTCGGACCCAACTCCGGCCCCGGCCACAGTTCGGCGCTGGTGTACATGGAGGCGCAGATCGACTACATCGTCGAGGCCATTTCCAAGCTGCTGCATTTCGGCTGGAAGTCGCTCGACGTGCGGCCCGAGGTACAGGCCCGCTACAACGAGGACATCCAGCAGCGGCTGCAGTCCACGACGTGGAACTCAGGCTGCCAGAGCTGGTATCTGACCGAGGACGGCTTCAACGCGACGATGTTCCCCGGCTTCGCCACCCAGTACGTCAACCAGTTGAAGGCGGTCAATCTGCACGACTTCAAGATCACTGCTGAGCAGACCAGCGGTGCGTCGGTCCTGACCGCATAGAATCCGCTGGTGGCTGAGTACCGGATCGACGACCTCGCGCGCAAAGCGGGGACGACAACCCGGAATGTCCGCGTCTACCAGGAGAGTGGCCTGCTGCCCCGGCCTCAGCGCCGGGGCCGGGTCGCGATCTACACCGACCGGCACCTGCGCCAGCTGCAGGCGATCGTCCGGCTGCTCAGCGAGGGCTTCACCGTCAAACACATCCTGAAGTTCCTCACCGGCCTGCAGCGTGGCGAGGGGCTCGTCGAGGTGCTGGACCTGGCGGAGCTCGAAGAGCTGGTGATCTCGCCGTGGTCGAACCCCGAGTCGCAGACCATGACGCGCCAAGAGCTGGAGATGCAGCTCGGCCGGCTGGATGGCGCGACGCTGCGGCGGCTGGTCTCCGGCGGGATCATCGAGTCGACGGACGACAAGGACTCGTACCTGGTGCCCGACCGCCGGGTGATCGACGACTTCGCCCGGCTCATCTCCCGGGGGATGCCGTTGGCGGCGATCCTGAAGACCACCACGGCCGTGGACAAGAAGCTCGACGAGGCGGCGCGCGCCATGACCCGCGCCGGCCACACCGAGGTGGTCCGGCAACGAGGGACGGGCTGGTATCCCAGCAACGACGTCGAACTTGCCTGGGCCGCCGACCTCATCGATGCCATGCGCCGAGTATCTCGCCGTTCCGCGCACGCTAGCCTTGACCGCGCGTTAGATGAAGCGGTGCGTGCCGAACTTCGGCAGTACCAGCAGGAGGCCAAGGACAAGGGGGCTCCTGCCGAGCGGAAGGCGTGAGTCATGGCTGGGGCACACGAAGCCGGGAACGTGTCCGGCAAGCAGAAGCGACGGGGACCGAAGACGCTCATCCAAGCGGTCTTTTCATTGATGGACGATGTCGCCGAGCTTCGGAAATCCGCGCAGTTCATCGCCGACAACATCGCCAAGCTGAGTGAGAGCGCAGCGGGCATCGACCGGCATGCGGAACTGATCGCCAGCCAGATCACCACCTTGACCGAGGCTGCCGCCGGGATCGACACCTCCGCCGAGAAGATCGCCCACGGCGCCAACTCGATCGCCGCGACGCTGCCCAGTTTGCAGCGGCTCGCCGAAGTTGTGGAGCCCCTCGACAACACGGTGGCGCGCCTCGGGTGGTTCGTCGACCGGATTCCCGGCGGAAAACGAAGCTAGCCGTCAATTCCTGTTCTCGCAGAACGGAATTCGTCCGAAGTCGTCAATTTCGATACCTGTGCCGATCGGCTATTGCCACCCGCCGGACATCGGAGGAACGTATATCGGTGGACCGGCGGCGCCGCTGGGGCGCTGCCCCGATATAGAGGGGGTGGGTCGTGTACGCACGCTCTACCACTATTCACGCACAACCCTCGGCCATCGACGCGGGAGTTGCTCACCTCCGCGATGAAGTGATGCCGAAACTTCAAGGCCTGGAAGGGTTCGTCGGCATGTCGCTGCTCACCGACCGGCAGTCCGGCCGGTGCATCGCGGTGACCGCGTGGGAGTCCGAGGAGGCCATGAATTCCCTCGCCGAACAAGTTCGGCCGATCCGCGAACAGGCCATCGAGAAGTTCGGCGGCGACGCGACCGTCGACGAGTGGGACATCGCACTGTTGCACCGCACTCGCCAGATGCCTGACGGTGCGTGTGCCCGGGTTACGTGGGGACATGTCGACCCTGCCCACGCCGACGCTGCGATCGAGCACTTCAAGATGAACATCGTGCCCGACAGCGAGGCGCTGGAAGGCTTCTGCAGCACCAGCCTGCTGGTTAATCGGAACACCGGCCGCGGCGTGGCCTGCACGACGTTCGACAGCCGAGAAGCCATGGAGCGCAACCGGGATGGGGCGCGCACCATGAAGCAAATGCGCATGAAGGAGACCGGCGCGAGCGAGCTGGACGAGTGCGAATTCGACGTGGCCTTCGCCCACCTGCGGGTGCCGGAACTGGTTTAGCCACAGGCGCCGAACTGACCCGACGACCGGACTAGAACGGTGTCGGGTCGGTTCGGCTGCGCAGTGGGTGCATCCAGGTGCAAGCCAAGAATCTCCCAAGCGCCGGGCTGCATGCTTCATTCACTATTCAGCAGCAGATCGACGACAGTGTCGACGAACGAAGGGTGAGTCCACATGACGCGACGAATCGCACGACTGGCCGCGGCGGCACTGTTGTCCGGCGGGATGAGTCTGGCCGCCTTCGGGTTGAGCGCCGGCACCGCCCACGCAGAACCTTCCTCGGGTACCTGGTGCCCGGGCCAGCCGGTCCCCGGAGGCTTCACCGAGGTTGACTGGGACTGGACGACCTGCCATCGGTACAACTTGGTACACCGTGGAATGCCACCCCAGGTCGTTGGCATGACCGCCGAAGACGGCTGGTACGGCGGCCACCCGCACTACCGACTGGTCGCCGGCGAGAACACCAACGCGACCTGCCAATTCTTGGGCTGCCCGTAGTGAAATCCATTGTGAGCCGCCGACTTTCGGTGCTCAGAAAGGCGCGGGTTCGTCCCATTCTTCTGCGGCGAGGGCCTTTTCGACCTCGCGGCGGAAGTGCCATTCCTCGGCGGCGATGCGTTCTTCGTTGACCATGCGTGCTTCGTTGATGAGCTCTTGGCGTTCTTGGGCGCGCGTGCGTTTGCGTTTGGGCATGCAATAGCCGCGCCCGGGTGTGCGTACCGGTTCCTGAGTGATCTCGGGTGTTCCGGTTGGTGTGGCCAGTTGTGGGTACCAGTGGGCGCCTTCGGGTTTGGTGATGTAGGTGTGCCCGGTGGGGGCGACCCAGACGACGGTGCCGTCGGGGTATTGGTGGTCGGTCCAGCCGTGGAACGTTTTGAGTAGGTGGTGGAACCGGCAGAGGCATTTGAGGTCCGACGGGTGCGTCGGCCCGGCCGGGTACGGGACGGTGTGGTCGAGGTCGCATGCTTGCGCGGGCCGGTCGCAGCCCGGGAACCGGCAGGTCAGGTCGCGGCAGCGCACGAACTCGGCGAGCTTGGCCGACGGCCGGTACCGGGGTTCGGCCGCATCCGGCGGCAGGTCCACGTGGCGGATGGTCGCGCCGTCGGCGAGCCGTGCGACCTGTTCGGCGGGGATCTGCCCGTACCCGGGCAGGAATCCCGGGGCTCGACCGTCGAGGGTGTCGGGACTGGCGATCACGTGGATCACCGCGCGGGTTCCGACCGTTGGCGCCGGGAGTTCCGCCGCTGCTGCAGCGGCGGCGGGGCAGTCGGGGTTGGCGCATTGGCAGTGCAGCCGGTCCCCGCGGGCGAGGGCATCGATGGCGGCGGCACGCCGCTGATCATGGCTGCGCGGATCGTTGTGGCACACACTTTTGGCGAGGTCGTCGAGGACCGCGTTCAGCACGGCGGCGGTCGCGGCGTCCACCGTGCCGCAGATGCTCGCGGCGCCGGGCCCGCAGGCACGGACGTCGAGGTAGCGGGCCTGTGACGGTGGTCGGGGTGCGTGGACGCCGGCCTGATCGGACGCGGCGATGATCGCGTCGATGCGTTGTTCCATTTTCGGTTTCGACAACCGCCCCCATGCCACGATCTTGGCGGCGAGGTCGGCATCGACCTGCCCGGCGACGTCGTCGTCGATGATCAGGTCGGTGCGGGCGACGATCATCGCGACCATCACCGCATCGATCAGGCCTTTGGCGTAGACGGCCGCCACTTTGGGGAGCCGGGTGCGCAGCATGACCGCCCGGTCCACCTGGGCCTGCGCCCGCTTGCGCGAGACGCCCAACGCGGCGGCGACCTCGACGACCAGGCCGGCATAGCCGTCGATCGCCCAATACCGTTTCTCGATGTCGTCGTCGGGGGCGCGCAGCGCCCACAGGTCGCCGATCGCGGCCAGGCGGCGGGCGCCGGCGGCGTTCTCTTCCCGGGTGGACAGGGTGATCGCGTCGACCGCCGCGGCTGCGGCGTGGGGATCACTATTCGATTCGCTCATACATTCGAATTTATACCTGCCCACCGACAAGAATCGGGAGCTGCAGACGCGACCCATCGACGACGATTAGGGCGCCTAAACAGAAGGGCCGCAGCAGGATCGGAGGCGCGCCGACACCGTGGACAGGGATCGTCGACGCTTAGATCAACTAGCCACCGTCCGCGCTCGCGCCACGACAAAGCTCGGTTCGACGCAATCCGAGACGCCCGGCCCGCAGCCGCCGATTGGTCGATCGAACCGTCGACGATCGCACGGCTCGGGCGACCGCAGTCGACCGAGCCAGTAGACGAGCCGACCAGAAGAATCGAGCCCACCTAACCGTTGACGATCGCACCGCCCGGGCGACCGCAGTCGACCGAGCCGGAAGTCGAGCCGACCAGAAGAATCGAGCCCACCTAACCGTCGAGGATCGCAGCGCGGACCGCGGGGAGTGCTGTACCCCGAGGCGGGATGGGCTCGGCAACGATTGCCGAGCCCACCTAACCGTCGACGATCAGTGCTACACGTGCGTGTTCGGCTTGCCCGGCCACCAGATTCGGTTGCCGATCATCGCCATGGCGGCCGGTACCAGCACGGTGCGCACCAGGGTGATGTCGATCAGCAGACCGACGCCGACGGTGAACCCGATCTGCAGCAGGTTGATCACCCGGCCGCTCATCAACGCGAACATGGTGAGCGCGAACACGATTCCGGCGGTGGTGATGACGCTGCCCGTACTGCCGAAGCTGCGCATGATGCCGCGGATCATGCCGTCACCCGACTCGTCGCGGATTCGGGCGGCGAACAGCATGCTGTAGTCCGCGCCGACGGCGATGAGCGCCATGAAGGACACTGGGAACACCGACCAGTCCACGTCGACGCCGATGATGTGCTGCCACACCAGGACGCTGAATCCGGCGGCGGCGGCGAACGACAGTGTCACCACCGCGACCATGAACACCGGCGCGAGGATGCTGCGCAGCAGCGCGATCAACACCAGCAACACACCCAGGATCGCCACGATCCCGTACAGGGCGAAGTCGTGCCACACCTGGTCACGCATGTCGGCCGACAGCGTAGCCAGGCCGGTGCTGGCGAAACGTGCTGTCTGCAAAGAGGTTCCGGAGGCGGCCTGAGTCGCTGCCGGGGCCAGCGCACGTGACGCGTCCAGCGCCTGGGCGCTGTACGGATTGATCTTCCAGATCACCAGCATGCGTGCCGTCTTGCCGTCAGGGGAGAACAGCAGATCCTGTGCGGCCCGGAACTTGGGGTCGGAGAAGCCTTGGGGCGGAAGGTAGAAGCCGGATGCCGGGCCGTCGGTGGTGTGCGTGCTCAAGGTCGCCAGATAGTCCGTCGCCTGGCCGAGTCCGTCGGTGAGCTGCCCCGACATGTCGACCACACGGTCCACGCCGCCCTTGACCTGGTCCAGCCCGACCGCGAGGCGGGTCATCCCGGCACTGAGCTGGTCCGCGCCCCGCACGAGTTCGGTCAGCTGGGTGCGCGCCTGCGCCGGCGAACCACCGGGCAGGTTCGAGACCATCTTCTGCAACGTGGCCAACGCATTTCGGATGGCGGGCTCTGCGGCCCGCACTTTCTCGACGGTCACCTGCGGGACCGCGGAGAGCCGCTGGGCCTGCAGCAGCGCGCGGCTGACCGCGCCATTGGAGATGGCGTCGAGGTCGGCGATGTCTGCATGGGCGCGACTGCACACCGGGTTCATCAAACAATCCGGTCCGGGTTGCGGGTCCAGTGCCGAGCCGAGTGCCGAGCTCACCAGCCGACCCGCGTCGGCGACCTGCGCGTTGCCGTCGATGGCCTGCAATGCCGCGTCGAGCAATCCGGTGGATGAGCTGAGATCGGCCAGCGCCGATCGGACGTCCACGGTGCCGTCGGTGAGGGTCGACAGGCCGGAGCCGGCGGCCTGGTACCCGTCGAGCACCTGATGGGCCAGCCCGGTCACTTGCCTGATGCCCGAAACCAATTGGGGAATCTGGGTTACCGCCGAGGCGGCACCGTCACGCAGTTGCGCCGCACCGGAATCCAGCCGGTGAATGTCGGGGACGGCCTTGTTGACCTGAGTCCGCGCGTCGCCGAGCCGGTCCGCCACGATCCCGGCCTGATAGCCGATGGTGGTCTGCGGCAACTGCTTTCCGGCCGGTCGCGTCATCGAGCGGACGTACGCGATCTCGGGCATGCCGGCAATGCGCCCCGCGACCCGGTCCAGCACGGCGAGGTCATCGGTGTTCCGCATGTCATGGTCGGCCGAGACGATCAGGTATTCCGGTGCCGCCTCATTGACGCCCCAATGCGCATAGGTCTTCTGGTAGCCGATGGCGCTCTCCGTGTCGTCCAGCTGCATGGAGTTCTCGTCGAAGTTCACCCGGAACGTGGTGAGAACCAGTGCGGAACTTAGCAACAGCACCAGCGACGCGGCGACCAGCACGCCGGACCGGCGGATCATGGTTGACCCGATGCGGCGCCATCTCCGGTCGTTGAGCGGCCGCGGTTCGGCCAGGCCGCGCTTGCCCAGGATCGACAACAGGGCGTAGGGCAGTGACATCGAGACGGCCAGGCCGACCACGATGGCAATGGCGATCGGCGGGCCGGCCGCCTTGAACATGCCCAGCTCGGTGAATCCCATGGCGGTGGCGGCTGCCGCGATGGTCAGCATCGAGGCGATCAGGATTCCCGAAACCCGCTGTCCGGATTGCGCTATCGCATCGGCCACAGGCACCTGCGCGCGCCGGGCCTCGTGATAGCCGGCCAGGATGAAGATGGCGTAGTCGGTGGCGGCGCCGAGGACCATCGCGGTCATCAGGGAGATGGTGAAGTTCGAGACGGTGAGGATCCCCGTCATGCCGAGCAGCGACACGATGGGGCGGGCCACGCCGAGGGCGATGCCGATGGTCAACAACGGGACCATCGCAGTGGGCAGCGACCGGTAGACCACCAGCAGTACCAACGTGATCAGCAGGACGGACACCGCGGTGATGATCAACAGCGAAAAGTCCATGGCGCTGAACAGATCTGCCAGCGTCGGTGACGGCCCGGTGAGGTACACCCCGACTCCGGGTGGCTTGGGCAGTGCGTGGAGCTGATCGCGGATCTCGATGGTGTTCTTGTGGGCCTTGGTCGACCCGACGTCACCGGTGCCGGCGATCACCAGGTTGATCGCCTTGTGGTCCGGGCTGAGCGCGATGTCGCGCAACTGTGGATTGTCGTAGGTGTCGAGCACGTAGGCGACGTTGGTCTTGTCCCGCTGCAGGGTGGTGATGATATTCCGGTACAGGGCTTCGTCGGCGGCATCGATGCCGTGCTCATCGACCAGCACCACGCTGCCGACGGCGGACGACCGGGGGACGCCGAAAGCGTCGGACATCTCACGCAGAGTCTGGGCGGCTTTGATGTTGGACGGCATGAACGGCGCCGAGCGCTCTGCGACCGTCTGCTCTAGCTGCGGGATCGCCACGTTGAGGATCCCGGCGAGCGCTACCCAGAAGCCGATGACCAGCCATGCCCATCTGGCGCATAAACGACTGGTGGCGGCGAAAAATCTGCTGTTGTGTCCCACCCCGGACCCCTTCGATTCGAGACCGGAACTACACCGTTCGGTCTACTATTGAAGGCAGACGCTAGTAGACCGACTGGTATGCAAACAATGCGGAAAGACAGGGAGTTACGTCACATGAGTGCGCGCGATCGGCTCGTCGTCACAGCCATCGACCTGATTCGGCGTCAAGGTGTCGCGGGTACGGGACTCAGCCAGCTGCTCGAACGCAGCGGCGCCGCGCGCCGATCGCTCTACCTGAATTTCCCCGGTGGCAAGTCCGAACTCGTGACCGACGCGACCGTGACGGCCGGAACGACACTGGCCGACGGCATTGATCTACTGTTCGCCCAACAGGGGCCGGTCGGGGCCCTACGGGCCTTTATCCAGATGTGGATCGCGAATCTCGTCAGCAGCGACTTCGAGTTCGGGTGCCCGATCGTCGCTGCCGCCCTCGGCCGCAGCGAGGCACCGGCGGCGGCCGATGCCGCCGGTGGCGTGTTCCTCGACTGGGAACGGCGCATCACGGCCGGCCTCGAAGCCGCCGGGCTGCCACCCGACATTGCGGCGCGTCAGGCGACGATGACCGTCGCGGCGGTGGAGGGCGCCATCATCGTGGCCCAGGCGACCAAATCGGAGCTGCCGCTACGCCGCGTCGAGGAGGCACTCATCGACGCGGTGGAGCAGTACCTGAATTAGGCAGTTAGGCGGACTGCACCGGCGGTACAGCGGTGGCTGCGCCGGAAAGGCAGTCCGCGATGAAACGGGCCATGCGCGCGTACGCCTGACGGCTCTCGGGCAGCCCGGGGAATATCGCCGGGAACGCGTGGACCTGACTGGGCCAGGCCATGACTTCGCATGCGCGCCCCGCTTGGTGCATCTTGTCCTGCATCCGCTCGGCGTCGCACAGCAGTGACTCCGTTGCGGAGGCGACGATCAGGGACGGCGGCATCGCATCCATCGGACCGGACACCGGCTCCAACTGGCCGAGATTGCCTGTGGGGCAGATCCGCTCGGTGATGACCGGCAGGCCCGCCGCAATCCCGAAGACGTCCGTCGATGCGGTCGAATGCGCAGCGCGCGCAACGTTGTCCAATTCCAGCAGGGGTGAAATGCCGACCACCCCTGCGGGACTTGGGAGCCCGTGCTTCGGGGCCTGCTGCGCGGCGGCGAAAGCCAGGAACCCGCCGGCCGAGTCGCCGGCGATGATGACCTTCGCCGGGTCGACGCCCTGACCCAGCAGATGGCGGTAAGCGCCAAGGCAGTCCTGGATGGTCGTCTCGAGATCGACCTCGGGGTACTGCCGATACTCGATGTGTACCAACGGCAATCGCGTGACACGTGAGAGTGCGGCGACGGCGCGGAGGTGGGTGTTCAGGTCTCCGAGGACGAATCCACCGCCGTGGAAGTACAGGATGACCCCGTCTTCGATCGGCGCGTCGAGGTCAGAAGGCGAAACCCACTCGACAGGCAGGCCGTTCCAGGTTTCGGCAGCCAACCGGAAGCCGCGGGGCAGCCGGCGCCGCTGCAGGCTGGCCAGCCGGTTGACGTTGCGTCCCACGCGGACGATCCGCTGCGACGTGGCTTCATACTCGGCCGTGGTGAGGGCGCGAATCAGGATGCGGGCCAACAGCAATGACGCGAAGAAGTGGATGACACGGGCGCGCAGACTGGCCGGCCCGGCGGCATGGACCACGGAGCTCACTGCGCCAACTCCACCAGTACCGGCGCGTGATCGCTGGGCTGCTTGCCTTTTCGCTCCTCGCGGACGATCTCACCGTGCGTGACACGCGCCGCGAATTCCGGTGAGCCCAAGACGAAGTCGATGCGCATGCCCTGCTTCTTGGGGAACCGCAACTGGGTGTAGTCCCAGTAGGTGTAGACGCCGGGACCCGGCGTGAACGGGCGCACCACGTCCGCGAATCCGGCGTCGTTCATGGCACGGAACGCCGCCCGCTCCGGCTCCGAGACATGTGTCGAGTTCGCGAACACCGCCATGTCCCAGACGTCCTCGTCTGTCGGCGCGATGTTCCAGTCACCCATCAACGCCAGCGGTAGCGACGGATCGTCGGCCAGCCAGCCGGTCGCGGTGTCCCGCAGCGCGGCAAGCCATTTCAGCTTGTACGGCAAGTGGGGGTCAACCAGCGTCCGGCCGTTCGGGACGTACAGGCTCCACACCCGGACCCCGCCGCAGGTCGCCCCGATGGCACGGGCCTCGTCGGCGTCCTGCCATTGCGGTTGGCCGTCGAAACCGATCTGCACGTCCTCGATCCCGACGCGGGACGCGATGGCCACGCCGTTCCACTGGCTGTGCCCGACATGCGCGACGTCGTATCCCAGCGCCGCGAACGGCATGGTCGGGAACTGGTCGTCCTTGCACTTGGTTTCCTGCATGGCGAGCACGTCGACGTTGGCGCGGGACAGCCAGTCCGTGACCCGGTCGACCCGGGTGCGGATGGAGTTGACGTTCCAGGTGGCGATACGCATGACGCTCCGATCAGACGGGCTCGGGGACTTTGAGTTCCCGACGCAGGGCAGTGAAATCGGTGATGGTCTTGGTGGCGACATTGGCGACCGGACGCGCATTGCGGCCGGTGGCCTCGGACTTGGACACCATCACCACGCCGTCGATGTACGGCTGAATGGTGGTGGCGTTCTGCACCGTTGCGACGATCACCAGCTGGAAGCCGAACTTGCGGAACGCCTGCAGGGCCTGCGAGGCGAACTGCGGGTCGGATTTG
>Ga0105237_10007654_pt1 | contig 11807 bp, 9 predicted proteins | sample KBSC24metaG_FD_81520 | JGI IMG/M metagenome (GOLD analysis project Ga0105237, IMG submission 81520) | Corn rhizosphere microbial communities from Kellogg Biological Station, Michigan, USA - KBS C2-4 metaG | ecosystem: Host-associated > Plants > Roots > Rhizosphere > Soil | place: Michigan, USA... | reverse complement strand
TGATCTGGCAGCAGCCTCATCCGATTCTGTATGCCGAAGCGATTTATGGTGTGCGGCCCACGCGCGCGACGCTGCTCCAATATCGCGATGTCGTGATGGCGAGCGCTGAGTTCATGGCGAGCTTCGCTGTAGAGCGAGACGGCCGCTACATTCTCGGTCCGCCGGTGATTCCCGCGCAGGAGAATCATCCTCCCCGTGAGACGTGGAATCCTACCTACGAGCTGGCCTACTGGAAGGAGGCGCTCGGGATCGCGCAAAAATGGCGGGTGCGGCTCGGGATGCCGGTCGAACCCAAGTGGGACGATGTCCGGCGGCGGTTATCCCGGTCGCCGGTTAAGGATGGGGTCTATCTGGCGCACGAGAACTGCCCGCAGACGTTCACGGAGCGCAATCGCGATCATCCGTCGATGCTGTATGCGTTGGGCATGTTGAACGGAGAAGGAATCGACACGGAGACCATGCGGCGAACGTTGCGCAAAGTACTCGCCGGGTGGAAGTGGGAGGATACCTGGGGCTGGGACTTTCCGGCGGTCGCGATGACAGCATCGCGGCTCGGCGAGGCCAAGCTGGCGATCGACGCGCTGTTTATCGAATCGCCGAAGAATCGCTGGTTACCCAACGGCCACAACTGGCAGCGCGCCAATCTGCCGGTCTATCTGCCAGGCAACGGCGCGCTACTGTCGGCAGTGGCCATGATGCAGTTTCCCCGGGACGGCTGGCGCGTGAGGCGGGAAGGCTTCCGGGCAGTTCGGTAGACTCAGTATGATGCCGGGCAGCGACCGCAAGGGAGCGGATGTTGCCGCCGAAGCGGAAGGGAACTCCGGCAATCTCGGCAGGCGGAGTGGGCAGGCGAAAGCGCCTGCCCCACAAGTTATCGGGGAATGCCGAGTTCGTTGGAGACGCGCTCCAGCGTATCGATCAGGCGTTCTACATGAGCTTCGGTGTGCGCCGCCGTGCAGGAGATGCGCAGCAGGTTTTGTGCGGCTGCCGGACGCAGCACCGGGTTGATGTAGATGCCTTCCTCAAGAAGCCGTTTGCAGAGGCGGCAGAGGTCGATCTCGTCCTGAATGACGACCGGCACAATCGCGGTCTCGCCAGGGAGGACATTGAAGTTGCGTGCGCGCAATTCGTCGCGCAGGTACATCGCAACGCGCAGGAGATGCTCCCGGCGCTGCGGTTCCTTCCGCATAATATCGAGTGCCACGCTGACGGCTGCCACGGACGCGGCAGGCAAGCTGGCCGAGAAGACGAAGGGACGCGCCGTGTGCTTCAGGTAATCGATAACCGCTTTTTCACCGGCGATAAAGCCGCCGACCGAGGCGAGTGACTTGCTGAAGGTGCCCATGATGATATCGACATCATCGAGCACGCCCAGATGCTCGGCAGCGCCGGCACCCGTGGGACCCAACACTCCGATGCCGTGAGCTTCATCGAGGTAGACTCGCGCACCGTAGGGCTTGGCGAGCTTCATGATTCCGCGCAGGTCGGCGATATCGCCTTCCATGCTGAAGACGCCTTCCGAGACGATCAGGATCTTATCTTCGGGCGGGCAGTTCTCGAGACAACGCTCAAAATGGTCGAGGTCGTTGTGGCGGAAACGCATCGTCCGTGCAGGCGAGCGCAGGCAGCCTTCCACCAGGCTGGCGTGAAGATTATGGTCGCAGATCATCACGTCGCCCTTTTCGGTGAGGGCCGAAAGGGTGGCGTAGTTCGCCTGGAAGCCGGTGCCGAAAATGATGGCCGCTTCCTTGTGCACAAACTTGGCTAACTCATGTTCGACTTCGACGTGGATATCCAACGTGCCATTGAGCAGCCGCGAGCCGCTGCATCCGCTGCCGTACTTTTTGATGGCCTGGACGGCGGCTTCTTTTACGCGGGGATGGGTAATGAGGTCGAGGTAATCATTCGACCCGAACATGAGCACTTTGCGATTTCCCATGCGGACCTCTCCCGGTCCACATCCATCGCGATCGCCGAAGACCTCAAAGTACATGTAGAGCCCGGCGTGCTGCAAATCACTCGGACGAGTGAAATTACGGCATTTATCAAAAATGTCGTTAGAGCCGTTGCCCTTCTTTTTGCCCGTGATGCTGCCGCTAGTCGATGCGCGCATGGTCCTCAGTTCCATTCATAGATTCGGTAGGTCTTGTACCGCTTTGCTCCCATCACTTCGATGGAGCGATTCATCAAAACGTTATCTTCCAGTACCCAGGACATTTCGCAATCGCCATATCCCAGCGTCCTGGCGTTGCGGACGAGAGCCGCATAAAAAGCGGCTGCCAGCCCGGAGGTGCGGTACTCCTCCACCACCCCTAGTGCAAGAACCCGTACACTTTTGATCAAACGTTGATAATACAGGATTTTGAGAAGCCCCGTGGGAAGCAGTTTTCCGTTGGCCGGTTTGAGGGCAAAGTTCACGTCTGGCAAGGCCAGGGCGAAACCCACTACGCGGTCGCCGATTTCGCCGATGAGGACGAGTTCGGGCTTAAGAATCTGCTTCATCTCCTTGCCCATCAGGGCGAATTCTTCGCGGGACATGGGGATGTGGCCCCAGTTCTTTTCCCAAGCTTTGGAGTAGACTTCCCAGACGCGTCCCACCTCGGCCTGGAAATCTTTCATATTGATGGGACGTACGCGGACACCGCTGGTCGCTAAGACGCGGTCGGCGATCCGTCCAATCTTCTTCAGTTCGATCTTGTGCGAATTGCTGAGATAGGCCAGCAGGTCTTTGGCTTTGTGGAGGCCAGCCCCTTCCATCAACGCCGGGTAGTACCTCGGGTTGTAGGTCATCATGACCATAGGACTGGAATCGAAGCCGTCAATCAGCATGCCGCATTCGTAATTCGTCGACGGGTTGACCGGGCCGCGCAGGAACCTGGCGCCTCGTTCGGAGGTCCAATCGCGCGCACGTTGCAACAGGGCGATCGCGACGGCTCCGTCGTTCACGCTCTCGTAAAAGCCGAAGAACCCGGCATTCTCATCGTGGGCCCGATTATGAGCCCGGTCGATGATGGCAGCCACCCGGCCGACCACGCGACCGTCCTGGCGGGCTAAAAAGAATTCTGCCTCCGCATTAGCATAATACGGATGCTTCTCCCGGTCGAGTAATTCCTTAACCGCAATCCGTAAAGGAGGCACCCAATAGGGATCGTCGCGGTAGAGCGTGTAAGGCAGTTCGACAAATTCCTTCATCGCCTGCTTGCCTTGTACCGCCACCACTTCAATTCCCGCCAAACCCGGGGACTCCTTTCGATAATATTCGGTACAGGGCCGGTGACCACACGATTAGTACTGCTGCCGTGACGATTCCCGCGAGAACGTCGACCGTATAGTGGTATCGAAGATAAACTGTAGCAAAAATGATGAGCGGAGTGTAGGCGAAATAGACCAGGAAGAGTGGTTTTGAAATCGACTTGCTGGCCCACCACGCGAGGATTGTGAGCTCGGTGTGCCCGCTCGGGAAGCAATCGTAATGTGCTGATTCCAAACGATCTAATGTTGATTGCATGGCTTGAAAGAGCCACAACCCTCGCAACGGGATGTGCTGCAAATGCGCCAGCAGGAAGCGCGGACCGCGGGCCGGAACCACCAGGTACCCGAGGTAAGAAACCAGGTATCCGAGAGCGATTAAAAACGCGAAATATTGGAACTTTTGGAAGTTGCCTTTGCGCCAGATCAAAACGGGAATCAGCAACACTGCGGGCACGAACAGGGTGTAGACGATCTGCAAAAATTCGGTGAGTGCCGGAGAGTGAACCTGTTCCAGCCAGACGGTGGGATGGGCGCCCCAGAGACGGAAATCGAGATTCGCCAGCCACTGATCGGAATCGGTGTGGCGGACTGCCGGGATGATCAGCGCCATTTCCTTGTAACAAGAGGCTACGTACGGCAGGGCATACCAGTTCCGGAAAAACCAGCTGGTGGGATTCGGACGCTTAATTTCGTAAAGCAGGGCGGCGATTCCAACCACGTGGCAGGAAAACAGGAAACCGACATCTTCAATCTTGCTCCACCAACCCAACAGCAGCACCGTGGTGAACGCCAGATAGGTCAGAACGATCTTGTCCACGGCCCAAAAGCGCGTGTCGGTGACGTGGCTCATCTGACTTCCGCCGGACTCAGACTGGAGGGCAGTCACCATTTCAGCCAGCCTGCCTCCTTATACCAATTGAGCGTCAGAAACATGCCCGCTTCCAGAGTCGTCTTCGCCTGGAAGCCCAACTCGCGTGCGGCGCGACCCGTGTCGCACGTCCACCAGCGGCATTGTGCTTCACGGATCTTTTCACGCGAGATGATGCTCGGTTTGCGCGTGAGTCGCGACCAGCGCTCGGCGGCATATCCGACGGCGATTGCTGCGGCAACCGGCACTCGCAGTACACGGGGACTACGAGACATCACCCGGGCGGCAGCGGCGCTGAGTTCACCCCAGGTGCTGGTTTTGGGATGCGCCAGGAAATACTCGCGACCGCCCGCTGGAGCAGTCTGTGCGGCGGCCAGCAGGCCATCGACCAGGTCGTCCACGAAGATCGCGCTGAACCACCGATCTCCGCCCGAAATCTCTACCACCATGCCCTGAGAAATCGACTTGAGGAGCTGAAATACATCGGTATCGCGCGGGCCATAGACCACGGGAGGGCGGACAATCACCGCATCCGGAAGGATCTGGCGGACAAGCCGTTCGGCTTCCAGCTTGGATTTACCGTAGTGAGTCAGGGGATGGGGCGGTTCGTCTTCAACTACCGGTGTGCCGTCGCAGCTCGGCCCAATCGCGGCCAGGGAGCTGACGTGCACGAAGCGTACGCCACTGCCCGCGGCGGCACGCGCCAGGCGCTCGGTGGCCTTGGCGTTACCCGCGTAGTATTCGGCCACGTTCAGCGCTTTCGTGACGCCGGCCAGATGAATGACGGTGTCGGTGCCCCGAAGCGCCTGGTCCAGACCTTCGCCCGTCATCAGGTCGCCAAAGACAGGATCAATGCCCGCCGGAAGGGTGCGCGGAGTCTTGGTACGGCGAAGCAGGCAGCGCGCAGGCACTCCTGTCTTGGAGAGCCTTTCGAGCAGATGACCGCCGATAAAGCCGGTACCGCCGGTAACCAGAATCATTCGGAGATTGAGCTGCGAAACGCAACTTCGCCGAAGTAGCTCTCGGCCACAGTACCGGTGTGCTGCGAATTGATTTGAAGACGAAGCCCTTTGACGTGAGGCGCCGTTCTGCCATAGGCGCGCTCGTAGTCCGCCGCGACGTTCCGGCTTTCTGCGACCCACTTGTTCACGTCCGTGGGACCGGTTTCGCAAACAATCGAGAAAACGTGAATGAACGGAATGAAGCTGGTCTTCTGCTCGGAACCTTTGGGAGCATTCGTGTCCCAGATGTAGCTGAGAATGCGATGGTCGTCGAAGGCCACCAGCACCTGGGCAGCCTGGTCGTCGGTCGCCGAACGGCGGAAATCGCCGCCGGAAGGGAGCTGTGCCACCTTCCATTTCCAGGTCAGGACCGGCAGCTTGGCGAGATCCACGTCCACACCGTGTTCCAGGGAGAACGACGACTTGACGCTCTTCATGTGCAGGCACGAGTTCGGGCCCTCGGTACAGACCGAGATTTCGGGCTTACCGTGGTTCACCTTCACTTGCCAGTCTGGTGGGAGTGAGGGAACACTCCAGCCCGCTGTGTTTAACACGATGAAAGCCAACTGAGCGGGGTAAGCCTGGAAAATGAAGACAAGTACCGAACAGAATAAAATGAGAAGCTTCTTCAAAAGACCTCGCACCGGGGCATACAGCCGTACCTCCCACTATCGCATGAATTTAGACCCATTTGCCACATTCAAAAGTTAGAAAAAGTGTTCCGAAACCGGAAGGGCAGACGGTTAGGTTCATGCGTGTACGAGGAAATGTTAACTGCAGGGAAGTGATTCCATTTATAGTGGTAATAAGCCGTGCATGTTTTCACCAAATTTTCGTAACGAGTACCTGCGCCGGGCAAGCCTCGACTGGCGCAAGATGCTGGGTGTTTTTCTAGCGTCCCTTTTGCTTTCCTGTGGTCATACTGCAACAAGTGTGGCGCAGGCGCCCCCTGCCGCCGAACCACCACCCGAACCGGTTCCGCATTCCCGTGACGCAAACGATGTGGCGAGATTCCTCGCGGGCATGCCAGGAACTCCGGACAGTCCTTTTGCCCGGTTGGAGACAGACCCCTCGTGGATCCAGCACAAGCAGGCGTTGGATAAGGCCTGGAGCAACGTCGAGAAGAACTCCCTGCCTCCCATGCATGACTTTCAGACCGCCGAGTTGAGTGGGGAGAAGATCCAGAAGTCGCTGGTTCTTTATCCGTTTAGCGGGCCGGATGCCTTAATGCTAACCACCTTCTTCCCGCACAATGCCACCTATGTCATGGTGGCACTCGAGCCTGCCGGCACTTTGCCTACCGAAAAGCAGTTGGCCAAGAATCTGCCGAAGACTCTGGCGCAGGTCCGGGAGAAGGTGTCGTCGATCCTCGGCCGGAGTTTTTTCATTACGCGCCAGATGGACCGGGAGTTTCGCGGCCAGGTGACGGACGGGCTGTTCTCGCCAATCGCGCAGTTGCTGGTGCGAACCGATCACACGATTTTGGGATACCGGCTGGTGCGGATTAACCCCGAAGGAAAAGTCACCGCTCGAGGTGATATTCCGAAGGACGAGATTGGCAATCGCGGCGTCCAGATCGAGTATCAAACCGATTCGGACCATTCCGTCCATCAGCTCTTTTACTTTTCACTCAATCTGGCGGACGACCATCTTAAGGACAACAAGGGCTTCATCACGTACATGAACGGACTGAAAGATGTCACGAGCTACTTCAAGGCCACCTCGTACATGACGCACCACGCGGACTTCTCGATTATCCGGGACAAGGTGTTGGCAAAGAGTGCGGCGATCCTGCAGGACGACTCGGGGATCCCGTACAAGTACTTCCACGAGCAGCCCTGGCACGTCCAAGTCTATGGCGATTATGTGCGGCCGTACGGCAGCTTCCGCTGGATGGAGCAGCCCGATTTGCGAAAGGCCTATGCGGAACCTGACCGGAAGCCGTTGAATTTCAAGATCGGCTACGGCTATAGCAAGGTTCCTTCGAATTTGCAGTTTGCCAGTAGGGTGACGGCCAACCGGAAAGACTAGAAGCGGCGATCACTTACGGGTGCGGCTCGGTCGAATTCGAGTTACCGAGCCGCGACCGCGAGGGAGCGGATTTTGCCGGTACGCGAGCCGTCACGTTTCGGCTGGAACTGCATCCAGATCTATATGGAAGTCAGAGTCCAGCATTTAGGGAACGTGAAGTTCGAAGCATCCACGCGCGGACACCGCGTGCTTTGCGATCAACCGCAGGAAAATAGCGGTACCGACAGCGGAATGACTCCACCTGAGCTGTTGTTAGCCTCGCTGGGAACATGCGCCGGGTTTTACGCCGCGCAATATCTGAAACTCCACAATCTGCCGGCGGACGGACTGGACGTCTGTGTGTCGGCGGACAAGTTGAAGCAGCCGGCCCGTCTCGGCGACTTTCGGATCGAAGTGACGGTGCCTGGCTTGAATGAACGCGATGAGGCGGGCGTCCTGCGGGCCGTGCATGCCTGCCTGATTCATAACACGCTGCTGAATGCGCCGGCCATTGAGACGGTTGTGAAGACTATGGCCCCAGCGTAGACTGAGGGCATGTCCATTCGGCCTGTGAAGCGGTTAGCGAAGGCGAAGCCAACTCTCGAGGGAGCTGGCGTTCACCTCCGCCGCGCCTTTGGTTTTGGTGCCACCAAAGAGTTCGATCCTTTTCTGTTGCTGGACGATTTTCGTAACGACGTCCCCGAAGATTATCTGAACGGCTTCCCGTGGCATCCGCACCGCGGAATCGAGACCATCACGTATGTCCTTGCGGGTACCGTCGAGCACGGCGACAGTATGGGGAATCAGGGTGCGATCGCGTCCGGCGACGTGCAATGGATGACGGCCGGCAGTGGCATTATTCACCAGGAGATGCCGAAGGGCGATTCCGCAGGCCGCATGCACGGCTTCCAACTCTGGGCGAATCTGCCCGCGTCCCTCAAGATGACGGCGCCGCGATACCAGGAAGTGAAGTCACTGGATATTCCGGAAGTGACGGACGACGACAAGACGCACGTGCGCATCGTGTGCGGCGAATTCTGGGGTAAGAAGGGGCCGGTCGATGGGATCGCGGCGGATCCGATTTACCTCGACGTGTCGGTCGCCCCTGGACGGCGGAAGACTCTCCCAGTCGAGACAACGCGTCACGCTTTCGCGTACGTCTTTGGAGGCAGCGGGAAGTTTTGCAATGCGTCCGGTCCGCTGCAGGTACCGACCGAAGGAGTGGGGTGGCTGGATACGGCGCCGCCCTCGGAAGCCGACAATCGCTCGCTGGTAGTATTTGATCGCGGCGACGAAGTGACGGTGCAGGCGGGCGAAGACGGCATTCGCTTTCTGCTGGTATCGGGTAAGCCGCTTGAAGAGCCTGTCGCGTGGTACGGTCCCATCGTCATGAATACACAGGATCAATTGCGCGAGGCCTTCCAAGAGCTGGAAAAAGGCACGTTCCTGAAGAAGTAGTTCTTTTGGGGCAGGCGCTTCGCTTCCGCCTGCCCATCCGTACCCAAAATCAGTCCCAATTTTTCTCTGCCAACTCTAAAGAAACGGATAATTTCATCCGATCTTCCTACTAGCAACTTAGGCACGAGCAGAATTGTGGACTGACAACATGACTCTACGTAGCAACAAGACTATCGCGCTGGCAATCCTGCTGGTCGCGATCCCACTTTGGGCTCAGACGGTGAGCACTTCGACGGATGACACCATCCTCAGGCAGATCATCATTTTCGGCCGGCACAACGTGCGGTCCACGACGGTAACCGCTAGTGATTTCGCGCTCATGTCGGTGCGGCCAAATCCCGACTTCGGTGTGCCGCCAGGATACCTGACGCCCCATGGCCGGCAGGCCGAACTGCTGCTCGGTGGCTATTATCGCGACTATCTGCTGCACGAACGCCTGCTGACGGGCCAGGCGGACTTCGATGCCACCCGAGCGTACTTCCGTTCCAACTCCATCCAACGTTCCAACATCACCGCAGGCGCGCTAGCTGAAGCGCTGTTCCCCGGCGTGACGGTGCCCGTACACTCGTTTGCGCTCGGTCAGCCGGATCCTGTCTTCGATCCGATCGCTGCGAAGTTGGTGACCGTCGATCCGGTTCGCGCGGTCCACGAGGTTCGAGCCGTATTTCATAGCGGCACAGCTCTGACCTCTGCCTATAGCAGCGACTTGGCTCTGATCCGCAGCCTGCTGTTCAACTACCCCAACGGAACACAGCCGCCACCACCCGCGCCTTCCGGTTTGGTGGATGTGACGGCGCAACCCATTCCCCTTGTCGCCAACACCACCAATTTGAGTACCGGGAACGTGATCAACGGAGGTGGGCTTCTCTCCACTCTCGGCGCCAGCGACCCGTTCGTCATGGAATACGCTGACGGATTGCCGCTCAAGGATGTCGCCTGGGGTCAGTTGTCGATGGACACGCTTTCGCAACAGACGCGAATCGTGAATCTGGCCTTCGCGGTCGAAGCGCGCACTCCCTACCTGAACCGGCTCCAGAGTTCGAATGCCGCATCCCACATCCTGCGAACCATGGAACAAGCGGTTATCGGCGACACTGTCCCAGGCGCTTTCGGGAATGGCCAGTCGCGGGTCAACGTTATCATCAGCTCCGATTTTTATGTGATTGGCATGGCGGAAATGCTGAAAATGCACTGGCAGTTGCCGGGATATCAGCCGGACTTCTGCCCGCCCGGCGGGGCGTTGGTTTTTGAACTACGCCAGTCGAGGACGACGGGACAGTACGTTGTTCGTGCTCATTTCACTGCACAGACGCTCGATCAGTTGCGCAACTTGACGCCGCTCACGCTCGATCAGCCTCCTGCGACCACTCCACTGTTGATACCGGGCGGGCGTCCGGTGGGCGAAAGCATGGACATTACCTTCGCGAGCTTCCAGAAGCTCTTGAGGGCCACCATTGACCCGAACTCTGTGGAGGACCCTGCAAAAGAGGTGGCTCCCAGCCCTTTGAGCGGTGTTCCGCTGAAGTAGATTTCACCGAGGTAAATGTGATCAAACGACAGGTGGATGCACGTAGCCCACTCACTGTAGTGGGAATCATTCTGATGATATTAGTGCCCGTCCAGGCACAACAGGCGTCCGTTCAACGGCAGGCCCTGCCGAACATGGGCCAAACGATTACGCCGATGGCGCCGGAAGGTGCGCGCTTCGTGCCGTTGGAGCCCGGGCTGCCCTTCGATCCTAATTTTCTGGCTGGCCAAGGCTGGCAGGCTTCGAATGCGGTCACCACGGTTGTCAGTCCGGACCGCAACACGCTGCTGATTCTCACCAGCGGATATAACCGCGTGTTCAACACCAATTTCGTACCGCCCGTGACCACGCCGGCGACTTCTCCGTACTATCTGCCGGCCTCAAACGAGTATGTGTTTATCTATGACATCTCGACGGGGGCGCCGGTTAAGAAGCAGGTCTTGCAGATGGGCTGGACGTATCACGGAATCGCCTTCGATCCACATCTGCCGGTTTTCTACGTGTCGGGTGGCCCTGCCGACGCGATCTTTGTTGTCGTCCAGGATCCCATTACTAAGCTCTGGGCGAATCATCCGGAAATGGCGCTCCCCTTGAGCCACGGCGGTGTCGGGTTGGGCCTTCTCACGCCACCTCAAACTGGCCCTCCTGTTCCGATCAACGATCAGGTGAACGTGCACCCGTGCGCCGCTGGTCTGGCGATTGCCAGGGACGGCCAGACCCTTGTGGTGACGAATTACTACAACGATTCGATCACCGTCTTCTCGGGGGGCTTTGGCAAGTGGGTCAAGGTGAAGGACCTCGACTTGCGCCCTGGCAAGAACGATCCTTCGCAGGTCGGCGTGCCGGGCGGCGAATACCCCTTCTGGGTCGCGATCAAGGGAACCGGAGCGGACGCTGTCGCGTACGTATCCAGCATTCGCGACCGCGAAGTCGTGGTGGTGAAGCTGGCCGGATCAAAGGGCTTGTTCAAGCCTGTCGCGCTCCCCGAAATTACGAGCCGGATCCATGTGGTCGGTCAACCGAACAAGATGACGCTGAACGCGGCCCAGACGCGGCTCTACGTCGCCGAAGACCAGTCGGACACCGTAGACGTCATCGATACGGCCACGAATACGATCGTCGAAACTATTCCGGTAATTGCTCCAGCGTCGGTCGTCATACCCAAACCTACAGAGGCGCAGGTCCCGTTCACGGGAGAGAAGTATACAGGCGCCAACACCAATAGCGTGGCCCTTTCGCCGGATGAAAAACAGCTCTACGTGACCAATGGCAACTTGAACAGCATTGCGGTTGTGGCGCTCGGTGGCTCGAAGAGTGAAGTTATCGGGCTAATTCCGACCGGCTGGTACCCGAACTCCGTGAGTTTCGGAAACAATGGCCGGGTATACGTGGTAAATGGCAAGTCTCCGACTGGACCGAATGCAGGCTGGTGCTACGGCGGCTACGGCCCTCCGGCTTCGAGAGACTGCGGGCAATCCAATCAATACAATCCTCAGTTGACGAAGGCCGGCTTCCAAAGCTTCCCAGCCCCCGATGAAGCACAACTGAAGACGCTGACCGCCACGGTGGCTGCCAACAACCGCTTGTCCAGCACGGAAACCGAGGCTGACCTCGCGATCATGAAGGCCGTACGCGAAGGGACTAAGCACGTAATCTTCATCATTAAGGAAAATCGCACCTACGATCAGAT
>Ga0105237_10007653_pt1 | contig 11808 bp, 5 predicted proteins | sample KBSC24metaG_FD_81520 | JGI IMG/M metagenome (GOLD analysis project Ga0105237, IMG submission 81520) | Corn rhizosphere microbial communities from Kellogg Biological Station, Michigan, USA - KBS C2-4 metaG | ecosystem: Host-associated > Plants > Roots > Rhizosphere > Soil | place: Michigan, USA... | reverse complement strand
TCATCTTGGCAACGCCCTCTTTGAGGCTGACGCCCAACTGAAATCCGCCACCAATCGTATAGCAATCTACGATGCCGATGTAGGCAGGCGCATAGCTGGGATCGATCTGCAGGGCGTGCTGAAAATAGATTAAGGCCTTGCGCATATCTTCGGGATTCATCTTTGCCTGCAAATAGCGTCCTCTGAGAAACTCCTCGTAGGCGCGCGGATTAACCGCACGGACCCGGGCCAGACGGGCTTGTTCCTGGTTCAGCACCTTGATTTTGATCTCGTCGGCGACGACGAGGACAATCTCACTTTGCAGTGCCGAGATTTCGCGCAGGTCGCGCTCATAGCTTTCCGCCCATAAGGTCCGTTCCTGCGATAGATGGATCAGCCGGGCCGTGATGCGCACCCGGTCGCCGGTTCTAGCGACCGCCCCTTCCAGCACTGCATCCACCCCCAGTTGCCGCGCAATCTCCGGCAGCGGTTTCTTCGAATCTTTGAACGCCATCGCAGAAGTGCGGGAAATGACTCTGAGCGCGCTAATCTTTCCCAGTTCCGTAATCAGCACCTCGGTCATCCCATCCACAAAGTATTGTTGCTCCGGATCCCCGGTGAGGTTTTCCAACGGCAGCACCACGATCGAGGTAATCTCTCCAGCCCCGGGCCGCCCAAGGAGGCGGTCGCGCCAGCCCCCGAGATTCAATCCAACGACAAGGAGAACGCACGCGCCTGTCGCGGCGAGTCCGATCAGCACTGGCCGCCGACGAGCACTTAATTTGGGAGTAAGCCCGGGTTGGGTCGCGAGCGTATCTCTGGAGAGTGGTTCCCCCGCCGCGAATGTCGACCCGAGTTGGCTTCCCTCGACGGCCGTTGACACCGGGTGCGCGTCATTCTCGATGCGCCCGATGAAACGGTACCCGCGGCGCGGCAAGGTTTCGATGAAACGTGGCTTGTCTGCGGAATCTTCCAACGCCAGGCGGAGGCGCTTCACAGCTGCATTGATGCCCTGCTCGAAGTCAACGAAGGTTTCGTCGGGCCATAGCTCCTTCTGCAATTCCTCGCGGGTCACTAACTGACCCGGCCGCTCCACCAGCGCCGCCAGCACCTGAAACGGCTGGCCATCGAGCTTCACCTTGATGCCATCCTTGCGCAACTCGCCAGTGCGCAGGTCGGCCTCAAAGGCATCGAAGCGAACCGTACCATAATTTGCAGCAGGTGCCGACATCACGCCTCGCGGGAATTAGTTTAGCCCAAAGGTGGTTATGGTCCAACAACTTACCGAATGCTCTACCTGACGTGCATCAGGGCAAGTCATTGTAAGCGGCCTGCCTTTCATTGGAAATGCATCCACAAAGCACCCCCCTGCCATGGACGACGAGCCCCAGAAGCGGCATCTTGCCTCGCATGCAGACTTTCCGGCGCGAGGGCGCCAGACGTGGGGGAAGCCATGAAGATCTTAGTTTTGATATCCAGCGTGAAAGATCCTGGTTCACAGGATTTTAAGGCCAGCCATCGCGGGCTGGCTCCCTTTCTCAACCGATCATGCCTTTTCGCATTTCTGCTCAGTCTCACTTTGCTCTTGGGTTGCGGAGGAAGAAGCACCGGGACCATGCCCCCGCCCAGCGGCAGCAATGAGGGCACCAGCAAGGGCGGCAACGGCGGCAGTGCGAACAACGTGCTGGTCAACCTGGGCGCGTTCGCTACGGTGCCGGGCCAGATTGTCTCCTTCGAAATCACCATCGAGTCGGTAGCGCTGCATTCCTCCCAGGGTGATGTTTCGCTGCTTTCTACCCCGCGTCGCGTCGAACTCAGCCGGCTAAAAGCTGAGCCGCTCCTGCTGGCCAATGTTCCCCAATGCAAGTACAGCGGGGTAGGCATCGGCCTCTCCAATCCGGAGATCAGCTTCATCGACTCCAGCGGCGTCCTTCACGAGGACGTCGCGGCCTCGCTTACCTCGCCCAGCGCAACCAATCTCACCGAGTTCTCTATCGGTTCGACTCCGCGGGCCATCGACCTTCATCTGGGCTTCTTCAGGGTCAGCTTCGACGGCGGCGTCGTCGCCATGACTCCGGAGCTCAATTTCAACACGCAGGGGGGAACGCCCATCAAAGACCTGGTCGGACGCATCGCCACAGTAGGCAACAGCTCCTTTACCATCGACGTCGGCAATGGCACCTTCACCTTAGCAACCGATGCCAGCACTGAATTCCAGGGCGTTCCTGCCCTCAATAAGCTCGCCGCCGGCACGACTGTAGAAGTGGACGCCGTCCTCGACTCCGGTCGCACCTTCCGTGCCACCAAGGTCAAACTTGAGAACAACATCCCCAGCGCGCGGATGGTCGAAGGCCTCACCCTCTCCACCTCACCTGCCCAGCTCCAGATGCTCGTCCGCGAAGTTCACGGACCCGTCGAAGGCAGTCTGCCCGGAGTGGGCAAGGTGCTCACTGTCGCCGCCAACGCCTCCACCCAGTTCCGCCTCGAACCGGACGACATCGATCTCAGCCACCTCAACTTCGCGCCCCGCTTCGACGCCCTCACTATCGTTAAGGGGCAGAATGTGAGGGCCGCTGCCGTCAACGGAAGCGCCACGACCATCACTGCCGACCAACTCAAGTTGGAAAAGCAATCATTCAGCGGGACCGCCGGCGCAGTCACCTCCGGCTCCGTGTCCGGCCAGTACACTTTCCCCGTTAATCTGGCCGCTGACTCCGCTTTCGCCCAGTTGACCGGCCACACCTCTGTCCTCGTTACCCTGCAACCTTCCACGCAGAAGTTCCTCTATCTCGGCCTGGAAGATTGTGTCACGTGCATAACCGGGGGAACCGTATTCGTGCGCGGACTCCTCTTTTTCTCCGGCGGCCAATACCACCTGGTGGCGGAATGGCTGGTCGTGGGCTGAAAACCAAAACCTGAAGAACTCATTTTCGAAGGAGGATTAATGACCATGAACATTCGCAGGCAACTAGGAAACGTATTGCTCTTGATTGTGCTGGTCGGCAGCGTGCAGACCCTGGCATTGGCAGAAGACCTAGATTCGCATGACAACAGAATTGTCGGGCTCTGGGACGTCCAGGTAAGCAACTTCATCTGCGGCACCGCCGTTTCCGTCGCCAGCTTTCGAGGACTCCATAAGTTCGAACGGGGCGGAACCGCCCAAGTCGTCCCTGCCACCAATCCCGCTCTGCTATCGGCGCACACGGGCATCTGGAGGCACGTTGAGAGAAACAAATACAAGTTGGACTTCAAGATGTTCAGATTCGACGCCAATGGGAACAATATCGGCTGGACGGTTGTCAAAGCCAATGTAGCCATCAACGAAAACGCCACCGGATACGCCGGATCGGGGCAGGCAGAAGTCTTCGATGCCAACGGAAACAAGGTGGGGATGAGTTGCCCGGCATTCACCGGCACCCGATTTTCTCAATGAGCAAATGCCGTGATCTACGGGCCGGGTAGTTCTCAGGCCGCCCGGCCCCTTTCAAAAGAGGTGATTCCCGGTCAAAACGTGTACCGCAAGCCCAGAAAGATCCTGCGGTTGCCGCCGTCTGTCGATTTCTCATCGAGAAAGCCGGAGTTCGTGATGACTGCTTCCGGTATGCCGAAGTTGCGCGTGTTTGTGAGGTTGAAGAAATCCGCCCGGAACTGAAGAAGGTGGCCCTCGGCAAACAGACGTAAGGACTTCGAGATACTCAGGTCCAGGTTGCCGATACCGTCGCCACGCAGGACGCTACGTCCCAGATTGCCGAACCGGTCGCCGGGAGCGCAGGTCAAAGTCGTGCCAATGCGGACGCATGGCGCAAGGGGTCTGAAGAGCGAACTCCCGCCCGCCTGCAGAACTTCACGGATGGACATGCTGGAGATCGGAAGATTAGTGCCGAGATTGGGTCGAATCGGATCTCCTACCAAACCATCGATACCTGAGAGTGCCGCCGTTGGATCAGAACCGTTCAGCACTCCGAAGGGAGTGCCGCTCTGCAGGGTGAGGATCCCCCCCACCTGCCAGCCTCCCATGAAACGCCCAATAGCGCCCGTTTGGCCGCGATAATACGGCAGCTCGTAAACCGCATTGACCGTGAATCGCTGCGGCCGATCGTAGGTTGAACGTGCACGGTCTGCACCCCGGTCGAAGGAGTTCTGCGCGATAGCGACTTCTCCGCGGACGGAAGCATTGAAAGGATCCGACGCCGTGTCGGTGAACGAACTCCAGGTGTAATGCGCACCAGCACTGAGGCCGTTCTTGAAACGGCGATCCAGGCTAAGTTGCAGCGAATGGTAAATAGAGGACGCGGTATTGGCGTAATTCCTGATCACACCGGCGCCAGGATCGACCCGAGGACATCCCAGCACAGTGAAAGAGCCGGTAATGGGGTCGTCTATGCGGATCGGAACCTCCGAACACAACTTCCGAGGATTGCCGTCGATGACCTGGAAGAGTCCCGTGCCCTTCGTGCCCACGTAGCCGACCCGGAACACCGTGTCTGGATCCAAACCGCGCTGGATTTCGAGCGAGAACTGTTCTGCGGTGGGGGAGCGAAAGTTTCCATCGAGCACGGTGCGCGCTAACAGGTTGAGCGCAGCCGGGTCGCTTAGATCGGGATTCAACGTCGGCAAGGTCGTGAAGGCATTCGTCAACCCGGGGCTGCTGACCGAAGCCACGAAGGGAAAGGAATTGCCGGTGAGCAACGCCAAAGTAGTGAAGGCGTAGTCGTTTGTTCGGGCGTAGCCCCCACGTAGGACGAATCTATCCCCGCCGGCCAGGGAGTGCAGCAAGCCACGCTGGCTGGTCCTCGGATTCCAGCTAAAGCCCAACCGGGGCTGGAAATTGTTCAGATCCCGCCCCGGCCGTGGCTCAAGGCGAAACACCGGGCTTCCACCATTGGCGCGCTGGATGGCATCACTCACAGGGAACAAGCTGGCCAGAGCGTTTCCGGGGGCCTCGTAGCGCAGACCCAGAGACAGGACGAAAGTTGGGTGCACTCGCCACGTATCCTGCGCAAAGAAGAAGTAGTCGTACCACCGGAAGTATTTAAAGGGCTGCCCACCGGGCAGCGGCTTATTAATATTCGCCACAGCTGCGAGGTCGTCAATGAAGTTTTGGATGGACACGGTCCCTGCGGGGAGATCCAACCCAGCCTGGTTGGTGGGGTACCTCAGTCGGCCGCGGATGAACGGGAAGAGGACACTCTTTCGGTCGACACGCCGGAAATCAAGTCCAAATTTCAGTGCGTGGGCACCTCGTGTCCAGGAGATCGTCTCCTGGAATTGAAAAGTATTGTTGAATCCCCCGTTCGGCAGGTTTACGGCAAGACCGATCGCTGTCCGCGATTCCGACGCGGCAAATCCGGTCAGCCCTAGCTCCGGAATCTCGATAGACGGGATGGTTTCCGAACTTGCGTCCGACGCGGACGTCGCGTTCGCCAGGCGCTGCCACGAAAAGCGGAGCTCATTTAATACACGCGGAGTAAGGCTGCTGGTGACAAAAACAGATATGGCCTGGGTGCGAGACACACTCTGGGTTGTCAGGCCGGGTGGGGTCGCCTGTCCGCCCCCGCCCTGTTCGCTGTCGCTGAACAGGTAGCGGCCTCCTGTGGAATGTCGTGAGTTGAAGGTATGGTCTATGCGGCCCGAGGCCTGCCAGTTGTTGAAGAAAGACGGCGCGGAACCGGTGATCGTCCCCGTAGGAATGTCAACCCTCGTACCTCCGGAGCACGAGGGCAGCGTTCCGCCGCCACTGCAATAAGCGGCAAAGGTTGGATTACCACTCGAATCCGTCCCCTGCGGCGAGGCGCCTGGTACAAACTGCAAAAGCGCGGCAACCTGAGGGCGGGAGCCAACCGTGGATTGAAGTATCGCCTTTCCATCGTCAGTGGGTACGCCGCTGATGGACGTGCCCGAACCCAGCTGCCGGTCGGTCCAACGCTGAACGGACCCGAAGAAGAACGTGCGGTTTCTCCAGATCGGCCCGCCCAACGTGCCGCCCATCTGGTTTTCAATTCTAACGGGTGCCCCCTTGCGGCCGCTGGACAGCGAACTGCAATAACGCGGATCCGCCAGTCCAGCACGTTTATCCAGGTTGCTGCACGAGTTCAAAACATTGTCATTGTGGAACCAGAATGCCGAACCGTGGAAGTCGTTGGTTCCGCTCTTGCTGACCACGCTTACTACTGATCCAGCTGCCCGGCCATATTCGGCCGAGAACTGATTCGTGATCAGTCGGAATTCCTGAACGATTTCTGGGTTATTCAGCACCTGCTCTGGCCCAGTAACCACAGGATCGTTCGAGTCTTGACCGTCAATCATGAAATTGTTGCCGCGAGGACGGGAGCCATTCACGGAGAAGTTCGTGCCCGACGCAAATACCTGGTTTCCGCTGTTGAGCTGGCTGACTCCAGGAGCCGCCAGGGCAAAAGCAAAAACGTCCCGGAACCCTCCGTCGCCGCTGCTGGGCGAGGGCAACGTCGGAAGGTCGGTTAATCTCCGCTCATCAAATCGCACGCCGACTTCCGGAGAGGTCGTGTTCAGCAAGGGCGCATCTGCCCTGACGGTAATCGACTCGGTCGCGCCTGGGATTTGTAAGACGGGGTTGACTACAGCTTCCTGATTGAGCAGGAGCCTGATTGGGCCGCGCACGTATTTGGAAAATCCTATGTACTCGACCGTCAGTTCGTACGGTCCAACGGCAAGCCCCGCGAATTGGAATCTGCCGTCGGCTTCGGTCACCAGCAAACGTTGAGCATTCGTATCGACCTTACGGAGGCTTACGGTTGCGCCCGCGGCCGTGGCGCCGTGTACGTCTCGGACTATTCCGGAAATTGTGCCCGTGGTCGCCTGTCCGAGGGCCCAATACGCATTCAAAAGGCAAGCGGCACAGACAAGACGCCGGAATATCTGATTCTTTCCTTTGTGCATGCTCTCCCCTGCCTGAGCGCGAACAGCGAAAAGACGTTTATCCTTCAGCATCTACAACGGTCCATCGGATTTCCCGTCGGCCGATCTTGGCGGGTGTTTCTGGCAGATAATGCATCTTGCGCGCTCGGCCGGAATGCCACCCTACGGCTCAATGCCAGGGATGACGCATGGATTATGCCATGGTTCGTTGAATTGGTCGCATTGATCAACTCATGTCCGAAGTGGTCGGCCGTCCGGAAATTTGCAAGAAAATAGGCACACTCCTCACACACAGCGTATTCCGGAGAGCAGGGGTGAACCGATGTAGAACTGGAAGACTCATGGGCCGTCAGCCAGTTACCCAATTTGTGGTTACAGTTCCGTCTGCTCTTCGCGATGATTGCACCACCGACCCAGGGACTCTCTGGCCGGGACCCCTGCGCGAGCGTCATGGTCCACAATGAATCTCGGGAGCAGACGCTAGGCTCTGTGCAGTGGATGCAGTCCATGACCCGAAGATCCCTTCCCCTTCGTTTCCCAGCGTGAGGGACTCCCAAGCTAGCTAAAACGACTACCTGCGACCCGACGCGACAGCGCTTCACATCGCGCCAGGCATGACTTTTGTATTTGACAGTTAGGCAGAAGACTACTGGTGTGGACATGGCGCAGGATTGTACCTGACCTCTAACCAGCGATGCGGATTCAAGATTTGCCAGGCAGGTGTACATGCACTGAGTCCCGCGCCGGGGCTCCCCTCGCCTTTGTTTTTGACCGCTTAGGAATCCCCTCCGACTGAATAGCGATTTCCGGTCCTTTTTACCAGGATCGCCGTACATCGACGATCATTAACGCGGGGATGCGAGGCTGCCATCACCGCTGCCAGTCCATCGCGCATTCCATCTCACTGCAACTCAATGCAATAGGGATCACTGTGACCGTTGTGTGTACCAATCATCACGCGGAATCAGCGGTGATTAGCAGGCTGGCGTGAGTGTGCTCAAGCGAGCTATGATCGGCGATCTTGTCCTCTGTATTTGTTCGCCACGGTCAGAAAGTGAGACGGACGGATAGCTGAACGATACGCGGACTGGAATCGAAGCTAAGGGACCGACCGAAGTCTTCAGGGCGAAGGATTCGGCCAGCCGGATCGACCTCGCCAGCCACGCTGATATTGCTGATCGGATTGCTTCTGCTGGCGTGATTCAGCAGGTTGAAGAACTCCCCTGTCAGCTGAATGTTCTTCAATTCACCCAGTGGGAACCATTTGCGGATGGAGAAGTCCAGGTTGCTCTGACCGGGGCCACGCAATATATTGCGCCCCAGATTCCCGATATCAGTTCCCCCGTTCGGAGCAATGGCCATGGGATCATGGGCGCTCGGAATGGATTGGCCAGGTTCGATCAAGGGCAACGAGAAGGCGAAGGGGTTGAAGCAGTACCCCGGCGGGACGTTGCTGGTGGCAGTCTTGTGATTCGCGCCCGGGGCCCAGTTGGGCCGCGCCCCAGCCAAGCCGTAAAGTGAACCCGCGGCCGGATCAAGAATGTCCACGGGAAGGCCAGACATGGCGATTAGAGTTCCCGACACTTGCCAGTCGGAGAGCAGAATGCGGGCCGCCGCACCTCCGACCTGTGACGGTTTCGGCAAATCGTAAACATAGGCAAGAACGAGACGATGAGTCCGATCGAAGTCAGAGACGCCGCGGTTATTGCCGTGCGCCAACTGGTTGCCCCACACCCCACCTGTGTCGAGGGCGCTGCTGGTGTCCAGCGAACCGTCAGAAAGAGCGCCGCCGCCGGCGTTCGATGTATCGTCGATGGACTTCGAAAATGTGTAAGACCCCCGGACTTCGAAGCCATGCGATAGCCGGTGGTTCAAAGATGCCTGCAGCGAATGGTAAGTCGACTGTGCACTGGTCTGATTCAGATTGAAGAGACTCGTCTCCACGCCCTGGAACGGTGCGCGGAGTATGGCATTGTCATTCGTATTCGCCGTGATAATTTCCCCTGTAACCGCATTCACAATGGGCTGGTTGGTGCTGGCGATGCGGGCCTGATTGATGGCCAATTGTCGGAACAGACGCACTCCCCGAGTGCCCACGTAAGCGATCTGGAGAGCGGTGTCCCACCCAAGTTCGTATTCCGCGCTGGCATTGAATTGCTGAAAGTACGGCGTCCGGTTGTTGCGATCCATGATGCTCGCACTCAATGGAATTGAGGTCTGCAGCACCGGAAATTGGTTTGACGGAATGGCGTTGGGGAAAGGGTTAGCCAGAGTTTGGCCAAACGACAGTGAGGTCGCGTAGAAGGGGGGAGCAAAGAAATCGAGGCCGAGATAGATGAACGACGGACGCGCATAAAATATCCCATAGCCACCACGCAGAACCAGGCGTTCGGACCCGAGCGGCGACCACGCCACCCCAAAGCGCGGCCCGAAATTGTTCGGGTCGATGCTGTTCAGAATGCTCCTACCGACTCTCGGAACATCCGACAACCGGTACTGTGGCAGCGCATTTCCGGCCATGACAACGCCGCCTGCCGGTGGCCCCACCGGACGTCCATCTGCCACTTCCATGCGCGGCCGATAGAGCGTTGGGTCGAAGCCACCGATGCGGCCCTCCGTGTCATAGGGTGGCAAGTCCAGTTCGTAGCGCAATCCCAGGTTGATGGTCAGTTTGCGGGAAAGCTTCCAATCATCCTGCACAAAGACGCTGAAGTCGCTGGCGCGAAAGTTGCGCCGGTCGAGGCCGGTTCCGATCAGCGAGAAATCACTGGTCCCGGTCAGAAAATCGTTGAAGGTGGGAAAATCGATCTCTCCGTAGGCGTTCCCATTGGCGCGAGCATCCCATTGGTAGTGCTGAAACTCTGCGCCGAGGCGGATGCTGTGCCGGCCACGCTGCAGTGAAAGAATGTCCACCACCGATACGGATGGTGATGTGCCCTCCACGGTAATCGGCGAAGTGCCGATCGTGGCCCCGCCTGCGTTGCGGGCCAGGAGAATCAGCGGCAAGCCGGGAAAAGTGCTAGCCGTCGGACGATGAATTCCGAGGTCCGAATCCTGGATTGATTCCTGGGGTGCCTCGTCGTTGCGGATGAAATTGTAGCCGAAGCGGGCCTCATTCACCGTGATCGGACTGAAAGTATGGACCTCCTGCAGCGACAGAATTCGATTGTTGATGATGTGCTCGGTGCCGAAGCCGGGCAGGCCTGATCCGGTGCTGAAGGTCGCTCCACCCAGGGCATAGAATTGCGGCGCGTTGGCAAAGAAGAATTTGGCGGCGACCGAGTCTCCAGGGCTGAAGCGGAAGTCGAAATTTGAATTGAATTGCTCTTCCTGGTACGTGGACACAGCGGTGCCGGTTACCCGTCCGGCAATCTGCGGAGTGGGAATCAGGAACTGCCCGCCAGGAAGCCTGGTGTTGAGAAGCGTCAGAGCGATAGGATCGATCGACGGCACATGGAAGGTTCTCATAAGAGTCGCTTCCGAGCGGTCGTCGGTCAGGCCGTCGGCGATCAGGACACTCTTGTACAGGCTCTGGTCGGTTGCGCCATTGGTCTCCCGCGTTCCCTGGTAGGAGACAAAAAAGAATGACCGGTCTTTGCGGATGGGCCCGCCGAGGGTAGCCCCATAGACATTACGTCGCAACACGGGTCTCCCCAACCCCACTGCCTTCAGGTTGGGATCGTTGGCGTTAAGGGCAGAATTGCGAAAATACTCATACGCACTACCGTGCAGAACGTTGCCGCCGCTCTTGGTCACCAGCTGTACGCTTCCGCCAGCGCCGGCCACCGAAGCGTCATACATGGACGTTTGTATTACCAGTTCGCCGATGGCTTCGGGAGCGGGCACAGCCAACGCACTCAGGTCGTGGGCGGATATATCATTAGCGTCCACTCCATTGATCTGGAGATTGTTCTGTGAGGTGCGAGCGCCGTTCACGGAGAAATTCGGAGTGTTGCGTCCGATAGCGTTGTTGTTGGTCAAAGGCATGCTGACGCCCGGCGAGAGCTCCGCCGCTTGCAGAAAATTCCGAGTGGGCAGAGGGATGGCCGAGAGTATTTCCGCGTCGATAGCAACTCCGATCTCCGCATTGCTCGATTGGATTAGTGGAGGAGACCCATCGACAGTTACTTGAGCATTTGCTCCTGCAACTCGGAGCACCGCGTTGATAGCAACGGGATCGCTAATCCCGGCTCGGATATCGCGGAACCGCGCAGGCAGAAATCCGGGAGCCGCGATGCTGATTTGATAAGTGCCGGGCGCGATCGATACTAGAATATAATCACCCGACGCATCCGTCGTAGTGGTCCGCTTTTCGCCCGTAGCAAGATTCTCTGCTCCCACCTCGGCCCCAACGACGGCAGCGCCTTGTGAATCACGCACGCTGCCGGAGATGCGTGCGGTGCTTTGGGACTCCGCGCGGCAAAACAGGCAGACGATGACGCAACCAACACTGAAAGACCGCCGGAATTTTGCCGGGGCGCTCATAGTCGCCGATTTTTGACCGCGAATCCTACTGAGGGAACCTCACGCTCTTCACCAGATCGTCGAATCTGCGATCGGAGTGCAGAGGATCCCACATCGGCTCGATGCGCAGGGTCACGAGATTGGGAAACACATTCGCGTCCATTGTGGCAACTCCCCATTCAGGCTCCATGTTTGGCAGCCAGGCCAAAGCAGCGTCACCTTCTCCCAGTTCGGTGTGGACATAGGCGGCAACCCAGTGGAAGGGAAACTCAGGCTTTTGGTTTTGTACCCCTTTGAGCCATTCGCGCAAAGCGCCCTGGTAACCTCCCTTTAAGAACCCGCGTTTCAGGTCCTCTGCCAGGTCAACGTAATCATACGCAATCAAAGCCTTGCGAAATTCCTCGATCGATTCTTCCTTCCGGCCAACGCGCGCGTATGCAACCATCAGGGTCTTGTGCGCAACCGCCGATA
>Ga0105237_10007649_pt1 | contig 11809 bp, 11 predicted proteins | sample KBSC24metaG_FD_81520 | JGI IMG/M metagenome (GOLD analysis project Ga0105237, IMG submission 81520) | Corn rhizosphere microbial communities from Kellogg Biological Station, Michigan, USA - KBS C2-4 metaG | ecosystem: Host-associated > Plants > Roots > Rhizosphere > Soil | place: Michigan, USA... | reverse complement strand
GGTGGTTGGATGGACCTTGAACCCCAGTTTCAATAATTCCCCTTGGATCTTGTCGTACCCCATGCGTGGGTTCTCACGCGCGATGCGGACAATCAGCAACTCGATGTCGGATTCAAGCCTCGGGCGTCCGCCGCAATTTGGATGCTGGAACGTCCACTTATGGCGGACAAGCTCACGGTGTCATTTCAACAGCGTATCAGGTTGGACGAGTAAGAGTGCTTCATCTAATGCTTCATGAAACCGTAGCGTTTGTGTTCTCAGCCGAGCTGCCAGGGAGATGAGTATCAGCTTTTCGGGACGAGACAAGCGGGGCTTGGTTTTGGATTTGCGTTCCAGAATGCGGAGTTGTTGCCGGAGGAGAGCAATCTGAAGGTCTTTCTCATCCGGCGCAACTCGGATCGATGTGAAGACATCTAAAAGAAGTGTAACAAAGCAAAACAACAGGTAGTAAATCATGCTTTGATAATGAATCCTCCAATGCGGAGAAATGACCAACATTGAGGATAGCGCTTTTCGCTTTCGGCTTGAAACGAGTTCAGGCTCTATCGATAGCGACGTATTAAGTTTTTCCACCCTTCAGGATGTCAGGCTGTACATGGATACTAATAATGCCGGTTGACTGAGCAACCCCGTTGGAAACGAGATAGATGAGTATCGCCGTACCTGTAAACTGACTGGGTGGAGTAAAAGTAAACGAACCATCAGTAGCAATCGGCCCAGGGCCAACGACAGTCAGTGGTCGATTATTGGGTTGGCATGCGCCAAACGAGCACCCTGCACCACGCTTAACCCGACACCCCCCGCGCTGATGATCACAACGCCTTCGCCGTGTAAAGCGCCGCGCCGACACCCGTAGCGACTGCGCAGCCGAGCATTGCCGCCTTCGGCAGCGCCATATCGTGCCGAATGGCGACAGCGCCCATCGCGGGAACGACTGCCAACGGCGCGAACGTCCCCGTATTCAGCATCACGCTCAGCGGATCGCCCTGCCAGAATACGCGCGGCACGGATGTTCCCTGCACACTCTCGCACAAATCCTGCCGACCGGACACGCAGCGGCGGCACTTCCCGCATTTCACCTGCCAGTTGATTACCACATGATCACCCACCTGCACGTGCGTAACGTTTGCGCCCACACTCTCGACAATCCCGGCGCCCTCGTGGCCGAGCAGTACCGGCATCGTTCGCGCGTCGCGCATATAACTGATATCCGTGTGGCAAATCCCGCTGGCGACCATCTGCACGCATACCTCATCCGCGCCGGGATCAGCGACCGTGATGGTTTCCAGCGTTGGCAAACTGCCAAGCCGCTGCAGGACAATTCCCGGCACATCCATCATGAGTTTTTCGCGTAGAACTGTGCATACAGTTGATCGGAGGCTTCACGGGTCGCCAGCGAGGGGATCACGCCGAGCTTGGTACAGGCGAGCGCCCCGGTTACACAGCCGTATTGCACCGCGTCGATCAACCGCCGTCCTTCCGCTAATGCGACCGCTAGCCCGGAATTAAAGGCATCGCCCGCGCCCGTCGTATCGACAATCTCCACCGCGACCGACGGCACGGTGATCACCGTGTCATCCGTGTAAATCAGCGCGCCTTTTGCCCCTTGCGTGACGATCAGTGTTTTCACGCCGCGCGCTTTCAACCGCGCGGCCAGTTCGTCGGTCGGCGTCGGATCGTCCGACTTCAGGCCGAGGATAATCCGCAGTTCGGATTCGTTCGGCGTCAAAATGTCGATGTTAAGCAGCATGTCATGGGGCAGCGGCGCGGCAGGCGCGGGATTCAAAATCGTGCGGACGCCGTGCTTCTTGCCGAGTTCCATCGCCCGTGCCGCCGCTTCAAGTGGAATTTCCAGTACCGCCATCACAGTATCACTCTGCGCGATTTGCTCTTCCGCCAGATCGACGTAAGCAGCGTCCATCAAATTGTTCGCGGCCATATCCAGAATGATGAAGTTGTTGCCCTCGGCATTCAGGACGATGAAGCCTACCCCAGTCGATTTTTCGCTCGTTTGCTTAAGGTAAGTTGTGTTTACGCCTTCAGCAGCGTACAAATCAGTCGCAATCTCAGCAAGTTTGTCCGTGCCAATGATGCCCACGAGGAACGACTGCGCCCCTAAGCGCGCCGTCGCCACCGCCTGATTCGAGCCTTTGCCGCCCGGTCCCATGTCGAAATCCGAGCCGCGCAGCGTCTCGCCAATGACGGGAACATGCGGCGTGCGAATGGTCAGGCCGACGGCGAAACTCCCCACGACCGTAATAACGGGTTGCTTCATAAATTCAAGGCTTTCTCAAACAAAGCAATTTGCCCGCAAAAGGCGGCGTTTCTCGCTGAATATAGCCATCCAAATAAGACCCGGATGTGACGCACGTCCTTACAAACGACCGGAATTACCTTCTAGCGGAGTTTCTCGTGAATACTCCTTTATTCCCTTCCAGTCGCCTACGGTCGCGTGGCGAGAGAAGCGTTCCCCGACCGAAAACGCTCCCATTTTGAGAAGGCAATCGATCCGCACGGATTCATTCGGAACGACAGGAGCAAATCTGCCCTGTCCGTATTTAGCTCACCGCTTCGAGCGTGCGCTGCGCTTTGGCAATCATCTTCTCGGCGATAGCGTAAATCTGGCGGCGATCTTCATCCGTTGCCGTCTCGATCAGCGCGTTGACCAGCGCATCGCAGCGCTCGTGAATGGCATCGCTGTCCGGCAAATCCGGGAATTTCTGTTGTAGTACCTTCAGCCACTTCGCGCCATAATGCGCGTGGATCGTCTCGTCCGCCCAGTCGAATTCCATGTCGTGCTGGCTCACATCGTCGTGATATGAGGCAAATGCTTCGGCGCGGTCGGTCTTCTTGCCAATGTTCTTGGTCTCGAAATAGTGCAGCATCCCCATCCGAATGATAGCAGGTTCACCTCTGGCGCTGTCGAAGATATACGTCCCCAGCGGGATTTCATCCGGCGTGAAGCCCCATCCCGTCAGGCGCTCGTAGCCCATCAGCGTATGACGGGCTTCGTCATACGTCCAGCGCGCCGCATCGAGCGTGAATTCCCAGTCGAGCACGTTGGCGAAGGCATTCAAAATCGCGCCGCCCGTTTCAATCGCCCAGACTTCGTTGACGTGGCTAACCGCGCTGCGCAGTTGCAGCAGAATCCCCTCACCGTAGGCGAAATTCGGGTCAATGACGTTCGGCCAGTAGAAGCGGCACAGGCTGAAACGCGGGTCACGCGCAGGCACTTCCGCAAACTGAAATGGCTGGTGCAGTGGTGCAGTCAGCGGCTCGCCCGCATCGTGCGGGCCTTCAATGCCTAGGCTGCCCACGCGATCAAAGCTCTGCTGCAAGGCGGTGACCCAGTCGTAGGCAGTTGCCTGCTCGTCCGCTGAGGCCGCTTTGAGCAGTTCGGTGGCAAATCCAGCCAAATCGTGAAGCTGGTGCTCCTTGTCCTCGACCGCCGCACGCAGAAAACGCACGGTGGGGCCGTCGGCGATCACATCCGCGATGTCGAGATAGGCGCGATACGCTTCGAGCAAGACAGGTTTATACACGCGCGCCAGCGCCAGCACAAACGCCAGCGCTCCTGGAGCTTGTATCGCTTCGTCGAACAGCGCGATCACGGGGGAATCATCCCCTGGTTCGAGCAATCGGCTCGGATAGCGCAGCTCAAAGACACGGTTGCGCAGCTCGCCGGCGGTCAGGGCATCTTCCCACAAGTGACGCGGCAGCGTGATCTTGATTTCCAGCGGCGCAATCCCCGCGATCCAGCCTGCCTGCGCGATGATCAGGGCGCGCTCACAGAAGTGGAAGCGTTTCAAAACCCGCGCCACATCGAGCCGCATATAGCGCGCCCGATCCCGCTGACCGGGAAGATAGGCATTGACTTCGCTCATGCTAGTGTCGCTCCTGAGATAAAGTTAAAGAGTGATTTCCGTCCGAATGTATTTGGGCGCACATTAGGTCGGAATAGGAGACTTGTCAAGAAGTTGCTTTCTGAGCTATCGATATCCGTTTGATCAGCATCTGAGCAACGTTTTCACCCAGCAGCGCCATCCAGACCATCAGGAAATGAATGAGCGGCAGCACCACCAACGCGCTGACGACGATCATGAGGGCGTTCACCAGAAAGAGCGAAAAGCTGTCCACTGGAGCCGCGATGACGATCACAAAAGCATTGCGGAATGTGTTCCGCAGCCCGGTATCTTCCTGCGCAATCCAGAGCGGCCAGTAGAACAGATTCATCGTCAGCCAAAGCAGCAGTACAAGCAGCACGAGAACGCTCACAAAGCTGAAAATCACTCCCGCCTGTGTTGGCGCCCAGAGCAGATAACTCGCCAAGACCAACAGCACGATTAGATTACAGGCTGCCCATTTCCAGGCCGGGACGAACATGGCGCGAAAGATTGTCCAAACGTCGCGCACGCTGAGCAACTCGCCCTGCGCGATTTGATTCGCCACGATGTAGAGTGTGGCGGTGGCGGGCGGGCCTGTCACGACGAGAATTTGAGCGATTAACCAGATGATGTTCAGCATAGTCAGGTGAACCAGGTGATTCCACCAGTCTCGCAGCAACCGTTTCAGGAGTTGTACGAACATCGTTTCAGGCCACTTCGTTGACAGTCCCATTTGACGATTATATACTCACTAGACATCTATGTACAACTCTGGACATCAATAGACCTCTATGGCAGGAATAGATCGTTCTGTGCCGGTACTTGTCTATCAGCAGATCATGACCTGGATTCGGGAGCAGATCGAATCGGGGAAGTGGCCTGAACATTATCAGCTTAAGTCCGAAATTGAACTTGCGGCGGAGTTGGGCGTGAGTCGGGGGACGCTGCGCAAAGCGATCACCGACCTGATCGCGGAAGGGTTGCTGATTCGGCTGCATGGTCGAGGCACATTTGTCGCTTCGCAGACGCTCGAACAGCCGCTTGCCGATAATCTGATTTCGTTCTCCGAAGACCTGATTCGCAAGGGCTTAGCGTTCGATACGCGCGTACTGGCGCAAAAGCTGGTGCAGCCCTCGCAGGAGATCGCCTCCCTGCTCAACGTGGCGAACGATCAGCCCGTTTTCTTTCTCGACCGCGTGCGGCTGGTCGAAAATAACCCGATTGTCGCACTTAACAACTACGTTGTCATTGAGCGCTGTCCCGGCATTGAAACCGTCGATTTTACGGCGCGCCGCCTGTTTGAAGTGCTGGAAACCGATTATAAGCTCGACCTGAGTTGGGGACAGCGCACTTTTCAGGCGAAGATGGCAGGTGACGCGATTGCCAGTCTTCTGAATATATCGCCGCAGGAGCCGGTGCTCTACGTCGAGCAGGCGGTTTATCTGCGCGACGATACACCGATTGAATTCTCCCAAATTTGGTTCCGGGGTGACAGCTTCCGGCTGTCTGCCATTGTGGATCGCAAAAAAGGACCCGACCGAGAACAACATCTTGCACTCGACCTTGCTACCCCGCTGTCCCAGAAATGAAGGCGGGTGCTGAAGTGGACTGCCCACGGAAGGAGGTCGAATTCCCTTCACCCTAAAGGTCATCAGATAAATCTTGAACGCTAAAAATTACCTGTTTTAGGAGGACCACAATGTCTGTAAAGAAAAACATCAGCCGCCGCGATTTTCTGCGCTGGTCGGCAATGGCAGGAGCGGGAGCAGCGTTTGCCACCACCAGCCCGACATTCGCGCTGGGCAGCAGCCGGGCGCGTATGGAATTTCAGGCGAACGGCAAAATCGTCCTGCACGTCGTTTCCGGTCAGGATGCGACCGAAATTGACGTGCGTAAGCAGATTGCCACGATGTTCCAGGAGGTGAACAGCAATGTCGATGTCGAAATCGATCTGATCACCGGCGCGCGCGACGAATCGCAGACCGTGATGATCGCTGGCAACAACCCGCCCGACATCCTATACCTCAACGAATGGTTCCAGTACCCGTTCTTCCAGAAGGGCGTTGCGCTTCCACTCGATGATTATGTGAAGAAAGATAACTTCAGCTTCGACAAAATTTTGCCCGCTGCGTATGACCTCAACGTGTACAAGAATCAACTATTGGCGATGCCATTCGAAGTCAGCCCGCTGACCATTGTCTACAACAAGAATCTGTTCGACAAGGCAGGCGTTGATTATCCGCCAACGTCGTGGGATGATCCGAGCTGGACATGGGACAAACTGGTTGAAATCGCCACCAAGCTGACCGATGCCAACAACGGGCAGTACGGCTTCAGCATGGAAAATTGGATGTACCCCTCGGTGATGCTCCAGACTGGCTCGAAAGTCCTGAGCAACACGAAGGAAATTCAGGCAGATACCAAGTGCGTCATCAATACACCTGAAGCAGCCAAAGCCTTCCAGTTGATGGTCGATCTTCAAGGCAAGTACGCGGTATCACCGTCAGCAGCGTCAGCACAGGAATTGGGCGGCTTCGACCGCTTCATGTCGGGCAAGGTCGCTATGTATTGCTATGGTCGCTGGCTGAACGTGTTCCGCACGATCACCGATTTCCAGTGGGATACAGCGCCGCTGCCACACTTCGACGGCGGCAAGCCCGCGACTCAGTTGTTCACGCTCAACTATTCAATCTATACCAAGACGGCGAACCCGGACATCGGCTGGGAATTCCTCAAGTTCCTGGTCACGCAAGGGCCGCAGGGCGCAGACGTGGCCTCGGGCATGGCGGTCGCTGTATATCAGCCGACCAACGACTCGTCCGCTTTCACCAGCTCTACGCCACCCGCGCACAACGACGTTTACAAAGAGGCGCTCCAGTATGCCACGCCCTCGGACAACCTCGACGTTCCGTTTACCAATGAACTGAACGCAGCGCTCGACCAGATTTGGACGGGTGACGTGAAGGTTGAAGATGGGCTTCAGCAGGGCGCGGACGCCGTGAATCAGGTCTTCGATAGCTGGCGTCAAGACAACGGTATGGCGTGAGCGCCAGACTGATGTAAACGTCAGCCGTTTGTTTTTCACGTCGGGGCAGACACTGGTGGTATAGTCTACCCCGACGAGATTTCCCGTAGAATAAAAGATTGTTGATTTTTGCAAATCCTATGAGCGAACTCAAAACTGCCGCAATTTCTCAGCCGCAACAAACTTGGAGTGTGCGCAAGCCGCGCAACCTCAATTTCCGGCGCAATCTCGAAGGCTATCTCTATATTCTGCCCTGGCTGATCGGCTTTTTCGTCCTGACACTGGGGCCGTTCATCGCCGCTTTCGTGATCAGCCTGCATTCCTGGGACATGCTGACGCCGATGAAGTTTATCGGCCTCAACAATTACCAGACACTGCTGAAAGACCCGCTGTTCTGGAAAAGCCTCCGGATTACGCTGATTTTCGCGCTTGTCGGGCTGCCGCTTCAGCTTGCGTTGGCGCTGCTGCTAGCGGTGCTGGTCAATGGCAAGAATAGGATCAATCTCGCCTATCGAGCGATCTTTTTCTTGCCATCGGTCAGTTCCGGCGTTGCCACCGCGATTTTGTGGCGATGGATGCTCAACCCGGAGTTCGGGCTGATCAACGTTGGCATTCGCGCGGTTGGCGTGCCGCCGCCACCCTGGTTGAGCAGTCAAGGCTGGGCGCTTCCCGCCGTGATTTTCATGAGTCTGTGGGGCGTCGGCTCTACCATGCTGATCTATTTAGCGGGGCTGCAATCGATCCCGGATCAGCTCTACGAATCGGCGGCAATTGACGGCGCGAATCTGTGGGCGAAGTTCCGTTATATCACCCTGCCGATGATGAGTTCGACAATTTTCTTCACCTTCATCATCGGCGTGATTAACACGTTTCAAATCTTCACGCAGGTCTATGTGCTGACCAATGGCGGGCCGAATAACGCGACCCTGTTCTACGTCCTCTATATGTACCAACGCTCGTTCCAGGCCTTCAAGATGGGCTACGCTTCGGCGCTGGCCTGGGTTTTGTTCCTGCTCGTCCTGGTGATCACGTTGATCCAGTTCAAGCTGGCCGGGCGCTGGGTTTACTATGAAAGCGGAGAAGAATAGCGATGGCAAGTTCTTCAGCCACGATGGTCTACAGGCCGCGCAAGCGCTTCCCGTTCGCGCAGGTGCTTCGCTATGTGGCGCTGACGCTGCTGGCGTTTCTGTTCGTCACACCGCTGATCTGGATGTTCAGCACCTCGTTCAAGACGACGGGACAGGCCTATCACTTTCCGCCGGAATTCATTCCGAGTCCTCTCACCTTCGACAGCTATACCAATCTGTGGACAGGATCGATTCCCTTTAATGAGTTTTATCTCAACACGACGGTCATCGTGATCTTTTCCGAGATTGGCACGCTCTTTTCCTGCACGCTGGCGGCTTATGCCTTCGCTCGTTTGCGCTGGTGGGGACGCAACATCTGGTTCGGTGTGCTGCTGGCGACGATGATGCTGCCGTTCCAGGTGATTATGATCCCGGTCTACATCATCTTCCGTTCTCTCGGCTGGCTCGATAGCTGGCTGCCACTGATCATACCGACGTTCCTGGGCAATCCCTTCTACATCTTCCTGCTCAGGCAGTTCTTTTTAGGACTGCCGCGCGATCTCGAAGATGCTGCGTGCGTCGATGGGGCGGGGTCGCTGCGAATCCTCTGGCAGATTTTCATTCCGCTTTCGAAGCCCGTACTGCTGACGGTCGTCATGTTCACGTTCGTGTCGGCCTGGAACGATTTCCTCGGCCCGCTGCTCTACCTGACTTCGATTGACAAAATGACCGTCTCGGTCGGCCTGTCGATGTTCATCGGGCGGCAAGGAGCGACCAATTGGCCGAACCTGATGGCAGGCGCGACTCTGGCGCTCTTACCGATTGTGGTGATGTTCCTGCTGTTTCAGAAATACTTCGTCAAAGGCATCGCCTTGACCGGATTGAAAGGGTAACTCGTGATGCCCGGCCTCACGCTGCAAAATGTTGACTGGACATGGGAATTCACAATCGCAGGCGACGGTTTGCAGGCTTCAATCCACAGCACCCGCTTAACCCTTCCGCTGCCTGCGAACGGTGTGTGTTTGTGTCTGGTTGCAGGCCAGTTGATCACAGAGACCGATTTGTCAGGCGAGAATACGCTGCGCGTCGTCTGGAGTGGCGGCGTCAGCTTAGAACTGATGCTGACTGATCAGCGCTTAATCTGGAAGCTGGAAGCGAGCCAACCGAGCTGTATCGAATTTCCCTACTGGGCATTGCTGTATGGCAGTGAGGCGGAAGGAGCGCTCGTCCGCAGTGAACGTTCCTTTCAGGATGCCAGCGATCAGCCAATTATCCGCCACATCGAATATGCGCTGCCTGCGACCTGCATCGGCGCAGATGGCGCAGCCCTGACGCTGCTGTTCGAGCAAGGCGTGAGTTTTGGCGATCTGAGCAGCAAAACGTTCGACGCAGGGAGCGTGCTGCAAGGCTCGTTCAACCTGCACGGCGACGGTTGGCGCGGCGCATTTGCTCAGTTTCGCCAGCAGGTGCGCTCGCAGGTCGATTTGAGCGAATATCAGCGCGACGACCTCGACTGGTATCGAAGCCAGTGGGTGCAGCATTTCACCTTCCTTTACGGGCGCGAAATCCTCAACCTGAAAACGCATCGCTTTGAGCTAGAGCGCTTTTTAGAAGAATCCCAGCATGATTTTGGCGGCTACGATGGCATTTTGCTCTGGGGCGGCTATCCGCGCCTCGGCCTTGACGAACGGACACAGTGGGATTTTTTCGATGATCTGCCCGGTGGACGACCCGCGTTGCGTGAGCTGGTCGAACTGGCGCACGCCCACGGTGTGAAGGTGTTTGTCCCCTACAAGCCCTGGGATCAATCGGCGGCGCTGCACGGTCAGCGAGCGCCTTCCGCGCCAGATGAACTGGCGCGACTGTTGACCGACATCGATGCCGACGGCGTTTTTCTCGATACGATGTCGTCGCTTGACCGGACATTTCGCACGGCGATTGATGGTCGTCGTTCCCGCGTGGTGCTGTGCAGCGAACTTCGTGTCACTAAAGCCTCCTTTGAGATGATTACTGGAAGCTGGGATCAATCCTATTCGCGCAGTTATCAGCAGGGGAATTGGTCGGCATCTCCCGAACGAATGCCGGGGCTTGATCTGGGACGCTTCATCTTTCCGGAGCATCGCCTTTTCGTCATCAACCGCCACGCCGTCGGCGATGATCGCCTGACGATCATCAAACGCGGATTTTTCGGCGGGACGGGCTGGGTTGTCTGGCAGGACATTTTCGGACTGGTCTTGACCTATGCGCCGGACGAAGCAGCGCTTCTCAAGAAATGCCGCACGATTTTTCGCGCGCACGAGGACGTGCTCAACTCGGATGCGCCGACGCCGCTCCTGCCAACGCTGATCCCTGGCGTCTACTGCAACGAATTTGTCTCTGAGCATAAGCGCTTCTGGACGTTCTACAATGAGACGGATGATCTGGTCGATGCTGCCGTTCTCGCGCTTGAGGCGCGGCCTGACGTTCGCTGGATCGACGTGTGGAATGAACGGGAACTGACCATCGTCGATGGTCAGTTGCATTTACGCCTCAAGCCACACGATGTTGGCGCGGTTGTCGAACTGCCGCGCTCGCTTGACGAGGAATAGTTGATGGCGCGTGAGATGATTGGGCTGCCTCCTGGTCAGATGACCTATCAGTCGTATCACCGCTTTCGTGAGGGAGGATTCGTCCTCTACGACGAAGGGCCGCGCCGCCTGAATATGCTCGGCTTTCAGATCGACCGCTATGAAGTCACGAACGCGGATTTTCGCCAATTTATAGAAGCTACGGGCTATACGCCTAGCGATGCGCACAATTTTCTGCGCCATTGGAGTAATGGCTTTCCCGAAGCGCTAGCGGATCATCCAGTCACCTGGGTGGGTTTGGACGATGCGCGGGCATTCGCCGCCTGGGAGGGTAAGCGTCTGCCGACCGACATTGAATGGCAGTGGGCAGCGCAGGGCGCTGACGGTCGCGATTATCCCTGGGGCAATACCTTTCGGGCGGATTATTGCAACAGCGATACCGCTGGGACGACTCCGGTCAACGCTTATCCTGCGAACATCAGTCCGTTTGGCGTAGGCGACCTCGTGGGCAACGTCTGGGAATGGATTGACGTGATCTGCTCGGATGGATGGCATGAATGGTGTTTTCTGCGCGGCGGCTCGTATTATCAGGCGAAGGGTAGCCACTGGTATGCCGAAGGCGGGGCGCAGAAAGTGAACCATCACCATAAGTTTTTAATGCTCGCGCCCAGCCTTGATCGCTGCGGAACGGTTGGTTTTCGCTGTCTCAGAAGCGATGGAGCAACCGTTCAACCAATATCCGAATGATCGTCATGGGCTGTAAAGCGCGTACCGTGTAAAAACTCAGCTTTCGAGGGAAAATCCGGTTTATAATGACCCTGATCTGGAAGAGTTTTTACACAATACGAGGAAAATTGGACTACTTATTCTCGCGATTCAACCACTCGGCTTCTGGTTGATCAAACGCGCCACGAGCACGCTAGGGCTGAGTGCCTGACCGCGTTCGTACGCGGCAGCATAAGCCTGTAGGGTGGAAAAACCGCATCTGAGGGAAGATTCAAGCGGCGTCACGATAGTAATCGTGCAGGATTCCGCCGAGAACATCGCGGCAATGAATCGTGCCATGCCGGGACCGTGAAAGCGCAAATGGCGTTTGCTGAGCAAGTCCTTGATGAGGACGGGAAGTGTTGTAATAGTGCGTGTATTCCCTCAGCACACGCATGAGATGACGCTGGTTCAGAATGAGCAGCTGATCCAGGCACTCCTGACGAACTGTGCGCACCCACTGTCCGGCCACGGCATTGGCTTTCGGCGCACGAAAGGGTG
>Ga0105237_10007647_pt1 | contig 11810 bp, 10 predicted proteins | sample KBSC24metaG_FD_81520 | JGI IMG/M metagenome (GOLD analysis project Ga0105237, IMG submission 81520) | Corn rhizosphere microbial communities from Kellogg Biological Station, Michigan, USA - KBS C2-4 metaG | ecosystem: Host-associated > Plants > Roots > Rhizosphere > Soil | place: Michigan, USA... | reverse complement strand
TCGCGCAAACGACCGGTGTGATCTCGCGTACGGCAAAATCGTGTGGTCCTGGCGTCCGGAGTCTGTGCGCCAAGTCTTGTGGTGATGTGCGATGTCCGACCGGGCGCACACATCAGCCATCTGCAAGGCGACGGGGGCAATAGTGCATCGCTCCCCGGGGAGATCACGACATAAGCCGTCAACCCACTGCGCAGGGAAGGCCGGATGTTTCGGCTTCACCTGTATGCCGCTGTGCAGCCTCTTGTAGCGCAACCCCAGCACAGTGGACCGCGGGTGCCAGCCGGCACCCGGTCTTCCCTGCACCCTCTTCCATCGAGGGTGAAGTGACGAAGCAAAGCTCGGGCGAAATGAGCCGCGAGGATGCGAAGGTGTGTCTTACGTTGAAAAATGGTCTCGTGCCCCGGACGCCGTCAGCGCGTTTACGCGCGTCTTCGACGCGCTATGGCAGCGCTTCTTCAGCGGTGCGCTGCAGAGCCGGGGGCGATGCATCAGGGAACTCCGTGGTCTCCTGGGTCCCGGCTCTGCGGAGCGTCACTGCGTGCCGCACCGCGTCCGGACACGAGAGTGGAGAAAACCGGCTACACTGACCCGATTCCCGGAGCCATTCCCTTGGCCTTTCTGTTCGTCCTCAGCGTCGGCCTCATCGCCGGCACCATTTCCGGCATCGTCGGCACAGGCTCGTCGATCATGCTGATGCCCGTGCTGGTCTATGCGTATGGACCGAAAGAGGCCGTGCCGATCATGGCGGTCGCCTCCGTGATGGCGAATTTTTCGCGAATTTTGGCGTGGTGGCGCGAGGTCGACTGGCGGGCCTGCGTAGCCTATTCGATCACGGGCATTCCGGCTGCGGTGCTGGGCGCACGGACGCTGCTCGCCCTGCCCTCGCATGCCGTCGATCTCGCCATCGGCATCTTCCTGATCGCGATGGTGCCGGTGCGGCACTGGCTGGCGCGGCACGACCTCAAGGCCAATCTCTCGCACTTGGCGATCGGCGGCGCAGTGATCGGCTATCTCACCGGCATCGTGGTCTCGACCGGGCCGCTCAGCGTGCCGCTGTTCCTGTTCTACGGCCTCTCCAAAGGCGCCTTCCTGGCGACCGAGGCCGCCTCTTCGCTCGGGCTTTACTTTGCGAAGTCCGTGACCTTCGAGCGCTTCGGCGCACTGACGCAGGAGGTCTTCATCAAAGGCCTGGTCGCAGGCGCATCGCTGATGGCAGGCGCCTTCATCGCTAAGCGCTTCGTGCTGCATTTGAAGCCAGAGATGTTCCGCCTGGTGATGGACGCGATCATGGTCGCCGCGGGGCTCACTATGCTATGGAACGCCCTGCAATCCCCCTGAGCCGCGATTCCCCATCTCATGGCCAAGAGCACGCTTTCCTTCGTCTGCCAGAACTGCGGCGCGGCCTATAACCGCTGGCAGGGCAAGTGCGAGTCCTGCGGCGAATGGAATACGCTCGCCGAGGAAGACGCCACCGGCAGCGTGCCGGTCTCGATCCGCTCCAAGCGCAAGGGCCGAACGTTTGCGCTGGAGAGCCTTGCCGGCAAGAGCCCGGATGCGCCGCGCCTGTCCTCCGGCATGAGCGAGCTCGACCGCGTCACCGGCGGCGGCTTCGTGCGCGGCTCGGTGCTGCTCGTCGGCGGCGATCCCGGCATCGGCAAGTCGACGCTGCTGACGCAGGCGACAAGCCTGATGGCGCGCGCGGGGCACCGCATCGTCTATATCTCCGGCGAAGAGGCCATCGCCCAGGTGCGACTGCGCGCCGAGCGGCTCGGGCTATCTGATGCACCGGTCCAGCTCGCCGCCGAGACCTCGGTCGAGGACATCATCTCGACATTGTCGGAAGGCGGCGTCCCGCGGCTGATCGTGATCGACTCGATCCAGACGATGTGGACCGACACGGTGGAATCGGCGCCCGGCACGGTCACGCAGGTGCGGGCCTCGGCGCAGGCGCTCATTCGTTTCGCCAAGAAAACAGGTGCGGCCATCATCCTGGTCGGCCACGTCACCAAGGACGGCCAGATCGCCGGCCCCCGCGTGGTCGAGCACATGGTCGATGCCGTGATGTCGTTCGAGGGCGAAGGCTCGCAACAATTCCGCATCCTGCGCGCCGTCAAGAACCGCTTCGGCCCGACCGACGAGATCGGCGTGTTTGAGATGACCGGCCTCGGTCTGCGCGAAGTCACGAACCCGTCCGAGCTTTTCCTGTCGGAGCGCGATCTCGGCACGCCCGGGACCGCAGTTTTTGCGGGTATCGAGGGCACGCGGCCCGTTCTGGTCGAATTGCAGGCGCTCGTGGCTCCCACCTCGCTCGGCACCCCGCGACGCGCCGTGGTCGGCTGGGACCAGAGCCGGCTCTCGATGGTGCTGGCGGTGCTGGAGGCCCATTGCGGGGTCAAGCTTTCCGGCCACGATGTCTATCTGAACGTCGCGGGCGGCCTGCGCATCCACGAGCCCGCCGCCGACATGGCCGCCGCGGCTGCGCTGGTGTCGTCGCTGGTTAACGCGCAGTTACCCTCCGATGCCGTTTATTTCGGCGAGATTTCGCTCTCCGGCGTCATCCGCCCGGTGGCGCAGACCCCGGCCCGGCTCAAGGAAGCGGCCAAACTCGGCTTCAAGCGCGCTGTGCTGCCCGAATCGGCCCGCGGCGGCGATGCCGGCGGTGACGCCGGACTGACCCTCAACGCGGTCAACAGCCTCACCACCTTGGTTGCCGAAATCGCCGCCAAGGGCTCCCGCCGCGGCGACTCGCCCCCACCAGCAGAGAAAAATGCCACACCAGCAAGATTCCGCCGTGGAGAGGGTTAGGCGGAGGTGACGTCAAGCGCCCCCACCGCTATACAGCCGTCACAAAAGCAGCATGGGATTGCGTGGTTGCGGCCTTGCCGGGAACGTCGTCTGGCCTTCAGTTAGGGCGGCGGCCAAACACCGATTCGCTGAGCACCCTTTGAGCGTACGAGCGGACCAGACCAGCCGATGCCAGTAACACTCCTCGACCTGATCCTGCTCGGCGTGATGCTGATTTCGGGCCTGCTCGCCATGGTCCGCGGCTTCATGCGCGAAATCCTCTCGATCGCAGCCTGGGGCACCGCCGCGATCGTGACGCTGTACTCGTTCTCCAAGCTGCTGCCGACCGCCAAGACCTATTTCAACAACGACACCGTCGCGAGCGTGGTCGTGGTTGCCGGTGTGTTCATCGGTACCCTGGTCGTGGTCTCCGTGATCACGGTCCGGATCTCCGACATGATCCTGGATTCGCGCATCGGCGCGCTGGACCGCACCCTGGGCTTCCTCTTTGGCCTCGCTCGCGGGCTTTTGATCGTCGTGGTCGCCTTCCTGTTCTTCACCTGGCTGGTGCCGGACAAGCAGCGCCCGGACTGGGTCTCGGGGGCCAAATCCCGCGTGGTGCTCCAGGGAACCGGGGATTGGCTGATGTCCCTCTTGCCTGACGACCCCGAGAACACCATCTTGAAGAGATTCAAGAAAAACAAACCAGATGATGATCAAGCTGATACCGACCAGCAGCCTTCGGGCACTGGCGACGGCTACAGCAAACCGGCTCGTGACAGCCTGAAGAAGCTGATCGAGAAACCTGCGGCGCGTTGATTGAGCCCTAAAGAGAGGCGCGGACGAGATGCGACACCCTGACCAGGACGCCCATACTGATCTCGATCCCGGCTCCGCCGCACTAGAGCTTCAGGACGACCTGGAGGGAGATACGGTCCGCGAGGAATGCGGCGTCTTCGGCATCTACGGACATCCCGACGCGGCCGCCATCACGGCGCTCGGCCTTCACGCGCTTCAGCACCGCGGCCAGGAAGCCGCCGGCATCGTCTCCTACGACGGCAGCCGCTTTCATTCGGAACGCCGCCTCGGCCTCGTCGGCGACACCTTCTCCCGCCGCGAGGTGATCGACCGCCTGCCCGGCACCATGGCAGTCGGCCACGTACGCTACGCCACGACCGGTGCCACCATCCTGCGCAACGTGCAGCCGCTGTTTGCCGAGCTGAATGCCGGCGGCCTCGCGGTCGCCCACAACGGCAACCTCTCCAACGGCCTGACGCTGCGCCGCGAGCTCGTCAAGAGCGGCGCGATGATGCAGTCGACGTCCGACACCGAGGTGATCCTGCACCTCGTGGCGCGCTCCCGGCGCAGCCGCTTCATCGAGCGCTATATCGACGCGCTGCGCGAGATCGAAGGCGCCTATGCGCTGGTCTCGCTCACCAACAAGAAGCTGGTCGGCTCGCGCGATCCGCGCGGCATCCGCCCGCTGGTGCTCGGCGACCTCGACGGCTGCCCGATCCTGACGTCGGAGACCTGCGCACTCGACATCATCGGTGCGAAGTTCGTGCGCGACATCGAACCCGGCGAAGTCATCGTGTTCGACGAGAACGGCCAGGACATTCACAAGCCGTTCCCGCCGATGGCGCCGCGCCCCTGCATCTTCGAGTATATTTATTTCGCCCGTCCGGATTCAATCGTCCACGGCCGTTCGGTTTACGAAGTGCGCAAGTCCTTTGGCGCTCAGCTCGCCAGGGAAAGCCATGTGCCTGTCGACGTCGTGGTGCCGGTGCCGGATTCCGGCGTGCCCGCGGCAGTCGGCTACAGCCAGCATTCGGGCGTCCCGTTCGAGCTTGGCATCATCCGCAACCATTATGTCGGCCGCACCTTCATCCAGCCGACGCAGGCGATCCGCGAATCCGGCGTCCGCATGAAGCACTCGGCGAACCGCGCCGCGATCGAAGGCAAGCGCATCATCCTGATCGACGACTCCTTGGTGCGTGGCACCACCTCGAAGAAGATCGTCCGCATGATGCGCGATGCCGGCGCCAAGGAAGTGCATTTCCGGCTCGCCTCGCCGCCTATCCTCTATCCCGATTATTACGGCATCGACCTGCCCGACCGCGGTGGCCTCTTGGCCGCGACGCATTCGCTTGAGGAGATGCGCGAGCTCATCGGCGCCGACTCGCTCGCCTTCCTGTCGATCGACGGCATGTACCGCGCGATGGGCGAGCCCGGCCGCGACCCCGCCAATCCGAAGTTTGCGGATCACTGCTTCACCGGCGCCTATCCGACCCACCTCACCGACCAGACGCAGATCGAGCCGCAGCCGCGGCAGCTGTCGCTGCTGGCGGAGGCGAGCTGACGGCATCGTCGTCATCCCGGGGCGATGCGAAGCATCGAGCCCGGGATCTCGAGATTCCGGGTTCGGTCCTGCGGACCGCCCCGGAATGACAGGCGTGATGGGGACTTGTCCCAGCCACCCACGCCTGTAAAACCCCGCCATGACCAAGCCCCTCGCCAATCGCATCGCTCTCGTCACCGGCGCCTCGCGCGGCATCGGATTTGCCACGGCCCTCGCGCTTGCCAAGGCCGGCGCGCATGTCGTTGCCACCGCACGCACGCAGGGCGGGCTCGAGGAGCTCGACGACGAGATCCGCAAGGCAGGAGGCAACGGCGCCACGCTGGTGCCACTCAACCTCACCGATTCCGACGGCATCGCGCGCCTCGGCGCAGGCCTGCACGAGCGCTACGGCAAGCTCGACATCTTCGTCGGCAATGCCGGCGTGCTCGGCCCCTCCTCGCCGGTCGGCCATATCGAGCTGAAGACGTTCAACGACGTCATGGCCGTCAACGTCTCCGCGAACTTCCAGCTGATCCGCTGCATGGAGCCGCTGCTGAAGCAATCCGACGCCGGCCGCGCCGTATTCATCACCGCGGGCGCCGCCAGCAAGGCGACCGCCTATGTCAGTCCCTACGCGGCTTCCAAGGCCGCGCTGGAGACGCTGGCGCGCGCCTGGGCGCAGGAGACTGCGAACACGGCCATCCGCGTCAATTTGTTCAGCCCTGGCCCGATCCGCACCCGCATGCGCGCCACGCTGATGCCGGGCGAGGATCCCGCGACGCTCGACACGCCCGAGCAGGTCGCTGAATTCATCGTCCCGATGTGCGCACCCGAATGGACCGAGACCGGTAAATTCTACGACTACAAGACGCGCAGTCTGATGAGCTTCCGCGCGCCGGCCTGATTGACTCGGACGCACAAAAATAGCGTCTCAACGCATTTTGCTCAAAAGTTAACCGACGGATGACGCTACGACGCAGCATCATCCGGCTTTAGGCGCATTGCCGCCGGCCGTGGGACCGGCTACGGAATCCGACGGAACAAGGCTCCGCAAGAGAGCCGTCCGCATAATTTGACAATGGAGGAAACCCTTTATGACGACGTTCGCTCGCCGCACTGCGGCTCTTCTGGCCTGCGCCGCTTTCGGTTTTGCATCATCAGCCTACGCCCAGGACAAGACCGTCACGATCGGCGTGCTCAACGACATGTCCAGCCTCTACGCCGATATCGGTGGTCCCGGCTCCGTGCTGGCGGTCAAGATGGCAGTCGAGGATTCCGGTCTGGCAGCCAAGGGTTGGAAAATCGAGGTCGTCAGCGGCGACCACCAGAACAAGCCTGATGTCGGCGTCAACATCGCGCGTCAGTGGATCGACACCCAGAAGGTCGATATGATCACCGACACGCCGAATTCCGGCGTGGCGCTGGCGGTGAGCAACGTCGCCAAGGAAAAGAACGTCGTCCTGCTCAACAATGGCGGCGCCAGCGCCGACCTCACCGGCAAGGCCTGCAACGCCAACACGATCTCCTACACCTACGACACCTACATGCTCGCCAATGGCACCGGCAAGGCGCTGACCAAGGCCGGCGGCGACAGCTGGTTCTTCCTGACCGCCGACTATGCCTTTGGCGCCGCGCTCGAGCGCGACACCAGCGCGGTCGTGACCGCCAACGGCGGCAAGGTGCTGGGCGGCGTCAAGCACCCGCTCAACACCTCCGATTTCTCGTCTTTCCTGCTCCAGGCGCAGAACTCCAAGGCGAAGATCGTCGGGCTTGCCAACGCTGGCGGCGACACCACCAACTCGATCAAGCAAGCGGCCGAGTTCGGCATCGTCGAGGGCGGCCAGAAGCTCGCAGCGCTGCTGCTCTTCATCAACGACGTCCATTCGCTCGGCCTCAAGACCGCACACGGCCTGACCTTCACCGAGTCGTTCTACTGGGATCTGAACGACAGCACCCGCGCCTGGTCGAAGAAATTCCAGGAGAAAATGAGCAATCACGCAATGCCGTCCATGACTCAGGCGGGCAACTACGCCGGCGTGATCCATTACCTCAAGGCGCTCGAAGCCCTCGGCGGTAATCCGCATGACGGCGCCAAGGTCGTCGCCAAGATGAAGGAAATCCCGACCGACGATCCGCTGTTCGGCAAGGGTCCGCTCCGCGAGGACGGCCGTCGCATCATTCCGGCCTATCTGTTCGAGGTGAAGAAGCCTGAGGAATCGAAGGGGCCGTGGGACTACTACAAGCTGGTTGCGAACATCCCGGCGGAAGATGCCGCCAGGCCGCTCAAGGACAGCGAGTGCCCGCTGGTGAAGAAGTAACCGCGTAGCGGTTGCGCACCACTTCACGACGTCATGCCCGGGCTTGTCCCGGGCATCCACGTTTCGGGCCTACGAGACCATCTTCGTCGCAAACAACGTCCGCACGGCGATAGCTACGCAAAGCACCATCAACGCCGCGGCAAGCAGGAACGGCGCGCCGGGCAAATGCAGCGGCGCGCTGGCGCCGATGAAATATGAAAACGTCAGCGTAAACAGGAACGGGCCGACGAGCTGCGCCACGCTCTGCACGCTGCCGGTTGCGCCCTGTAACTGTCCCTGCTGATCGGGCGCGACCAACCGCGTCATCAGCGCCTGGAGTGCGGCGCCCGAGATACCCCAGAGCGACATCACGGGAATGCCGAGCCAGAACAGCGGCCCGGTCGGCGCGCTGCCGAAGATCGCAAATCCGACAGCGCCGCAGCCCAATCCGAGCAGCAGCGTACCGCGTTCGCCAAGCATGCGCACAATGGGGCCGATCGCGAGCCCCTGCACCACCATGGTGCAGACGCCAACCATCGCGAGCGTCAATCCGACCGTCTTGGAATCCCAGCCGTAACGATAAGTCGCATAGAGCACGAAGGTCGACGGCAGCGCGACATGGGCGACCTGGGCGATGAAATTGACGACGGACAATGCCGTCAGCCCTGCGTTGGAGCGCAACAGATGCACCGCTCCGACCGGATTGGCGCTCCTCCAGTGAAATGACGCGCGCTTCTCCGGCACCAGGGATTCCGGCAGGATCAACAGACCATAGAGCGCATTGGCAAAGCTGAGGCCTGCCGACGCCCAGAACGGCAATCGCGGATCGATATCGCCGAGCAGCCCACCCAGCGCCGGACCCAGGATGAAGCCGGCACCGAATGCCGCACCAATCTTGCCGAACACCGCGGCGCGCCGCTCCGGCGGCGTGATGTCGGCGATATAGGCAAAGGCCGTCGAGATGCTGGCCGAGGTGATGCCTGAGATCACGCGGCCGACGAACAGCCAATTCAACGACGGCGCAAGCGCCATCAGCACATAGTCGGCGGCAAGCCCGAAATTCGACAACAGCACCACCGGCCGGCGCCCGAACCGATCGGACAGCGCGCCGAGCAGCGGCGAGAACACGAATTGCATCAAGGCCCAGGCGGTACCGAACAGGCCGAAGATGCGGGCCGCATGCGCGGTGTCGTTGCCGACGAAGCTTTCGATCAGCCTGGGCAGGATCGGCATGATCACGCCGAGCGCGAGCATGTCGAGCAGGATGGTGACGAAGATGAAGGCGACCGCACCGCGCCGGACCGGCGCAGCGCTTTGCGCTATCGCCTCGCCGCTCACGACGGCCGCTTGCGCTTGTGGGCGAAGGGATTGGCCTTCTCGCGCAACGTGATGCGCACCGGCGTCCCCGGCAGGTCGAAAGCCTCACGCATCGAGTTGACGAGATAGCGCAGATAGGATTGCGGCACGGCATCCGCACGTGAGCAGAACAAGACGAAGCTTGGCGGACGCGCCTTGGTCTGGGTGATGTAGTTGAGCTTCAAACGGCGACCGGACACGGCCGGCGGCGGATTGGCCTGGACCGCCTGCTCGAACCAGCGATTGAGCGCCGAGGTCGGCACGCGCCTGTTCCAGAGCGCATAGGCGTCCTGGATCGCCTGCATCAGGCGATCGATGCCCTCACCCATCAGGCCGGAGACGGCGACGATCGGCGCCCCCTTGAGCTGCGGCAGCAAATGGTCGGCATCGCGGCGCAAGCCGGAAATTGCGCCGCCGCCCTTGGTCTCCATCAAGTCCCATTTGTTGACGGCAAGCACGACCGCGCGTCCCTCGCGCTCGATCAGATCGGTGATGCGCAGATCCTGCTCCTCGAAGCGATTCTGCGAATCCATCATCATCACGACGACTTCGGCAAAGCGCACGGCGCGCAGCGCGTCCGCAACCGAGAGCTTCTCCAGCTTCTCCTCGATGCGTGAGCGCCGGCGAAGACCCGCGGTGTCGAACACACGAAACTCGCGGCCCCTCCAGACGATCTCGACCGCGATGGAATCGCGCGTGGTGCCGGCCTCCGGGCTCGTCAGCAGACGCTCTTCGCCGAGCAAATGATTGATCAGCGTCGATTTGCCGGCATTCGGACGGCCGACGATGGCAACCCGGATCGGGCGCGTCGCGGCCTCTTCCTCGGAGAGCGGCTCGTCGTCCTCGACTTCATCCTCCTCGACGGGCTCCGGCATCAGCTTGGCGAGCGCGTCGTAAAGCTCACCCATGCCCTCGCCGTGCTCGGCCGAGATCTGGATGGGATCGCCAAGCCCAAGCGCGAAGGATTCCATCGCGCCGGCGTCGCCGTGCTTGCCCTCGCTCTTGTTGGCAACCAGCAGCACCGGCTTGTTGGCCTTGCGGGCGAAATCGGCGAATGCACGATCCGTCGGCGTCAGGCCGATGCGGGCGTCGATCACAAAGAACAACGCGTCGGCCTGTGCGATCGCGGTCTCGGTCTGCTCCTGCATGCGCGCCGTCAGCGAGCCCTTGGCGCCCTCGTCGAGGCCGGCGGTATCGATGATGGTGAACTCGAGATCGCCAAGTCTCGCCTCACCTTCGCGGCGATCGCGGGTGACGCCCGGCAGGTCATCGACGAGCGCGAGCTTCTGTCCGACCAGGCGGTTGAACAGCGTCGATTTGCCGACATTGGGCCGGCCGATAATGGCAATCGAAAAGGACATCGGTCATTCGTGCGCCGCGGAGGCGGCGCCTGTCAATTCAGTGGAAAATATCAGCGCGAGAAACTGCCGCTGGGCATCGGTGCCGGAAAGGCCCCCTGCTGCGTCTGCTGTTGCTGGGTGGTTTGCGCCGGCTGTGCGGGTTGCTGGTCCGGCGGCGGCGCGGTGGTGCGCTTGCGAACGATCTTGTGCTTGGGCGGCGGGGCGGCCTGCGCGGGCGCAGCCTCGGGCTGGGCCTCGCCATCGACCTCGCCGGCCGGCGCTTCAGCCGGAGCGGCCGCGGTCGGGGCCGGCTGCTTGGCCTTTTTGCCTTTGGCGGACTTCGAGGGTTTCGCGGGCTCGGCGGGTGCTGGCTCGGCTGGAAGTGCCGCAACGGCCGGCGCGTTCGGATCCTGCTGCGCGCCCTTGTACATGTCCTTGGGCACGCCCTGCTCGAGACCCGGAACGCCCTCGGGGAAAACAGGCTTGCGGTCGCCAGGCAGCTTCTTCTTGGTGTCGAGGAAGTCGAGCAGATCGCTCGGATCGAATCCGCCGCTGGAGCAGCCGCCCAGGAGGCCCGTGAAGGCGATCAGGACGGCAGCTGCGATCAAACGTGGCGTGCGGCGCATATCAGTATCTCGTCTCAGCTCGGGACCGTCAGCCGGCAAGCGTCAGCTCTTGGCGACGGGCGGCAGCAAGGCCTGGAGCGCTTCGGCGCGCGAGCGCAGGCCCGGCGGCGTCTCGCCATCTTCGGCGATGGCGTCGAGCCATTTACGGGCCGCGGTCATGTCGTTGTTGCGCCAGGCCGACAGCGCCAGCAACTCGCGAGCGCTGTGGCGGAAGGTCGATTTGGGTTCGGCAGAGGATTCCAGCCGCTGCTGCATGTCGGCATAGGATGCACTGTCCACCACCAAGCTGGCGGCGCGAATCTTCGCAAGATTCCGCCATTCGCTGCCGACGCCGCTGTCGGCGGCGATGTCGTCGTACAGCTTGGTCGCAGCCTTGGGATCGCGGGCCGATGCCTCCGCCGCGGCACGGAGCCGTGACAGGGTGCGGTAGCCGGATGGGGCCTTGGCAACGAGATCAGCAAAGGCCGTCTCGGCCTCGGCGTGCTTGCCCTGCTCCGACAGCTCGACGGCCTTCTCGAAGGTCGCACCGGCCTCAGCAGCCTTCTTGGCCTCCAGGTATTGATAGCCACGCCAGCCACCAACGGCCGCCACAACCAGCACCATCAGGGCGATAAAGTAGAGCGAATATTTGTCCCACAGCCTTTTGAGCTGCTCGCGACGTACTTCCTCGTCGACTTCGTCAAATAATTCAGACACTTAAGACAATCCCATGCCCGGCCGGGTGCGCACGCCAGATCGCGCGCGTCGAAAGCCCGTCCCCACGTGGCGGCGGCGATACCCTATCGATATGGCGGTGGCAAGGCAAAGCAAGCCCGATCAAGACGTTAACGCGCGATCCGGGATATCCCGGTGCTCCCGCCGGGCCTCTTTCACCCCCCGACCAGCAGCTACCGAAGCTGCCGCTTCACCACCTTGCCATTGGCATTGCGCGGGAGCGGTTCGGCCGTGACCGTCATCGTTTCCGGCACCTTGTAATCGGACAGCCGCTCGGCGCACCAGGCGCGCAGATCGTCGCTGCCGACCTGCACACGGGTGACCACGACCGCGTGAACGCGCTCGCCCAGCACCG
>Ga0105237_10007646_pt1 | contig 11810 bp, 9 predicted proteins | sample KBSC24metaG_FD_81520 | JGI IMG/M metagenome (GOLD analysis project Ga0105237, IMG submission 81520) | Corn rhizosphere microbial communities from Kellogg Biological Station, Michigan, USA - KBS C2-4 metaG | ecosystem: Host-associated > Plants > Roots > Rhizosphere > Soil | place: Michigan, USA... | reverse complement strand
TTGCAATGAATGGAGCAAAGCCGCCAAAGATTGCAACAGCGAAACTGTAGCCTGTCGACATCCAGGTCGAGCGGACGCGCGTCGGAAAGATCTCGGCAATCGCAGCCGGGCCCGGGCCCGAGAAGACCGCAATTACGAATGCGAGCGCGAGCTGGACCAGAAAGATCGTGGACAGCGGCACGCCCGACAGCATCAGCTTGAAGCAAGGATACGTCAGCACCAGCGAAGCAACGCAAGCCAATGCGAGCAGCGGCCTGCGGCCGACGCGATCGGACAGCAGTCCCATCAGCGGTGTCGCGATGACCATGACCAGCAATCCAGAGGTTGTCGCCCAAAGCGCCTGGCTGCGCGCGATGCCCACCTGCTTCTGCAGGAACGTCGGCATGTAGGTGAGCACGATGTAGTAGGAGACAGTCCAGAACACGGTGAAGCTAAAGGCGCGCGCCGCCAGCATGACAGGAGCGGCCGGTGGCTGTCGCGATGGATCGGCGACCGTAGTGCTGCGAACAAACGCCGGCGTCTCGGCAATATGCGTGCGCATGTACAACCCGACCGGTCCGAGCAGGCCGCCGAGCAGGAATGGAATGCGCCAGCCCCAGCTGTCCGACGCCTCAGCCGACAGCCACGTATTCACGAGCGCTGCGACTCCCGACCCCAGCAGCAGTCCGGCGGCAACGCTGCATTGCTGGAGGCTGCCATAGAGCCCGCGGCGGCCCGGCGGCGCCCATTCGACGATGAACGCAGTCGAGCCGCCCCACTCGCCGCCGGCCGAGAAGCCTTGCACGAGACGAGCGAGCACGACCAGGATGGGCGCCACGATTCCGATCGTCTCGAACGTCGGCACGAGCCCGATCGCTACGGTTCCGCCGGCCATCAAGACGATCGTCACCAGCAAGGCGGTCTTGCGTCCCTTCAGATCGCCGAGCCGGCCGATGACGATGCCGCCGAGCGGGCGTGCGACGAAACCGAGGCCGAACGCCGCGAACGTCGAGAGCAGCGAAGTGACGTCGTCGCCGGCCGGAAAGAATTTCTTCGCGATGACGGTCGCCATGTAGGCGTAGACCGCGAAGTCGTACCACTCGAGCACGTTGCCGACGACCGCCGCCGCGACTGCCCGACGCACTTCACGGGGCACCCGCGCGGTCATGGTGTGCTGAGAGAAAATCGCCGCCCTTTTGTCACAGGCAAAACCTTGTGCTACATCCACCTCCCCCTTTGAAAAAGGGGGACCGAGGGGAATTTGACTTTCGTCACCGCCACGCAGTAAATCTCACCTGCCTCCTTTGTCAAAGGGGGGATTCCTCTAGAACCTTCAGTTGCGCATACCACGCCAACGACGGCATAGTAACCATTTCAGACCGAATTCGGAGCAGGCCATGACACCAGCAGCACAAGCTGAAGCCGAGAGAGTCGAGGCGGAAACCCCGTACGCACGCCGTGCGCGGTACCACACCGCACGTAATCCGTTCACGTTCGCCCTGCCCGCCGTTCCGATGCGCCAGTTCCTGGCAGAGCGGGATCGCGCATTCGATCCGCAGACGCCGACCGGACTCGTGCCGCTCGACGCGTCGCGCGATCTCGGCTTGCCCTATCCGGCCACCACGCCGACGCTGCTGACGCAATACGTGAAGATCCGCGCCGGCGAGCGGCTCACGTATCGCTTCGCGGCTTCGGGCGAGATCTACTACGTGATGTCGGGACGCGGCGAAAGCCGCAACGGTGCCGATGTCATAGCGTGGGGCGAGGGTGATGTGTTCTGCTTTCCGGGCGGCGGCGAGACAGTGCATCGCTCCGGTCCGGCAGACAGCCTGCTGTTCGTCGCGACCAACGAGCCGCTGCTTGCGTTCGAGCGGCTGCGTCCGCCGGCACTCGGCGAGGCACCCGTCGAAGCGACGCATTGGCCTGCCGCCGAGATCGATCGCCAGTTCGAAGCCGTGTGGCAACGCCCGCGCGCGGACGAGACGACCGGAGACTCGGTCATGTTCTCGAGCGCGAAGCTGCAGCCCGGCTACATGACGATTCCGACCATCAACGTCGCGATCAACTCTCTGCCGCCTGGATGCGATCAGCGGCCGCACCGGCACAATGGCGTCGCAGTGACGCTCGCGATCCAGGGGGAAGGCATCCATTCGATGATCGACGGTCAGCGCATCGATTGGTCCACGGGGGCTGCGCAGATCACGCCTGCGACGACGCTGCACTCCCATCACAACCGCGGCACCAAGCGCATGCGCTCGCTGGTCGTGCAGGACGAAGGCCTGCACTATTACACGCGCACGCCGGGGTTCAGCTTTGATTGAGAGGGTTCGAGTCCGACTGCAGTCGGACCTGCATGCCGGAACTACAGGCCCTCACGCGGCGAGCGCCTTCTCCTCGCACTCCACGCGATTGCGCCCGGCAGCCTTGGCGCGGTAGAGCGCCGCATCGGCTCGCTGCAGCATCGACAACAGCCGCTCGCCGGGGCGGTACTGCGCGACGCCGATGGAAACCGTAATGCGTCGACCTCGCCCCGCGCCGGGTGCGCGCGCCAGTTCCGTTTGTTTCCGGATGCGCTCCGCGCACTCGCGCGCGCCTTCGAGCGCGGTCTGCGGAAGCACGACGAGAAACTCTTCGCCGCCATGCCGTCCCATGATGTCGATCGTTCTGAGCTCGCGTTGAGCGACCGCCACGAAGGTCTGCAGCACGATGTCTCCGGCATAGTGCCCAAGCGTGTCGTTCACGTGCTTGAACAGATCGATGTCCAGCATGCAGACCGACAGGACGCCACCGCTCCGGTCACAAGCCGCTCGTTCGCGGGCCAAAAGCTCCAGAACGCGCCGCCGCGTGTAGATGCGCGTGAGCTCGTCGTACTCGCTCTGCTTGAGGCGCCCGCGCAGGTCGAAGATGTAGCCGCCCATGAACGAGAACCAGATCAGTACCGCGGTCAACATCACCCACTGGAAGATTTCGATGTGCGGACGCTCGAGGCCGTTGGCGGCATCGAGCAACAGAGAGATCACGAGCGCGTAGCTCACCTGTATCACGGCGCTCGTGAGCAGGAGTGCACGCGTATTCAATCTGAATACGCCGAAAAACAGGATCACCGGAAACATCAGCAGAAACACCGGCCGTGCCGGGCCGACGTAGTACAGCGCGTAAGACACGACGCCGGTGGCGCACAGCATCATCGGCACCGTGAGGCTGCGGTCTTTCGCCCGTTTGTTGAGTCCCGACCGGAACGCGGCGTAGAACATCAGAATCATCGCGATCACGCCCGTCGAGGCGATCACGAACGGACGGACGGCCAGCACGCCTTCGAGCACGCAAAGGGCGAGCAGGCAAACGAACATCAGCGAAGTACCGGAGGCGATCAGATAGCGCCGAAATCGCAGCGTCTGCCCCGGGTCGTCGTGTGGAAACAGGAACGAAAGAGTCATTTTCGATGACCTTCTTGCCGTGCGCGCGGCTCATCAGTGTCGCTGGGGGCAGACTGTTCGGGCCTACGGCAGAGTATGTCGGCGAGGTGACGACCGACACAGGATTATTCAGTGTTCGGAGCGCACGCGTCAACGTCGAACCGTATAGGCCGCACCCGTACGGTAAACTGTGCAGTCCCATTGTCTCCGTCATCGACCATGCAGAGCTTGACCGAAATGTCGGGCATCGCTCCCGAGTTGCTCGGCACGCTGGTGATCGTGCTCGTGGTAGTGGGTGTCAACTTCGCGATCTCGTGGATGTTGCGCAGCCGCGCCTGGCTGACGCGCGAGACGAAGCTGCGCGCGTCAGTGTTCTGGCGCAACACGTCGCTGCTGATCGCTGCGCTCGCGCTGCTGTTCGTCTGGCGCTCCGAGTTGCGCGCCGCGGCTTTGTCGCTCGCCGCACTCAGCGTGGCGCTGGTGCTGGCCGGCAAGGAGCTGCTGACGAGTGTGCTGGGTTACATCCATCGCACGACGTCGGGCAGCTTCCGCTTCGGCGACGTGATCGAGATCCACGGCATGAGAGGCGAAGTCATCGATCAGACTCTGCTGACCACGACGGTCCTCGAGATGAGCGAAGATCATCAGTTCACCGGCCGCACGGTGCAGTTTCCGAACAGCTTCTACATCCTGCAGCCGCTGACCAATCATTCCAGCCTCGGCCCTTATCAGCTCGGGTTGCTGTACGTTCCGCTTGCGGCCGGACGCGATTTCGAAGCCGAGAAGCAACTGCTGGAGCGGACAGCGGCAAGTGTATGTTCCGACTTCGTCGCGCACGCCGAGTTGGCGTTACGCGAGCTGGAAGGGGAGCAGTTTCTGGTTCTGCCGTCCGCCGAGCCGCGCGTGACGCTCAGGCTCGACAGCGGCGGCGCGGTGACGCTGGTCCTGCGCTATCCGTGCCCCGCAGAACAGCGCACCCGGACGGAGCAGGAGATCCTGTCGCGCTACCTGAGTGCGAGCCGGGAGCTGAGCTCGCAAAGATCGAGTTAGACGCAGCCACCGACGACGCGAGGCGGGCTGGTGAACCCGCTCCGCCTCGTCTTGCCGTGCTCCGCGCGCAATCGACGCTACTTGCGCGACAGCCTGTGCGCGCTCAGGAAAACGCGCGTTTCAGCGCGGACGCGGCCTCTGCGATTGCTGTGTGCGCTGGATCGATTGCGCCTGCTACGCTCATGAACCCGTGCGTGAGTCCCTCGTAGCTCGTGTAGGTCACGTGCACGCCGGATGCCGCCAGGCGATCCGCGTACGCCTTGCCCTCGTCGACCAGCGGATCGTACGCTGCTGCAAGAACGATAGCGGGCGGCAGCTTCGATAGGTCGCGCGCCTTGATCGGCGAAGCGCGCCAGTCCCCGATATCCTGGTCGCCGCGCAAATATGCATTACGGAAGTAGCGCATCCGATCGCGTGTGAGGGTGAAGCCGTTCGCGATCGTCTCGTAGGAGGTCGTGTCCATCGCAAGATCGGTGACTGGATAGATCAGCACTTGCAGCTTGAGCGCCGGGCCGCCTTGATCGCGGAGCGTGAGCGCCACGACCGCCGCGAGATTGCCGCCCGCACTGTCGCCTCCGACCGCGAGCCGGCTCGCGTCGACGCCGAGCTCCCTGGCGTGCTGGTGGACGTAGCGCGTCACCGCGAGCGCATCATCGACCGCCGCCGGAAACTTGTGCTCCGGCGCGAGCCGGTAGTCGACGGCGATCAATGCGCTGCCACTCGCATTACAGAGCTCGCGGCACAACGGATCGTGGCTGTCGAGGCCGCCGAACACCCAGCCGCCGCCGTGGAAGAACACCAGGGCCGGCAGCGCCTCATCCTTGCGGCTGTTGATGGGCCGGTACGAGCGGATCGGAATGGCACCGCCGGGGCCCGGGATCGTCGTGTCGATGAGGGCGCCGACAGCTTGCGGCGCTGCGAGGAACGGCTTGCGCGAACGGTCGAACTGGGCACGCGCCTGCTCGACGGTGAGCTGATCGGGCGGCAGCAGATTCATGCGCGCCATCGCGTCGATCATGGCCTGGGTCTGTGGGTGCAGCGTGCTCATGCGGATGTCCGAGTAGTTGGGGCGAGCTTCTCTCCTCCCCCTTCAAGGGGAGGCTGGGAGGGGGATGGGGGCGGGAACGGGTCGCGAATGAAACCCATCCCCACCCTAGCCCTCCCCATGAAAGGGAGGGAACAGACATGCTTTGCCGCTCTCATCAGTAGCGCGACGCCTTCAGCCTACGTGCTTGCGCAGAAACTCGAGCGAGCGCGTGCGCGCGAGCTTTGCACTGGCCGCATCGTACGATTCGCGCTGATCGCAGTTGAAGCCGTGCCCCGCGGGATAGAAGTAGTGAGTCTCACCCGAATGCTTCGCAGCAAAAGCCTTCACTTGATCGAGCGGCAGCGACTGGTCGGTCTCGCCCCAGTGGAACAGCACCGGGCACTTCGGCTGCAAATCAGCCAACCCAGGAATGCCGCCTCCGTAGTACGAGATCGCGCAAGCGAGACCGCCGACCTTGGCAGCGGATAGCCACGAAACCCGCCCACCCCAACAATAGCCGACGATGCCGGCCTTGCCGGCCGACGCGACACTCTGCAGCGCCGCCGCGACGTCCTTCATCGTGTCGTCGAGATTGATCTTCTTCTGGATGATATCGATGCCGGTCTGCCGGTCTGCCGGCCCGTACCCGGTGTCGTAGCCGCGCTCCACGCGATCGAACAGCGCGGGCGCGATCGCGAGATAGCCATCGGCGGCATAGCCGTCCGCGATGCTGCGGATGTGGCTGTTCACACCGAAGATCTCCATCGCGACGATCAAGGCGCCTTTTGGCTTGCCCTGGGGCTCGGCACGGTAGGCGGAGAGCTTGTAGCCGTCGGCGGCGGCCAATTCAATCGTCTTTCCCATGGCTCACTCCTTTGCGTTGTCAGAGCAAAACGCGCTACTGCGCTTTGTACGCTTTCGCCGCAGCGACGACCTTCGCCGCGTCGAAGTCGTTTATCTCTTTGATGAGATCGTTGGTGATCAGATCGGCTGTGGGCACTTTCTGTTTGATCATGCCCCATTTCTGCAGGAAGTCGACATAGGCCGAGTAGTTGCGTTCGGAGCTCTCGCCCCATTTGGTCACGCCGCCGCTTTCCAGCTTCCAGCTCTTGATGCGGGCTTCCAGCACTTTCACATCGTCGCGCAGCGCGGTCGCTTCGTCCTTGCCCGTGGGCTTGCTCTGCGGATAGACCTCCCACAGGATGCGCACCGCGGCCTCGGGGTTCGTGATCGCAAACAGCTGGCCCTTCGCATAGTTGCGCGCGAGCGCCACTGCCTGCTTGCGGTTAGTGCGCAACGACTCCTCGAGCGCGACGAAGCCGTTCGACGGAAAGCGTGCGATCTCCGGGGCCGGCAGCATGCGCAACTTGATGCCGGCGTTCTCGACCATCGCATATTGGGTATCGAACTGGCTCAGAGCATCGATCTGCCTCGTGCGCAGCAACGCAGCCGTCTGCGCGCCTTCGCCCGCGACAACGACACGGATGTCGGTGTCGGGATTGAGGCCGGCGCTGGCAGCCAGGGAGCGCGCAACGATCATGCCGGCCGAGCCCATCGCGATCACGCCGATCGACTTGCCCTTCAAATCGGCGAAGCGCTTGATCGGACTGTCCTGCGGGACCGCGATCCCGTAAATGTAGCCCTGATACGCGGTATAGAAGACCTTCGCCTTCACCCCCTGCGCGCGAATGATGGCGAGCGGCTCGACCGACGGTAGTGAATAGGCGACCTCGCCGGTGGCGACGAACTTGATGCAGTCGCTGGAGCCGGGCAGCGGCATCACCTCGACCTTGATTCCGTCGGCCGCGAACCAGCCCATCTTGGTCGCGATCGCGAACGGCGCGACCGGCGCGGCGACAGTGCGAGAGCACCAGCCTACGCGCACGTTGGTCTGCGCAACGGCGTCGGCTATCGACAGAGCGCTCAGAGAAACCAGCGCGAGTGCGGCCAGCAGATGCCTCATCACGTTCCTTTTTGTGCATTGCCGGCCGCTGTCTTCTGCGCCGGGTCCCAGAACAGCAGCCGCTTGCGGATCTCCACGATGATCCCGTTCAGCAGCAGGCCGAGCAGAGAGAGTATCAGCAGCACGGAGAATTGTCCGGCAACATCCATCGTGAAGGTCATGCTCATGATCAGTACGCCGAGCCCTTTCTGTGCGCCGACGAATTCGGCGACGATCGCGCCGATCAGCGAGAGCACCATGGCGATCTCGAAGCCGGCCATGATGAACGGGAGTGCCGAGGGCAGGCGCAGCATCGTGAGGATCTGCATGTTCGAAGCGTCGAGCGACTGCATCAAGGCGACGCGATCCTCGTCGGCGGAGCGCAGCCCGGCGATCGTGTTCACCATCAGCGGAAAGAACGCCGTAACCGCAGCCTGCGCGACTTTCGACGTGAGCCCCAGGCCGAACCAGACGATGATGAGCGGAGCCAGCGCGACCTTCGGCATCGACTGGAACATCACGATGAACGGGTAGAGGAAATACTCCGCACGGCGGCTCAGCGCGATCATCGTCCCGAGCACGAGCGCCAGAATCGAGCCGAACACGAATCCGAGCAGCGTCTCGACGACGGTGATGCGGATGTGATCGAGATACAGCGTCGACTCGATGCCGCGCCAGAGTGCCAGGGCGATGCTCGACGGCGCAGGAAGAATGAAAGCGGGGATGCTGAACAGGCGCACCGCGCCTTCCCAGACGATCAAGACCGCGACGACCAGCAGCAGGCGCAGCACGAAATCCGGCACGCGCTTCATGCGTCGAGCCCTCCTTGCGCATTGAAGCGCGCGCGAATGCGCGTCACATAGGCGCCGAACTCCGGCGTGTTCATCATCTCCAGGCTGCGTGGGCGCGCGAGGTCGACTGTAACGTCGTCCATGATGCGGCCGGGCCGTGGCGTCATCACGAAGACACGGTCGCCCAGGAACACCGCCTCCGCGATCGAGTGTGTGATGAACAAAATCGTCTTGCGGCGCTCGAGCCAGATGCGCTGCAGCTCGAGGTTCATCTGCTCGCGCGTCATCGCGTCGAGCGCACCGAACGGCTCGTCCATCAGCAGGATCGCGGGATTGTGGATGAGCGCGCGCACCATCGCGACGCGCTGCTGCATTCCCCCGGACAGCTCCCACGGATAGCGGCGCTCGAAGCCCTGCAATCCGACGAGCCCGAGCAGATTCATCGCCGACTGCTGCAACTGCTCGCGGCCGAGGCGCTGCACGTCGACCGGCAGCATCACGTTGCCGAGCACCGTGCGCCACGGGAACAGTACGGGAGACTGGAAGACGACGCCGATGTCGCGGCGCGGACCCACGATCGGCGTGTCGCGCAAACGAGCCTCGCCTTGGGAAGCCGGCGTGAGCCCGGTGAGGATCTTGAGCAGCGTCGACTTGCCGCAACCCGACGGGCCGACGATCGCGACGAACTGACCCTCATCGATCGCGAAGTCGATGTTTTCGAGTGCAGTGATCAGGCCGCTGCGCGTTTGATATATCTTCGACAGACGGTCGACAGCGATGAGCGGGGCTTGTTTCATCGTTATGGCCACGCAGCGGCAGATGTCGCCGCATGGCGACTTCGGGAACATATATTTGAACAAATCTTTTGCATTAATGGACGAACCTATTGCGCTGCATTTACTCTCATGAAAATGCACAGTATTCGATCTAACCAGACATGATTCTCAACAATACAAGAGGCTGCCCGCGTTGCCGAGCAGAAGCGTACCGTGTACGTCGTCGACTGATCGACCGGATACTGAGCTTGGTTCGTCCGCAATATCGGTTTCGTTGCAGCTCGATGGATTGCGGCTGGCAAGGCAATCTGCCTGCTACGCCGCAGTCGGCGCCTTATGCGGCCTTTCACCCTTCCCGGGATCACACCCCGCTCAAATGACACGCGCCTAGGTCAGCTAGCTCCGGCTTGCTGGTCGGTGGCAAATCGTCAAAAAACCAGCACTGTGACAATCTAGCGCAGCAGCCGGCCTGGCAGCTCGCCAGTGTGCTCATCGTCACGCAGCGTCTCCGTTCCCGCGACGAACGTATGCCGATAGCCTTGCGCGCGCTGCAGGAGCCGTCGGCCGCCGGCCGGCAGGTCGTAGACGACTTCGGGAACGAGAGAGCGCAACCGCTCGAAATCGATGACGTTGATGTCGGCCTTGTAACCCGGCGCCAGGACGCCGCGATCGTTAAATCCATAGCCGACGGCGCAGTCGCGCGTCTGCTTGCGGATCAGGAACTCCAGCGGCAAGCCCGGGCCGCGTTTGCGGTCGCGCGCCCAATGCGTGAGCAGGAACGTCGGTGAGCCCGCATCGCACACTGTGCAGACATGCGCACCGCCGTCGCCGAGCCCCATGATCGTCGCATCATCCACGAGCATTTCGCGAATCACTTCGAGGCTGCCTTCGCTGTAGTTCTCGAACGTGTGCGTCAGCAGTCCCTTGCCTTCGTTCGCCATCAATGCGTCGAGCGCAAACGCCCATGGACTGCGTCCCTGTGCCTGTGCCTGCGCGGCCACGCTCTGCGACGGATGCGGCTCGTAATCGTAGCTCGCGTCCATTACGTAGGTGCGCGGCAGGCGCGACTCGGTCCCACGCGTGTACTCGTCGTCGGGGCGCTGCTCGATCAGCACGCGGCGTAGCTCCGAGTCGTTCTTCAGCCGCTGATACCGCTCGGCCGGAGAAAGATGATGCGTCGCTTTCCATGCCGGATGCGTCGCGAACGGATTGAGCGTTGTTTCGAGCCCCATCGTCACGCCGATCGGACGGCACCCGACCTGTCCGTTGGCGTCGATGCCGGCCTTGCGCGCCGCATGGATGTGAGCGCGTGTGTCGCGCCACAGCTCGGGCGCGTTGTTCACTTGCAGCAGCAGCACCGACAACGGTCGGCCGGCGACCTCCGCTGCCGCGCGCAGCACCTCGAACTCGCCAGGACCGAAATCGGAATTCACTTCGATGACGCCGCGTCCGGCGCGCTTCATCGCGGCGGCGAGGCCGAGCAGTTCCGGCTCGCGTGCCGACAGGCTCGGCGTCAGCCGGCCATCCTTGGCGCGATGCTTGGTGGTGCGGGACGTCGTGAAGCCGCGCGCCCCTGCCTTCAGCGCTTCTTCGAGCAGCGCACCCATCTGGGCGATCTCGGCGTCGGTCGGCGCCTGGGCGTGATCCGCGCCACGCTCGCCCATCACGTAGAAACGCAGCACTCCATGGGGCACTTGTGCGCCGATGTCGAGCGCCTTCGGCGCGGCCTCGAGCGCTTGCAGATACTCGGGGAAAGATTCCCAATCGAACTTCACGCCCTCGGCCAGTACGGTGCCTGGAATGTCCTCGACACCTTCCATCAGATTGATCAGATACGGGGCCGCACCAGGCCGCACCGGCGCGAAACCGACGCCGCAATTGCCGAAGACGGCGGTGGTCACGCCGTGCCATGAAGACGGCGTCAGATGCGGATCCCAGGTGGCCTGCCCGTCGTAGTGCGTGTGGATGTCGATGAAGCCGGGCGTGACCAGAAGACCTTCGGCGGGGATCTCGCGGCGAGCGCGCTCGAGGCCGCTGCCGACGGCCGTGATCTTGGCGCCGTCGACCGCAACGTCGGCGACGCGGCGCGCCGCTCCGGTCCCGTCGACGACGGTGCCGCCGCGGATAACGAGGTCATGCATGGGAAGATCCTGTCGGTGCTTGGGATTGTGGCGAGTATAACCTGCTCGCCTCAGCTTGCAGGCCGCGGTGCCGTGATCGCGCGCCGTATCGCCGCGAGCGGCGCCGAATCATCGAAGCGCATCGTCTCGCCTTGCATCGACACACCGAGCTGTTGCCACAGCGCCGTGAGGTCGACGTCGTGTGGCTTGTCTTTCATCTCGTCGTAGAGCTCCGTGAGCACATGCACACCGGTGCCGCTGTCCCCGGTGGCCAGGACTCTTTCGACCGGCCACGAATAGCCGATGTTGCCGCCGGCCGCGACGACCGCGCGCATGGCGTCCTGCAGGCCGCGGCGGTTCTCGGTGCGGCGATGGATCTCGATGTCCGCGAGCAAGTAGAACAGAGCCCCGCCCCAGTAGGTTCGTCCCCAAGTATGCGTGCGGTCCAAGCCTTCGTCGCCGGCTCTCGGCAATCCGTTCGGAAGACCTTTGACGAGATCCTTCCAGACCTTCTCGACGCCGAGCTCGCCGGCCTGTACACGCGCGATCGGCTCCGCGTACGTCGCGAGCCCCTCCTCGAGCCAGTGATGGCGGTCGGCGAGATTCGGCAGGCCCTGATGTACCAGCTCGTGCACGAGTACCCAGTCGCGCGTGAGCTGGTCTTGCGTCGTGTCGTGACCGAGCTGGATGCGGCTGGCCGCACCATGAT
>Ga0105237_10007644_pt1 | contig 11812 bp, 6 predicted proteins | sample KBSC24metaG_FD_81520 | JGI IMG/M metagenome (GOLD analysis project Ga0105237, IMG submission 81520) | Corn rhizosphere microbial communities from Kellogg Biological Station, Michigan, USA - KBS C2-4 metaG | ecosystem: Host-associated > Plants > Roots > Rhizosphere > Soil | place: Michigan, USA... | reverse complement strand
GTCGGACTTCGGGAAGAAGATCTGCGGAAAGATCAGCGACGCGGCCGTCGCATAGATGAAGAAGTCGTAGTACTCGAGGGCCGAGCCGATCCAGCCGCTGGCGGTCGCCTTCTTGGTCTGGTGTCTGCCGTGGGGTTCGTCGTCCGTGGGGTGGGTCATCGCCGTCTCCAGTAGTTTGTCGAAACGACTGTAGGCAGCGTGCGGCTGATTGCCCAGGGGTTGCCACGGCCGAACGATCGATGATCGATCAAGCGCGCGCGATCATCGATCGCAATATGGGTTAGCCCTAGATCGGGTGTCGGCGGGCGCGGGGCAATCAGTGCAGCGATTCGACGGCCGACTGGCTGCGCCGCCACGCGGCCGGCGGCAGGCCGTACTCGCGCCGGAAGGCGCGGCTGAAGGCGGTATCGGTCTGGTAGCCGACCTGCTCCGCGATGTGCGTCAAGGACGCATTGCTGCGGCTCAGCAGAGTCGCCGCCATCAGCATGCGCCACTGCGTCAGGTACTGCATCGGCGAGCTCTTCACCAGATGCTGGAAACGTTCGGCCAGCACCGAACGGGAAGTGCCGGCCACGCGCGCCAGTTCCTCCAGCGTCCAGGCGCGCGCCGGTGTCTGGTGCAGGGCGTTCAAGGCCGCGCCGACGACGCGGTCGCCGACACCGGCGAGCCAGCCGGTCCGCCCTTCGCCTTGTTCGTTCATGTACTGCCGCAGCACCTCGATGAACAGCACCTCGGCGAGCTTGGCGAGCACGCCGGCGCCGCCCGGCCGCGGCGAACGCGCCTCGGCCAGCGCATAGCGCACCGAGGCTTCGAGCCAGGGGCCGGCATTCGAGCCGCGCAGGTTGACACGCACCACCGGCGGCAAGCCGGCCAGCAGCATGCGGGCGAGGCGCGCGTCGCAGGCGAGGTAGCCGCACACCAGGCGCGTCGTCGCGCCACCGCCGCCGTAGGACAGCTGGCGCGGCCGGCGCGCCAGCACCGCGTCGAGACGCGCCCCGCTCGCCGGCGACAGCCCGGGCTGGGAACTCATGCGATGCGCGTCGCCTTGCGGGAACAGCACCGCATCGCCGGCCACGAGGCGCAGCGGCGGCTGGCTGCCGAGTTCGACGAAACATTCGCCTTCGGTGAGCAGATGAAAGATCACCACGCGCTCGGCACCCGGCTCGAGCAGCGGCGCCGCCGAGTCGGCGCGCGGCGACTGATAGCACCAGGGCGCGGTGAAGCGTGCGTTGATGAAGATCGCGCCGACCAGGCGCACGACGCGCAAGGTCTCGGACAAGGCGTCCATCGTGAGGCCCGGCCTCAGTGCGCGTTCGCCGCCATGAGCCGCAGCGCGGTAGCGCTCTCCTCGACTGCCATGGTCGCCCTCCAATTCGGCCCGGATGCCCGGGCATTCTGGGCGCCTCCGCCCGCCGAAACCAGCAAAGGCCCTGCTGACATGACCTTCGGCCGATCCGAATCGCCGGCCTCCGGACGATCGGGCAGGCCCGGGCGACGCCGAGGCAGGACGCCGCCGGCGCTGCGGCGCGACAGTTCGCGACAGCGCGGCGCCGTTGTCCGGCCGCCGAGCTTTCCCCCAACGACTGCCGGGCTGACGCAGACCCGCCCTACCGGAGCACATGCATGAACGCACCCACCGACCTCGCCGCACTGAAAGGCCGCCAAATGACGGCCTGGGCCAGCGGAGACTACGCCGTCATCGGCACGACCTTGCAGATCGTCGGCGAGACCCTCGCCGAAGCCTGCGACCTGCGCTGCGACGAGCGTGTGCTCGATGTCGCCGCCGGCAACGGCAACGCGACGCTCGCCGCCGCACGCCGCGGCTGCAAGGTCACCTCCACCGACTACGTGCCGGCCCTGCTGGAACGCGGCGCCGAACGGGCGCGCGCGGAACGCCTGGAGGTCAGCTTCCAGGCCGCCGACGTCGAGGCGCTGCCGTTCGACGACGCGAGTTTCGACGCGGTGCTGTCGACCTTCGGCGTGATGTTCGCCCCCGACCACGCGAAGTCGGCACGGGAGATGGCGCGCGTCTGCCGGCCGGGCGGCCGCATCGGCCTGGCCAACTGGACGCCCGAAGGTTTCATCGGCCGCATGTTCAAGGTGCTGGGCCGCCACATGCCGCCGCCGGCGGGCGTGCAGCCGCCTTCGCTGTGGGGCGTCGAAAACCATCTGCGCACGCTGTTCGGCGATCAGGCCGCGGCGATCGTCGCGACGCAGCGGCAATTCAACTTCCGCTACCGCTCGACGGCGCATTTCATCGATGTCTTCCGCACCTGGTACGGGCCGGTGCACAAGGCTTTTGCGGCCTTGCCGGCCGAAAACGCGCAGGCGCTGGAAGGCGATCTGACCGAGCTGCTGAACAGCATGAACCGCGCCGGTGCGGGCTCGCTGGTGGTGGCGAGCGATTACCTCGAAGTGGTCATCACACGCGCCTGACGGCCGGCGCGCAGCGGTTCGGGGCGAAAGAGCGAATCGCCGCGCCGGCCAGCGCGCGGCCGCTCCGAAGCGGCCGGCGACCTTGCAGGCCGCGGCTCGCGAGGACGCGAGCCTCTGCGTGCCGTCCAAGCCGGCGCAGGCCGGCTTGGAGCCGCGGCACTCAGCCCGCTCGGCGGGTGGTGCCGGTACCCCGGCGCCGGGTGCCCCATCCCTTCAGGCGCGCAGCAGCCGCAGCCCGTTGGCGACGACCAGCAGGCTCGCGCCCATGTCGGCAAACACCGCCATCCACATCGTCGCGCTGCCGAACACCGCCAGCAGCAGGAACACCGCCTTGATGCCGAGCGCGAGCGCGATGTTCTGCCACAGCACGGCATGCGTGCGGCGCGAGAGGCGGATCGTGGTCGCGACGCGCCGCAGGTCGTCGGTCATGATGACCACGTCCGCCGCCTCCATCGCGATGTCGGTGCCGGCGCCGCCCATCGCGAAGCCGATGTCGGCCTGCGCCAGCGACGGCGCGTCGTTGATGCCGTCGCCGACCATCGCCGTCATGCCGAAGCGCCGCTGCAGTTCGCCGATGGCGGCCTGCTTGTCCTGCGGCAGCAGGTCGCCGCGGGCATCGTCGATGCGCGCTTCGGCCGCGATCGCGCGCGCGGTGCCGGCGTTGTCTCCGGTCAGCATCACGCTCGCGACGCCCAGGGCTTTCAACTCCGCGACGGCGTCGGTGGACGAGGCCTTCAGCGTGTCCGCCACCGCGAACAGCGCCAGCACCGCGCCGTCGCCGACCAGCAGGCTCAGGCTGCGGCCCGCCGCTTCGTGCCCGGCCAGCTTCGCCTCCAGTTCGCCGCTGCACAGGCCGCGTTCATGCACCAGACGATGATTGCCGAGCGCATAGCGTTTGCCGCCGATGCGGCCTTGCACACCCTGGCCGGCGAGCGCTTCGAACTCGCCGACCTCGAGCCGGGCGCCCGGCAGGCCTGCGGCGATGGCCTGGGAGACCGGATGGTCCGAGCGCGCGGCCAGGCTCGCGGCCACCGCCGCCGCATCCGCAGCCGAGAACGTCTCCCAGTGCACCAGCTTCGGCCGGCCTTCGGTGATGGTGCCGGTCTTGTCGAGCGCGACCGCGCGGATCAGCCGCGCCTGCTCGAGGTAGCTGCCGCCCTTGACCAGGATGCCCTTGCGCGCCGCGGCGGCCAGGCCGCTGACGACGGTCACCGGCGTCGAGATCACCAAGGCGCAGGGGCAGGCGATGACCAGCAGCACCAGCGCCTTGTACGCCGCCGCCAGCCAGGGCAGCCCGGCGAGCAGCGGCATCAGGAGCGCGACCGCCAGCGCGATCACGAACACCGCCGGCGTGTAGACGGCGGCGAAGCGATCGACGAAACGCTGCGTCGGCGCGCGCGAGGCCTGCGCGTTTTCGACCGCCTCGATGATGCGCGCCAAGGTCGATTGACCGGCACCGGCGGTCACGCGGATCTGCAGCGCGCCGCCCTGGTTGATCGTGCCGGCGAACACCGCATCGCCCACGCTCTTGTCGACCGGGATGCTTTCGCCGGTCACCGGTGCCTGGTCGATCGTGCTGCGGCCTTCGCTGACGCTGCCGTCGAGCGGCACGCGTTCGCCCGGCTTGATGCGCACGATCTCGCCGATGCCGATGCCGGCCGTGGCGACGCTGCGCCAGCCGCCATCCGCCTGGCGCACTTCGGCCGTCTCCGGCGCCAGCGCCATCAGGCCCTGCACCGCGTTGCGCGCCCGGTCGACCGAGCGTGCCTCGATCAGCTCGGCGATCGCATAGAGCGCCATCACCATCGCCGCTTCGGGCCATTGGCCGAGCAGGAAGGCGCCGGTCACCGCGACGGTCATCAGCGCGTTGATGTTGAGCCGGCCGCCGCGCAGGGCGCCGAATCCCTTGGTGTAGGTATCGATGCCGGCAAGCCAGATCGCGATCGCCGCGATGGCCATGCCGGCGTAGGACCAGAGCGGCACAGGCGGCGCGAAGTAGGACACCGCCTCGGCCGCCAGCGCCAGCGCCAGCGCCGCACCGAGCCGGCGGATGCCGGCGCCGGCGCCGTGCTCGTGATCGTCGTGTGCATGCCGATGATCAGCATCGGCCGCGCCGCCATCGGGCGTGGCACCGGGTGAACCGTTCGACGCGGTGACCGGCTTCGGATCGAAGCCCGCCCGGCGAATGACGGCGAGGGACTGGTCCAGCGCCGCCGCATCGGCATCGATCGCCAGCGTGCGCGCGGCCAGGCGAAAGCGCAGGCTGCGGATGCCCGTCACCGGTTCGAGCGCGCGGCGGATCTCGGCCTCCTCGACAGCGCAGTCCATCGTCGCGATGCGAAAAAGCGCGCGGCCAGGCCCGGCGAACGCTTCGTCGTGCTCGTGCTCGTGCTCGTGCTCGTGCTCGTGCTCGTGCTCGTGCTCGTGCTCGTGCTCGTGGTCTTGCGCATGCCCGTGGTCGTGGTCGTGGTCGTCGTCGTCGTCGTGACCGTGCCCGGCCTCATGGCCGTGGCCACAGCAGCAGGCGTCCCGAACGGCGCGAACGCCAGCCTCGCCGTCATCGATCGAAATCTTCATGCCCGGATTGGGAAGCCTGGAGCTACACCAAGGTCAAGCGGTCCGCGCATGAACCCGCTCCCGCGGCGCGGTCGTTGTGCGCCGATGGCCCGCCACCGCCGGAGGGCTGGCTCCTTCGGGCGATGCCCCGGTCGCCCCGTCCCGGAACACTGCCCGCCCAGCAGCGCCCGCATTCGCCGGCGCAAGGACCCGCGATGATCACCCGCACCCAGCCCCCCGCATCCGCCCTCCCGCCGCCCGCGGCGATGAGGCGCCGCGACTTCCTCGCCCGCCTGTCGGGCGGTACGCTCGCTGTCGGCCTGCCTTTCCTCGCGGCCTGCGGCGGCGGCAACGACGATTCCGGGGCAAGCGGCGGCACGCCGCAGGGCGAGCCGGCGCCCGGCGCCGACGGCAGCGGCCGCACACGGACGCTGCACGCAGTCGAGGCCGAATTCAGCGCGCTGCGCGCCGGTCCAGCGACGGCACTCGAGCAGGTGCAGCGCCTGGCGCGCTTCATGAGCGACCGATCCGATTACGTCGAGGTCGGCGTCGACGAAGCCACGCTGTGCGCCTGGGGCAGCTTCGCCGATGGCCGCATGCACATCGTCGCGAACAACCTGCAGCCGGCTCGTCGCCAGGCGGCGGCGCCGTTGGAGCGCGCGCTCACCGCCACGGCCGCCGCGGCCGGGAAGGTCGAGCCGCCGGGCGAATCGACCGCGCGGCTGATGCAATCCTTCGGGCCCGACTTCGACGGCGCCGACGTGGTCTCCGATCTCGCCGGCTGGCTCGTCGCCACCGGCTACCAGCTGCAGCCGGGCAATCGCACCACGGCCGAGCTGACGGCGCTGCGCCAGGTGCAAGGCGACGGCTTCTTCTACCTCAATGCACACGGCGGCGCCGGCGGAGCGCTGCTCTCGCCGAACTCGCAGCAGACGGTCTATTCGATGCAGTCCTCGACGCTGGTCAGCGACGAGAGCGAACGCGACCCGGTGATCCGTGAAGACCTGGCGCAGCGCCGTCTGACCTACTTCACCGCCACCAACATCGACGGCGAAGAGGACACGCGCTACGGCATCACCGCGGCCTTCGTGCGCCGGTACTGGCGCTTCGCCGACAACAGCGTGCTGCTGATGAACGTCTGCTCCGGCGCCCGCACCGACAACGCACGCTGGGCCTCGGACTTCATCGCCGCCTGCCACGACGGCAACGCCGCCGTCTACCTCGGCTGGACCGACGTGACCACGCCGCAGGGGGCCTATCCGGCGGCGCGCTACTTCAGCGACCGCCTGCTCGGCACCAACAGGTTTCGCGCCGAGGTGCCGCCGCAGCGGCCCTTCCCGTGGAACGAAGTGCTGGCCGACATGCACACCAAAGGCGTCGATGTGGATCCGAACACCCACGCCGTCCTCGTCGCCAAGCCGCGCCCGGCCGGCGCCGGCACGGTGCAGATCCTGGCGCCGAGCATCCATCACGTCGAGGTCGACGAATACCGCGGCGAACTGCGCCTGATCGGCCGTTTCGGGCAGCGGCAGGGCGAGGTCACGATCGACGATACGCAGCGAGCGATCGTCAGCTGGTCGCCGGAGCTGGTGGTGTGCGAGCTGCCGCTGCAGGGCAAAGGCTCGTGCGGAGCAGTGCAGGTGCGGGTTCGCGATCTGCGCAGCAACTTGCGCCAGCTGAGCCTGTGGACGCTGGCGCTCGACTTCCGCTTCAGCATGATCCCCACAGCCAGCGCGAAGATCACCGGCAACGGCACGATCCGGCTGCGCGCGGATCTCGGCGCGACACGCGAACTGCCGGGCGGGCCGGTGCAGCAGCCGGTCCGCTACGCCTATGCCACGAGGGACTCCAGCCTGCCGCTGACGGCGAGCGGCGCGCTCGCCTCGTGCCCGTGGGTCGGCAGCGCGACCTACCCGGGCATCAAGATGGAAGGCGACCATCACGAACTGGCGGCCTATCTGAAGGTCGATACCGCCAGCCACACCGGCTCGCTCGGGCTCGCATTGGGTTCGTTGGGACGTGACTTCACGCAGACCTGCTCATATGCCAGCACGCCGGTCGCCGCAACCTTCGGCGTGCTGGACCTGCTGCAGAACTACCCCTCGCCGGTGGTCGGCAGCAGCGACCAGATCCCGCTGCATTCGCTGTCGCTCGCCTTCGGCAACGAGTTCCAGATCCCGGAGGACAGCCGGACCACGCCGGTGGTCAAGCTCTACTGGCTGCAGGCCAAGCCGCGCTTTCCGCCGCTGGCAACCGACGCGGTGTGAAGCCTTGCCAACTTTGCACTGCGGCAACACGGCAAGCGTCAACGGCGGCCGGGACCTCCCGTTGTGCATGCAAGCCCGGCGAGGACCGGGCCCCACCCCCTTCCAAAGGAAATGCCATGACCACCGTCAAATCGCTTCTCGTCGCCGCCCTGCTCTCCACCGTTGCGGTGGCTTCGTTCGCCAAGCCCGTGCATCACAAGCATCACCACCATCACCACCACGCCGTTCACCACGTCGCGAAATGAGATCGTGAGATGAGCTTCGCGGCCGCCGCCGGATGCGGCGGCCGCGCCCGGCCCGCGGCGGCCGCGCCCGGCCCGCGGCGGCCTCTTCGGCAGGCAGCGGCGCGTCGCTCTTCAGCACGACCCCAGCGCCGTCCGGCTATCGCCGCAGCGCAACAGGCCTCATAGGCTGGGCACGTGTTGCGGCTGGTCACGCCCGACCCGCTGCGCGAGCAGCCAGCTCGCGAAAGCCGCCGGCGCCATCGGCCGCGCGATCTGCCAGCCCTGCAAGCCGTCGCAGCAGGCCTCGGCCAGCATCGACTGCACCGGCACGGTCTCGACACCTTCGGCCACCACGGTCATCTTCAGCCGGTGCGCGAGCGCGATCATCGCTTCGGTGATGGCACGGTCCTTCGGCTCGCTGAGCATGTCGGTGACCAGCGAGCGATCGATCTTCAGCTTGTTCATCGGCAGCCGGCTGAGGTAGCTCAGGCTCGAGTAGCCGGTGCCGAAGTCGTCGATCGAGAGCTGTACGCCGAGCGCCTTCAGGGCGTGCAGGTGGTGCAGCCTGTCCTCGGTGCTGTCCATCAGGGTCGACTCGGTCAGCTCCAGCTCCAGCGCGCCCGGCTCCAGGCCATGCCGGTCGAGCGAGCCGCGCAGCGCCGGCACCAGCTGCGCATCGAGCAGTTGCACCGCCGAGAGGTTGACGCTCATCACGCCGGCATCGACGCCGCCCGCGCGCCACTGCGCCATCTGCCGGCAGGCTTCGTCGATGACCCATTCGCCGATCGGCAGGATCATGCGCGACTCTTCCGCGATCGGGATGAACTCGGACGGCGAGACCTCGCCCAGTTCCGGCGGAGCCCAGCGCAGCAGCGCCTCGACCGCGCAGGGCACCCCGTCGAGCGCGCCGACCTGCGGCTGGTAGACCAGGCGGAGCTCGTTGCGCGCGAGCGCGTTGCGCAGCAGCAGCTCGATCTGCAGGCGGCGCTGCACGCGCGCGTTCAGCGCATCGGTGAAGAAATGGATGTTGTCGCGCCCCGCGGCCTTGGCCTGGTACATCGCGGCGTCGGCATGGCGCATCAGCTCGTCCATGTCCTGCGCATCGTCGGGGAACATCGCGATGCCGATGCTGCAGGAGATGTTCAGCTCGATGTCGTCGATGTCGTAGGGCATGCGCAAGGCTTCGAGCAGGCGCTGCGTGACTTGCAGGGCCTCGTCGCTGCCGTCGACGCCGTTCAGCAGCACGACGAACTCGTCGCCGCCGAAACGGCTCACGGTGTCCACGTCGCGCACCGCCGCGCGCAGCCGGGCGGCGACGAGCTTCAGCAGATCGTCGCCGGTCTGGTGGCCGAGCGAATCGTTGATGTTCTTGAAGCGGTCGAGATCGATGAACAGCAGCGCCGCTTTCTCGCCGCCGCTGCGCGCCTGGCTGGTCGCGCTCTGCAGGCGCGCCTCGGCCACCGTGCGGTTCGGCAGGCCGGTCAGCACGTCGTGATGAGCGAGGTACCGGACCCGCTCTTCGCTCGCCTTGCGTTCGCTGATGTCGAGGCAGCTGAAGATGTAGTGCGTCAGCTCCCCGGTCGCATCGCGCACCGCCGTCAGCACGGCCCAGGCGGGGTAGGTGCTGCCGTCGCGGCGGCGCACGTCGACCTCTCCGCGCCACCAGCCGCGTGTATCGGCCGCGGCCCAGAACGCCTCGACCCGCCGCGACGCGACGCCGTCGACCAGCACGCCGTCGAGCGGATGGCCGATCAGCTCCGTCAGGTCGAGCGCGCCGGCGCGGCAGAACGCGCGGTTGGCCGTCAGCACATTGCCGCGCGCATCCAACAGCAGCATGCCTTCGGACGAGGCTTCGAAGGCCTTGGCCCACAGCTCGAGCCGCTGCTCCAGCGCCTTCAGGCGGTTGATCGGCATGAAGGCGGTGACGATCGAATCCTGCCCCTGGTAATCGAGCCGCACCGCCGACAGCACCGCCCACGCCTGCCGCCCATTGCCCTGCCAGTGCACCTCGAACTCGTCGACCACGCCGCGATCCGCCAGCTCCTGGAAGAAGCGCCGCCGCGACGCGCCATCCAGGCCCTTGGCCCAGGGGTTGCACGAGGTGTCGCCGAGCCAGGTCTGCGCCAGCGGGTTGGCATGCAGCACCTGGTGATGCGGCACCGAGGTGACCATCAGCGGCACCGGCATCAGCTCGAGCAGGCGTTGCTGCGCTTCGGCGGCGCGGGCCGAGGCGACGAGCTCCTGCTGCGCCTGGTGGTGTTCGTCCAGCTCGGCCAGCATCTCGTTGAAGCCGTCGACCAGCCGGCCGATCTCGTCGCCGCTCTGCCATGAAGCGCGCAGGCTGTGGTCGCCGGTGCGGCGCACCGTCTCGACCACCGCGGAGAGCCGTCGCAGCGGCCGCGAGATGCGCTGCGCGACGTAGTACACCGCCAGCAGGATGACGGTCAGCAGCAGTGCCGCAGTGCCCAGGTGGATCGCCATGCGCACGAAGAAGTCGTGGATGCGGATGTCAATCAGCCGTGTCAGCTGCCGCGCACCGGTGGCCCAGGCCGCGTCGAGCGCGCCGACGACCTGGCTTTCGGCATCGTCGATCGCCGCGATCGCGACGCCGTCGCCGGCGGCGACCTCGCGCGCGACGGCGCGGAAGCGGTTGATCGCTGCGGCGAGCCGTTCGTGCGCCGGGTCGAGGTGCTGGCGCAGCACGCCGTCGGCCGCGGCGGCGATCGCTTCGCCGTGGTCGGAGGCGATCGCCTTGCTCGCCGCCTCGAGCTCGCCTTCGAGCACGAAGAGCCGGGTGCGATCGGCCGGATCGACCGTGGCGCTGCCGGCGGCGGCGCGCAGGCGCGGCGCGGTCTGGGCCACCACGTCGAGCAAGGCCGGGTAGCGCAGCACGATCAGCGACATCGTGTAGTAGCTGTCGAGGTCCGGATCGAGGATCAGGTTCGACTGGTTGCCGACGCGCGTGACCAGCGCGCCGGCGCGATCCAGCGCGGTCAGCCGGTTCGCCAGGGTGGCGCTGTCCTGCAGGCGCTGCTGCAGCAGGTAGACCAGCTGCCGGTTCAGCTCGCCGCTCTGCATGCCGCTGCCGTGCTCGCGCTCGGCCGCGGCCAGGCGTTCGAGCTCCGCCGCCGCGGGCGCGTACGGCAGGCCCTGCCGCGCCAGCGCGATCAAGGTCGGCCGCACCGCGGAGACGTATTCGATGCCGGCCAGCTCCTTGCGCGCGAAGTCGATCGCGATGTACTTTTCGCGGATCAGCACGCCGCTGATGAAGATGACGGTCGTCAGGTCGAGCAGGTAGATGAGCAGCAGCTTGTGGCCGACGCCGAGGTCGGACAGGCCGCGCAGCACGCGGCGGCCGATGCGCATCGGGGCGTTGGTGATGGGCAAGCCGGCAGACTTCATCCAGGGCGATCCGAGGGCGGAAGCCGCCCACTATTGGTGCCTCGGGCGCCAGTCGCACCACGAGGCCGGGCGCCGCAACGACCGGGGGAATCCGTGTTGCGGCGGGATGTCAAGCACGATCAGACTAGCCACCGCATCGCCCTCGTTGCGGGGATCGGCGCGCCGGGGCGATCGGCGATTCGAGAACTATGCGACGGCGGCGGCGCCTCGTCGCAGGCTTGCGCGCTACGCGGCGGCGGCACGCAATTCGCAGAGCCGGTGCCGCGGCCAAGGAGGCGGCGCGGCGGACAGTCCCGCTTGGTGCGCCGATGCACCGTTCGGGGTGCTGCTCTTCGATGGTCCAGCATGACAGGTGGTGCGTGGAATTGATTCGCTCGGTCCTGATCGACATCGACGGCGTGCTGTGCATCGGCGATTCGCCGCTGCCCGGGTCGCTCGAAGCGATGGCGCTGCTGCGCCGCAGCGGCGCCGGGATACGGCTGGTCACGAACACGACGCGCAAGACGCGGGCGGACATCGTGCGGCAACTGGCCGCGATGGGATTCGACGTCGCTTCGCACGAGGTGATCACCGGCGCCGCCGCAGCGCGGAAGCTGCTGGAGACACGCGCGCTGCGCCCCTATTTGCTGATCCACCCAGGCCTGATGCCCGACTTCGCCGGCATCGCGACCGATGCGCCGAATGCGGTCGTCATCGGCGACGCCGCCGAGGGCTTCAGCTACCCGGCGCTGAACACCGCCTTCCGCATCCTGATCGACCAGCCGGGGGCGCCGCTGATCGCGCTCGCGAACAACCGCTATTTCCGCGAGGCTGGCGGTCTCTCGCTCGATGCCGGCCCTTTCGTCGCGGCGCTCGAATACGCCAGCGGCGCGCATGCCGAGATCACCGGCAAGCCGGCCGAGGCGATCTACCGGACAGCGCTCGACG
>Ga0105237_10007639_pt1 | contig 11815 bp, 9 predicted proteins | sample KBSC24metaG_FD_81520 | JGI IMG/M metagenome (GOLD analysis project Ga0105237, IMG submission 81520) | Corn rhizosphere microbial communities from Kellogg Biological Station, Michigan, USA - KBS C2-4 metaG | ecosystem: Host-associated > Plants > Roots > Rhizosphere > Soil | place: Michigan, USA... | reverse complement strand
CGCGGCAAGAAGCGCGCGAAAATTTCCCGCACACCGGCGGCATCCTTCTGCTCGTCGCCGGTCAGGAAAAGCGCCTGGTGGCTCGCGGGTGGCCACTCCTTCTGCACCGGACCTTCGATCTCGATGGACTCGATTTGCAGGCGCGGCAGATCCTCGACCTTCATCGCGGGATTGTAGATGTGGGCCGGCCCGGTCCAGTCATTCAGCGCTTTCTCGGCCACGGCGCGCTCCTGCTTGAGCGCATCCATTTGCGCCTCCGGCACCCGCTTCACCGCTGCCTGTTCCATCACGCCGCGAATCCGCGTCCAGTTCGAGACGAGCTTTTGATACTCCGGCTCGTTGATCACCGCTTTCTCGGTGTGATTCCACAGGAGGTTGAACACCTGGGGGCCTTTCACTTCGCCATTCACCGGGCCGCGCAGGAACATCATTGCTTCCGTCGTCCCCGATGGGTCGAGCGCCACTTCGGTCTCCGCCTGGATTGGCGAATCCAGCCCGTATTGCAGACGGAATTTATTGGGCTCCGTGCGCGCGCGGTTGTCCACCTTCGCCTTGATGCGGAACCGGTAATAGCCATCCTGCGTCACGATCTTGCTGATCGCGTAATGACTGATCACGCCCCAGCCGGCCAGTTCCCGGCGGTACGTGGGGTAACCCTGGAGGTATTCGATGTAGCCCGGGCGCACGAAGAGGTCTTCCGCCCCGCGCGGGATCTGATGTTCGAAGGCCGGGAACACCTCCACCATGTCCTTGGGCGGACGCCGCCGCAACTCGTCGAAGTTGTTGACCTGGTGATTCATGGCGGGCGGCTCGGTCACGACCGCTTTCGCCGCGATCTTCGCGGCCACATCCAGGCTGCGCTCGATCTGCGTCTGATCGAAGAAGAGCGCGACTCCGAGCCGGTCAAACCCCTCCGCTTTGCCATCGCCCGGCAAGTCCTCCGTGAGGGGACGGACCACGTTTTCGTCCAGCTTCAACAGGTCGCGAACGGTGTTCGCGTACTCATCGCGATTGAGCCGCCGCATCGGGATGCGCCCGCCGGCATTTTTGGCCGCCAGTTCCATCTCGTGGAGTTGCCCGTTCACCCAGCCGACGAACGCCGCCGTCTGCTTCGAGTCAGGACGATTCTTGTCTTCGGGCGGCATCTCGCCGGCGTTGATCCGGTCGATCACTTCCTTCCATTGGTCCGCCACTTTGGCCCCGGTAAAGTCGGAGCCCAGCACATCGATGCGAAATCCGGCCTTGGCTTTCTTTTCCCCGTGGCATTCGAGGCAATTCTTTTCGATGAACGGCTGGGCAACTTCGCGAAATTGGGCGGTCGCTTGGGCTGCGACGGCGGGAGTATTCGGCGACGCCTCCGCCTTCGCCGCGATGCCGGCAAGCATCAGCAGAGAGATGGATTTACAAACGGGGGATATCAGACGGACGCGCATGCGACCAAGGGAGGAATCGGTCAACGCTACATGGCACCTGTATTGCCGGTCAAAGGGGAAAGGGTGGTCATCCCGCCCTCTGTTTACGCCCTTCGCCCTGAGCGCTCCAGGCGGCGTGCCTTGCCAGAGGCTACGAAGGCCGATGAAAAATCGTTGACACTTCCTACATCTGTAGGAACTGTCTCCTACATCTGTAGGACATTATGCCTCGCAAATCTCCCCGCATTTCTGAATCCGAATGGATCGTCGCCAACATTGTCTGGAATCAGCCCCGCATCACTTCCGCCGAGGTGTTGGAGCGTCTGCCAAAAGGCATTCGCTGGAAGCAGAAGACCGTGAATACCTTTCTTGCGCGACTGGCTGCCAAGGGCGTCCTGGGCATCGAGCGGGAAGGCAAAGCGAATTGCTACTTTCCAAAGATGGAACGCGCGGCCTGTGTCCAGGCGGTGTCGGCATCCTTCTTTGAGCGGATTTTCGGCGGCGCGGTCGCGCCGATGCTGGAGTACTTTTGCCAGACCGCGCCGCTTTCCGCGGCTGAGATTCAGGACCTCGAAGCGATTCTTCGCCAACGACAGAAGAAAGGAAACAAGCCATGAATGAAGTTCTCCCCGGAATCATCCTGGCGTGCACCCTGCGCGGCACGATCCTGATCGCATTTGCCGTAATGGCGGGCCCATGGGCGCGGCGTTTTCTGGGGCGCAATGGCGCGCACTGGTTATGGCTCGCCGTATTGCCGGCGCTGCTCTGGCCGTTGCCACCTCGGACCGCTCTGAGTTTCCAAAACCTGTGGAGCGGGAAGAAGGGAGCTCCACTCGCGGAAATTGCGAACCCTGACGTGCCGAAGGAAGCGGCTGACGCAATGCCTGTGGCCGTCAAGGTTCGCGCGGCCGAATCCAAGGAGCCTGAAGCTGCGGGAGATCTCCCAAAAGGGGCGATGCCGAATGAAAACACAATGAGGATTCGTCCATCGCCAATGGCCGCCATTGGCAGGTGGCTGATGGGTCTTTGGCTGTGCGGAGCGGTTGTTGCGCTAGGGCACCTATGCTGGCGCTGGCGCGGCACGGTGCGGATGCTGTCCGATGCCCAGCCTGTCAGCGATGATCGGGTGGCGGCCTTCCTGCGCAGATTTGCCGCAGGAAGGCGCGTGAGCGTTGCGCTGGTGTCGAGTGTCCGGGCGCCGGCGCTCGCGGGCATCTGGCGGCCGCGGATTCTGATTCCGAACGGCTGGCTGGAAGAGCTTCCGGCATCGGAACTCGAATCGGTGCTGCTGCATGAACTGGGGCATCACCTGCGCGGAGATCTTGTCTGGGAATGGGCGTTCGCGATTGCGCGGTGCCTGCACTGGATGAATCCCGCGGTATGGCTCGCGGAGCGGATGGCGCGATACGAGCGCGAACTGGCGTGCGACGCGTGGGCCTTGGAGCGAAGCGCGCATCCCGCGCAGTACGGTGAGGCTCTGCTCGAAGCATTGAAGCGGGTGCATCGCTGCGCTGCGGCCAGCTTCGGGGTGGCGGCGATGGCGGACGATGCGCGCCAGATCGCGCGGCGCCTGAAGTGGATCAGCCGATACCGGCCATCGCCGCGCTGGCTGGCCGGGGCTTCCTGGGCGCCCGCGCTGCTTGTCCTTGCGGCTGTGGGAAGCGATCCGCTGGTGGCGGGGGGCGAAAGGAAAGAGACACCGCCGGCGAAACAGGGCTCAGAAGACAGGAGTCCTGGCGCCGCGAGGAGCGAATCGCCTGCCGACGAGCCATTGCCTCTTGCGAAGAGGTCCGTGGAGGTGACGACCCTGCTGATTCGCGTGCCGGAATCGATGGCGAAACAGCTTGGCTGGCCTGTGGCGGAGAAGGAGGCCGCCGGCGTGCAGCGCATTGTCTCTCTCTCAGATTTTCGCAAGAGCCTCGCGGCGCTAAGATCAGCTCCCGGGGTGGAGTTCATCCCCACTCCGCGGCTTGTTTCCCGCAGCGGTTCCGAGGGCGTGGCTGAGATGGCTCGGGAATTTCGCTTCGGGCTTGACTACAAAACCTCCGCGGACGGGCTCCCGATCCCGGCCTCTGTCGAGAGCTCGCCGCTCGGTCTGACATTGAAATGGAAGGCGGATATCAAAGATGAAAATACGGTTCATCTGAAATTGGAGCCGGAACTCAACCGACTGCGCGGCTTTGTGGAAAGCAACGGCAACCTGACGAAAGCGGCTGTCCCGCCCGCGGGCGCAAACTGGCAGCAACGCCTTGTCGCCTACGAGATGCCTGTCGGGGCCGGAGGCGCCCCCGAATTTCTCCTGCAACGCGGAGAAGCCGATCTCGATCTGACTTCGAAGCAGGTCGCAATTATCTTTGGCTTTCGAGATGCCGACGAGACGGCTGTGCCCGGCGGATCGAAAGGCGAAAACATGGTCCTGTATTTTGCCGTCCAAACCGGCATCCTCCAATGAAGACGAAGCTCCTTTCTGGTATCTGCGCCGCGATCGCGATGTCTTGTCCGGCGACGGAAGCGCAGACTCCCAAGGCTGCGGATGCCAGGCCTGCCCCGGTTCCGCAGATAGAAATAGAATCCAAATTCTTCACGGTCTCGGCGAGCGCTTCCGAGCGGCTGGGCCTTGTTAGTGCACCGGGGGAAGGAGGGGCAGCCTGGCGGGGCAAGTTATCGAAGATCGATTTCGAGAAGCTGCTTCAGATTCTTGCCGCGGAAAAATCGATGAACATGCTCTCGGCCCCGCGCGTCACGACCAAGTCGGGCCAGCGGGCGGTGATCGAAGTGATTCGAGAATTTCGTTACCCGACCGCATTTGAGCAAGGGGACGGCGTCCGCCTTTCGCCCAAGGCGTTCGAGACGCGGAACGTCGGGATTGCATTGGACATCCAACCCACGGTTGGCGAGGGGGACTTGATCGATCTCCAGGCGATGCCCAGTCTCACGGGGTTCCGCGGATTCGTCGGTTATGCGGGAGGAAAGACGGAGAAATCCGAGCCCATTCCGCGGGACGGGTTTTCCCAGCCGATTTTTGACAAGATGAGTTACTCCTTGAGTGCCACGCTGCGATCGGAGCAAACGCTGGTTTTTGGCGGGTTTCCGTGGATGGGTTCAAATGAGATCCTTGCCGACCCCATGCACGTGGCTTTTGACGCAAAGCCGGAAGCGAATCCGCAAGGAGAGCCAAAACTGATGTTTGTCACGCTGACCGCGAGGCTCAGGAAGACTGAGTTTCCTCCCGGGCACGCCGCGAACGAAATCAAGGAGGGCGAACCTGTGGAGATCAGCGCGCAGCTTGTGAATATGACCCGCGATCAACTGACGGCGGAGATCTGGCCGAAGGAAGCGGGAACCCCGAGCGAGACAGGGATGGGGCTCGCCGGCGTGTTTGATCCGGCGCAAGCGGAAGCGATGCGCAAAGTGCTGGAAAAGGCTTCGGGCAGTTCGCTTTCTTCCGGCCCGGCCAAGGCGATTGCATCCGATGAACGATATTCGGTGGATGCAACTGGTTTGCTTCGTTACTTGGGGAAAAAGGGCGACAATGGGGCGAAAGAAACGCCGGCAATGGCTGACAGCCTGCAAACGGAAAGGTTGCATCTTCAACTCAACGTGGAGGCTCGCGCCGGGCCTGGGAATGTGATCGACCTCAACATCGCCGCCATTCTCAAAACCTCGGCCGCTGCGGATGCAGACGCCGCGCCTGATCCCAAGGCGGGGATTTCATCCGCGGAATGGAAGTGGCGCAAGGAGCCGCTGCGAGGGGATGGCCGTGTCGTTACGACGTCGCTTTCCATGTTTGATCGAAGCACGGCCATCCTCGTGAGAGCTTCCGAAGGGCGGCAGGATCACATTCAGATTCTGCTGATCACAGCGAAGGGCACGCCGGGAACCACAGGCCCGACGGCGCCGGAATTACTGAAGCAAACCACCCCGGCGGCGGCAGCGGGTGGGCAGAAATGGCCGAGCGCGGTTCCAGTTCCTGGGAGGCCTGGGTTCGTCATCAGTCCTTACGCGCCCGAAAAGGGCTTGGTAGATGTGCGCGGATTTCCGTCCGGGACCGAGGTGAAATGTCCTTACTCGGGCAAAATGTTTCTGGTTCCCTGACGGGAGCACGCTCGCTCCTCTCCGAATCGCAGAATGCGCAGGCCGGATTGATTTTCCGTGAGAAGGATGCTTTGAAACCCTGATTGCCGGGCGACCAGGATTTTTTCTTCGTTGAACATCGCCCGACTGTTGGCCAGCCGCCGTCCTGTTGCGAGGAACTCTTCCCGTTGCGAAACGATTGTTCGCCCTTTCAGAACATATTGAAGAAGGTGCCCAGGACATCGGCGTCCGTGCTTTCGTCGAGGATGATCGTGATATCGTCATCCGGTAATTGGTGCCAGCCGGCTCGTGATAGGATGCCATCCAGATCCACAGAGTGCGGAAGCGTGGTGGAACCCAGGGAGTAGGATAGCAGGCACAGATCCCCGTAGATGCTGAAGCTGATCAGGACGAGGCAATCGAAGCGGCTGCCAATATAGGTGCCGACCTGCAAATCGACGGATTTCGGATCTTCCAGCGCCATCTCAGGCGCCCAGAGTGCGGTGAGGGACTTGTCGCGCAGTTCCTGGCAGACGAGATCCCGGTTCGCCGTGGACGGCTTTTTCGCGAGCGCGATGTATTCTTGAGTGGTGCGACTGGTTTTCAATCTTTAGCGGGCTGGTGCTCTGCGGACATGCGCCGCAGATGGGAGGATCTAAAACGCTCGTGCGTCAGTGGCTGTCAATGAGATAGGGAGAGGTCGGGTGATTGACGCTGCGCTGCCTCGCCAGCTAGCTTCGGGAGATGCCCCCCAGCAATAGCCCGCCCGCGCTTTGCAGCAATGTGTCGATAGCCAGATTCGCGTCGGTAATCGGGGCTTTGTTTTGGCCGCTCTTCGCGGCCGCAGGCGCCCCGCTGGGCTCGGTGCAGTTTGCTCCTTCACCGGAGGCGCCCGTCGGCTGGCGCGGGGATGGGACGGGGCGTTATCCCGGCGCGACCGGGCCCACGGCCTGGGAGCGCACCGCGGGCGCGGGTGGCTACACGACCAAGGGCATCGTCTGGATGGCTCCGCTCCCCAATATCGGGGTCGGCAGTCCGATCGTCGTCGGGGACCGGATTTTTCTGACGGCGGAAGTCGATGACCTGGTTTGCCTGGACAAAAAGTCCGGCCGGATTCTGTGGATCCGCTCCTCCCCGGAGTTCGAGGGATTGAGTGACGAGGAACGCAAGTCGGAGCCGGTGTACTCGGAGAAGCTGGCGCCGCTTCTTGTGGATCTGGCCAGGGCGAACGCCGATGCGGTCGTAGCGCTCAATGCCGCGTTGCCGACGGCGATGACTGCCGCGCCGCACGCCCCGGACGCGTCGCTCAAGCGCAAGCGTGACCTCGAAAAGCAGATTCAGGATGCGCAGGTCGCCCTCGACAAAAAGAAATTCAATCACGACTGGCGGCAGGCAGTCTTCGGCTTCAGCGGCACGACTCCCACCAGCGACGGCCGGCACGTCTTCGTCTTCTACACCACCGGAGTCGTGGCCTGCTACGACCTCGAGGGCAACCGCAAATGGATCAACCGCGGCGGCACCGACATGAGCGAGCACGGCAACTTTGCCAGCCCGCTGTTGGGGGGAAACCGGCTCGTCGTCTGGGCCAATGAGATGCGCGCCTACGAGGCGGATTCGGGCCAGCTCGCGTGGACCACTCCGGCGAAGGCTTTCAACACCTACGGCTCGCTGTTCCGGCTCCAATCTGGCAAGGATCTCGTCGCCGCGTTTCAATGGGGATTCTTCACCCGCATCCGGGACGGCCAGGCCATCTGGGATGCGGGCGCCTTTGGCGACTCGGTCTCGACCCCCATTGTCGAGGGCGACACCATCTTCGCGCACGTCGGCTACCCGCGTGCCAACGACGAGACCAAAGGTATGCGCGCCTTCAAGATTCCCGCCAGCACCGACGCTGGGAAGCTCACGGCAGCCTATAACTTCAAGACGGACTGGGCGGAGGACGAGATCGTGGTCGACAAGAAGAAGAACCCTTTCGACCGCGGCTACGTGGCCTCGCCGCTTTATGTCGATGGCTTCATTTACCAGGTCACGCAAGGTGCCGGCTTGCTCGTCAACGACGCGGCCACCGGCGCCGTGGTTTACCGCAAGGTGCTCCCGCTCAAGCCGCGCACGCAGTATTGGAATTGGGCCGGCTGCGCCACCAGCCCCACGCTCGCGGGGAAGCTCATCTACCTCATGGATAATCAGGGCAATACGCTCGTCATCCAGCCCGGCCGGGAATACCGGGAAATCGCGCGCAACTTCATCGCCGAGTCCAGGGACGGAAAGGATCAGGCGCAGAATCTCGCCACCCCATTTTTTGAAGGCACGCGCATGTATTACCGCACGCCCGGCTTTCTCTACTGCATCGGCGACCGGTAAAACGGAGATGGGGATTGAAACGCAGAGACGCGGACTCGAGCGGAGCGAGAGGTCTCCCGGTAGGGAGCCCGAAGCGCGGTCGCGGAGGCGACTGACAACCGCAGAGGGGAAGGTTCGGAGCGGCGCTTGCGTTCTTGTAGTGCGGCGCTGCTGCGCCGCTTCCGGAAGGGGGCGAAGGCGGTGGTTTGGTGGGGCAGCAGATCTGCGCGCCCTTTGCCTGGCCGTCATTATCATCGCGACCGCTGGCCGCGTTTGGGCGGAGGAACCTGCTCCGCTTGGCGCGCCCGCGTATCGTCCCTCCATCGAGCGGCCATTTGGCTGGCGCGGCGATGGCAGTGGCCGCTTTCCGGGTGCCACGCCGGTCACGGAATGGTCAGAGACGAAAAACGTGCGGTGGAGCGCGGTCGTCGGGAACAGTTATTCTTCGCCGGTTATCACGGAGCGATGGGTGTTTGTTACTTCGGAGCCTGACCTCCTCCTCTGCCTCGATCGCAACGACGGCACGGTGCGCTGGAAACTCGCCCTCACGCCGGCTGGAATTCCCGAGCCGAACACCCGCCAGATTGTGGGAAACTACCAAGCGCCGAAGGACGGCTCCGGCCTTGCCGCCGCCACCCCGGTCACCGATGGCCGTAACGTCTATGTCCTCTTCGCCAATGGCCTCCTCGGCGCGGTCGATCTTGAAGGTCATCGCCAGTGGACCACGGGCATCGCCGCCGCGCCGGGCACCGGCTACGGCCGCAGCGCATCGCCTCTCCTCGTCGAGGGCAAGCTCATCGTCCACATGACGAACCTCTACGCCTTCGACCCGGCCACGGGCCGGCAGCTCTGGGTAAACGAGGACGCCAAATCTTCCTACGGCACACCCACGGCGTGCCGCGTCGCCGGCGTCGACTACCTCCTCACCCCGCTCGGCGATCTCGTGCGCGCGGCCGGCGGCCAGAGCGCCGCCAGCGGCCTGGGTCACACCGCCCACTCCAGTCCCATCGCCGGCGAGGGTCTCCTCTTTTTCGGCGACAGCACCACGACTGCCCTGCGCCTCCATCCCGCGCTCAAGGACGAGTCCGTCTGGACCGGCATGATCTCCGGCGAAGTGTTCGGCTCGCCGCTCCTCCACGACGGCGTCCTCTTTCTCACCACCGGCGCCGGCGAACTCTTTGCCTTCGACGCCAGGGGCAAAGACGCGCTCGATCCGTTGATCGACGGCCGTGCGCTCCTCGAGCAAACGACCGCCAGCCCCGCCGCCTACGCCAGTCTGACCCTCGCGGGCCGGTATCTCTTCCTCGCTTCCAATAGCGGCGAGATCGTCGTCCTCGAAGCCACGCGCGAGGCGCGGTTGGTCAGCCGCCAGAAAATGCCCGCCGGCACCGGCTCCAGTCCGGTCTTCTCGGGCGGAGACATGTTCCTTCGCGACGGCGACAAGCTCTGGTGCATCGGCCGCTGATCTGTCTGCGGGCTGGACTCCTCCCTTAAAGTCTGCGGGCCATTCGACCACTTGTCACAGCTATCCTCAGAACAGGAGGTTTCTCATGACAGAAGCGAGGAGCAGCAATGGAATCTGCGGCGGTGTGGAAGAGTAACTTTGAATGATTGGAGCGGAATCGCCGTCTTGTATGACTTAGGTCTACACCTGCAATGGTTGTCATGCCGGTGAGACCGGCTGCCGGGATGGCCTGCATGTGCACCCGCGTGCCGTGGGCGAAGAGGCGCGGCTGTCGGAATTCCTGAGTGCCAGGGAGAAGGGGCTGCGGGTGGATGATCCGGCCATTCACGGCTCGAAAGTGGATTATCACGAAATGGAGGATCGCATCACGATCTTCGCCGCTCTGCTCGAACCCAATGGACGCGCCCAGCTCGACGCCCTGCGCGAAGTTTTGCGCACCCGCTTGCGGCGCACGCACTGAACTAATATTTGGAACTGTTTGGCGCGCTCTCCTTCCCGTCATTCTGAGCGAAGCGAAGAACCTGTGATCTCTGCCTTTCCTCACCGGCATGGCGTTAGATGCCGGAAGAGATCAGAGGTTCTTCGTGCCTCAGAATGACGGCAAGGGGGAGCGCGCCAGATAGCAGAAGCGCCCCGTGGCTGACGGATCGTGATTTCGGGAATGGTGGTGGAGCTTGAATCTCCGTGGGTGGATGTCTGGTCTCCTTGACCGCGTGTGTGACAATCATCAGAGTGGCCGTCCTCCCATACCATGACCCTCCGAACATTTCTCGCTTTCCTCCTCATCACGAGCACCGCGCTCGTCGCGCACGGCGCACCGAAGATTGAGATTGAATCCATCCTGGTCGAAATGCCCGACTCAATTTGGAAACCGATGACCGCCGCCGGGTCGTGGAAGGCCGTCCGTGGACCGCAAAAATGGTCGCGCCTCGTCGTGACGACGGACCGCGCGGATCAGGCAGCGCTGGTCGGTGCGTGGTTTGGGGGTAACGTATCGGCAAAGGACGGGCGGTTTCTCCAGCTTGTTTTACCGGCCTTGAATGAAAAGAAGGGCGTTGATTTGCTCTCCGCTCCGAAAGTGACTGCGCATTCGCAGCAGCGCGCGAAGATCGAAATCGTCCGGGAGTTTCGCTATGCGACGGCCTGGACACCGTGCGTGAAGGAGAAGGATCCGTGGGTGCCGACGCACTGGGCCACAAGGAACACGGGCGTGACCATTGATCTTATACCCACGCTCGAGGCTGACGGAAAAATCGGTCTGGAGGTCAAACCTCAGGTTGTGGAATTTGAGGGCTTCGAGGACCTCGGCCACGGACGCAAGAAGCCGGTCTTTTCCGAGCGCAAAGTGCAGGCAAACGTCACGCTTCGCTCCGGCCAGACGGTCATCCTGGGCGGGGCCACCCGGGAGGACAAGCGGGTCGTCGAGGACAGCATTCCCGTGCTCGGGGATGTGCCGCTGCTCGGGCGCCTGTTTCGCTCCAGGCACACGGAGGTCTTGAAGCGTAGTCTGGTGATCATGGTCACACCGCGAATCCACTCCGCAAAGCCATAGCAATGTTCGATTTTGAGTCTTGCGCGATGTACCAAAGGTTGACTCAAGAAGTGAATGAAAAGTGAATCAACAGGAAAACCAACCACTCTGAATAGGAAATGAAGACCAGTTTTATTCTCATCGTACTCCTCGTGGCTTTTGTCGGCGCGGCCTCGGCAGAACTCCCAGGCAATCCTGCATCCGAACAGATTTTGCGGTTGCGCGAGCAGCGTGAGAAAGCGATCGCGGAAAACATTGCCAAGGCGAATGCCGAATTTGCGGCCAGTCTCGAAAAGGTGAAGGCCCTTTATCCTTCCGATCCGAACGTCGCCGTGGCGGTGGCCAAGGAAAAAGAAGCGCTGGCCAAGGTGTCGCTCGTGGTGATGCCCCAGGCACTCAAGATTGAAGGTCCGGTTGCCGGAGCCGCGCCGAAGGCGGCACGCGAGCGCCCTTCGATTCACAAGCCGGAGGAACTCATGAAATACCTCATCGGCACAAAATGGCAGATTTACACCAACGGCACTTTCCTCGGGACGCCGCGCGTCATGGAATTCACCGGGCCAGGAGAATTGGTCATCGAGGGCAAGAAGCAGCAATTCAAGGCCCTCGATAAAACCAGGATTCTCCTCGAAGGAAACACGGAGTTCATTTTCAATAAGGACTTCGATGAATTCACGGGCGGATGGATTCCGAATCCTGCGGAGAAGCGGAGCGGTCGCCTCATGCAATAAGTGACTTCTCGGTTATCGTTGCCCGCGGATCCTTCCTTCTTCGGCATCACGGTATGCCCCCCAGACCTGTTCACCTCCCGAGTCCTATCCGCGCCGGGCCCGTCTCGATGGTCAGGCGGTGGGCTGCTCGCATTGGGTTGGCGAGGCGATTGCGGACGACATGGGTCGGAGCATGCCTGCCCGGGGTGCTCGCGCTGATCTGCGCTGTGCCGTCGGGTGTGGGTGGGGAGGTGCGGTTCAATCGCGATGTGCGGCCGATTCT
>Ga0105237_10007637_pt1 | contig 11815 bp, 16 predicted proteins | sample KBSC24metaG_FD_81520 | JGI IMG/M metagenome (GOLD analysis project Ga0105237, IMG submission 81520) | Corn rhizosphere microbial communities from Kellogg Biological Station, Michigan, USA - KBS C2-4 metaG | ecosystem: Host-associated > Plants > Roots > Rhizosphere > Soil | place: Michigan, USA... | reverse complement strand
TGAGAGCGCTACCAGGAATGCGGCGACGACAAGCAGGATGCGGTTCATGGATTTTTCTCCTGGCGGGGCGACAACGCCGTGCGGCGCGCGGCCGCCATAGAAAAGCAGCAGCAAGCGCCGCGCAAGCGCAAAGGCCTGGTGAACGGGAAATGCCTGTATACGACCGGCGCACACCGAGACGGTGCCGGCCGGCTTCGGTTGAGACCGGCTAAACCCAGAACTTGTGAGGGGTCTTCTCAACGGGAACGAGGCTTCCATCCACAAGGTTGCAAAGCATGCCTTCCTTGGCGTCGATGATGCAGTCCCTGGGAAAAAGCAAAGTCACATCTCTCTTTTTGGTCATGGAGCGATAGGCCTCTTTGCGGCGGCGCGGACAGCGAATGGATGGAAAGCTGGAGCTCGCCAGGATTTCCGGATGGTTGATCGCGGGCTCGGCGTAAATCCAGTACATGACGCGCGCATGGGATTTTGGAAGCCAGGAATTGAACCTGGCGCCCCTCCGGTGAAGTCGACGCGAGTTCTTCCGGACAGATTTCGTCCTCTGTGGAAATCGCCGTTACTTGCCATGCCGTTTTACGGCGCCGCGGGGGGCTCTTGGTTCGTTTTGATTCCGGCAAGCTGACGATAGAGCGCGGCGGCGCGATTGACATAGGAACTTTCGTGCCCCGCCGTAAGCACGCTTGCGCCGTCTCCACTTCTGTTGAGAACAAAAACACCGAAAATACCCGGCGCGACACGCTCGATAACCAGCATCGTCTGAAGGGAGCCGGGCTTGAACAAGGTGAACCAGAACCGTCGTATGGGTGTGACATTGTCGCTGGAGACGACAAAGCGCTCGGAGGCGCTTTCCGATATCCGCAGGCGATAGACAGCCTGGCCCGTATGGGTATCATCTTCCCAGTAATACAATTCCGCACCCTTCACCAATTCGGACGGCGAAAAATCGGGGCGGCGCGATTTCGAGTCCGGCCCGGTGAGCGCGGACGCATCATTGCTCAATGGTCCCCATTTTCCATCCGTCGTTGACCAGTATTGGATGTTTCGCAAGGCGGAGATCGATCCGACCCGCGCCAACAGCGCGTTCATCGGGCCATCGAAGCGGAAGCTGCCGCTGAGGGTAACGATAAGCCTCGAGCGTGAATCGGCAGGCCAACCTGCGCAGCCGAGGGGATGCCATTTGCCTTGCTCCAGTTCTTTCCCCGGCCAAATCACGATGGTGGGCGGGGAATCGGGCGATGGATAGGCTGGTGTTCCGGCTGTGGCGCAAGGTGGCTGCGGGCCCAAAGCCTGTGCGCCAGGCGTGAGCAGCAGCAGCGCGAACGCGAGCATCGCAGGACGCAACATCATAACAGATTCTCCCACGCAAGAGAGTAAATTTCCCTCAGTTGCACCCACATCGGACGAGACTTCCAGGCTCTGATCTCGATGAGATCAGCGGCGGCTTGATCAGCCCGAAACAGGTCCTCCAATTCCTGGGCCGCGTCGCTGCCCAGAACGACCACATCGACTTCATCGTTGAAGATGACGCTTCGATGATCGAAATTGGACGAACCGATCGCCAACCATACGCCGTCCACGACAATGGTTTTTGAGTGAAGGACCACACCGTGCACTTCGTAGATCTTCACGCCAGCGTCCAGAAGCTCGGAATAGCGGGCGTGGGCGACGGCGATGGATAATGGAGAGTCGCTTCGCGCCGGCAACATCAGGCTGACATCCACGCCGCGCTTTGCGGCTTGGGTCAGGGCCTCCATCTCCTGCCTGGTGGGCGCGAAATAGGCCGTCGTGATCTTGACGCTCTTTTCGGCGGTCCGGATCGCGGTCAGAAGGGTGACATAATACAGCGGAATCTCATTGTCAGGCGTGCTTCCCAACACGCGCACGACGGCATTTCCTTTTGGCGCCACAGTCGGAAACATGGCCGATTGGTCCAGCGTCGGACCCTTCTGCTTGGTCCAGTGATCCAGGAACAGCTTCTGCAGTTCCGCGACGGCGGGCCCCTCGATCTGAAGATCGGTATCGCGCCACTGGTCCGGGGTGGAGCCAGGCGGCCCGCCGGATTTGCCGATGGGATTGCTTTGATAGGCCGTACTGAGATTGACGCCGCCAATGATTGCGATCTTCCCGTCCACAGCCAGAATCTTGCGGTGGTCCCGGTCGTTGAAGGAATAGGGTACTTTCGCCTCCAGCGGGTTGACCGGATTGAACGAAACGAGATTGATGCCGGCCAGCTTCAACCGGTCCAGAAATGTGGCGGCCGTGCTGCCCGAACCGTAGCTGTCATAGATCACGTTGACGGCGACACCGGCCTGATGTTTGGCGATCAGCAGGTCGCCCAGATGCGCGCCCTCGCTCTCCACATCTTCGAAGATGTAATATTCCAGATTGATGTGGTTGGTCGCGCCCCGTATCGCGCTGAACATGGCCTTGAACGTCTGAGGTCCGTCCCGTAACAGTTGGGTCCGGTTGCCCGAAATCAACGGTGTTTCCGATATCGCTTCTTCGTATGCGGTATGGCGCTTGAGCAGCGCATCATCGCCGGCTTCCGTGCCCAACCGCTCCAGTATCACCTTGCTCTGTTCTGTCGTGAGCGGGCCACGCTGCCCCACGATCTGGGGGGAGGTCTTTCCGGTTGCCTGGGGCGTGGCGATATCGGGCAGCGTCGCACAGCCGGCCAACCCGCTCAGCGCGATGCACAGAATGCCAATGGCCATGAACGGTGCTCTGCGCCCACGCTGCTGTAAGTCGCGGTTTGCATCGTCCATGGCCACAGAGATCATTTTCATTTGCGGCCAAATTCCTGCATGCCACTGGATGCTATTTGTGTTCGTTGGCTTCCTCAGAAACTTCGTGGCCGGCCTTGGACACGTCCTTGCCGGCACCTTCGACAGTGTTGCATGCAGTCAGGATGGTGGATGCGCCGCCGAGAACGACGAACACAATGAAGGCCACAGCCAGTTTGCTTCGCATAAATAATTCCTTTGATGACGGAAAATACCGCTGATGACGGAATGCACCGCCATGCAAAACAACGTTCGTGGGTGCATTTTGTTCCTCGCCGGAACGTGGCGCGCGCCCGCGACGGACTGTGTAATTTCTGCTGCGCGCTGTGCCGCTTGGGTTTCCACTACTCTGCAGACTTGTGCGTTTGTTGACCAGGCGCGCGGCTATAGGAGGAAGACTTTTGGCTCAAGTCGCTCGAAGCGGACGGTAGCAAGGATCGACATTATGTCTGCGTCGATGTTTTTCATCGGTTAGAACCGCGCGAACGCGCTGGCAGGCCAGCGCATGCTTTTCGCCAAGCTCAATGTTCGCCCTTCCACGAAAGCGGTGAAGACGCGGCGGTTTCTATCCGACTTGGGTGGCATTTCGGATCTGTAGGAGAAATAGGGGCAAGAAAAGGCCCACGCGCGGCCACTCCGGCCGCAGTCATGGGAACTATGGCCTTGCACAGATGTTCCATGAATGCGCGCAAAACCAGCCGTTTAAGCTCGCCGGATCATTTAAATTATTGAATCGCCGGCAAAAAATGGAACCGCCAGAGGTTCCGTTGCTTATGTGTGGCATGGGGCATCCGGCAGGCCAGCGAACTGTATTGGTGGTGGAGGATGAACTCTTCATCCGCATGTCTGCAATCGGGGCCCTCCAGGATGAAGGATTTCTGGTGCTTGAGGCAAAGAACAGCGCTGAAGCCCTGGACGTATTGTCGCGACATTCCGAAACCAATATCCTCATGACGGACGTGCGCATGCCCGGACTCATGGACGGATTGGCGCTGGTCGCCCAAGTTCACATCGATCATCCCGAAATTTGTTCTATCGTGGTGTCCGGCAATGCCTCTGCCCAGCAAGCCCGCAATGCCGGTGCATTCCGATTTGTCGCCAAGCCGTACCTGGTGAAAACCATGATCCAAGCGGTGCATGACTGTGCCGCGACACTCGAGACGCTTTGCATGCAGGTCAAACTGTCGGCTCCGCCAACCCTGTAAAGGCACAAGTGCCGCCTATTTTCGCGGGTTTGGTTTAATTCCCGTTCTTGTGCTAATCTTCGCCGTCGCCGGCCACTGTTTGGGCGCTGGCGCTTGAGAGACTTTCGGGGCAATATCCAAAGGCATTGTCCGCACTCCCGCCCGTCGGTGGTAGCAGTCGTCTATCGGGTTACATTGCGATTATCGGCATGCCGGGCGCTTCGCTGCGATCCGCATGGCTTGTCCGTCAAGGAAAAACAGTCATGAACATGCTCTTCGATAAAATCGAAGATGCCCGCTCGCTCGCACAGATCGTCGTGGAGACGGTACGTGAGCCGCTGCTGGTTCTCGACAACAGATTGACGATCCTGGTCGCCAGTTCGTCCTTTCACAAAACCTTCCAGATCAGTCCCAAGGACACACCCAACAAGTCGCTCTTCGCGCTGGACGACGGCGGCTGGGATATTCCGGCGCTGCACGACCTGCTGGAGCGCTCGCTGGTGGACCAGACAGTGGTGGAAGGGTTTCTGGTCGCTCAGAAGTTTCCGCGAATCGGATCACGCATTTTCCTCCTGCATGCCCGCAAGGTGCTGGGCACGGATGATGGTCGCGCCCTCATTCTCCTGGGCTTTGAGGACATCACCGAACGCCGGGCCATTGAAGAGGAAAAAAAGGCTCTCCAGCTTCGGACGGAGGAGCTTCTTGAGCAAAAAGAAGTGCTGCTGGCGGAGATGCAGCACCGTATCGTCAATAGCCTTCAGATCATCGCCAGCATTCTCATGCTCAAGGCGCGCGCCGTCACCTCCGAGGAAACCCGCCAGCATCTGCAGGACGCGCACCGCCGCGTCATGTCGGTCGCCGCCGTTCAGCAGCATCTGCATGCCTCTGCGCGCGTGGATTCGGTGGAGATCGCCCCCTATCTTTCCAAGCTTTGCGATTCGCTGGCGGAATCCATGATCGGCGAGAGCCGACCTGCCACGCTCACGGTGACCGCCGACAAGGGCTGGGCGCTGTCAGCCGATGCCATCAGCCTGGGCCTTATCGTGACCGAGCTGGTCATCAACGCCTTGAAATACGCTTTTCCCGACCCAAAGAGCGTGGCAACCGTCATGGTCAGCTACGAAGTCAATGGCACGGACTGGAAGCTCACAGTTGCCGACAATGGCGTGGGGCGCCCCGAGAATAGCGGACCGCCTGCGAAGGGCGGACTGGGCACCAGCCTGGTACAAGCCCTTGCGCACCAGCTGGATGCGCAGGTTGAGATCGTCAACAGCCCAACCGGCATGCGCGTCTCCGTCACGCACGCAACATTCGTTTCTCTCACCGCCGCTTAGCGCCTCGAGCACATCGATAGGGAACAAAACGCGACTGACAGCGTTCACACTGCAGGACATCCGACACTCCTCCAATAGGAGGACATCTGACGATCCTCCATAGGAGTAATCCCAAAATGTTATTTCTGAAAACGGCTGTTTCAGCCGCCGCCATCACTTTGCTTGTGGGCACCGGCGCCCTGGTCGCCACCACTGCGCCTGCCTCTGCCCGCATGGTCTGCAACGACTCGGGCGATTGCTGGCATACAGAGTCCAGTTATCGCTATCCGGGCCGCGGCTACAGCCGTCACAACGACGACTGGTATTTCCATCAGACCTGGAACGACCAGCGCCATTATCGCGAACCCCATGAAGGCCGCGGCTATTACAGAAGCGGCGTGTGGATCGGCTTCTAGTCACGACGGTACATCGGCGGGGCGGGGCGGCTTTCGGGCCGTCCCCTTCGCCACAGCACCGCAACAGTGCCGCCGGACGTGACGCGGTACGGCTTCTAAAATCGGAGATTTCCAAAATGATCATCACGAAATCGGCGCTTTCGGTCGCAGCAATGACCCTGCTCATGGGTACCGTGTCATTTGCGCAGGGCGGCGGTCCGGTGCCGGGCGAACGGGTTGACGCCAACGGCATGCCCACCACCCGTTCCACGCCGGCAGAACAGGCCCAGACCGTGGAAATCAACAAGCAGGTCGGAGCGGAAAACGCGGCGGCTGACGCAAAGGCCGCCGCCGGTGATGCCAAGGCCGCCGTCGACAATGCCCAATATCAGGCACAGCAGCAGCAATATCAGGGTCAGCTGCAGCAGAGCCAGGCGCAGCAGAAGGACTATCAGGATCGCACCGCGGCGTATAACGGCCTTCAAAACCGGTATGCCGCCGAACGCGCTGCCTATCGTCGTGGCGTATGGCCGAGCCGCTATGTGAAATGGGTGATCGTGGACCGCGATGCGGGCCTGCTCGGCGAGCGCGTTCAGCTGATTACTGGCGCCAATGTGGGCACCGTGATCGATACCGCCCATACCACCAGCGGCAAGGTGTCAGCACTGTTGGTCAAGCTGGACAGCGACAAGATCGTCTGGATTGACGTGGGCGACGTTCGCTACAACCGCGCGGACGGCATCGTGATGACCAATCTGGATCGCGCCGATCTTCGCCATATGGCCGACGAGCGCATCTAAAACAACTCTTTCCCTATAGGAGATACGACATGTCGCTTGGAACCATCCTGCTTATCGTCTTGGTTATTGCCCTTTTGGGTGGCTTCAGCGGGATCGGCGGAGGGCGCTTTTATGGAACGGGATACTATGGCGGGGGCGGACTCGGTCTGATCCTTGTTGTCGTCCTGATCCTGGTCGTCCTGGGTAAAATCTGACAGTCGGTTGATGCTCCTAAGCCGTCAAGCACGCACGGACACGCCGTGAAAGGCGTATGGTCCACTCGCCGGCTGTGAGTCGGTGCAAAAGGAGAGACAGATGTCCAGAGGCAATCGCGAGAAGAAAAAGCCCAAAGCCGATAAGAGCAAGGTGAAGCCTGTCGCTGTCGCCTCGCCATTCGGCGCCGCGTCCAATGCCGGCAAAGCCGCCGGAAAGCGCAAATAGGCAACGACGGTGAAAAACTCCGTGCGAAAGCACGGACTTTTTCTTTTCCAGGCGGTCGTAACGGTTACCGCTCGCGCTGAACCAATTTCCAGACCGGGTTTTTCGCCATATCCAGTTCAAATGGCGGGCTCTTGATGTCCAGGAACTCGAGCCATCCGATACGTCCGCTATCCACGATAGCGATGACCTTGGCAGACCGGATGCGTCCGCCGACCAGGCCTTCGAATATCTGGCCTATTGAAAACATCAAACCCCCACGGCCGGCGCAGCGATATCTACTGCGGCAATAACCTGATCGACGAATTTCTCGGCTTCGTCCACGGCGCTGGTCAGGCTGTTTGTAACGTTTCCGTTGCGGACGAACTTACCGTCCTTGGTGATGGTGATCTGCCATCCCACCATCAATGTTTTCTGTTCCAGATCGTATCCGCGGTAGCTCATTGCGACCTCTAATGGAGGTTGGGGCTTTCAATCAGAAGATCGACGCGCGTTTTTGCGCGCTTCAATGTCTCCTCCTCGTTCCACCCTTTGATGATCTGCCGTCCGGGAGGAAGCGCCGGCCTGTCTTTCAGCACCAGCCCGATCAGCACTTGCCATTGTGGCGAAGTATAGCTGGCCTGCAGGGAATAGCCGCGATATTCGATTGGTTCTCGCATCGTTTCCAATGGTCCCATGCATCAAGATAGCACTTCGCTTCGGTCGCGTCTTAACTCATTGCTGGTTAGCTGGGCAGAAAGCAGCAAACCGCGCCTTTGTTCCCTCCTTCCTTGCTTGTATTCGGTGTTGCAAGCGCTTATGTCTACGCTGCGACGGCGTTCCATTCGTTGAGCGCGAAGTTGTACTCACCATCCGCACCCGGCGCCTGGCCGGGGCAACCACCCTTCAGACAGATGTGTTCTCCCGCGCCGTTCAGGCTTGTGCCTGGGCGCCAGGCATCGGAGCGATCATGACAATCGGAACAGTGAAATTCTTCAATTCGGGTAAGGGCTTTGGCTTTGTGGCGCCGGAAGGCGGCGGCAAGGATGTTTTTGTGCATGTCTCCGCTGTCGAAGCCGCCGGCATGACTGTACTGGCGGAAGGCCAGCGCATCTCCTTCGACACCCAATCGGATGTCAAAGGCGCCAAGGCCGTCAATCTGAAAGCGGCCTGAAAAGGTTCGGATGCGGTGGCGGAATGCCGCTCGCCGCTTTCTAACCGTTTGCAGGCTCCCATGACCCAGCTCAAGCGCGTTGCATTCATCGGCAACTCCCTGCCACGGCGTTGTGGAATTGCGACCTTCACCACCGATCTGCATAAGGCTGTCCAGTCGTTCGGCACGCAGATTGACGCGTGCATCGTGGCGATGAACGACGATCGGCGGGCCTATGACTATCCCCCCGAGGTGAGGTTTCACATTCGTGACGACGTTCTCGAAGATTACACACAGGCCGCGGATTTTCTGAACGCTCAGAAGTACGACGTCGTTTCCCTGCAGCACGAATTCGGCATTTTCGGCGGCGATGCTGGCGCGCACGTCCTGGCACTGATTGCCCGGCTGGACATGCCCGTGGTGACGACCTGTCACACCGTTCTGTCCCATCCTACATCCGCCCAGTACAATGTCCTGCGCAAGATCACGGAAATGTCGTCTATCGTGGTGGTGATGGCGGAGAAGGCGCGCGAGTTGTTGCATGCCGTCTATGGTGTTCCGGTCGAGAAGATCGAAGTCATCCCACACGGAATTCCTGATTTTCCTTTCGTCGAACCGGATCTGGCAAAGGTCAAGCTGGGTTTCACCGCCAAGCCGGTGATCCTGACCTTCGGGCTTCTGTCTCCCAACAAGGGGATTGAAGTGGTGATCGACGCGATGCCGTTGATCCTGAAGAGCCGGCCTGATGCGGTCTATGTCGTTCTGGGAGCGACCCATCCCAATCTCGTACGTCAGGAAGGCGAGGCCTATCGCGAGAGTCTGGTGGCGCGCGCCCGCGCGTTGGGCGTCCAGGGCAGTGTCGTTTTTCTCGATCAGTTCGTGGACCAGGCGACGTTGCTGGATTTCATATCCATGAGCGACGTGTATGTGACGCCCTATCTCAATGAAGCGCAAATGACGTCGGGGACACTTGCTTACAGCTTCGGGCTGGGAAAAGCGGTTGTCTCGACGCCATACTGGCACGCGCGCGAATTGCTGGCGGATGGACGTGGCATCCTGGTTCCCTTTCACGACGCCGCCGCGATCGGCGCGGAAGTATCGAAATTGCTCACGAATGATCCCCGGCGCCAGGCCATGCGTGTCCGTGCCTATTCCGACAGCCGGTCCATGACATGGAAGCGCACTGGAGAGCGATATCATGGCGTTTTTGTGCGGGCCCGCCGTACCCATCGCCTGAATGTGATCGCAAATCTGGATAAAAGAGCACCGGTGAGAATTAATGCCGCGCCGCCGGAGATGCAGACCGGCCATCTCCTGGCCATGTGTGACGATACGGGCCTATTTCAGCACGCCATTCATTCGATACCGGACCGGTCGCACGGCTACTGCATAGATGACAACGCCCGTGCGCTTCTGCTGGCCTGCGCTCTCAACACGGCCGGAGAGGAGCCTCTTTCCGAAATATTGACGGCGCGGCTGGCTGCCTTCCTTCAGCACGCCTGGAACCCGGCGACGCGGCGCTTCCGAAACTTCATGAGCTTTGGCCGTGCGTGGCTGGAAGAAAGCGGCTCGGAAGACAGCCATGGGCGCACTTTGTGGGCCCTGGGCGAATGCGCGCGCAGCGATATAAACCCGTCCCGGCGTCTCTGGGCTGCCAGCCTGTTCCGTGAAGCGCTACCAAGCGCCCAAGAGTTTCGCTCTCCACGCGCCTGGGCGTTTTCCTTACTGGGCCTACACGCCTATTGCGGCGTCGTTCCGGACAATGAATTTGCCTCGGGGCTGCGGCTTTCCCTGGCAGACAGGCTGATCGCCGTCCTCGCATCGGTGGAAACCGAAAACTGGATCTGGTTCGAAGAAGGGCTCGCTTATGACAATGCCAGGCTGTCGCAAGCCTTGCTCCTGACGGGAATTGCGACGGGCACACCCGCTTATACAAAGTCGGGCTTGCGAACCCTGCGCTGGCTTGTGAGCCAGCAAACAGCGAAGACGGGCGTCTTTCGCCCCGTCGGCACGCAAGGCTTTGGCGACCAGCGCACCGCGCCGCGCATGTTCGATCAGCAGCCATTGGAAGCCACCGCGACGATCTCGGCTTGCCTGGCGGCGTGGCAGGCGGACGGTGACCCAAAGTGGAAGGCCGAGGCGCTACACGCATTTTCCTGGTTCCTGGGCCACAATGACTTGTCTCTACCTCTTATCGACCTGGAAACGGGAAGCTGCCATGACGGCTTGCATCCCGACCGGGTGAATGAAAACAGAGGTGGCGAGTCGGTCGTATCTTATCTTTTGAGTCTCGCGGAAATTCGCCTGGCGCACCGGCTTGGTGACAGTCGCGCGAAAGTCTCGCAGGGCACCACGCCAAGTCTCGCCAATCGGGACCAGGGGGTCATTTGTCGCAAATCCAGTTCCTGAACCGTCAGGCTCTCTATCTTCGTCCCGATCCGGCCCGGGTTATCGTGCGGCCCTTCAAGCCAGTCAGGGAACCGCGCGACCTGAACCCCACCGACAAGACCAGGGCCAACCATATCGTTGACCGTGTTCTGGCGCTGAGCGCCGAGGACGCGGCCATGCAGCTGGCGGATGTGCTGGAAAACTTCCAGGGACGGCACCGCAACCTGCTGGCGCAATTCCAGGCCCGCGCCGAAGAAATGGAGGACGCTTTTGCGAACCATGCCGCATTCAGCCTGCTGCAGCGGCAGCTGATCGGCGCCTATTTTCTTCACGAATATTCTTTTGAAGCCGCGGCGCTGTTCAATCCCAGCATCGTTGCACATCCGGATCAGTCCGGTGCGCCGGAAGGTGGGCTTCGGTTCATCCTCAGCCTTCGCGCGGTCGGGGAGGGGCATGTTTCCTCGCTGACTTTTCGCACTGGCTTCATCGCGGCGAGCGGGGATGTGACCATTGATCCCACGTCGCGCATCGCCACAACCCCTTCCGTCGGAATTCGCAGTCTCGGCAGCGCTGGCAATGAAGTCTCGCTGACCTTCGCGCCTTCCGATGACATCAGCGAACGGGTGATTTTCCCCATAACGCAAGCGCATTGGCACGGCATCGAGGACGCTCGCTTCGTCGAATTCAAGAATGGCGGCGAGCGGATTTTCTACGCCACTTACACCGCCTATAGCGGAGACGCGATACGGTCGGAGTTTCTGGAAACCACGGACTTCGTCAACTTCCGGCTGATGCCCCTCAGCGGGACCGCCGCGCAAAACAAGGGTATGGCGCTGTTTCCGCGGAAGATCAACGGCAGGTTTGCGATGATCGCGCGGCAGGACAACGAAAATCTCTATCTCGTCTATTCCGATGATTTGTATTCCTGGAATGGTGGGACGGCGATACTGGGGCCCGAATTTCCCTGGGAATTTGTGCAGATCGGCAATTGTGGTTCGCCGATTGAACTCGACGAGGGTTGGCTGCTGCTGACCCATGGTGTAGGCCCCGTCCGCAAATATTCCATCGGGGCCGTACTCCTGGACAAGAACGACCCATCCAAGGTTCTGGCGCGATCACGCGAGCCGTTGGTTCGGCCCGAACCATCCGAGCGGGAGGGCTATGTGCCAAATGTGGTCTATACCTGCGGAGCCCTGCGCCACAACGGCCGGATTGTTCTGCCTTACGCCGTCTCCGACACCTTTTCCAACTTCGCGACGCTGAGAATTTCCGCGCTGATGCAAGCAATGACCGGGTGAAAAGCGCGTCCGGTATGGGCTTCACGGTCACTCTGCAGGGGGATCGGCTACGGTACGGGTCGTCGTGAAACGGACGTGACGGTTGCTCCGCAAGGCGTTGGCATA
>Ga0105237_10007632_pt1 | contig 11820 bp, 7 predicted proteins | sample KBSC24metaG_FD_81520 | JGI IMG/M metagenome (GOLD analysis project Ga0105237, IMG submission 81520) | Corn rhizosphere microbial communities from Kellogg Biological Station, Michigan, USA - KBS C2-4 metaG | ecosystem: Host-associated > Plants > Roots > Rhizosphere > Soil | place: Michigan, USA... | reverse complement strand
GGCAGCTATACCGTCTTGAGAAGGCTCGGCGCGGGCACGAGCGGCGCGGTCTACCTCGCCGATGATCCGGGGATGTTCCGCCAGGTTGCCCTGAAGATGTTTCCATTGCAACTGGGTGACAATGATCCAACCCTGTTTGGTCGAATTCAGCGCGAGGTTCAGATCATTTCGCGGCTGGAACACGTTCACATTCTGCCTGTTTATGGTTGGGGGAATGGGGATGGCTATGCGTATTTGTCGATGCGACTGGCAGATGGGAGCCTTGCTGATCATCTTAAAGTGGAGCGATTGTCCCTTGCCGAAGTGGCGCGAATCCTGGAGCAAATTGCCTCGGCATTGGATTACGCGCATGACCAGCAGGTCATTCACCGGGATTTAAAGCCCGCCAATATCCTGCTGGATTCGCAGCAGAACTGCCTTCTGGCAGACTTCGGGATTGCGCACCTGACCGACGGGAGCACCAGCTTCACCCCGGAGGGCAGAGTCGTCGGCACACCCCTCTATATGTCTCCCGAACAAATATCAGGTCAGCCCATCAGCGCGCAAAGTGACATCTATTCATTGGGCGTGATTGCCTTCGAGTTGGTATGTGGACAGCCGCCCTTTCAAGGCGCAACCGTCGAGGTGCTGGCACAGCACATGAATGCCAGTCCACCGATCCCGCGCAATCTGCGTCCCGATTTGCCTCAGGCGCTCAGCGAAACAATCCTTCAAGCACTTGAGAAGAACCCATCCGCCCGTTTCCGTTCGGGTAAAGCGTTCATCGAAGCGTTTAGGGCCGCCCTTGAAACCGTCCCTATCTCCTCACAGGTCAGCATCGGAACAGAGACACTCGAAACCACAAACCTCCCCTTCGTCCCATCCCAAATTAACAATGTCTCCACTCCGGCTCCCCGAAAGCGATCCTCGCGCAAGCCACTTTTGCTCGGCGGAATCGTGCTGCTGGCTGTGTTAGTGATCGGTGCCACCGTAGTAGGTCTGCTCAACCGACCAGACACTGAGGCCGCTCAACGCTATAACGTGCAAGGTTTACAAGCCTTGCAAAAGGTCGATTATCAAACCGCCATTGACGATTTCTTCGCGGCCATTCATGCCGATCCCAATCTGGCGGAAGCCTACTTCAATCTCGGCGTCGCTTACGAGGAGCGGGCTGACCCTGCGCAGAACGACCTGGATGCGGCCATTACCGCTTACCAGAACGCGCTCAAACAGGATGATCAACTGTTATCGGCGCGCTATCGTCTGGCTGAAATGCTGATGGATCAGAATCAAAACAGTGAGGCGTTTGGCATCGTCGATATTGCCCTCCGGCAGTTGGCGTCCGGCAATATAAAGTTGGACGCTGCGACACATGATACGCTTGCCTTTGAACTCTATACCTGTCGCGGGCGAGCGTACTGGCAGCTTGGCGGCGATAGCAATCTGAATCTAGCGCTGAACGACGTTAAAACCGCACTCGCGCTGGACAAACAGAACCTGAACACGGCGGAAGCCTATTATGTTGAAGCCCATGTCTACGAGCTTCAAGGTGATGATGAAAACGCCAAACAAGCCTGGTATAACGTGATTGCCAATTCCGACACGCAAAATGCCCGCCAGCGCCAATGGGATGATGAGGCGCAGTTGGCAATCAAACGATTGGAAACAAATAGCACATCCTGAAGTCAAGCGAGGATAGAGGCTCATGCGGCGACTCATTCCGATCATTGCAGTGGCACTCACAATCGCTCCATGGATAGGCTTTGCCCAGGCACAGGCCGATCATGACAATGCCATGCAGGCGTTTGTTCTCCAGTCGAGCGCAACTGCTGAGGTACGTCGCGCCGGATGGACAGAATTTACCCATTTGAGTTTGGGCGCTGGACTTCAAGCTGGAGACTTGCTCGACCCGAAAGATAACCTGATCATTGTGATCTGCGGCGATCTGAGTAAACAGGTCGTCACCAGCATTAGCCCAGTACCTTGTCCAAAAGATCGCACGATTATCACCGAGAATCAGATGGCGCTCGCGGGTTGGCAGCGCGGCCCCCTTCCCGACCCCACGATTCCTTATTTGATCAGCCCACGCGACACGCTGGTCGCCAGCCCCACCCCATTGATCCTCTGGAACCCGGTTGATCAGGCGGATAGCTATCAGGTGACGGTGCGCGGCGAAGGCCTGGAGTGGTCAACTACCGTTGATTCGTCGGATAACGCACACAGCCTGATCTATCCGAAAGATGCCCCTCCTTTGCAGTCAGACGTTGCGTACACTGTTGAAATTGTCGCGCTGGCAGACGGAGCGACGCTCAGTTCCTCGGCGGATGAAGAAGCGCCGGACATCAGCTTCCATGTGATCGCAACCGATCAGTTTGCACAAATCCAACCTTTACTGGACAAGGTTCATACTCAGATAGCATCCAGGAGCATCGCTAATTTAATTGACGCACAGGTCTATGTTCAAAATGGCTTATACGCAGATGCGCTGGACGTGCTCTTAAATACCCAAGTATCCATAGACACCACCCATGATTTTCTGGCTTCCCCGATTCCTGAGCTTGTCCTGGGCAATATTTATCTGAGGACGGGTGTCCAACTGGAAGCTGAAGGGGCGTATCAGAATGCGTTTAACCTCGCTCAAAGCGCCAACGATCTGGAAAGCGAGGCATTGGCCTTGACTGGATTAGCCCGCTTGACCAGCAACAGTGACCGTCGAGGGAAGTTTGTGGCTCAAGCAGTCGAAGCATGGAGCGAGTTAGGTGCGACCGCGCAAGCTGACGCGACTACAAAGGAATTCAATTCGTAGGGACTTGCAGGTTAGAAAAATTCATGGCCCTAATTCACATATTTGCGAATAAATGTATTTGTGTTCCGAAGGATGGCACACTGTATTCAATTTGCGAGGCTCTAGTTTTCTAACGACTAGAGCCTCGCATTTAGTGAAAGTTACTGTGCCTGCGTGAAATAGGCGCGGCCAGGATATTTCAGACCCGTCAGGAACGTCCCGTTGATTTCAGCGGCGTCCAGATTGAGCTTGGAGGTGTAGACGTAGACGCCAATCGGCTGAAAGATTGGGATGATTGGCAAATCCTGCCAGAGGAGCTTATCAACCTGCTGGTAAATGGCGGTACGTTTGGCGGGATCCGTCTCTTTGTCGCCCTGATCAAACAACGCGGTCACATCCGGGTTGTTGTAGGCCAGATAGCTGGTGTCATCGGCGTAGAATGTGCGGTAATGCGACGGGTCGGTGCCGAACAAGCCCCAACCGCTCAGGAAAGCGTCGTAGGGTTTATCGGTGCTGGTGTTATCGTAGATGTCGGTATTGGCAGTCGCATCATCGAGTGGATTGAGGGTGATATTGACGCCGAGCGCCTTCCAGTTGTCGTAGACAATCGGGGCGATGCTGCCCATCAGCGCGAACGAGCCGGAATACACGAGTTTCAGCGTGAGTTCCTGTCCGTCTTTGTCGAGGAAGCCATTGCCATCGCTGTCTTTCCAGCCTGCATCTGCCAGCAGTTTCTTGGCCTGATCCGGGTCGTAGGGATACTGGGTGTTCAGGCCGGCCTGATAAGCGGAAGACGATTTGTTGAAGACCGAATCGGGGATCGTCCCGTTGCCCGCCGCCGCCGTGTCGATAATCGCCTGCCGATCCAGCCCAGTGATGAGCGCACGACGCACGGCGGGATCGCCAACGGTCTTGCTCTTGGTATTGAAGCCGACTAGACGCATTAAGTCGCGCGGGGTCTGGGTGAGGGTAAAGTCAGGATTGTTCTGGAAGGGAGTCAGATCAGCGCCGTCAATGCGCGCGAAATCGACTTCGCCTGCTTGCAGCGCGTTGGCGACGTTATCGACGCCGCTGATAAAGCGCACGACGATTCGGTCGAGGCAGGGCGCGCCACCCCAGTAGTCCTTATTCGCTTCGAGCTGAACATCCTGCCCCGTTTCCCATTTCACGAATTTGAACGGCCCTGTCGTGATCGGGTTGGTATTGTAGGGAGCATCCTTGACGCTCGTGCTCGTGAAAGCGTGCTTCGGCACAATCGGGATGCTCAGATTGTTCAGAATCGCCGGATTAACCGAGGTCAGAATCACCTGGAAGGTATTGTCGTCCACCACTTTGAACGTCAGCGGCTTGCCATCCTGAATCAGATTGTTCTTCCAGTCAATTGTGTTATCGTCTTCGAGGACAGCCTGGAATGTGAACAGCACATCGTCGGCGGTGAAGGGCTGCCCATCCGACCACTTGACACCCTGGCGCAGATGGAAAGTATAGGTCAGACCATCGGCTGAAATATCCCAGCTTTCGGCGAGCGCGGGTTCGATTTTGTCGCCCCAGTTCTCGCCACCGAGGACAAGCGGCTCATCCATGAAGGTCGTCACGGCGAGGCTGTTGCCGTCATTGGCATACAGACCGCTCAGCGACGGAGGATCACCCTCGCCCTGAACGATCAGGGTTCCACCCGTCTGCGGGCAGCTAAACGCGGCGGTGCTGTCCTGCGCGGAAGCCCCCTGAACGACGAACATCAGGATCAAAACAGACAGTAGAGCAAACTTACGCATGGGCATTGTTCTCCTTAGTTGATTAAGCCCGTTTGACACCAAAATTTGATCTAGTCCCGCAGTTGCGGGTCTAGGGCATCACGTAAACCATCGCCGACGAAGTTGAAGGCCAGCACAATCATGGAAATAGCGACTCCCGGCACAATCCAGATCCACCAGGAGGTGCGAATCCACTGCTGCGCTTCGCCGAGCATATTGCCTAAGCTGGCATTAGGCGGCGGGACTCCTAGTCCCAGAAAGCTGAGCGCAGATTCGGTCAGTATCGCGCTGGGAACGGCCAGTGTCGCCGAGACGATGATCGAGGCAGCAGCGTTCGGGAGCAGGTAAACGACGATCATCCGCCACGCTGGGACGCCGATACTGCGTCCCGCGACCACAAACTCCCGCTCTTTCAGGGAAAGAATATCCGCACGAACCAGCCGCGCGACCGTCATCCAGTTGAGCGCACCAATCGCAACAATCAGCGAAAGCAAACCGCCGCCCAGAATACCCGCCATAATCAGCAGGAGGAGAAAAGCAGGCACGGAGAGAAAGATGTCGGTAATGCGCATCAGGAGATTGTCGATCCAGCCGCCGAAATATCCCGCGAGCGCGCCAATGCTGATGCCGATCACCAACTGGAAAGCCACCGCTGTTACCCCCACAATCAGCGATAGACGCATTCCGACCATCGTCCGCGCCAGATAATCGCGTCCAAAATTGTCAGTTCCGAGGGGATATTCAGCGGTTGGCGGCTGCGGTTTGCCATGTGAGTAGCTCGAATTAATGGCGTTCGGGTCGTGCGGCGCAATTTGTTCGGCGAACACGCTCACAAAAGCCAGCAAAATCAGGACGATGGCGCTGGCAACCGCCAGCTTATGGCGGCGAAACTGCCGCCAGATCACACCGCGCTGCGACCTGGGTTTAGTCAGTGGCACTATATTTACGCTACTCATAGCGAATCCTCGGATCAACCCAGGCATAAGCAATATCGGCGAGCAGGTTGCCTACCACGATCATCAGCGCTGAGAGCATCGTCACAGCCATGATGACTGGATAATCGCGTCCTGTGACCGCATCGACGCCTAACCGACCAATGCCCGGCCAGCTAAAGATTGTCTCGGTCAAAAAAGCGCCTGTGACCACCGTCGGAACTGAGACGCCGATCAACGTCACCATCGGGATCAACGAATTGCGCAGCGCGTGAACCAGCAGGACGCGCCGCTCACGCAATCCCTTGCCTTGAGCAGTGCGAATATAATCCTGCCCCAGCACTTCAAGCAGCGCTGAACGCTGATAGCGCGACCAGCCCGCGATCTGCGCCAGACTGAGCGTAACTGTCGGCAGAATCATGTGCCGGAGAATATCAAGGTTGGCAAGCCAACCGGTGTAACTTTCTCGAACATTACTCATCCCGGAAGCGGGCAGCCAACCGAGTTGGATAGCAAACACCTGAATCAGCAGCAGCGCGACCCAGAAAATCGGCACGGAAATCCCGGCTAAAGCCGCCGTGCTCAGGACATAATCCAGCAGCGTGTAACGTTTGAGCGCCGAAATGACGCCAATGGGAATCGCAATCACGAACGACAGGATAAGAGAAACTCCGCTCAGGAGCAGCGTATTGGGCAGCCGATCCCCAACTTCCAGCGCGACAGGGCGGCGCGTGCGGAACGAGAATCCCAGATCACCCGATAAGGTTTCCTTCAGCCAACCGAGGTAGCGAACATAGACAGGCTGCTCCAGGCCGAGGCTCAGGCGCACACGCTCGATGTAAGCGGGGTCAGTCCCCTTATTGGGATCGATATACATCTGGGCAGCATCCCCCGGCGCGATTTCGATAATCGCGAATGTCAGCAGCGAAATGACTAGCAGCAGCGGAATTGCCTGGAGCAAGCGCCGGGCTAAATATCGAGACATGCGTATCCTAACGTGCTTCAACCAACAAAAAAACGCCCTGAGAGGTCATCTCAGGGCGTTCGATTTCTGTCACAGGAAGTGAACAGCTACAGCAGTCGCGCCAGCTCAGTACCTCAGAGGGAGACCTGAAAATAAAGACAACACTGACACTGCTTTTGCGGTTTCATGATCGCGATCACCATCACACAATTTTGCAACTTGCAGCTAAAGATACCACACCCAAATCATTCGTCAATAGACCCATCTCGATGTTGCTGAAGGCGAAATCCCGGAGTCTATTGGCGCACCCTTCGGATGATCTGCCCGGCGAGTACATCGAATCACCTTCATTGATGTTTGTTCTACTGCGGATGTCGCGCGAGATTCGCCAGCCGCTTCGGGTCTTCGTGCATTGCTTTGTAGAGCACAAAGTCAAAGGGGAGTTGGGGCGCTAAACTATCGTCCTGCCAGTATTCACGAACTGTGTCCGGCAGGCTGAGCGTCAGGCAGCAATCACGCGCAGTGATCACACCCACGAGATGATTCTCGGCGCTGAACACGGACACGTGATGGCTTCACGACAGTCGATCCTCAATTTTGAATATTCTCCAGCGGTGTAATCCTCCCTGGTGCCATCCGATCCAGCCCAGGTTTGAGACGGATTTAAGGTTGGGGTAAGTTCGATTTAGGATAATTTTTCCTGTCTTCTTTATACTGGGCACCTTGTTCATCTAAAGGGAATTCAACGTGTCCAAATCTCGTTCCAGACGAGCATTTTCACTGGCGACCGCAGCCCGCAAGTTTTTTATCTCCGGTTTTGTCGTATTTTCGTTTGCTGCCTATGCCATCCATGATCGTCTCATGAACTCAGATCCAACGGGTGTGAGTTTCGTACCTTCCTCCAGTGGCACGCAGATGCAGAGTTGTCGTCGCCGCAGCCCTTGCTAACGAGCCGCCCTATTGTGCCGATTTCGCAGCAAATTATCTCGGCGTCGCCGACAACTCTGCCTGCGACAGATATGCTTCAGATCACGCCCACCAACACGTTTGTCGTGCCAAGCGCGACGCCATTGCCGCCGACAATGACTCCTATTCCGCCGACGGACACACCCCAGAGTCAGGGGTAATACAAGGATGGTGCTTATACTGGCCCATCGGTTGATGCCTTCTACGGGCAGGTACAGGTTCAAATTACGGTGCAGGGCGGCAAGCTAACGGACGTTCAATTTCTGGATTATCCCCATGATTGCCGCACGTCCCAGCGTATCAACCAGCAAGCCGATCCCTGGCTGATTCAGGAAGCGATCCAGGCGCAAAGCGCGAACGTCGATATTATCTCCGGCGCGACACTGACCAGTCAGGCGTTTGCCCAATCTCTTTATACGGCACTCAATCAAGCGGCGAACTGATCGTGAAAGAAACGCGGCTTATGATAAATATGCCCATCACGCTGAAATTATCGATGCAGCGGCGAACGTTGAGACGTTCACTGCTGTCTTCGACTCTTCCAGTATGTCGCGTGAAAACTAAGCAACCGGGTTGCTCATCCGCAATGGGTTGGATGACTTGACGGGCAGAGTTACCGTGAATGTCGCGCCGCTGCCAATACCCGCGCTTTTCGCCTCAATCGCCCCATGATTTTGATCGAGTATCTCGCGGACAATCGCCAAACCGAGTCCCGTCCCCGGAATATGTTGGGCGCGAACTTCCGGCGTTCGATAAAAGCGCGTGAACAGATGCTCCGCAGCCTCAGCCGCAAACCCCTGCCCTGTATCAACAACTGACAGCCTGAGCGTATCATGTTCGCTGCAAGCCTTCATCGTAACTGTGCCTTGCGGCGTGTATTTGAGCGCGTTACTCAATAAATTATCCAGCACGATCCGCAAATCGTTCGCCGGAATGGATAAATCCGGGAGGTCAGGGGAGATCTCCGCCTGAAATTTGACCTGCGTCTTTTGCGCCTCAATACGCCAGTGACGCGCAATATCCTGCAGCAATGCGACACTGTCATAACTTTCAGCAGCCTCAATCGTGTGTCGTCCTTCGTCAATGCGCGCCAATGTCAGCAGCGAGGTGACAAGCTGCGCCATATAATCCACTTCCTGGCGTAGTTCAAGCAGATATTCGGCGCGCTGTGTCGTGCCAAGTTGCGGATCGCTCAGTCCTTCAATCCTGAGTTTGATCGTCATCAGCGGCGTGCGCAGTTCATGGGCAGCGTTGCTGATAAAGCTGCGCTGCGATTGGAGCAAGGTTTCTAGCTGTATCGCCATATAGTTAAAAGCGCTGCCAAGCTGCCCGACTTCGTCTTTAGACTGATCGATAATGCGCGTATCCAGCGCGCCTGCTGCCATCTGCAAGGCGGAGTTGCGCAGTCGCTGAATCGGGCGCGAGATAGTCCCCGAAATCCACAGGCTGGCGGCGATAACCAGCGCGACGACGGGCAGGGTAGCAATTGCCAGTTCGAGCCAACGCTGCTGAACGTCGGCATCCATACGCGCAGTAGGCTTCGACAGGACAATATACCCAATCGGGCGGCCATCGTGAACCAGCGGCGCGGCAGCAAACATCCGGCGAATACCGTCGCCATCGGTACGAATATCAGTGCCAACCGCATTGGCCTGCGCCTGAATCAGTTCCGGCGTCGCTGCAAGGCGCTGTCCATAACTCACTGACTGCGTTTCCCCATAGCCGATCACATCGAAATTCGGATCGGTCAGCACAATATCCTGCCCGACCTGATTTTGTAAAGCAGCCAGAAGGGTCTGAAGTCCGGCGCGGCTCTCTGGCGTATCTGCGAACCGCTCCAGGGAGCCACCCAGCGATATGCCTGCCACCAGCGCATCGGTTTCAAGCTGCTGGCGGTAGAAATCAAGGGTTTCGGTTTGCAACTGTCCACCGGCAATCAAAAGTTGCAGGATGCTTCCGAGCACAACAATCGATGTGAAAATCACCAGGATTCGCCGACGGATAGTCAGCCGTTTGAGCATTGCTTACTGCCTCTGTGGAATGACAAAACGGTAGCCAACGCCGCGTACCGTTTGTAGATAACGTGGCTGCGCAGGGTCATCTTCCAGCTTGGCTCGCAGCCAGCTCATATGAACATCCAGCGTTCGCGTGTCGCCAAGCCAGTCGGTTCCCCAAACCTCGTCAAACAGGCGTTCGCGTGTAATCACCGTGCCAATGTTGGTCATGAGCAGCGTGAGGATTTCATATTCTTTTTGCCGCAAAGTGAGCGATTTACCGCGCAGCATGACTAAATGTGCATTGAGGTCGAGGACAATCTCGCCTGCGACAATCACCGGAGGGCGGCTGTCGCCATTGTCCAGCTTCACCCGGCGCAGCATCGCGCGCACATGAGCATCCAGTTCCTGATAACTAAATGGCTTGACCAGGTAGTCATCTGCGCCAAGTTCTAACCCTTTGATCCGATCTGTTGGATCGTCAAGTGCCGTAAGCATAATGATCGGGGTATTGCTGTGCTGTCGAAGCGCCTCGCAGACCTGCCAACCATTCAGCCCCGGCATCATCACATCGAGGATGATCACGTCGGGTTTCTCGATTAGGCCGAGGCTTAGTCCCGTATGTCCGTCGTGGGCGACAGAGACACTGTAGCCTGCTTTTTGAAACATATCCTGCAAAGGGAGCGTGAGTTTCGCCTCGTCGTCTATCAGCAGCAGATGTACCATTCTATCGTTCTCTAATTCCAGCAATCAATCTTCATTGTACGAGGATGGTAGAGGATTTAAGCCAAATTTAAGCTGAACAGGACAGACTATCCAACGCGGGGATCACAATGATTATCCTGGACGAGACTTGGACAAGAAAGTTGTTCCGAGATTATCTCTGTCTCGCGGGCAGCAAGTTAGGGTTATATGTCACGTACCTGTAGGATAGTGATGATCCTCCTCACTGTCAGCTTCATCCTTAATAGCGCGTTTATTCTCTGCACTGGGAATGATAGCATTAGTCGTCGTTGCTTCGTAATACAGTTCTAGCGGATCGGAATCATCACAATTATTGTAGTGCCAATATTCACCGTGCTTTGGAATTCGACGGAATCCCCATGCAGATTGACCGCCTGCTTGACGATAGCCAACTCAAGCCCTGTTCCTAATATCTCCCCCACATTTGAGCCACGCTGGAAAGCGGAAAACAAGCGCGCCTGATCCGCTTCAGGAATTCCTATGCCGTGATCTTGCCCGCTCAAGATGAACTGATCGACCTTCAAGGGCTTTGAGATCGAAATGATTTTCGTCATTCAGTCACTATATGCGATTTATTTCACATTTCAATAGGCATTAACGTGCCTTTAATCCGCTTTGCAGGACTTCCAGGGACGAACGTAGGGAAAGCGTATGCTAAGCATCATCCGGTTAAGAGCTTGTTGCCATCAGTGAAAACATGGGTCATTCGGCTCAAAATAAGTTGAATCGCTCATCTCTTTAGTGATTTCCCTTGCCTTTGCCTCCACCGTGATTGCCGTTGTTACCGTTGCCATTCCCCTGCCCTTGATCCCCTTGACCATTAGGTAGCTGCGCGGGCGGTGGGCGTGTCGGTGGTGGTGCGGGCGGTGGTGGTGGTACGTGCGTTGGTGGTGGTACGTGCGTTGGTGGTGGTACATGCGTCGGCGGAACGAGCGTTGGCAGTGTAATTGGGGGTGCTTGAGTGGGCGGCGGTTGATGCGTCGGTGGTGGCACGTGCGTCGGCGGCGGTGCATGCGTCGGTGCCGGTACGTGCGTCGGTGGCGGTGGATGCGTCGGTGGCGGTTGATGCGTCGGTGGCGGTGCATGCGTTGGTGGCGGTGCATGCGTCGGTGGCGGTACGTGCGTCGGTGGCGGATCGGTAGGTGGATGAGTCGGCGGCACTTGTGTGGGCGGCGGCAGCGTATTTGTTGGGAACGGTGTACTGGTGGGTGGCGGTCGCTGCGTAATGCCGGGATGCTGCTGTACCGCCTGCGCTGGTGGATGAGTCGGGCTGGCGACGTTCAGCGTTGCGGAAGGCTGCCGGATCGAATTCGTGACTCTCACCACCCGATCATCGGTCGGTGAAGGCGGTACTCGTGTCTCTGACGCCTGAGCCTCGACCGTCTGTTCGACAGGTAGAATATACGCGGTCGGCGTCAACGGCGGATCGACCGTTTCTGCTGCCATAACTGGATCGCCAATCATGGTTGAGGAACGTTGCATCAGCCAGAATACGACGGCTGCGCCAGCCAATAAGAGCAGGAGAGTCAGCGGCACACCGCGCAGGAAAAACAATGCCGCCGTTGACCTTCGCCGAGTTTGATCGCGCGTCTGCCGAATTGCACCAGCCAGCGCGTCTGTTTTCCCGATTCGGCCTGCAAATTCATTCAGCATTAAGGCAGCGGTTGGTCGGCTTTCGCGCCGTTCGAGAAATTCCTGTAGG
>Ga0105237_10007631_pt1 | contig 11820 bp, 12 predicted proteins | sample KBSC24metaG_FD_81520 | JGI IMG/M metagenome (GOLD analysis project Ga0105237, IMG submission 81520) | Corn rhizosphere microbial communities from Kellogg Biological Station, Michigan, USA - KBS C2-4 metaG | ecosystem: Host-associated > Plants > Roots > Rhizosphere > Soil | place: Michigan, USA... | reverse complement strand
GTGCCGGCCGCGCGCGCGCCGGTGCCGCTCGCGCGCCCTGCCCCGGACGCCGACGCGCCGACGCGGCCGGCGCCCGGCTCGCCGGTGCCGCGCGTGCTCGTCGTCGAAGACAGCGAGGTCAACCGCGAGATCGTCTGCGCCATGCTGGCGTACCACGGCGTCGAGCCGCTGGTCGCGATGGACGGTCACGAAGCGCTGCGCCTGGTCCAGGCGCAGGCGTTCGACCTGATCTTCATGGACTGCATGATGCCGGGCATCGACGGGTTCGAGACGGTGAGGCGCATCCGGCGCTTCGAGCTGCAGGCAGCGCGCAGGCATGCGGCGACGATCGTCGCGCTCACGGCCAATGCGAGCGACACCGATCTGCTGCTGTGCATGGAGGCGGGCATGAACGACTTTCTCGCCAAGCCGCTGTCCCTGCACGCGCTCGGGCGCGCGCTGGACAGCTGGCGAAAGCACGCGTCCTGAAATCCGGCCCCCCGGCTATGCTCCGCGCCTGGCGAAACGCAGCAACGGAGACAACATGGCGTCGACAAGTCGTGCGGGCAGCGAGACCGCTTCGGCGAGCATCAGCAAGCGGATCGAAGAGCTGGGCGATTGGCGGGGGCGGACCCTGGCTCAGGTCCGGCGCCTCATCCACGAGGCCGACCCCGATGTCGAGGAAGAATGGAAATGGTCGGGGCCGGTCTGGTCCCACGACGGCGGCATCTGCACGGGCGAGTCGTACAAGCAGGTCGTGAAGCTCACGTTCTTTCGCGGAGCCTCCATCGCGGACCCGAAGAAGCTCTTCAACTCGAGCTTGGAAGGGAACACGCGGCGCGCGATCGACCTGCGCGAAGGAGAGAAGATCGACGAAGCTGCCTTCAGGCAACTCATCCGCGCCGCGGTTGCCGCCAACTCCGCCAGGAAGACGAAGTAGGCCTGCCCTGGTTCAGTGCGAGCGCCGCGCGTCCAGGCTCCACGCCCCCGCGCCGGCCGCGGCCAGGAACAGGAACACGAAGCAGAACAGCACCGCGGACTCGCCGCCGTTGAGCATCGGCGACAGGAAGTTGCCCTTCGGTGCGTGCCCGATGAAGTAGGCGAACGCCAGTTCGCCAGACAGCACGAAGGCCGCCGGCCGGGTGAACAGGCCGGCCAGCAGGAACAGGCTGCCGACCAGCTCGATGATGCCGGCCACGCCGATCAGCGACAGGACCTGCAGGTTGTCGAAGAACGCGACGTGCGGGAACCCGAACAGCTTCGCGGTGGCGTGCTGGATCAGCAGGAACGCGCTGACGATGCGCAGGATCGCGAGTGCGCGCTGGATGGTGGTGTCGGTGATGGCAGGCGTCATCGGTGGGGCTTTCTTTGTCGAGTTGATGTCATTCCGGTCGAGCCGCGCCCGCCGTGAGTCGGGCGAGCTGCTCTTTCCAGGCTTGCGGCTTGCCGAGAAACGGGGCCGAGGCCACGAGTTCGAACTGCCGGCCGCGTTCGAGCGCGAAAGTCGGAAAACCGTTCCCTCCGATCTCATGCAGGAGGTGGCGGCTTTGCGAGAAGTGCGCGTCGGTCGGCCCACCGGCCAGTTCGTCGAAGGCCGCGGCGAACGGTTCGCGGGCAAGCCCGATGTCGTGCGCCAGCTCGACCAGGACCTCGCGATCGGCGATGCGGCGCCCTTCGACATAGTGCGCCGTCTGCAGCCGGGCCAGCAGGTCGAGGCCACGCCCGCCGAGCCGGTCGGCCGCGAGCACCGCCGTTGTCGGAGGCGCCGAGTCGAGCACTGCCGTGCGGTCTCGCAGCAAACCGTCGAAATAGGCCGTGCCGAACGGTTGGCCGCTGAGCGCCTCGATGCGGCGGTCGTGCGGCATCACGTAGCTGCGCCAGTCCTCGGTGACGGCCCGGCGCCGCGCGCCCGCGAGCATGCCGCCGGCGTGAGCAACGACTTCGAGCGACTCGCGCGCCGCCTTCACGAGCGGTGCGGCGGCATAACACCAGCCGCACAGCGGGTCGTGGACGTAGTGGAGCCTGGCACCCATCACCACTTCATCTCGCCCTTGGCGACCTTCGCACCGAGTTCGAGCGACGACACCTCGCCCGCGTCCGGGTAGAGCTTCTTCATCGCCGCAATCAGCTCGGCCGAATCCTTCGCCTTCGCGGTCTGCGCATCGAAGGCGCGGATATAGCCGGCGGTGAACGCCGAGGCCTTCAGCGCCGACGACGGGCCGGCGAGATAGTGTCCCGGCACCACGACCTTGGGCTTCAGCGCGTCGATGGCCTTCAGCGTCGCCAGCCAGTCGGCGTGCGACTTCGCGCTTTGCGTGTCGGCCATCCACACATGCAGGTTGTTGGCCAGCACGACCCCGCCCACCACGGCACGGATCGACGGAATCCAGACGAAGCTGCGCTCCGGCTGCGGGCCTGTCAGCCCAATGATCTTCAGGGGCTTGCCTTCGAGCTCGAGCGTGTCGCCCTCGAGCACCTCGGGCACGACCAGCGTCTTCGGCGCATCGGCGCCCAGCTTCGGGCCCCAGAACGCGAGCTTGCCGGCCATCGATTCCTTGATGTGGGCCACGGTCTGCGGCGTCGCGACGATGCGCGCATCCGGATACGCGGCCTTGATCTTCTCGAGCCCGAAGTAGTAGTCCGGATCGCCGTGGCTGATGTAGACGGCGCTCAGCTTCTTGCCGCTCTGGCGGATCGTCTCGACGACCTTGTCGGCCTGGCCGATGCCGAACTGCGCGTCGACCAGGATCGCCTCCTTCTCGCCGCTGACCAGCACCGACGTGACCGGGAAGATCGCCTCGGTGCCGGGGTTGTAGACGGTGAGCTTCAGCGGCGTGGCGGCGCTGGCCCAGCTTGCGCCGAGCGCGAGCGCGGTGGTTGCGGCGAGACGTTGCAGGAGATGCATGGCTTTGTTCAGGCAGTTGTTCGGATGCCGGAAGCATATTTGCGCCGGATCGATCAAAAAACCCTAGACTGGAACACAGTTTGTTTCTGGAATCGGTCGAATCATGGACAGGCTGGAAGCCATGAAAGTGTTCGTCGCCGTGGTCGACGGCGGCAGCCAGACCGCCGCGGCGCAGCGGCTCGATCTGTCGCGCCCGGTGGTCTCGCGCTACCTGGCCGAGCTCGAAGCCTGGGCCGGCGCGCGGCTGCTGCATCGGACGACGCGGCGCTTCAGCCTGACGCCGACCGGCAACGAGGTGCTCGCGAAGTGCCGGCAGATGCTCGAGCTCGCGCACGACATTCCGGTGGCCCGCGCGGCGCCGGGCGAAGGTCCGCAAGGCCTGCTGCGCGTCACCGTCAGCACATCGTTCGGGCAGGCGCAGCTGGTCGGCGCGGTGCGCGAGTTCGTCGCGCTCAACCCGGGCGTCGCCGTCGACCTGGTGCTGCTGGACCGCGCGGTGAACCTGGTCGACGAACGCATCGACCTGGCCATCCGCATCACCAACGAACTCGACCCGAACCTGATCGCGCGCCGCCTGACGGTGTGCCGCTCGGTGGTCTGCGCGTCGCCGGCCTATCTGCGCGAGCACCCGCTGCGCAAGATCGAAGACCTGACCCAGCACAACTGCCTCACTCATTCGTACTACGGCAAGACGCTGTGGGATTTCGAGATCGACGGCGAACCGGCTTCGGTTGCCGTCGGCGGCAACATCAGCGCCAACGACTCTGTCGCGCTCGCGATGGCCGCGCGCGATGGCGCCGGGGTGGTGATGCTGCCGACCTACCTTGCCGCACCGCTGATCGGCACCGGCGAGCTCGTCGTGCCGCTGCCCAACGCACGGCCGCGCGACCTGAGCATCCACGCGGTCTACACCTCGCGCAAGCACATGTCCTCGGCGCTGCGGGCCATCCTCGACTTCCTGGTCGAGCGTTTCCCCGCCGAGCCGCCCTGGGACCGCGCGCTGGAGGTCGCATCCCCGCGCGCCCGCAGGGCGGGCCGCAGGTGACCCGGCGCTGCGCCGAGTTGCGACAGCATGCCCTCGAGCACGACGCGCGTGATGTGGCTGCGCCGGCCTTTCTCCAGCATGCCGAGCCGGCGTGCGATCGGGCGCCCCGGCAGCTGCAGCAAGGTGAGCGCGGGATCGTTCTCCCAGTCGAAGTTCTTCAGCAGCGGGGCGATGGTGAAGCCGACGTTGCGCCGCACCAGCTCGGCGATGGCCATGAGCGAGTTGAGCTCGAGGAACTCCCGCGGCACCAGCCGCAGCCGGCGCAGCAGGCGGTCGACGCGCGCGCCCGTCTGCGTGCGCCGGTCGAATCGAATGAACGGATGGCCCGCGAACAGGCTCGCGATGGAGGTGTCGGCATCCGCGATGCTCGAGTTGGCGATGACGGTCAGGACCTCCTCGTAGCAAGCCGTCCATCGCAAACCCTTCACCTCGGGCCACTTGGTCTGGACGACCACCGCCGCGTCGAGCTCGCCGCTCGCGACGTCTTGCACCAGCTGCTGCTGCTCGCGCACGCGCAGCACGACCTCGAGGCCGGGATGCCGCAGCTTCAGCTCCGCCACGGTGCTCGACAGCAAGCCGACCGCCGTGATCAGCGAACCGAGCTTGATGGTGCCGCCGATCTGCCGCGGCCTGCGCTGCAGATCGCCTCGCATCGACTCGTACTGCAGCAGAAGCTGCTCGGCGCGCGGCAACAGCAGATGGCCGGCAGGGCTCAGCGCCATGCTGCGGCCGGTCTTCTCGAACAGCCTCGCGTTCATCTCGGTCTCGAGCGCACGCATCTGCTGGCCCACCGCGGCCTGGGTCAGCGCCATGCGGTCGGCCGCCGCGGTGAATGAACCGCCGTGCGCGGCCGCGACGAAGGTGCGAAGCAAGCGGATAGTGCTCATCGAGCCCGAATACTAAAGATGTTCTTTATCGACTCTAAAGCGAATCGAAGTTTATGTTTTCGTGTTTCTCTCGAACAATGCGCTTCCCACCCCACGAAGGAGCACGCGCAATGCGCACAGATGTTGTTTGGACCAGGTTGGCCATGTCATGCGCCGCGGCGCTGGCGCTGTTCGCGGCGCGTGCGACGGGGGCCGAGCTCAGCGCGGACCAGAAGCTCTTCCGCTCCGTCTACCAGGAGCTGATCGAGATCAACACGAGCGACTCGGAGGGCGACACCACCGAAGCCGCCAAGGCGATGCAAAAGCGCCTGCTCGATGCCGGGTTCAAGCCAGGCGACATGGAGCTCATCGCACCGTTCCCGCGCAAGGGCAACCTGGTGGCGCGCTACAAGGGCAGCGGCGCGAAGAAGCCGATGCTGCTGCTCGCGCACATCGACGTGGTCGAAGCCAAGCGCAGCGACTGGAAGACCGACCCGTTCAAGCTGCAGGAGAAGGACGGCGTCTTCACCGCGCGCGGCAGCATCGACGACAAGGCGATGGCATCGATCTTCGTCTCCGTGCTCGGGCAGCTCAAGCGCGAGGGCTTCGCGCCCAGCCGCGACATCATCCTGGCGCTGACCGCCGACGAAGAGAAAGGCAACTCCCCCGCCAACGGCGCGAGCTGGCTGCTGAAGAACCGGCGGCCTCTGGTCGACGCCGAGTTCGGCATCAACGAAGGCGGACGCGGCGAGCTCAAGGGCGGCAAGCCGCTGTCGCACATCGTCCAGATCGCCGAGAAGACGTATGTGCAGGCAGAGTTCGAGGCCACCGGCCCGGGCGGCCACAGCGCGCGTCCGACGGTCGACAACACCATCTACGAGCTGGCCGAAGCGCTGACGAGGCTGCGCCAGTACCAGTTCCCGGTCCGGCTGAACGACGCGGCCCGCGTCTACTTCGAGCGCAGCGCGCCGCTGCAATCGGGTCAGGTCGCCGACGACATGCGGCAGGTGGCCAAGGCCAATCCCGACCCGGCGGCGATCGAGCGCCTGTCGAAGGTATCCAGCATCGTCGGGCTCCTGCGCACGACCTGCGTCGCCACGATGCTCAATGCCGGGCACGCGCCGAATGCGCTGGCGCAAAGCGCGAAGGCGAGCGTCAACTGCCGCATGCTGCCCGACGAGGACATCAACGTCGTCAGCAAGAAGCTGAGCGAGATTGCCGGACCCAGGATCAAGGTCACGCTCGAGCGCGAAGGCGAAACGGCGCCGGGTTCGCCGCTCAGGCCGGACGTGATGGCGCCCATCGAAGCGGTGAGCGCCGAGCTGTGGCCCGGCGTGCCCGTCATCCCGACCATGGGGGTCTCGACGACCGACAGCCGGCACTACCGCGAGGCCGGCATCCCGATGTACGGCGTGTCCGGCCTGTTCGTCGACCCGGTCGACACCGGCATCCATGGGCTGAACGAGCACATCGGCGTGCAGCAGCTGTACGACGGGCGCGAGTTCCTGTATCGGCTGATCAAGAGGCTGGCGCAATAGACAGCCCGCGCTTGACAGTTCGCACGGTCAACCTCGATACTGTACGAATAAACAGTATCGAGGTTAGTCGATGAACACCATCTACCGCCAGAACTATCGCCCCCGCCCGCCGCTGCGTTTTCCGGCGTGGCTTCGCATCCTGTGGGTCTGGCTCTGATCTCCCAACGGCAGAACGCGCGCCCGGTTCAGGCAATCGGTTCGACAAGGTGCGCCCTGCTGGCCGGCGCGGCATAGGGTTCGGGCCAGAACTCCAGCAGGCGCGAGATCTTGCCCTGGCTCATAGTGAAGAACGACAGCGCGCGCCCGGTCTGAACGCCGTCGGTCACGCCGACATCCGAGACCGCGGTCGTCTGCGAAGCCACGATGCGGTGAACCTCGAAGCGCCACGGCCCATGGCTCGGATACTCGGCGTTCATGCGGACGAAGTTGGCAGCGCCGCGTATGCGTTCGTTGGACTGCGGCCATTCGAGCACGAACTCGGGCGCCAGCACCGCGGCCACTGCAGCGAAGTCGTTCGTCGCCATCAGGCGCCAGTATTCGCGCACGACGTCCTCGGCGTTCATCACGCGTCGTCCCGCGTTTCTTCCTTCACCCAGGTCGCGTACCGAGCCTCGGCCTTGTCGACCGCGAACGCGTAGATCGCCGGCAGCTCGTACGAATGCAGCGCGCGGATCGCCGCTTCGAGCTCGGCATGGCGTTCGGCGACTGTCTTGAACATGATCCGGAACTCGGGCTCGTGGCGCAGCTCGCCGTCCCATCGGTAAACGCTCTCGATCTGCTCGATCTGCGCGCAGGCGGCCAGCCGCCGCTCGACCACGGACCTGGCCATGATCAGCGCCTCGTCGCGCGAGGCGACCGTTGTGCAAACCGCGAGCAGCGTCGTCGTTTTCATGGCGGGCTCAGTCCACCGCCAGACGATATCCCACCCCGGTCTCGGTCACGATGTGGCGCGGCTGCGCCGCGTCCGCCTCGAGCTTCTGGCGCAGGTGGCCCATGTAGATGCGCAGGTAGTGGGTGCGCTCCGAGTGCGCCGGCCCCCACACCTCGCGCAGCAGGTACCGGTGCGTCAGCACGCGCCCGACATTGGCGATCAGCACGCCGAGCAGGCGGTATTCGATCGGCGTCAGGTGGACGGCGGTGCCGGCACGCCATACACGTCGTTCAGCCAGCTCCACCGTGACTTCGCCGAAGCTGAACCGCGAGCTGCCGCCCTCCGCCGGGCGCTGCACGCGACGCATCGCGACGCGAACCCGCGCCATCAGCTCGCCGACGCCGAAGGGCTTGGTCAGGTAGTCGTCCGCGCCGGCGTCGAGCGCGGCGATCTTGTCGGCTTCGTCGCTGCGCGCCGAAAGCACGATGACCGGCACCTGCGTCCAGGCGCGCAGGTCGCGCAGGAAGGCGACGCCGTCGCCGTCCGGCAAACCGAGGTCGAGGATCACGAGGTCGGGTCGCCGGGTGCCGGCCTCGACCAGGCCATCCTTCATCGTGCCGGCCTCGTGCACCTGCCAGTGCTGCGCTTCGAGCGCTCCGCGGACGAAGCGCCGGATCTGCGGTTCGTCCTCGACGATCACGACCGTGGCGCTCGATTCGCTCATGCGGGGTTCGCGGCGAGCATGTTCTCGCCCTCCTCTTCGCTGGGCATCGCGGGCGGCGTGCCGAGCGGCAGCGTGAAGCAGAACCTGGCGCCGCGGCGAGCTGCATCGGATCGAGCGGGTTCGGCCCACAGCCGCCCCTCGTGCGCCTCGACGATCGCCCGGCAGATCGCCAGCCCGAGGCCGACCCCCGCGGTGGCCGACTCGCTCTCGCCACGCACGAACTTCTGGAACAGCGCTTCCTCGCGGCCCGGCGGCAGGCCCGGGCCGTCGTCCTCCACCGAGACGAGCAAATCGGGTCCGGCCACGCGCGCAGCGATCACGATCCGGCTGCCCGGGGGCGTGTACTTGCCGGCGTTCTCGAGCAGGTTGCCGAACACGCGCTCGATCAGCACGGCATCGATGTCGACCAGCGGCAGGTTGGCGGCGAGCTCGACGTCGACGCGGTGCCCGGCCAGCACCGAGCCGACCGACTGCAGCGCGCTGCCGACAACCTCCTCGATCGGTTGCCATTGCCGGTTCAGCCGAACCGATCCGCTTTGCAGACGTGCCATGTCGAGCAGATTGTTCACCATCGCGTTCATGCGCCGCGCCGCGGCGCTGATCGCCTGCGCGCTGTCGCGAGCATCCTGAGGCAATCCCTGCGTGCTCGACACCAGCATGTCCGACAAGCCATAGAGCGCCGCGAGCGGCGTGCGCAGGTCGTGCGACAGCGCCGACAGCAGCGAGTTGCGCAGCCGCTCCGATTCCATCTGCACCGTCGCGTGCTGGGCCACGTCCACGTAGTGCACCCGCTCCAGTGCGATCGCCGAGAGCACGGCGAAGGTCTCGAGCTGCCGGCGCTGCTCCGGGACCAGCAGCAGGCGCGGCAGCTCGGGCCGCACCGCCAGCACGCCGCGCGTGCGCATCGGCGCCTTCAGCGGCAGGTAGAGCCAGGCGCTGCCGGGCAGCGTGTCGGTGCCCAGGCCGGCCGCTTCGTTGTGATCGAGCGCCCAGCGCGCGGTGCCGATGTCGAGCCACGCGTCGTTCGGCGCCGACGTCGGCATGTGCAGCTGATCGTCCAGATCGAGCAGGAACACGTGCGCGCGGCCGCGGAACTCGCGTGCGATCGAACGTTCGGCGATCTCGACGCACTGCTCTGTCAGCAGCACGCTCGACAGCTCGCGCGCCACCTCGAACAGCGCGCGCGAGCGCGCTTCCCGGTGCGACGCGATGCGCGCCTCGTAGCGCAGCCCCGCGGTCAGCTGGCCGATCACCAGCCCGACCACCAGCATCACCGCGAAGGTCAGCAGGTACTGGACGTCGCTCACTGCAAACGACAGGTGCGGCGGCACGAAGAAGAAGTCGAAGGCCGCGACGTTCAGGAACGCGGCGAGCACCGCCGGCCCGCGCCCGAACCGCACCGCGACCCCCACCACCGCGAGCAGGAACAGCATCACGATGTTGGCCAGGTCGAAGATCGGCCGCAGCGGCATCGAGACGAGCGTCGCCACGCCGCACAGCACGGCCGCCCACGCGTAGCCGACCTGGTCCTGCAGCGAGAACTCGCGCGTCGCGGCGGCCGCGACAGCCGAATCGGCCGGAGCCGCTTCGCGCCGCTTCTGATCCTGGCCGATCTCGATCAGGTCGAACTCCGGCGCGAGCTCGGCGAGCCGCTGCCCGAGCGTCTGGCGCTGCCACCAGCTGCGTGGGCGGTTGTGGCCCATCACGATCTTCGACAGGTTGTGATGCCGCGCGTGATCGACCAGCGCGTCGGCCACGCCCTGCCCCGAGAGCACCGCCGTCGTCGCGCCGAGCTCTTCGGCGAGCTTGACCGTCTGCAGGATGCCCTCGCGCTGTGCATCGTCAAGACGCTGCAACGCAGGTGTCTCGACATAGACCGCATGCCACGCGACCGCCAGCTGCTGGGCAAGCCGCGCCGCGCTGCGAACGACGCGGTCGCTCTGTTCGCGCGGGCCGATGCAGCACAGGATCGCCGCCTCGGTCTTCCACACCGGAGCAATCGCCTGGTTGACGCGGTAGGCCTGCACATCGTCTTCGATGCGATCGGCAGTCCGGCGCAGCGCGAGCTCGCGCAGCGCCATCAGGTTGCCCTTGCGGAAGAAGTTGCGCGCGGCGCGCTCGGCCTGTGCCGGCAGATAGACCTTGCCGGCCTTCAGGCGCTCGATCAGTTCGTCGGCCGGCGTGTCGACGAGCACCACCTCGTCGGCGCGGTCGAAGAAGGTGTCGGGCAGCGTCTCGTTCACCCGGATGCCGGTGATGCCGCCGACCACGTCGTTCAGGCTCTCGAGGTGCTGCACGTTCAAGGTCGTGTAGACGTCGATGCCGGCGTCGAGCAGCTCCTCGACGTCCTGCCAGCGCTTCGGGTGGCGCGACCCCGGCACGTTGCTGTGCGCGAGCTCGTCGACGAGGATCAGCGCCGGCCGGCGTTGCAGCGCGCCATCGAGATCGAATTCGGGCAGGCTGCGGCCGCGCGCTTCGATCTGCGCCCGCGGCAGCACCTGCAGGTCCTGCAGCTGCGCGTCGGTCTCGGCCCGGCCATGGGTCTCGACGACGCCGGCCACCACGTCGACGCCGCCCGCCTTCTGCTGGCGGGCGGCGATGAGCATCGCGTAGGTCTTGCCGACACCCGCCGACGAGCCGAAATAGATGCGCAGCCGGCCCCGCGTGTCGCGCGCCTCCTGCTCGCGCAACTGCTGCAGCAAGGCGTCGGGGTCCGGCCGCGAGTCGTCGGTCATGCGCGCATTGTCGCCACTTGGTTCATCGGCTGGCAGCGCTCAGCTCGGGGTTCAGCGCCAGGTTCAAGGTCAGCACGTTCACGCGCGGCTCCCCGATGAAGCCGAGCAAGGCGCCCTCGCTGTGCTGCGCGATCAGCGTCTCGACCTGCGCCGTGCTCAGGCCGCGGGCGCGCGCGACACGCGCCGCCTGGTAGCGCGCCGCGGCGACGCTGATGTCCGGGTCCAGCCCGCTCGCCGACGCGGTGACCAGGTCGACCGGAATCGGCAGCGTGTTGCCCGGGTCGGCCGCCTGCAACGCCGCGATGCGGCCCTTGACGGCATCGACCAATGCGGGATTCAGCGGCCCGAGGTTCGAGCCGCTCGATGCGGTGGCGTTGTCCGCCATCGGGCTGGTCGCCGACGGACGGCCCCAGAAGTTCTTCGGGTCCGAGAAGTTCTGGCCGATCAGCGCCGAGCCGACCTTCTTGCCGCCAGCCTCGATCAGGCTGCCCGCGGCCTGCGCCGGAAACACCGCCTTGGCGATGCCGGTCACGGCCAGGGGATAGGCAACGCCGGTGACGACGCTCAGTGCGACGAAGAGCACGACCGCGGGGCGAACGATTGAAGTCATGGTGATGTCCTGCGAAAGAGAAGCTGCGTGCCCGGGCTCAGACGAGATGCACCGCGGCGAGCAGCGCATCGATCAGCTTGATGCCGACGAACGGCACGATCAGGCCGCCGAGGCCGTAGATCAGCACGTTGCGGCGCAGCAGCGAGGCCGCGCCGATGGCCCGGTACTTCACGCCCTTCAGCGCGAGCGGGATCAGGAAGATGATGATGATCGCGTTGAAGATCACCGCCGACAGCACGGCCGACGACGGGCTGTGCAGGCCCATGATGTCGAGCGCCTTGAGCTGCGGGTAGGTCGTCGCGAACGCGGCCGGGATGATCGCGAAGTACTTGGCCACGTCGTTCGCGATCGAGAACGTGGTCAGCGAGCCGCGCGTCATCAGCAGCTGCTTGCCGGTCTCGACCACTTCGAGCAGCTTGGTCGGGTTCGAGTCGAGGTCGACCATGTTGCCGGCCTCCTTCGCGGCCTGCGTTCCCGTGTTCATGGCGACGGCGACGTCGGCCTGGGCGAGCGCCGGCGCGTCGTTGGTGCCGTCGCCGGTCATCGC